>Ga0182234_10064_pt1 | contig 51267 bp, 46 predicted proteins | sample hydfratesGB_TM_A_FD_145595 | JGI IMG/M metagenome (GOLD analysis project Ga0182234, IMG submission 145595) | Subsurface microbial communities from deep shales in Ohio, USA - hydraulic fracturing test GB_TM_A | ecosystem: Environmental > Aquatic > Deep subsurface > Shale gas/oil reservoir >...
AGGCTTTAAATTCTTTAGTATAGCTTGTTTTCTTTCTAGTTGTAGACATAATCATTCTCCTTAGGTTATTGTCGTATATCTATTATATACTATTTTTATCCTACGACAACTATCCTATCACATAGGGTCATCGATCATGTCGTCATCTTCGTCTTCATCCTCCATGTCGTCATCATCATCCATGTCATCATCGTCGTCTATGTCGTCTCTTTCAAATTCTATTATGTCGCCATTCCTTGCATCTATCTCTAGTTCATATTCGTATCCATTGTGTTTTACTTCTATTTCATACTTATATCTTCCGTCGTCATCATCTAATTCTATTTCTTCTACTTCTCCGCCGCCTACTCTATCTATTGCTATTTCTTCGGCTCTTTCTCTTGTGATTAAATCTTCATAATCAATATCCTCTAAACTCACACTTGCTGAAGCTATTGCATCCTCATCCATATCATCGTCGTCATCGTCCATGTCGTCGTCATCATCTATGTCGTCATCATCGTCCATATCGTCATCATCATCCATGTCATCATCGTCCATACCGTCATCATCCATGTCATCATCGTCCATACCGTCATCATCCATGTCATCATCGTCGTCGTCTTCATCATCCATGTCGTCATCATCGTCGTCCATGTCGTCATCGTCCATGTCGTCGTAGTAATCGTCTATGATGGATTTTACATCAATATTATTATCTTCAGCTAAAGTAACTAGTTCCTCTAGTGATAAATCTACAAGGTCCTGTATTTTAAAATTTTCATTTGCTCTTATAAGTTTCTCTATGAATATCAATCTGCCTTCTGAAATTTCGTAAGTCTCATCAAAATCATCGTCTTCTTCTTTTATGGATTGAGCTAATACTACTGGTTTAATGTTTTTATCTTCTAGATATTCCTTTACCTTTGTATTTAACCTCTCCTTTTGTTCTTTGCTTTTTTCTTCATTTTCATTTCTTATTGATATCAATATTGTATTGTGGGATTGGTCCAAGTATCCCTTATCAATAAATCTATCAATCAATTCTATTGATACTTCATCTAAATCTTTACCTTTAAATTCGAAATTGTCTAAATAATCTTCAGCATCGTCATTTAATGCTCTAATATCTAAAACTTTATCTTGTTTATTTGTAGATATTTCTACGCTTGGGTTTACATCTAGATATACTATACTGTCAACAGCTCTATACTGAGTGTAATATCCAAAGTATCCCGCTAAAAACACTATCATTATTGTAGCAACTGCTACAAATGGTTTCCACTTTGCAAATCCTTTATTCTTATTCTCTTGACTTGTTATATTATCATGTTCTATCATTTTTTCCACCTCTGTATTTTTTAATTTGTCTTTCAAATTTATAGGAGCATCCTGTATTGAATTATACAATCTCTCTTCTATTTCTTTTTTATTCATATTAAAAACCTCTCCTCTCCAAGTGAACTTTCAATTTCTTTAAAGCCCTATGATACTTTGATAATTCTGTAGATAATGGTAAATCTAGATTTCTAGCTATTTCTTTATGTTTCATTCCACCTACAGCAAACATCATCACTATTTCTCTTTCTTCATCAGAAATCACTTCTAAAGCTGTTTCTAAAACCATCCTATTCTCAGGATCCGAAACAAAGGATAGGTTTATGGAGTTTTCTATGTATTCATCCTTTAAATCTACTACTCTTTTTTCTTTTCTTATTTTTTCAAGGTAAAGATTCTTAGCTATTGTAAACATCCAAGCTAAAGGCTTACCCATTGGTTTATATAAATGTGCTGCACTTTTTATCTTTAAATAAGTATCCTGCAAAATATCTAAAGTATCATCATGGTTTTTTGCCAATGTTAATATATATGCATACATTACTCTCTCCGTTTTGTCGTATAATTTACCCAAAGCTTCCATATCGTCATTACCGATTTTTTTAAATAAATTTTCATCTATTGAAAGTTCTTGTTTATCTTTTGGGGAATTTTCAAAATTTATGCTTGCAAATATTATCATCAGAAGCTCCTTTCACTTATATAATGATTGAACATGCCATTTTATTGCATCTAATTTCTATATACCCAATATTTTTTCTTTAAAGGTAGTTTTTCAGTAAAAATAGAAGCCAAATAAAAAAAGATGGAATTCCATCTTTTTATTTTATTACTTTTATTGTATTTAAGGACTTATCTTCTATATCTGTAATTAGAGCATTGTTTTCTCTTAGATAATGAGTGTATTCTATTACTTCCTTAGTTATTACTTCTCCAGGAGTTACTATTGGTATTCCCGGCGGATATGCCATAATTGATTCTCCACTTATTCTACCAATCGAATCTTTAAAAAGAATCTTTTCAGTATCTCCGTAAAAAGCATCTCTCGGTGTCATTGCAACTTCAAGTTCGCCAATATTTTTTAAATGATTTACTTTTTTAATGCTACTTCTATATTTTATGGAAATGTCTTTTAATGCTTCAATTAAGATGTTTATGCTGTTAAAATCGTCGCCTAGACTCACTACTGCTAAAATATTGTAGGAATCTCCTAATTCTACTTGGATATTATATTCATCTCTCAATATATCGGATAATTCAAATCCTGTGATTCCTAAATTACATGAATTCACTACAAGTTTCGTTTCGTCAAAGTTAAAGACTCCAGGTTTGCCGATTATTTCTGTTCCAAAAGCTTTAAATCCATATATTTTATTTATTTCATCCCTTCCATATCTGGACAGGTGCAAAACACTATCAAATATCTTTTTACCATTTAGTGCTAGATTTTTTCTAGCTATATCAATACTTGCCATTAAAAGATAAGAGGAGCTCGTTGTGCCGTTTAAATTTAGATATTTTCTGATAATTTTCGGATTAACTATATTCCCCTGAGAAATTACTACACTACTTTGAGTTAAAGAACCACCAGTTTTATGAGTGCTGACAGCTGCAATATCTGCTCCAGCATCCATAGAGCTTAAAGGAAGTTCGTCGTGAAAGTTAAAATGAGCACCGTGAGCTTCATCAACCAAGACTGCTATATTATATTTATGGGCATAATCTGCTATCTTTTTTAAATCCGATACAGCACCGTAATAGGTAGGATTAATTATTAGGATTGCTTTAGCATCTTTGTTCTTATCTATAATTCTTTTTACTTCTTCAAACTCAACCCCCTGAAATACTCCATATTCAAAGTCGTACTCCGGTTGTATATAAACTGGTACAGCTCCAGATAAAATCATTGCACTTAGTGATGATTTGTGAGCATTTCTAGGAATAATGATTTTATCTCCAGGTTTACAAACAGACATTATCATTGCTTTTACTCCAGAACTAGTTCCATTTACTACAAAATATCCATTATCGGCATGATAAGCTTTTGCAAGAAGATCTTCAGCTTCTTTTATTGTAGAAGTTGGATCGGATAATATGTCCAATGATTTCATTGAGTTAAAATCTATACTTACCGTTCTTTCTCCGTAAAATTCAACTAATTCTCCTACCCCTCTTCCATATTTATGACCAGGTACATCAAAAGGAGTACAGTTCTTATTCCTATAGTCAATCATAGCATTTGCCAAAGGAGTTTTATTTTGTATGTTTTCTTTATCTTCATAAATTATTATATTTTTATTTATATATTCAGCTGTATTTTTCATAACTTACCTCATTTTATAATATAGTTAAGACTAACTCTCTTAATATTTTAAAAGCTACAGCATTTGAAATTCCAGAATTATCATAATGTGGTGACAGCTCTACTATGTCTCCCCCTACTATTTCTAATTCTTTCATAAGATGCACTCCATCCATGAGGTCTTTAAAATTTATTCCTCCTGGTTCAGGTGTTCCTGTTCCCGGAAAAACAGAAGGGTCAAGTACATCCAAATCAATAGTTATATAGACTTTTTCACCTTTTATTTTTTCTACTATTTTCTTCAAAGTTTTTATATCAAATTTTTCCATATATGTATGGTTTTTACTCCAAGAAAATTCAGCTTTTTCTCCAGATCTTATACCAAACTGAAAAATCCTATTGTCTCCAATTAAGTCGTGACATCTTCTAAGAACTGTAGCATGAGAAAATTTTTCTCCAAAAAATTCATCTCTTAAATCTGTATGTGCATCAAGATGTATTATTTTTACATCAGGATATTTTTCAAAAACTGCTTTAAAAGTCCCGTAGGTAGTTAAATGTTCTCCACCTATCATTACAGGAATTTTATTATCATTTAATATTTTTTTAGTATAATCGTAAATTGATTCTAAAGATTTACCTGTATTACCTATAGGAATGTAGACATCTCCACCGTCATGCAAGTTATATTCACTTAAATCTTTATCTAAATAAGGACTGTAGGTTTCAAATCCTATGGAGTCTATTCTTACAGCATTAGAAGCAAATCTAGTTCCCGGCTTAAAAGAAGTTGTATTGTCCATTGGAGACCCGAAAACTACTAATTCTCCATCGTCATAGGAACTATTAAATCCATTTAGTTTTATATTATTATTTTTCATCATTTATTATTTCCTTTACATAATTAGGCAGCATAAAAGAACCTTTATGAATTTCAGTATTATAGTACTTAGTATTAATATTTAGATTATTCCATTTTTTTATACTATCATTTATAGGATTAATTTTTTTTGAATTAAATCCAAACAGCCAATGTCCTGAAGGATATGTAGGCATATGAAATTGATAAACTTCCACTATTGGAAATACTTTTTTCATTTTTTTATTTGCCCTTACAAGTTCTCTTCTTTCTTTGTCGTAGTATGGACTTTCGTTTTGATTAATCATTATACCATCAGATTTCAAAGCATTATAACAGTTTTGATAAAATTCTTCAGTAAATAATCCTTCCCCCGGTCCAATAGGGTCTGTAGAATCTACAATAATCAAATCATAGTCATTTACTTTATTCTTGACAAATTCGATTCCATCTTCGTAGTAAAGTTTTACTCTACTATCATCTAAATTTTCTGATGTTTGTTTAATATATTCCTTTGAAATATCAACAACTAATTTATCAATTTCAACCATATCAATATTTTGAATAGTTTTGTATCTAGTTAGTTCCCTTACAGTACCTCCGTCTCCTCCACCAATTACCAGGACACTTTTTATATCTGGCTTTGCAGCAAGAGGAACATGGGAAATCATTTCATGATATATAAATTCATCTTTTTCAGTAACCATAATTATTCCATCTATTGTTAGTAATTTTCCAAAGCCAAAAGTTTCAAAGACATCTATTTTTTGAAATTCACTTTGACCACTATATAAATGTTTTTTGATTTTTATTCCAAATCTTACATTTTCATTTTGATTTTCTGTAAACCATAATTCCATAATAAACCTCCTAAGCTATTTCCATAGGTTTATATGTAACTTCTTCTAACTTTTTATTGGAAAATCTTCTTATTTTATCTACCATTCCTCTAGACACTTCTGTTGATTCGCTTTTTTCTGCTTTTAAATTATCATTTAAAAATTCAAAAGCAATCCATGGGTTTACACTTTCGCCGCAAGTATACAAATCTACAGATGCATACCCATACTCAGGCCAAGTATGTATGGTTAAGTGTGATTCTGATATTACTACTGCTCCACTTACTCCATATGGATTAAACATATGAAACACACTTTCAACTACTGTTGCATTAGCTTTTACTGCTGCAGTAACCATCAATTCTTCTATAAGTTTATGGTCGTTTAAGACCTTTTCATCGCAATTATAATATTCTACAAGAATATGTCTTCCCAACTGTTCTGTTTTCATTTATAACCTCCAAACAATTAATTTAGTTTAGTATATTTAATCTTTTTGTTTACTATTACTAAATATAGCATTTTTCACAAAAAAGTCAATAGTTTTAGATAAAATTTTAAAAAAAATTTGTATTAAAAAAATACCCTCGGTTAAAAGGGTATCTATCGTTTAAATTAAAGGTTTTCAACAAATTGTATTTTTACTCCGTTAGGATCTAAAACATAGAAAAATTTCACATTAGGATTTGGTTGTATCGGTCCACTTTCAATTTCTATACTTTTTTCTTTAATAAATTCCATCATTTTATCTAAATTTTCAACCTCAAATCCTAAAGAAATATCTTTTCCAATGTTTACATTTTTATTATCCTCATCCTCAATTAATTCTACTTCGGTTCCTCCTGTTTCCATAAAGGCAATTTCTTTTCCCAGGCCTGCATTAAATCTTCGATTTAATTTAAGTCCCACAATCTCCTCATAGAATTTAATAGATTCATTTAAATCCTTTACCATTATTGTACACCAACTAAATTTCATATTTCCTCCTCTAAATTATACTTGATTTTCTATTATCACAGGCTATTTTTTTCAGAAGATCCACCTGTTCAGGTTTACCTAAAACTATCATTATATCCCCTTCCCTTAGTACTTCTTTGGAACTGGGATTAAAATTTATCTTATTATTTATTTTATGCCTAATTGCCATAACAATTAGCCCGGATCTTTCAGGCACTTTTGCTTCTCTTAAACTTTTATCCACTAAATCTGATTCCGAACCAATTTTAACTTCTTCAAGATCTATTAAAACATCATCAGCCTTAGTCATGACATCTAAAAAAGATATTACCGAAGGTCTTATTACCATAGCTGCAATTCTCCTACCACCGATTTCGTTGGGAGATATAGTATTGTTAGCTCCAGCTTTTTCTAGTTTTCTATATGCATTTTTTTCTATAGCTTTAGCTATAATGTATAGGTTCGGATTGAGCTGTCTTGCTGTAAGTACTGTAAATACATTGTCAGCATCATTAGAAAGACTTGAAACCAATCCTTTAGCTTCCTCTACCTTTGCCTTTACTAAGGTTTCTTCATTTGTAGCATCATCATTAATTATTAAAACTCCATCATTTTTTAATTCTTCTACTCTTTCAGGATTGTTTTCTATTACCAAAAATTTCAAATTATTTTCTTTAAACTGCTGGATAACTATGTTACCAACTTCTCCTGCACCACATACAATATAGTGGTTTTTCAATTCTTTTATTTTAGATTCCATCCTTCTTTTCCTCCATGCATCCTTTAGCTGACCTTCAAAAAATAAGGCAAATATACTTGTTATTCCGTAACCAGCTACACCTAAGCCACTAAAAATCAAAAATACAGTAAATATTTTTGCTTCATCAGTCATTTCAGCAATTTCACCATATCCTACAGTAGAAATTGTTATAGCAGTCATATACAGTGCATCTAAAAAACTTACACCTAAAAGCACTGAATAACCGTATATTCCTATGATAAAAACTGAAATAAACATTGTTCCTATAAAAATAAATTTACCTTTGTTTTCCATAACTCACCTTCTAGTAATTATGTATTTATTATATCAGTAATATCATTAAATACCAACTTTATAAGTTTCTTCCTTCTTTATAACCTTGATGAATAGCATGTATTACATTTGCAGGCATTATAGCATCTCCTATTAGAACTACTTTATTACTTTTCCCTAATTCTTCGTACAATTCACTATTTGAAATGTATCCTTCTGCACCTATTACAGTATCTACTTCAATTGTGTTTATTTTACCATCTTTTTCAAAAACTATTTCCTTTTCTTTTACTTCAACAACTTTACTTGAAGAAAATACTTCTACATTCCTATCTTTAAGTAGCTTTCTTAAGGCTTGTTCATCATTTATTCCAGGAGATTCATTTACCAAAATATCATCAAGAATCTCAAATACAAATACTTTTTCGGCTTTTTCTCCACAGAAACCAGCAACTTCACAACCTACAAGTCCACCACCTATAACTGCAACCTTCCTTCCAAATTTTTTATCACCAGTTAAAATTTCATTTGCACTAGACACATTATTGTTTCTTCCCTTTATATCTGTTTTTACCGGTCTAGAGCCTGTTGCTAGGATTATTTTATCATATTTATCTAAATCTATATTTTCTATATTTCCTTCTTTTAGCATTTTGATTTTTACTTTACTTCGAAATAATTTTCTATTTAAATAATTTAAATACTTTCTGATATCTTTTTTGAAAAAATCATTTCCTGCAGCAAGAAAATTTCCACCTAGTTTATTTGTTTTTTCCCACAACTCTACTTGTGCTCCTTTTTCAGAAGCACTTAGCGCAGCTGTTATACCTCCTGGTCCCCCACCTACAACTAGTATTTTTTTATTTCTATATGACTTATTATTAATGATATTTTCATTATAACATAAAGGGTTTACTGAACATTTTATTTCCCCTTCATTTATAAGTGCTCCCAAACAGTCGTTGCAGCTAATACAGTGAACTATATCATAGGGAGCATTACTCCTAATTTTTTTGACCCAGTTCGGATCTGCAATAAGTTGATGAGCCATGCCTATAAAATCTAATTTTTCTTCTTTTAATATTTTTTCTGCAACTTCAGGGTCGGCTAATTTTCCCTGTCCTAAAACCGGTACCTTTACTTTATCTTTTATCTTGCTTGCAGTATCAACCTGTTCCGCTTCTTCTTGGTAAACCGTATCGATTGATTTATACCACATATCACTATAACCTATATCTATATGGAGCCCATCAATTTTACTTCTCTCCAATATTTCGGCTATTTCTTGACCTTCTTCCAACTGGATTCCTAAATTGTCACAATGAAATGGAGTAAATTTAAAAATTACAGGGTATTCTCCACCACATAGATTCTTCACAGCATTTATGCACTCTATGGTAAATCTCATCCTATTATATAGACTACCTCCGTAGCTATCTCTTCTTCTATTCCACCTTTTTGTATGAAATTGGTCAAGTAAATTACCTCCAGAACCGTTTATCTCAACTGCATCTATACCAGCTTCTTTCACTATCTTAGATAGTTTTCCTAGTTTGTCTATTAGAATTTTTATATCTTCTTCACTTATTTCATTTGCACTATTTTTGTCCAGATTATAATTTATCCATTGACATCCTGGAGTAATCTGTAAACATATCTTAGCATTATGATTATGAACTATTTTTGCTAAATCTTTCAGTTCTTCTTTTACTTTGATATAGTCTATATTCTCATTAAGTAAAACTGGATATCCTCCAGTTATAACAAGGCCAACTCCACCTTCTGCTCTCTTTTCAATAAATTTCTTGGTCTTTTTACTGAAAAAAACTTTCCAATCTTTTTCCGTTGTAACAGGTGCTAAAAAAATTCTATTGTTGAGTTCCATATTTCCTATGTAAGACTTTTTTAGTATTTCCATTTTAACCCCTCTTTTATTTATTTATGTTTATTATATAATTGGACTTAAAACTCTTCAATAAAAAAAGCGAATATAAAATTCACTTCAGAAAAAATTATTAAATTATACAAAAACGGAAACTGGCCCTCCTAGATTTAACTTTAGAGAACCAGTTCCTAAGCTTCTGCTTTCATGTTTTCTCCTTTTTAGGGGGATAAACACCCTAACAGAATATGTCGTAATTCTCTCCTTGGGAGATATTACTACAGCATATGCTAATCTAAAACTTTAATAATTGTAAATCTAATACAGTTCTTCTTGAATTTTTCAAGATATCCCTTCTTGTAGATTTTACAAAACAGGGTTTATAGATATAGTATTTACTGTATATATATTATACCATATTATTAAAATTTTGCAATACTTTTTTTGCTATTTTTCCAAAATTATTACTCGATCTTTTATTTCGTAATTATTAAACCCGATATTCTCTACCATCCATTTAAAAGTCTCTTCATGATAAAAGAATACATGAGTTGGATCATCTTTATAGTACCAGCTTTTAAAGTCAATTTCATCTTTATATATGTCTGTCTTACAGTATAATTTACCCCTTTCATTTAGCAAAGAATACAGTAATTCAAATTCATGTAAAGGATTGTGAAAGTGTTCAATCACCTCGCATAAAACTATAAAGTCATATGTTTTATTTAATAACTTATTTTCATTCCAAAAAAAAGGATCGTAAATCTCGACATCATACCCTTTATCATTCAGAAGTTTTGTAATCACCGGTCCGGTTCCAGCTCCAAAGTCTAGGCCCCTAGCAGTGTTTTTCCAATCTTTTTTTATCTCATTAGTAATGTCCGAAACAAATTCTTGATATCTAAAATCTTCTACATCATTATTGTGTTCTCTGTATCTGGCTTCTTCGTCTTCTTTTGACAAGAAATCCTTATTATGCATAAATATTGATTTACACTTACTACATCTATAGTATCTTTTTTCCCTTACCTCTATAAATTTGTCGCCTCTTCCACTACACAAAGCACATTCCATATTTTCCTCCAATCTTATTATTATGATATAATATTTAAAAGTGTTTGTGTAGGTTTTTATATCTTAGTCTTGACATAAAATAAACAAACCTATACTATTTTATCATAAGATAATTATCATAACAGAAAGGAGTTTTTATGAATAAAACATTAAAAATCATAATTACTGTCGTAGTAATTATCATTGCTGTAATACTTTTAGTTCTTTTTTATTTGACTCGAGGTCTTCAAGAAGGTGAAAGTATCGAAGTTAATAACGTTGATCTAACCTACCTTGAAGATGATGGTTTTTATACTGGTACTTTTGATTTTGGAAGATGGACTAACGAAGCTAAAGTAACAATTGAAGGTAAAAAAATTGTATCAATAGAGTTTACTGACGATGTTACTTTTTCGAAGGATGAAGTAAGAGAAGAAATAATAAATAAAATAATTGAAAATCAAAAAGTTAAAGTTGATGTTGTATCTGGAGCTACTGTAACATCAAAAGCTTACATGAAATCTGTTGAAAATGCTTTAGATATTTTGCATTAAAGGAGGTATTATTTGAAAACTTTAATCGCTTACGGTACAAAAAGAGGCTTCACAAAAAAATGTGCAAATTTATTAGCAGAAAAAATCCACGGTGACATTGATATAAAAAACTTGAAAGATTATAAAGTTACCGAATTAGAAAATTACGACAATATAATTATTGGTGGTTCTGTATACATGGGAAAAATAAGAAAAGAAGTTACAGCCTTCTGCAATAAATATAAGGAAACTTTGCTTAAAAAAAACCTAGGTTTATTCATATGTGGCCTAGCTGAAGGTGAAGTAGCCAAAGAAGAGATTGAAGCTTGTTTTCCCGATGACTTATCTAACAAGGCTTCCGCAGTAGATATATTTGGTGGCGAATATAATTTTGATAAAATGAATTTCATTGAGAAGACAGTTATCAAAAAAATTGCCAATACTACGGAAAATCAGGAGTTTTTACACACTGATAGGATTGAGAAATTTGCAGAAGTATTCAACTCTATAGAAAATTAAGGATTATTAATAAAAAATTTGATTTCTTAACAAATATTTGAATATATGTGTTAAGATTATATATGAAATACTAAAGGAGGTACTATATGGGTAAATTAAAAGGAACCAAAACAGCACAAAATTTGATGACAGCTTTCGCTGGAGAATCTCAAGCAAGAATGAGATACGACTACTATGCATCTCAAGCAAAAAAAGATGGTTATGTTCAAATCAAAAATATATTTGAAGAAACTGCAAGAAATGAAAAAGAACATGCTAAAATATTCTATAAGTTTTTAAGAGAAGAACTAGAAGATGAAACTATCGATGTCTCTGCTGATTTCCCAGTGAATTTCAAAGATACAAAAGCAAATTTAAAGGCTGCAGCTGCTGGAGAAAATGAAGAACATACAGAAATGTATCCAGAGTTTGCTAGAATAGCAAAGGAAGAAGGATTCGAAGAGATTTCTAAAGTCTTTACTGAAGTTGGTGAGGTTGAAGAAAGACACGAAGCAAGATTCCTAAAGCTGTTAGATAACATCGAAAAAGGAATAGTTTTCAAAAGAGATGAAGTAGTAGAATGGAAATGTAATAACTGCGGCTATGTTCACAAAGGAAAAGAAGCTCCTGAAGCATGTCCAGCTTGTGATCATCCACAAGATCATTTTGAACTTTTTGTAGAAACCTACTAAAAGCAACACGTTAAAAGGCCGGAAATCCGGCCTTTTATAATTAACCCCCGCCTAAGGCTTTCATAATCAAAACATAATCTCCATCCTCAAGCTTAGCATCTAAATCTGCTCTCCTGTTATTTATCATAAAGCTGCAACCTTTGAAAAATTCATCAGATAATTCATATATATTTTTTATATTTATTATTAACTTTTGAATATCTGCATTATTTTCAATCTCAACTTTTTCTACTTCATTTTCAATTTTATCATTTTGCAGACCTAAATATTTAAACTTTACTATCATCCAAGAACCTCATCTACAGCTTTTTGGAAAATCTTTAAGAATTTTGGAAAGGTTGTGTTTTGATAATTAAGAAGACTTTGAGCTTCTTCAGTGTCGTACCAATCTGAGTAAACAGGCTCATCAGCATATTCTGCATCTTCCGGCTCAATGTCAAGGATCTTGAAAAATTCTTCTACGAACTCATGACCCTTCATCTGCCATGTTTCTCCTCCTGCAATGATGAGTATTTTATTTGTTGATTCCTTAACTTCTACTGCACCTACTAGAGCACTTACTACATCATCTCTGAAAACCACCTCTACCCTTTGGTCAGCTTGGAAAGGCCATTCAGGAGGATCTAATAATGCTGCCAGCACAACTCCTGCAACTCTTAATATAGTATAGTCTACACCAGAATCAAGTATATACTTTTCACACCTTACTTTAGATTCGCTGTAATTTGTATTTGGTCTTTGCTTAGTATCTACAGTTACTGGAGGTTCTAAATCTGTTGTATCTCCGTAAGTTGCCACTGTAGATGAAAATATCAATCTAGCCTTATTTCCGTTGCTCTCTATGGCATTTACTAGATTCTTTGTTCCATCTACATTTACTTTAAATGCTAGTTCTTTATTGTTTTCACTCAATGGTGGAAGTATGGCAGCTAAATGTACAACTGTATCAACATCTTTTAAGGATTTTTTTACACTTGCTTTATCTGTTATATCTCCTTCAAAAATTTCAATGTCTTTTTCTTTTAATCCAGTGAAATTAGCTTGAGGAATATCAAAGACTCTAACCTTATATCCCTTTTTAGCCAATATAAAGGACAATTCTTTACCCATACTTCCTGCTCCACCAGTTATCAGTATTCTTTCCAACTAATCAGCCTCCTCTCTTTTTAAAATTTAATTTAATACAAATCTTTAATTAGAAAATCTAATCCTAGTTTTTCTAAGGCACCTTTAGAAGGTTTACCAGTCTCTACATCCCAACCAATAAAGGCAAAGAAGTTATCTCTTAATTTTTTATCATCAATTTCTACTCCGGCTACCGGACCTTCTTTTTGTGGTGGTTGTCCTAATGCACGTTTTGTTAAAGTTAAATCTTTAGGAGTTATACCCTCTCTTAAATTAAACGCATGTCTCATATTTAATATTCTCATTCCTGTTGCATCCTGATCTTGAGGTTTAAAACTTCTTCCTGTTATTGCTTCAAGGTATTGGTTTTCAATTCCTTGCTCAGCTCCTGCCAAAGACATAAACATGCAGAATCCCGCTGAATTAATCAGTTCTTGATTTGCAGTCATCTTAACATCTAAATATCCAGTAGTATCGTAATCATACTTACCAATCATACCAAACATTTGAGCCATTGCTACCCCACCTTTAACGTGTCTTCCCGGTGTAGGGTCGTATTGGTATGTCCTTGCATATCCAGGAGCATATTTAGGATCATGCATAGGTAATTCTATCCCGGAAGCAGTTTGTAGGAATTCTTCTCCTTTTCCTAATTCTTTAGCTGCATTCATTGAGCCTTTATTAAGAATCTTACCTATACCCTCGTTATTTGCCATTTTTTCCATTATAGCTACTATAGCTTCTGCATTACCCCAAGTTAGTTCTATTCCGTCTAAATCTTCTTTAGTTAGTACTCCTTCTTCAAAGCATTCCATTGCCCAAGCAATTGTCATACCTGCAGAAATTGTGTCAAAACCATATATGTTGCATATTTCGTTACACTTCATTATGGCTTCTGCATCTCCATTCAGTAGTGTTGAGCCGAAAGCTGCTTGTGTTTCATATTCTGGTCTGTCGGTATCTCCAACCGGCCATTTTCCATCATCAACTTTATACTTAGCTCCACATCCTAAAGGACAGTTAGCACAATTGTATTTTTTTACCTTGTATTTTTCATCATAAGCAGCTGGAGCTACACTTTTTGCATTTTCCTCGCCAAAATCAACAACTCCAACACCTCCCCAGTTTTTAACTGGAGAATCACCGTTTAATGCTGAACCTTCAGTAAATACTCCGGTACCATAAACTCCAAAGCCCTGGGCCATTTCATTATCCTTCATTGATGCTGAGATCTTTTTATTTAATTCTACTATTTTATCCGGATTAGCTACTTCTATTTCCTTAGTACCTCTTACAGCTACTGCTTTAAGCTTTTTAGAGCCCATAACTGCTCCACAACCACCTCTTCCGGCTGCACGATGTTCATCGTTCATAATAGCTGCGATATTAGATAAATTTTCTCCAGCTGGTCCTATACAGCTTACTCTAATTTTATCATCACCTAATTCAGCTTTTATTTCTTTTAAGGTTTCTTTTGAGTTCATACCCCAAAGCTTAGATGCATCTTTGATTTCAACTTTACCGTCATTTATCCAAATATAAACTGGTTCTTTTGATATGCCTTTTACAAATAAAGCATCATATCCTGTTTTCTTAAGTTCCGGCCCAAAGAATCCACCGGAGTTTGCATCATTCCAACCTCCAGTTACCGGAGATTTGTTAACTACAGTGTACCTACCTCCAAAAAAAGCTTTAGTACCACTAGTAGGACCAGTCATGAAACCTATCATACTTTCTTCTCCTAGGGGATCTGCTTTTGCAGGCATATTATCGTAAAGTACCTTAGCGCCTATTCCATAGCCTCCTATGAATTTAGAAGCTATTTCTTCAGTCAATTCTCTTTCTTCTATACTTTTATCAGTTAAATTCACGAAAAGCATTTTACCGTTATATCCTTTTAACATTAATTTCCCTCCTCTGTAATTATTTGGGTAACCTAATCTTCATCTTCTTCATCAAGAATAGATATCTCTTCAACCATACCTTTAGGTTTTACATGTAAATCTGCTAATGATAGTTTTGGTTGATCATAAGTGTAATCGCCTGGTTCGTAGTTACCTTTTCTAAGGTCTTCTCTTCTAGCCTGTCCTAATACATTATCCGGTCTATAAGGTGGGAACCAGAAATCAGTTTCTTCTGCCGGCTCAGACTCTACTAATACGTACTCAGTATCACCAATACCATTGTATTTACCAGCATTTATTTGAGCCCATTGACTTACCTTCGCCATACTTGATACGTTGGTAAATCTTTCAGTATTTGGCTCTCCAAAGCCAAAGTCAGTAGCCTGTGAATCCTGCATACCTGATTTACTTTCAGCCATTTCTATACAAGCCATATCAATCGCTACAGGATCTTTGGATGCAAATACACCTATATTTGGAACTAAAGGTTTATCATGGAAGTTTACACAGTCGCACCAAGGAGATATATCCATTGCATAACTTACGTAAATAAACTTTTCTTTACCTATTGCATTAATATATCCTGAAGCAGCATCTGCAATAGTTGGTGCCCATGTAGCAGTAATCTCAGGTTTTAAGTTTAATATTCCTGCAAATAAAGCTCCACTGAAACAACCTGCACACTTGCCGCATTTTTCATTATGGAAAACAAATTCTCCATCTATCATTTCAAAAGCATCGAAAGGACATCCTGCTATCACCCTATCTAATAGAGTTGGTTTAGGTCCTTGAGCTGCTGCTTTTGCTGCCTCTTGATTCACCGTCATGTTTTGGATTCCGTATATAGGATGATTTAAGTAGTGGGTAGATTCTTTACCCCTATGAGAACCCATTCCTATACCTACATTTTTTAAAGCTCCTCCATATACTCCCATAGGATGGCCTTTAAAGTGAGTTAAAACTATAACTGAATCTAATTCAAGCAATTTTTTACCCATAAATGAGTGTTTTAAATAAACTCCATTAGGCACTTCAACTTGAACATCATCAAATCCATTTTCTCCGTCGCAAATCCATATTGGACATCCTAAAGTCTCTTCGTTAAAGCCATGTCTAGAAACTGATCTTAAATGATCATCTGTAAAAGTTCTTGAAGAGTAATCACTAAAAACAATTGTATTGCAATCAACAATTACCGGTTTCCCGCCTAATCTTTTTACCTCTTCGACAATTGCTCCAACCCATTGTGGTCTTAGGTTAAGAGAGTTTCCGTACTCACCCATATGGATTTTAATTCCAACGGTATCTCCCTTTTTAAAATGGGTTTCTAATCCTGCATCTCTCAATACCTTTACAGCTTTAAAGGGTGTACTTTCCTGTAAACTATTCGCTCTGTCGTTCATAAAATAAACTTTTGATGGCATACTTTAAACTCCTCTCTCTATAAAATATTTTTGTAATTTTTAAGTCATAACTGAAGCTTTGGTTGCTATGATTTTAGCTAAAGATTCAAGTTTTATTTTTAAATCCAAAGCTTTGTCTGCTGCTTTCTTTTCTTCATCAAATACTTCTTGTAGTTTTTTGGCTTCATCAAGACAACCTTGAGCAAGCCCTGTTCCTTCAGCCGTTCTTAACCATACACTGTTTCTGTTTTTCTTAGCCCACTTCAGGCTTTCATCAAGCTCTTTTTTTGTACTCTCAAATTTTTCATCAGAAAAATCTTCTTTTTTTGAATCAAATTCCGTAGAAAGATTTTTGATGATTTTGTAAGTTTCTTTCATAATGTCTCTTCCATCGCTCATTAAATTACCTCCTTTAAATGTATTGTATTAAAATTTACAGATTATCTGTAAAAAAATACCTTTAAACACAATCTTTAAACTCTTTTTTTAATTGTTTTTCATCTATGCCTTCTCCTATAAAGACCACTACACTTTTCCTTTCATCATTTTCATCCCAAAGCTTATCTGCTTTAGAATGAAAGCTTTTTCTTACTCCTTGAAACTCATATCTATATTCATCATTTTTAAAGCAAAAAAACCCTTTGCTTCTAAGAAGTTTTATACCTTCATCTTTAAAAACTTTATCTATCCATTTGTTTACTTTTTCTTTATCCATTGGTGCTTCTTCAGTTAATACAACGGTTTTTACCTTATCCATGTAGGTGTCCTCCTCATTTGTATTACTACTATTTTTTATATTTTTTAACTGTTGATACAAATTTACACTTAAAATTTTATCTACTTCTACTTTTCCATATTCTGTCTTGTAAATTTGAGCTATGCTGTTTATTCTAGATACTCTTTTTTGTATACTCTCAATTTCTTTTTCTTCTATTAAATCTACTTTGTTAAGTAGTATAATATCAGCATAGGCAATCTGTTGTATTACAAGGGTATATTCATCAATGTTTAAATGACCAAACTCACAATCTACTAAAGTTATGTAGCTGGCTAATTTGTATTCTTCTCTCATGTTACCTAGAAAGAAAAGTTTCATTAAGTATTCCGGTTCATCCATCCCACTGGATTCCATTAAAAGATGGTCAAATCCTTCTCCTTCACTATCTTCATGTAATCGGTCCATAAATCCGTAAATCATTAACTGAGGATCATAGTGCATTGATACCCCTGGAAAGGCATGAATCCTATCTGGCTCCACATGTATTAACATATCGTCAATAGGGATTGAACCAAACTCTCTTACTACTATATCTATCCTTTTATCCCCTGAATTTTCCAGTATGTGATTGACTAAAGATGTCTTACCTGAACCTAAAAATCCTCCAATTATACTAGCTGGTATAGTGGGCATTTCTTCCTTAGTTTTTTCCGGCTCTAGGTGATGTTTGTGTTTGTGTTTGTGGGTATGAGATTGTCCGTGATGAGATCCAAGCAAATTAACATAATCAAATTCAGTTTTCACTTCTTTTTTAGTCATTTCAGCCCTCCTTAAATGAATAAATATGCTTATTGTTTGTTTTTCGTCGTTTTTATGGCAACGTTTTCTATTACTTTAATAATAGCACTTCAAACTCATTTTTTCAATAGCCTTTACTAGCGATTTAATTTTGTAAGCCTTAAATTTAGCCCTTTATTTGTTAAATAATTAACCTTTTCCCCTACCTTTATTATCTCATTTTTATATGATTATTTAATTTTATAATTTCATGGCACCTAGACCTTTACGTATAAATATTTCTTTTCTTGTTTATTGTTAAATAGGTATCAAAAAATCGGGATTTTATTAAGTAAAATCCCGATTTAAAGTCTAAAAATTATTTTTCTAGATAATCTAAAGCAAATCTTACATATAATTGTGTGCCTATCTCCAAACTATCTTCATCAATATCAAACTTTGGATGGTGGTGCGGGAAATTTGCACCCTTTTCATCATTTTTGCAACCTACAAAGGCTATTGCTCCGGGAACTTCTCTCAGGTAGTAAGCCATATCTTCACTTCCAGTTTGTTTATCCAGATGGATTAAAGACTCTTTTCCTAAGAATTTTTCTACTGCTTTTTCAACAATTTTTACTGTGATTTCTTCATTTATTGTAGGAGGTGTACCTTTTATATATTCTAATTTAAATTTTCCCCTATAACTTTCCGCGAGATAATCACCGTATCTTTTAATTATTTTAGGAAGTTCATTCTGTATTTCAGGATCAAAGCATCTTGCAGTACCTTCTATGTGAGCTTTGGAAGGTATAACATTAAATCTAGTGCCTGTTTTTATATCTCCAAAGCTTAATACTACAGAATCTAAGGGGCTCATTTCCCTACTTACCACAGATTGTATATTTAGTAAAAAAGCTGCAGTCATAACTCCTGCATCAACTCCTTGATCAGGCATAGAACCATGCCCACCTTTTCCTTCAATGTCCACAATCACGTAGTCGCCAGCAGCCATTCTCGGTCCACTTTCGCAATTTATTTTCCCGGTTTCTAAATCTGACCATAGATGTATACCAAAAATACTGTCTACGCCCTTTAAAGCCCCTTCTTCCACCATTTTTTTAGCACCCTGTACCATTTCCTCAGCTGGTTGGAAGAAAAGCTTTACTGAACCTTTAATCTCTTCTTTCATTTCATTTAGTACTTTTGCAGCTCCTAGCAACATAGCTGTATGACCATCGTGACCGCAGGCATGCATAACTCCTTCGTTTTTTGATGCATAATCACAGTCATTTTCTTCCTGTACTTCCAGAGCATCCATGTCAGCTCTTAAAGCTACTGTCTTTCCTTCACTTTCTCCTTTTATCGTTGCAACAATCCCGGTACCAGCAAAAGATTCATATGGAATCCCCATTTTATCTAACTCATTCTTAACATATTTTGAAGTTTCGAATTCTTTCCAGCTAGGTTCAGGATTCATGTGAAAATGTCTTCTTAAATTTACTACATAATCTTTATTCTCTTTTATTAGTTTTTCTATCATGAATTTTCACCTCTTAGATATTCTACTGCAAATCCTGCATATAGTCCGGCTGCTGTTGTCAAAGCCGACTCATCAATATCAAAATTAGAATGATGATGAGGATAATATTTTACTTTTTTATCATTTCTCGTTCCGACAAAGGCAAATTCAGTTTTAGCTTTTTGTGAAAAATAGGAAAAATCTTCTCCGCCAGTAGTTTTCTCAAAAAGAACTACACCTTCATCTCCAACTATCTCTTTAGCAGCTTTATTTGCATATTCAGCAAGTTTTTCATCATTTATTGTTGGAAGCACAAGCTGTCTGTAGTTTAATACAGCTTCAGCCCTATATGCTTTAGCTGTGTTTTCAACTATTCTCTGTATCTGTTCTTCAAATTTATCATTCACTTCCATAGAAAAACATCTAGTTGTACCTTCTAAGTATGCCTTAGATGGTATAACATTAAATCTAGTACCAGAATTAAATATACCAATTGATAATACTGCAGAATCAAGTGGACTGATTTCTCTACTTACAACAGTTTGCAAATTCATAAGAATTGCAGCTCCAACTAAGCAGGCATCTACTCCCTGGTTTGGCATAGAACCGTGTCCCCCTCTTCCCTGTACATTTATGTCAAATATCCCTGCTGAAGCCATCCTAGGTCCAGCTTCTACGGATACTTTTCCGGAATCTAGTTCATTCCATAAGTGAATTCCAAAAATTGCATCTACATCATCGAGAATCCCTTCTTCAATTAGTGCTAATGCTCCTTCTCCCGTTTCTTCACCCGGTTGGAACACTAATTTCACCGTACCTTCTATTTGGGATTTGATTTCATTTAAAATTTTTCCTGCCGTTAGAAGTCCTGCCGTATGTCCGTCGTGACCGCATCCATGCATGTAACCCTCATTCTTAGATTTATAGGGGATGTCATTTTCTTCCTGAAGTTCTAAGGCATCCATATCGGCTCTTAATGCTACTATTTTACCTTCTTTTTCTCCTTTTATAATACCTACAACACCTGTGCCGGCTGCTTTAAAATTTTCTATTCCAATTTTATCCAGTTCTTCCATAACCTTCTTTTGGGTTTCGAATTCTTTCATACTTGGTTCCGGATTCATATGGAAATGTCTTCGTAAATCAACGGCATAGTCCTGGTATTTTTTTGCTATATTCTTTATATCCACTACTGTACCTCCCCTAACTCAATTACTGTATCATATATTAATTCTATACCTTTTTGTAAATCTTCATAATCCGTCCATTCTTCAGGACAGTGACTTCTTCCGTCCTTACTAGGTACAAATATCAATCCAACATCTGTAATGCTTCCCATTATCATAGCATCATGGCCAGCTCCACTAATCATAGTCTCATAGGAAAAGTCATTATTCTCAGCATTTTTCTCAAAAATATTTAATATCTCTTTTGACATTTCTACCGGTTTTATATCAAGCATTTGTAAAGTTTCAAAGGAAAGCCCTTCATTATCCTTTGTTAGTTCTTCTAGATCTTTTACAATTTTGGATTTAACTCTTTTTATACTCTCATAATCCTTAGATCTTAAATCAACAGTAAATTCAACATCTGCTGCTACAATGTTTGTAGCTCCTGGTTTTATTTTTAGACTTCCTACCGTAGCTACTGTGCCGTTATTTTCTTCTACAGCATATCCTCCTATTTTGCTGATAACTTTAGATGCTGTATCCATTGCATCAGCTCTCATATCCATAGGTGTAGTACCAGCATGGTCCGGACGTCCCTTTACAGTTACATTTATATGATTAATACCAACAATATAATCAACTATGCCGACATCTTTACTTTTGCTTTCAAGTAATGGTCCTTGCTCTATATGAAGTTCTATAAAAGCTTTAATATCTTCTGGATTTCTTTTAGCATCCCCTATTTTTTTAGGATCAAATCCAAATTCTTCCATTGCCTGAGCCATAGAGACACCATTTGCATCTTTATTTCGCACCAAATCTTCATAGGATACCATTCCTGCCATAGCTCTACTACCAAATACTCCTGCGCCAAACCTGCCTCCTTCTTCTTCAATCATCGCAACAAACTCAATAGGATACTTAGTTTTAATATTATTCTCCTCCAAAGCTCTAAATATTTCTAAAGCCATTACAACCCCGGCAGGACCGTCAAAATTACCACCATTTTTAACAGAATCAAAATGAGATCCTATCATAATTGGTGGTAGTTTTTCATCAGTACCTTTTCTCTTTGCAAATAAAGTTGCAGCTGTATCGTCATATATTTCAACATCAAGTTTTTCAAGTTCCTCTTTTAGATATTTTCTTACCTGTTTATCTTCTTTTGTAAATGAAAATCTAGTTAGTCCTTTACCAGGAGTAGCATTAAATTCACTTAATTTTTCGATATCTTTTTTTATTCTATCTAGATTGGTTTTCATTTAATCGACCTCCTTTAAGATAGCATTATATTCTAATTCACATATTTGAGATAACATTGCACTTACGTTGCAAAGCTCTGTTTCAGCTATTTTTATAGCTCTTTTAATTTTTTCTTCTTTTAAATCTTTACCGTAAACAAAAAAATTAATTATAATTTTTTTGTATGTCCTAGGTTTTTTATTCTCATCAAGTTCTCCTATTACTTCCAACTTTAAATCATCTATTTCTATTCTCATTTTGTCTAAAGTTAGTTTTACATCTACACCCATGCATCCACCTAAACTTACAAGAACTAAAGGCATGGGGCTGAACCCAGCCCCATCTCCTCCATTTTCTTTTCCTATATCAATCTTAACCTTATGTTCCTGTAAATCATGAGCTTCAAATTGCATATTTTCTTTCCAATTACACATTATTTTGTGTTGGCCCATAATTTATATCCTTTCTATTATAAGAAATTTACAAATATACCTGCTATGATTACTGAAGCTATGGTAACTGTTGTAAATCCACCTACGAGCATTTGCGGTAGCATTTCTCCCATCAAGAAGTCTTTCTCTTCTTGGTTTTCTGCAATAGCTTTAGCTCCTTCTTCTGTAAGTATATAGTTTGGTGGGAAGCCGTATAGTGCTGTAAGGGCAACTGCAAAAGCCATTTCTTTAGTGTACCCTAATAATTTTCCTAGAATCATAGATAGTATAGCCATCCCGGTAACACCAAGTACTATTATTCCAACTAATGGCAATGCTAATTCTACTAGCATATTAGGAGTAGCTCTTGCTAAACCGGCAAATACAAATGCCATAAGAATAGTAATTAGAAATCCAAAAGATCCGGAAATATTTAGTGGTCTTTGTTCAACAAAGCCAAGTTCTTGAGCTATAACTCCAAAAATCAAACACCAAACAAATGGAGATATTCCTAACATTGGCTCTAGAGCACCTCCAACAGCAACTGCTGCCCAAGCTGTCAATCCAAGTTTTGTTAGTATAACATAGGTAGTTTGATATTCTTCTGGGAGTTTAGGAAATAGTTTTTTCTTTTTAGTTTCGGTTTCTTCAGTTTCATCCTTCTTTTCGAGTTTCATTTCACCTTTTCTAAACTTTTCAATAAGTCTGTTTCCTTCTTTTTTAAGCATTAAAGAAGTAAGGGGATATCCAATAAATCCCTGCATTACGTATGTTATAATTGCTAGTACCGCTAAACTTTCTAGTCCCATTTCCGTAGCTGCTTCACTCATTATTATAGCTGCTACTATACCTCCTGTTAAAGGTGGTGTTGCTGTAACTGCAGCCTGAAATCCAAATAATGCCCTACCAACAGTCATAGTTAAGGCTATAATACCTACTATACCTATTAATGCTATGGCAATAGTTCGCCACTGTGCTGCTAGCTCTCTAACCGAAAGTAAAGTACCCATGTGGGTGATTAATAAATACATTGACAGATAAACAACAGGGGTCTGGAATCCTGCCAGAGCAACTATATCCTCTGGAAAAAACGTCCAAAATCCAAATAAAAATAGTAGTGCTGCTACGAATACTGATGGTATAAATGCTTTTGTTCTTGCTGACACTACGTCTCCGATTGATAATACAATCAGAACAATTGAAAACGCCATTAATAAACTCATATAAATCCTCCTTAAAAATAATTTTGTATATATAAAATGTTTTTCAATATTAAGGTCCAATCTCCTCAAAGTCGAAAAACATTTACTGTTTGCAATATTTATTGTTATTAAATAAAAAAATATGTTACAATTAATTCATTTTATTATTATAATTGTAACATATCCTTAATAATTATCAAGTATTTTATTCGCCTATTAGTTATAATTTCAAGCTCCATTTTTCTTCTATTAATTCTTTTCCCCATACGATGCTGGTTTTTCTATCTTGTAACTCAAATCCATATTTTTCGTAAAGATGTCTTGCCGCATCTAAAAAATCTACCGTCCATAAATAAATATTTTTATAATTTTTTTCTTTTGCAAAATCAATTAATGTTTTCATAAGCATATTACCTATGCCTTTTCCCCGCATTTCCTTTTCAAGTAAAAACCATCTGAGTTGAGCTGTATCATCATCTACTTTGACTAAAGCTATAAATCCTACAGTTTTTCCTTTTTCTTCAGCTATCCAAATATTTTGAGAGTTCTTATCAAATTTTTCATAGAATTCATTCAATGGGTTTCTCACATAATCTTTAAAACTTTCATCAAAATCATGTTCTCGTGCATAAATATCTCCATGTCTTATAACAATGTGGTCTAAATCTTCTTCATTAAAATCTCTAATTAAAATTTCATCTTTCATGAATTCTCACTTCTCCTTTAACTATACTTATAATAACTATCCATTTCCATATCCAAAATCTCTATTTCGAAATCATCTAGATGCTTGCTCTTAGTTTTTCTATATACAAACTCTATATAGTCTTTCACTATTTTTTTGTTGGCTTTCTTACTCTTAAAAGAAACATATTTTAAAGCTCTCATTACCGCTATTACCACTGTAATATCTCCGTGTCCATAGTGTACAATTTGAGTAAATGCATCGTGAAGTATCATCTTAAAACTATAGGCTTCAAGAAGTACTAAACCCTCTGATTCTTTATCTTCATTAACCACTATATATCCATCATCAATATTTGACAGCATTCCTAAAAGCACTCCTATAATCCTAACACAGTGAATAGCTGTATTTGGATCATTGATACCTGGCGATATAGCTCTGAGAGAAACTTCTACTATCTTTTGTATAGTATAGCTAAAATCTTGCTCCTCTGTTTTTCTTTTTCCTATTAAAATTAATTTCTTAATTTTGTTTAAAATTTCTTCTTTATCTTCCAAATCTTCTTGTGCATATACGGTGAAGATTTTTTCGTCCTTATTTATAAACTGTCCAATAACTTTTTCAAAGTGGATTATCAACTTTTTCTTGTTAGCTATCTGTGATAGTTCATCATAATCAAGTTTTTGTATATAACCACTTTCTGATGATCTTATAACCTTACTGTTTCCATATTTTTCTTTATCAATTTCTTTAATAATAGGATTATTCTTTAATGTTGCTTTATATTTTTTTATCTTTAAAATAGATTCCTTATGTAACCTATCTATTACATTGCTTGTCTGAATAAAGGTAGCAACACTATTGATAAAAAGTAAAAAGTATATCAGTCCCACAATTATATAAACAACTCCAATACTAGCAGAAATAACTAGATATCCCTCACTGGTATTTCTAGTAAAAAGCAATGATACTATAGAATAAGTAAAGCCTCCAACAAATATTCCAAATGACTGCATGGTACTTTTGTTTTTCAAAAAGTTTTCTACAACCCTCGGGGATAATTGAGACATGTACATAGTAAGTACAACCATTGTTATAGAAAAAGTAAAAGTAGTTATGGTAATAAAGGCACTTGCTATAATTCCATGAATATCCCTTGCTAATTCCGGAGTAGTTAATAGTATTTCAGGAATACTGGTGTGAAACTGGGAAAGATATCTCGTGTCAATTAATATAATAAAAAATGCTCCCAGCAAGGATAAAAATCCGTAAACAGCAGGATAAAACCATATACTGCTTATAATCTTTTTAATCTTGTCTAATATTATCATAGTCTGCTCCTTTATTAAGTATTAATGGTATTATTATAGCATATTTGGAAAATTATATACAAAAAAGCACCTTAAGAGGTGCTTTTTGAGCAACTATCTTATTATCATTATAGGTACATTAATATGATGAACTACTTTATTTGTAACACTACCCAGCATGAATCTCTTTCTTTCCTTCATAGTATGAGTTTTCATAATTACTAAATCGTAATCTCCCTTTTCAGCTTCATCTAATATAGCTGATGCAGGATCTCCTTCTGATACTTTTGTTTCAGTAGTGATTCCCTTATTTCTGTACATCATTTTAACTTCGTCTAAAAAAGTAGTGTCTTTAAACTTTTCATAAAGTTTATCTTCGTCTATAAATCCTCCGCTGTCAATATCTCTTAAAAGTTCCTTGCTGTTATCAACATTAAACAAAGTAATGGTACTGTCAAATTTTTCAGCTATTTTCACCGCTTCATCTATTGTACTCTTTTCTTCAGAGTTTTTCTCTATTGGTATAAGAATTTTTTTCATTATTTAACCTCTCCTTTATATGAATTTTGTACTTTTCCTATTACATACTTACCACACAAGAAAGATATTATTCATTTATAAGATTTTTGGGGTTGTTAAATATGACCTATAATACTATTTTAAAATTAATTGGATAAATTAAAAATGCAGTCTCCTATAATCAGAGACTGCATCTTTTTTTATCTAAATCGCTTTTTTATTTGGTTTTAGATAATTCAAAACTTCTTTAAACATATCAAAATTCGAAATGCCTGTCTTTGGTTTTAAAGCAACATTTAAGTACTGAGTAGTACCATCTGTTCTTGTCATTGATCCTTTACTTTCTGCTAAGGTATTCAAAGGCATTACTACATCAGCTTCTCTTACAGTATCTGTAACAAACATATCTGAAGCCGCTAAGAAGTCTAATTTTAGTTCTTGAACTCCTTCTATATCTTCTCCGATTACTACTAAAGCTTTTATGCTTCCATCTTTAACTTTACTAACAATCTCTTCACCGGATTTATTAAATCCTAAGTCTATCGCTCCTTGAGCATTAGCTCCATCCTTAAGAGTAATTATACCTCTGTGAGGTTTGTTTATTTTACCGGTTTTTTCTGCTATTTCTTTTATAAGTTTCTGTACCTTTAATGATACGGATCTCTCATCAACTACAAACATCGGCTTGTTAACTTTGTTGTATGCTTTTGCAACCTGAAGAGCTTCTACTGATACATCTGCTTCTTCATTATCCACAGCTTCAAGTACATCTTTAAAGAATTTTTCTAAATCTACCTGGTGGTATTCGTTGGTAAATTTATCTAATCGAGTACCTGCCTCTGATATTGATATATATGGTTTTCCTAAGTTTTTAACCTTAACACCCATAGGTACAAAGTTTTCATATACATTTCCAACTGTCAAAATTAATTCTGTATTGTATAGTTCTTCGTATTTATTTGTAGATTCAATTTCTTCATCCTTAACCTTTAGGGAACCTATCATATCCGTCTCTAAAGTTTCACTAATGTCTTTAATTACTGATAACTCTTCATTCGTTAATCTCTGAGATACTAAGAATCCTATAGAATCCTTTCCATTAACATACTTCACTGATTTAAGCTGAGTTGACAACTCTATTACTGCTTTGTTGAGAGTTGTACTTTCATCATTTACCATTGGATATAAAATCCTATCTTCTTTATTGATATATTCAAATCCAAACTTTCCATCTTTACAAAGTATACCATCGTCTTTTTCTCTATTAGGTGTAACCTTATAGACTTTATCACCATTGTGTTGGTAAACTATATTACATCCTAGAGAACACATACTGCATACAGACTCGGTTTTTTCAAGATTTAGTGGTATTTCTTTGTGTGTATTTATTTTTTCCTGGAATGCTCCAACAGGACATACATCTATACACTGACCGCAGGATATACAATCCGTATCTTCCAATCTCAAGTCGAATTCCGGAGCTACTTTTACGTCGAATCCTCTATCTACAAGACCTAAAGCGGTAATTCCCATTACTTCATCACAAGTCCTTATACACAATCCACACTGGACACACTTGTCCGGATTTCTGTCAACAAATTCGTGGGTTTGTTCTTCATATCTTTTGTGATTAACTCCGTAGTCTTTTTCAGTGTCTATTTCATCATCTTGAACGTAGTGTATTAACTGACATTCAAAGTAATCCTTACATCCACACTCCATACATCTTGAAGCTTCTTTTAAAGCTTCTTCCTCACTAAAGTACTGAGTTACAACTTCCTGGAAGTTTCCTTTTCTATAATCAGCGTCTAAGACACTTACTTCTAATCTATGTTCTACTTCTATATCTTTAAAATCTTCTTCTGTTAGATCATCTTGCTTGACTATTATAGTATCTTTTTGAGGTATTATATTTCCTTCGAAGTAGCTGTTAATTACCCTTGCAGCTTTTTTGCCTTGATCTACAGCTTCAATAGCAATACCTGGGCCTGTAACAGCATCTCCTCCTGCAAATATTCCTTCTATATTTGTTTCAAAGGTTCCTTCTCTAGCTTCTATAGTACCCCACTTAGTTGTTTTTATACCTTGAATATTTCCCATTGTAACCTTCTGACCTATGGCTGCAACTACAGTATCAGCTTCAAGCTCTTCAAACTCACCTTCGATTGGTACAGGTCTTCTTCTGCCAGATGCATCTTTTTCTCCAAGCTTCATTTTCTGGCATCTCACACCTACTACCTTACCATTTTCATCGAGGACTTTTACTGGAGATGATAAAAACTTATATTTTACTCCTTCTTCTCTACCCTCAACTATTTCTATTTCTTCTGCAGGCATCTGTTCTTCAGTACGTCTGTAAACAACAGTTACATCTGCCCCAAGTCTTACACTTGTTCTTGCAACGTCCATAGCAGTATTTCCGCCACCAACTACAATAACTTTTTTACCTAAGTTTACCTCTTCATTTTGGGTAACCTTTCTTAAAAAATCTATACCGCCAATTACTCCTTCTAAATCTTCACCTTCACATCTCATGCTTGAACTTTCCCAAGCTCCAATGGCTAATAGTGAAGCATCATAATTATTTTTCAAATAATCAACAGTTATATCTTCTCCAAGTTTAGTATTATATTTAAATTCAACACCCATTTTTTCTATCAGGGCAACCTCGCTGTCTACTACTTTTTTAGGAAGCCTATACTCTGGAATTCCATATCTCATCATGCCACCAGGCTTATCCATAGCCTCATAAACAACTACTTTTTGACCGGCTTTTGCCAGGAAGTATGCTGCTGATAATCCAGCTGGACCAGAACCTACTATTGCTACTTTTTTGCCGGTAGGTTTTGCTATTTCAGGTAGATATGGGTCTTCTGCATCATCATATAAGTCAACATCAGCCACAAAAGCTTTCAATTTAGCTATAGATACTGATTCATCTACCAACTGTCTTCTACATTCTGTTTCACATGGGTGAGGACAGATTCTTCCTATACAGGCTGGTATTGGTAGCTGTTCTTTTATTAAAGCTACAGATTCTTTGTATTGACCGTTTGCAATTAAACCTACATATCCCTGTACATCTGTATTTGACGGACAACCCATCACACAAGGTGGTCTACAATCTCCTCTATGGTCTGAAACTAAAAGCTCAAGGGCAGTTCTTCTTGCAGCCTTTGTTCTATCGGTTTTAGTTCTTACTACCATTCCGTCCCTAACCGGTGTAGCACAGGATCTTACTAGTTTAGGATTACCTTCTACTTCAACTACACATAATCCACATCCACCGTAAGCTTCCATTCTTTCATCAAAACAAAGATGAGGTATATCTATATTATTATCTAATGCTGCCTGCATTAGAGTTCTATCATCTGTTGTTACTATTTCTTTACCATTAATATTAATTCTTACTTTAGGCATATTTCCACTCCCTCCTAATCAACTTTAACTGCATCAAAATTACATACATCGTAGCAGTTACCGCATTTGATACATAAGTCCTGATCAATTTTATGTACTTCTTTAACTTTTCCTGATATTGCTTCCGTAGGACAGTTTCTAGCACATAATGTACATCCAGTACATTTATCAGGGTCAATTGTATATGTAAGTAAATCAGTACATTTTTTAGCCGGACATTTTTTGTCTACTATATGAGCTTCGTACTCTTCTCTAAAATACTTAAGCCCAGTAAGCACAGGATTTGGAGCAGTCTGTCCCAATCCGCAAAGGGAACCATCTTTTATACTATTACCTAGTTGTTCAAGTTCATCAAGATCTTCTAATTTTCCTTCACCTTTTGATATTTTTTCTAATATCTCAAGCATTCTTTTTGTCCCAACTCTACAGTAGGTACATTTACCGCAGGATTCTTTACATGTAAAGTCTAAGAAAAACTTAGCTATATCAACCATGCATGTAGTTTCATCCATTACTACCATACCACCAGAACCCATTATTGCTCCTGTTGCATTTATATTTTCATAGGTTACTGGAGTATCAAGAAGTTCTGCCGGAACACATCCACCCGACGGTCCTCCAAGCTGGACAGCTTTAAAAGCCTTGTCTTTTTTTATTCCTCCACCTATATCAAATATTACCTCTCTTAAGGTCATACCCATAGGTATTTCTACAAGACCACCATTTTTTATCTTTCCTGATAGTGCAAACACCTTAGTACCTTTACTTTTCCCTGAGCCTACAGATGCAAATGCTTCAGCACCCTTTGAGATTATCCAAGGTACGTTGGCTAAAGTTTCCACATTATTAATATTAGTAGGTTGTCTCCAGTATCCAGACTGGGCCGGGAAAGGTGGCTTAAGTCTAGGCATACCTCTTTTTCCTTCTAAGGATTCTATCAAAGCAGTTTCTTCTCCACATACAAAAGCTCCTGCTCCTTTTTTAATTCTTAAACTAAAAGAAAAATCAGTACCTAAAATATTTTCGCCAAGGTAATTTTTTTCTTTAGCTTGAGCCATTGCTTTTTCTAATCTTTCTATAGCTAGAGGATATTCTGCTCTACAATATATAATACCTTCACTGGCTCCTATAGCATATCCTCCTATTAACATACCTTCTATGATTCTGTGAGGATCTCCTTCTAGCACACTTCTATCCATAAAAGCTCCCGGATCACCTTCATCGGCATTGCAAACCATATACTTCTGGTCTCCCTTTGATTGTAAAGCTGCATTCCACTTAAACCAAGTTGGAAATCCTGCTCCACCTCTTCCTCTTAATCCAGAATCTTTTATTTCTTGTATTACATCTTCTCTAGTCATTTCATTTAATACTTTAGTTATTCCCTGATACCCACCTTTTTCTAGGTACTCTTCAATCCTTTCAGGGTTTATAACTCCGCAATTTTCCAATGCTATTTTATGCTGTTTAGCAGTGTAATTAGGTGGCTTTTTGCTTGTATAGATAATATTCTCTTCTAATACTTCCCCATCTTTTACATGGCTATCTATTATCTTTTTGGCTATATTTTCATCTACAAATCCGTAAGAATATGTTTCTTCACCATCAACTATATCAACTATAGGTTCGTAAAAACACATACCAATACATCCTGTTTCTTCAATTTCCACGTCTAAATTATATTTTTTTGCCTCATCTTGAAGGGCCTTTAATACTTTTCTTCCACCGGCTGCTATTCCACAGCTACCTAAACCTACTTTAACTTTCATCAGCTTCCCCCTCCAATTCTTTCTTTCTTAAATCCTTTATAACTTTTACAGCCTTGCCCGGTGTCAAATTACCGTAAGCTTCTCCATTTATCATCATAACAGGAGCTAAACTACAGCATCCCAGACAGGCAACATCCTCCACTGTAAACAATCCATCATCTGAAGTTTCTCCTGGATTAATATCTAATTCTTCGCAGATTGCCTTTGATACTTCCTTCGAACCATTAACATGGCAGGCAGTACCCTGACACTGTAAAATCAAATATTTTCCAATTGGATTAAGTCTAAACTGAGTGTAAAAAGTCGCAACCCCGTATATCGTCGCCTTTTTATTATCAGTTTTTTCAGCAAGATAATCCATACCCTTCAATGGTAAGTATCCGTAGACTTCCTGCATTTCTTGAAGAAGGTTGATTAAATTACCGGTAGATTTACCGTACTTCTCAATCACAGGAGTCATTAGATCTAAGTTTACGTTTTCATCCTTAAAATTCTTTTTTAACTCTCCCACATTGCAATTATCGCACATTACATGAACTCCTTTCATCACTATATAACAATATCTTTAATTCTATTATTTAATTACGGCATTGTCAATTAAATACTTCCTTTTAAAAGCGAATATATCATTTTTATTAATCAAGATTATTTATTAAACATGTTTATCAGAACTAAAAAAACTACTCTAAATTCTTAAATTTAGGGTAGTTTTTTGTTATCTTACAACTAGGATAGGTTTATTTATGTGATGTACAACTTTATTTGTTACACTTCCCATTAAAAATCTCCTAGTAGCTTTCATACCGTGGGTTCTCATTACAATCAAGTCGTAATCTCCATTTTCAGCTTCGTTTATTATTTCAGCAGCAGGATCTCCCACAACTTCTTTAATTTCTGTCTTTATACCTTTTTCATTATACTTTTCTGCTATGCTTTCTAAAGTACTGTCATCATCTTTCATTGTTGTCATAATTTTTTCAATATCTACATAGGTATCATTTTGCATTTGACTAAAAACTACCTTTGAATTATCAACATAAAATAGAGTAATTGTACTACCACAGTTTTTGGCAATTTCAACAGCTGCATCTATTACGTCGTATTCATTTTGGTATCTTTCTACAGGCATTAGAATTTTTTTCACTTCTCTCACCTCTTTTCAAATTAACAAAAATATTAAATTTTTCTTTAATGGTGATATATGATTTTCACCACCTATGACCTACTATTATCTTACTACTAAAATCGGCTTTTTGATATGATGTACTACTTTGTTAGTTACGCTACCTAACATAAATCTTTTTGTAGCTCCCATTCCATGAGTTCTCATAACTACAAGGTCATAATCTCCTTCATCAGCTTCATTAATAATTTCACTGGCAGGATCACCAACTAATTCTTTAGTTTCAATATTAGAAACTCCCTGTTCTTTATACTTGTTTTTTAACTTGTCCTGTATTTCTTTGGTGTCAAGTTTTTCTGTAAACATTTCTCTATCTATGTATGCTTCGTACTGAAGCCTAGAAACAAGCATTTGAGCATTATCTACATGGAATAAAGTAATCTTACTATCAAATTTCTTGGCAATTTCAACTGCTTCTGTAATAACTTCCTGATCCTCTGAAAAATTCTCAACTGGTATTAAAATGTTTTTCATTATAAACACCTCTCTTATTTTTTAATTATTTATCTTTAGAAGTTATTTTCTATTCATTATATATTTACCACTTTTAAAAAATATTATTCTTATATAGTAAATTTAATATTTAAAGCATCTTATAATGAAATTAAGTATATCTACTCCAACTCCCATTCTTCTACCAAATTACTCAAATCTTTTACATATGTTCTGTAAAATCCATGCTTCATTTTGTAAGTTCTAATCAAGTTACCAGATGAATATTCATACTCGTAAATTTCTCCCCAAGCTTCATCAAAGCCTGCATCTTGAGAAGCTCTTACGCTTCCGTGGTTAGCAAATAACCTATCTTCATCCATTAAAAGTTGATAGTTTGATGTAATATAAGCATGAGTGTTTGAGAACCTTCTTTTTTCCTCAACTGTTCCATCTTCTTCCTTTACAGCATAATATATTACACATGATTTGTCCTTGTCTTCTTCTATTTCTACCGTCATGGTTTTACTTCTTAAAGTTCTGTTATCGAAGACCATTATATCTAAAGTCTCGGGGTTGTCATCTAAATCTTCTACTTCGAATACCGAGTGCTGCTCATAAAACCATTTATCCTTTTTATTTAAAGATTTTAGTAAATATTTCTCATATTCCGTATTTTCCCAAATTTTAGGATCTGACATCATCCATATTATTTCTTCTGTCTCCATATCTAGTTTCAGGACAGTAGATACATCTCGTATTGAGAAAATTGCTGTATTATCTTCTTGGTTATAATCTATAGAGTTAATATGAGCCCAATCGTAATCATCGTTGTAACCTTCATGAACTATTATTTCATTAAAATCTATTTCTCTTAATATTTCTCCTGTATATCTATCTACTTCTACAACCGTATCTTCTGCATGATTTCTAAGGCTGTTAGCTAAAATAATCAAATTTCCACCAGGAGTTTTTTCTACAACTTCATGGTGTACTCCTTTAGGTATGTCGTAAATCTTGTGGAGTTTTCCCAATAAGTCCATATCGAAAATTCTTGTTGAGTAATCTCTAGTTTCAGTATTTACCATGTCGTATCCAGACATCAGCATATACCTACCATTATCCATAAAAAAAATGCCGTGAGCATCGCTTTCCACATCTACATACCATCTTATATTACCCTGGGAATCAAAGGCATAGGGACTTCTAAATCCGCCTCCGGACGAAAAAATAAATCCATCAAAAGATCCTTCATTATGGTCTTCTATTTGGACTGCATTTATTAAATCTTCCGGCAATCCTTTAGTTTCAATAATTATTTCTTTCTCAGATACAACTTCACCATCATCAATTAATTCCAGCTTCACTTCATTTTCTTTACCAGCATATAGACCTACTATTGATATATAATACTCTTTGTTTGACTTATTATTACCTATATAATATTTGAAATCATTTTCATCCTTATCTCCTAATACAGTTACTTGTAATTCCAAATTTTCATTATTAGGAAATCCTACTACAGCTGTGAGAGGTGAAGCATCGTAGGGATCAACTAATATATAGGGTTCATTAAAAGTATAGTCTCCTTCTTCTATTAATTCTCTTAATTCTCTATCAAATTCTTTGTTTTCAATGAGTATTTCTTCTTGTATATTAATATTTTCATTAATTTCTACTTCTTCGTCACCGCAACCTGCTGTAAAAATTAATGTCAATATAAAAATCACTGCTAACTTTCTTATCATTCCTTCTCCCTCTTATTTTTATTTCTTTTTTCAAAATATTCTCTAATGAATTTTTCATCTTCAATTTCCAAATCCTTCTCTCCTGCCATTGATTCCAGGTGGTGGGTAAATTCATGTTTTAAAGTCTTCATAAGCTTTTTTCTGAGTTCTTCTTTTGGCAAATGACCGTATACTCTCTTAAAGGACCCGTAATATATAGAGATGTACCTACCCATGACACCACCATGATGATACTGTCCTAAAATATATAAGTTTGTAGCTTGTCTTTTAGGATTTTGCTTTGTCTCCGGCAAAAGTATTATACCACCGTTAAGCCTTTTGTATATTTGCTGAGGAAGTTCTTCTGCTATTTCATTAAGCATTTCTTCCATTTCTTTTATGGTTATCATTTTCCACCTACTTTTATTATAATAAAAATTCTTTCCATCTTTCTACTTCTTCTCTTCCCTGTCTGTAACCCAAGTTGTAGCTGTATTCTAATTTTTCATAATTAGTTTCTTTATAATCAACTGGCATACTTTCCGGATAAACCAAGTATGCCTTTCCTTCTTTTTCTAATTTTTTCAACTTTTCCATTGTTTTATTGTATATTATATGTCTCTTTTCCATAGCTTTTAAAAGATTAGGATACTCTCTATACAATATTTTCATGATACCCATGAATCTTTTCGGCTTTTTCTTATATCCTTTTTCTCTTGTTAAAACTACAAAAAATTTCTCATAGCCATCTTTTAAAGCTATGTCTAATGCAATACCACCTGCTACTCCTCCATCTACATAATATTCTTCCCTATAATAAGTTGGAGGCATAAAAAAAGGAAGGGAGGATGAGCATCTAACTATTTTCATTAAATCTGAAATATTTTTAATATCATCTTTAGTAAAATACTTCTGTTTTCCCGTTCTTCTGTTAAATGCACCAATTCTAACCTCTGCAGGATTTTTCTTAAAAGTCTCAAAGTCAAAGGGTAAAAAGGCATCTTCTAGACATGCTTCCTCATAGAGGTATTTAGCGCGAAAAAGACCCTCTCCTTTTACAAAAGACTTCCAATTACCAAAATTAGGGTCCTTTACAAAATCAACAAAGGATTTTTTTGCTCTTTCTTTATCTCTAGATACATAGTTTACCGTATGACTAGATCCAGCTGAAATTCCAGCTATGTAATTAAAATAAAGTTTATTTTCAAGTAAATTATTTAGAATTCCAGCGGTGTAGCTTGCACGCATCCCACCGCCTTCAAATATTAATGCCGTATCTTTAATGTTATTTTTAATTTCCATTTATGTCACCTCTTCTAATAAGTCTTTAGTATCCTGGCTTACCTAGTAATTGAAACATATTTTTCTTATAAGCTTCTACTCCCGGTTGATTGAAAGGATTAACTCCAAGTAAATATCCACTCAATCCGCATGCTTTTTCTAAAAAGTAAAATAAATATCCTGCATAATATGGATTTAGTTCCGGTATATTTATCATCAAGTTAGGGACCCTACCATCAACATGGGCTTTTATTGTACCTTCCATAGCTTTTTTATTTATATAATCTAAGGTTCTTCCTGCAAGATAATTTAAACCATCTAAATTATCCTTATCTTCTTTTACCTTGATATCTTTTTTTGATTTACCTACATTCAATACAGTCTCAAAAATATTTTTTCTACCATCTTGGATATACTGTCCCATAGAGTGAAGATCTGTTGTAAAGTTCAAAGAAGCAGGAAATATACCTTTTCCATCTTTTCCTTCAGATTCTCCAAAAAGTTGTTTAAACCATTCTCCAAGATAGAATAAATTTGGTTCGTAATTTACCATGATCTCTATATTTTTATCTTTATTATAAAGAAGATTTCTTACTACAGCATACTTATAGGCTTCATTATCTTCAAGATGTACATTTGATAAGTCATTAAAAGCATCTAAGGCTCCTTCCATCATTTCATCTATATTTATACCAGCAGCAGATATTGGCAGCAATCCTACCGGTGTTAATACTGAGTATCTTCCACCTACATCATCAGGAATTACAAAACTCTCATATCCTTCATTGTCAGCTAGAGTTTTTAAAGCACCTTTACTTTTATCTGTAGTTGCATATATTCTCTCGCCGGCTTTTTCTCCGTACTTATCTTCCATAAATTCTCTAAGAATTCTGAAAGCTAAAGCAGTTTCTGTAGTAGTTCCGGATTTTGATACCACATTTACTGATACTTCTTCATTTTTAATATTCTCTAAAAGTTCTGAAATATATGTTGAACTGATGTTATGCCCTATATAATATATTTTGGGACCCTTTCTTTTTTCCTTAGGAAGTTCATTATAAAAAGTATGACTAAGCATCTCTATTGCTGCTCTTGCTCCAAGATAGGATCCCCCAATTCCTGCAACTAAAAGTACATCAGAATCTTTTCTGATTTTTTCACCAGCTCTTTTTATTCTTTCAAATTCCTTTTTATCATAATTATTTGGCAAGTCCACCCAACCTACATATTCCGAACCTTCACCATTTCCTTTATGAAGCATATTGTGACACTGCGTTACCTTTTCCTGCATTTTATAAACATCGTTAGCATTTAAAATGTTTAAAGCTTTGGAATAATCTATACTTATCTTTTTCATTTTATTACCTCCTCAAATACATTCGCAGAAAAACCCTCTAGTAAGATTTTACCTTCCCCTTCTTCATTTGAAAATATATTTTTCCATTTACCTTCCGGCAGTTCTATCTGCTTCTTATCGTTAGATACATTTACCGCGAAAAGCAACTTATCATTATCTTTTATTCTAAAATAGCTAAAGATAGCGCCTTCACAGTAGTAAGGTTTCCACTCACCTTTTTTTATAATTTCTGATTCTTTTCTGAAATTAAAAATCTTTTTATACCATTCTAGAAGCTTCTTATTTTCTCTACCCCATGGGTAAGTTCTTCTACAGTAGGGATCTCTAAAGCCTTCCAGTCCAGCTTCGTCACCGTAGTAAATACAAGGCACTCCAGGAAAAGTAGCCTGTATAAAAGATGCCAATTTTAGTCTTTTCACCGCTAATTTATATTTTTCTTTTGAAAGTTCAAAGTAGAAAGCCTCTTCTTCACTTATTTTTCTACCCTTTGGTGCATCACCAAATACAGTAAGAGCTCTTACTGTGTCGTGGGTACCTATAAGGTTCATTAGAGAATAGAAATATTCTTTAGGATAATTTTCATAAATTGACATTATTCTTCTTAAAGACTCTTCAGCACATATATTTCCTAATATGAAGTTATTAAATATCCTTCTGTAAGGATAATTCATTACAGAATCGAGTTCATTTCCCAGGAGGTATTTCCTTAATTCTCCGTAACTTTCTTTGTTTGAAGCATCTTCCCATACTTCTCCTATTACTATGCTTTCCTGGTCTGCTTTTTTTGTTTCTTCTTTGAGAGTTCTTATAAACTCATCGGGAATTTCATCAGCTACATCCAGTCGCCAACCCTTTGCTCCTCTTTTTATCCACCGTTTAGCTATACTGTCTTCCCCTGTCAACATATACTCAATATAAGTAGGGTGCATTTCATTTACATTTGGTAAATTTTTAGTACCCCACCAAGCTTCATAATCATCAGGGTATTCATTAAATCTATACCATTCGTAGTATTTAGAATCCTTAGATTGGTATGCTCCCACTGTATCGTACCTTCCCATTTTATTAAAATACTTGCTATCATATCCAGTATGGCTGAATACTCCATCTAGGACTAAATTTATTCCATTTTTATTACATTCTTCTATTAACTCATCAAAGGCTTCATTTCCTCCAAAGCCTTCATCTACCTTTTCATAATCTCCTGTATCGTATTTGTTGTTTGAGTGGGCTTCAAATATAGGATTCAAGTATATTATGCTAACTCCCAAATCCTTTAAATATCCAATTTTTTCTTTAATTCCCTGAAGATTACCCCCGTATATATCCCAGTAGATAATCTCTCCTTTAGAATTCTTTATATATTTATTTTTGTCGTACCAATTGGTATATTTGACAAAACCTTCTCTACCTTCGTATAGGTCTTCTTTACCAACTTTATTAAACCTATCAACAAATATCTGATACATAGTTCCTTCTTTAAACCAATTTGGTACTTTTATATCTCTTTCATGAACAGTAATCTGAAAAGGTATAGGATTTTCATCGTACACCTTAGCTTCTCCACCTAAGCCATCTTCCTGGTTTCCTAAACATATCCTCTTGTCTTTTAAGTTTATAATGAAGTAATAGAAAACAGCACAGGGTTTATCCAGTGCTTTGAAGTCAACCTTATAAACATTGAATTCTTCCTCTGTGCCGCTTAATTCCATGGCAAAATTCTTCTCTTTACCATCACATGTGGCAAAAACTTCACAGCTGGCATCTATATCTTTTTTTACTTTTATTTTTAAATCTATTCGACTACCAACTTCTACTGCTCCAAAAGGATTTTTGAATTCTTCTTTTTGAGAATTATAAACAAAATCCATAATTTCACCTACTATAATTTATTGTAAAGTTCTATATATTCTTCAGCTGATTTATCCCAGCTAAATTTTGATTTAAATGCATTTTTAACAAGCTGGTCCCAAGCTTCTTTGTTTTTCTTGTAGATCTTTACTCCTCTTTTGAGTTCGTGAAGCATCTCGTGAGCATTGTAAGTTCTAAATACAAAGCCGTTACCTTCTTTTGATGCAGGTTCGAACTTTGTTATACTATCATTTAATCCACCTATTTTTCTAACTAAAGGTATAGTACCGTATTTTAAAGCTATCATCTGTACTAAACCGCAGGGTTCTATCCTAGACGGCATAAGGATGATGTCGCTTCCTGCATATATTTTTGATGCCATTTCACTGTTAAAGTCTATGATTACCCTAGCATTATTTGGAAAAACTGATGCTATCTGTCTAAAAGAGTCTTCGTAATTTTTCTCCCCGGTACCAAGGACCACTAAGTTCACATCTAGATTCATGATTTCATACATAACGTGTAAAATTAAATCTACTCCTTTAAGTTCATCTAATCTTGAGATTACACCTATTAATGGTTTTTCATCATTTTCTTCTAAACCTAGTTCTTTTAAGAGCATCATTTTATTATTTTTCTTTTTCTTCAAAGACCTAGTATAGTTTTCGTAAATATTTTCATCATATTGAGGATTGTAAACATCGTAATCAATTCCGTTTAAAATACCGGACATTTTGTGGTTGTTTTCTTTAATAACATCCTGTAGACCTTCTCCAAAATAATCATATTCTAGTTCTTTAGCATAAGTTTGAGATACGGTATTAACCCAGTCAGCATTGTATATTCCAGCCTTCATAATATTTACATTTCCTCTAAATTCTATGTCTCCAGTGATTTCTTCAGGATGGAGTCCTAATATGTCATACACAGTGTTTACGCCATAAATCCCTTGAAATTTAATATTATGTATTGTTAGTATAGTTTTTAGATCTTGATAATGAACTCTATACTGCTTATTTAAAAGATATGGAATTATTGCTGTATGCCAATCATTACAGTGGAGTATATCCGGCCAGAACTCAAACTTCGGTATAAAATCAAGTACTGCTTTAGAGAAAAATATAAATCTCTCCGCATCATCATAGTGCTTGTATAAATCTTTTCTATCAAAATAGTAGTCGTTACCTACAAAGTAGTAGATGACTCCATCTCTTTCCAATTTGAAAATTTCTGCTTTTTGATTTCTCCAATTAAGTTCTACTTTAAACTCTCCAAGTTTTTCCATTTCATTTTTAAATTCTGCTGGTATTTCTTTATATAAGGGCATTATTACCCTAACGTCTTCACCTTTTTTATTTATCATTTTCGGTAGAGACCCGGCTACATCTCCCAAGCCTCCACTAGCAGCAAAAGGCTTTGCCTCAGATGCCACAAATAACACTTTCATAAAATCCCTCCTAAATTACACTATCTTTTTTAATAAGTATTGGTTTTTCTTCGGTACCTTTTAAAACCTTTCCTTCAGTTACCCTAACATACTTATCTAGGATACCATTTATTATTTCTGTATTTTTTTCAATTACACAATTTTGCATTATGACACTATTTCTTATAACTGCACCCTCAGCAATAGTAGCTTCTCTAAAAATTATACTGTTTTCTACAGTACCATTTATATGAGCTCCGCTGGCAATAATTGAGTTTCTAATTTTTGATTTATCATTGTATTTTGTAGGGTGATTATCCTTTGTTTTTGTATAAATCTTCCTTTTACTATAAAAAAGTTCTCTTTGAATTTCAGGATCTAAGAGATACATAGATGCATCAAAATATGATTTCAATGAATTTACTATTTTCAAATAGCCGTTCATTTCAAATCCGTAAACTTTTAACCTATCTAAATTACTTTGAACTACATCCATTAAATCAAGCTCTCCAGATTCTTCTGCATCTTCTATAATGTTTTCTAAAATATCAAGTTTTATAAACATCATACCGGCATAAAGATTGAAGTGGTCCATACACTCGTCAGAGTTGTTCAAAATCTTTATAATTTCTCCATTTCTTTTTACTTCAACAGCTACACCTTTATATAAATCATCTGAAGTGTAGTTAGGTTTATAAACCATCACTACATCAGCTTCTTTTTCCTTATAAAAATCAAAAATTTCTTCAACATCAATATTTGATAAAGAATTGCAGTTGCTTAATAATATATGGTCAGTAGTATCAGCTATTTTTCTAAAAAATGCCTTATTATCTATTAAATCTTGAATACTTATTCTTGTAATTTCACCAATTTTTTTGTTTTTCCCACCGTGAAGTATAGATAGGTCGTTGCTTTTGCTGCTTAGATTCCAATCTTCTCCAGAACCTAGATGGTCGGCTAAAGACCTGTATTTATATGACCCGATTACCCCTATTTTTCTGATTCCAGAATTAACAAAGTTTGATAGAGGAAAATCTATAAGCCTGTACTTGCCACCGAAAGGTACTGTATGTATACTTCTGTGGCCGGTCATTGCTTCTAAATTATTTTGATTTGGACAGTTAATTATAATACCTGCTATTCTTTTCATATTATCCTCCTTATCCTACTACTGTAATATCATCAGAATCAACGCTACCGATTTTCTTATTCTTCTTTATCCTCATATTTTCTCCGATTATAGTTCTTTCGACTACAGCACCATCTTCTATCTCTGCATTGCTAAATATTATTGAATCCTTGACTATAGCATTTTTTCCTATCTTTACATCGTAAGAAAGTATGGAATTTGTAACCGTTCCTTCAACTATACATCCGTCGCAAACTAGGCTGTTGTTAATAGATGCATATAGACCTACATAGTGAGGTTGGCTGTTTGTGTTGTTAGAGTAAACCCTCATGTTTTTAGAGTACAAATCAAAATCTTCTCTCTCCTTCAACAAATCCATGTTTGCCTCGTAGTAGCTTTCTATAGTACCTACATCTCTCCAGTATCCTTCAAAAGGAAATGCGTATACATTTCTTCCTTCATTTAATATCATTGGAATTATATTTTTACCGAAATCGTGAGAAGAATCCTTATCTTCTGCATCTCTTAGAAGAGCATCTCTTAAAACCTTCCACTTAAAGATGTATATTCCCATAGAAGCCATGTTGTTTTTAGGATCTTCAGGTTTTTCTTCAAATTCAATTATTTTATTTTCTTCGTCTACATTCATTATCCCGAACCTGCTTGCTTCTTTCCACTCAACTTCCATTACAGATACTGTAAGGTCAGCTTCTTTTTCCTCTGCATAATCCAGCATCTCAGAATAATCCATCTTATAAATGTGATCTCCAGAAAGTACTAAGACGTACTCAGGGTCGTACATATCAATAAATTCAATATTTTGATAAACTGCATGAGCGGTACCTCTGTACCATCTTTCTCCTTCCTTGTCAGCATAAGGGGGAAGTATGTAGATACCCTGGTCTATTTTATCAAGTGCCCAGGAACTTCCATTACCTATATATCTTCCAAGTATTAGAGGTTTATATTGAATCAATACTCCTATGGTAAAAATATCAGAATGAAAACAGTTGCTGAGACTGAAGTCTATTATTCTGTATTTTCCACCAAACATTACCCCCGGTTTGGCATTATCCTTAGTTAGTTTTTTTAATCTACTTCCCTGCCCCCCAGCTAGGAGCATTGCGATACATTTCGTATCAGTCATATCAACTACCTCCTTTTACTTTTTGTTTTTCACCTTCCATATATCTCTATCATAATCCATAATCGTTCTATCACTTGAAAAATATCCTGATTCTGATATATTCTTCAAGGTCTTATCAAACCAAAGTTTTCTATCTTTATAGGTCTTTTCCAACTTCTTCTGAGCTTTCATATAGGATTCAAAATCCTTAAGTACAAAATATGTGTCGTTGTGGGTAACTAGGTTGTCGTATATTTCATCAAATTCTCCTATATCTTCATAGAAAAATCCATCTACCAGATGATTTACAACTTTTTTAAGATCAGGGTTATTGTTATATACGTCAAAAGAGCAGTATCCACCATTGTTGTAGTAGTTAATTACTTCTTCAGATTTTAAACCGAATAAAAATATATTGTCTTCTCCTACCCTTTCAGCTATCTCTACATTTGCTCCATCTAAAGTACCTATAGTAAGAGCACCGTTCATCATGAATTTCATATTTCCAGTACCGCTTGCTTCCTTACTTGCAGTAGAAATCTGCTCGGAAACATCTGCTGCAGGATACAAAATTTCTGCTAAGGATACGTTAAAGTTTTCTAAAAATACTACTTTTAAGTACTTATTAACGTCCCCGTCTTTATTTACAATATCTGCTAAACTATTTATGAGCCTTATTATCTTTTTAGCCATAGTGTAGCTAGGTGCAGCTTTTCCAGAAAATATAAAGGTTCTAGGATAAATCTCCATGCCTTCATTTTTAATTTTATCGTATAGGTGTATTATATGAAGAACATTTAACAGCTGTCTCTTGTACTCATGTATCCTCTTAATATGTATATCGAATATAGAATCCACGTTAATATCTATATTCTGATTTTCTTTTATGTATTTTGCTAGTCTTTCTTTGTTTTTCCTTTTTGCTTGATAAAGTTCTTCAGTACAATCTTTATCTTGACAGTATTTATCTAAATCTTTTAATTTTTCAGCATCTTTTTCCCATTCCGGACCTATAGCTTCCGATAAAAATTTTCTAAGGTCAGGATTTGCTTTTAGTAAAAATCTCCTGTGACTTACTCCGTTGGTTTTAGAATTAAATTTCCAAGGATAAAGCTTGTAAAGTTCCTTAAAAGTTTCATTTTTTATAATATCCGAATGAAGTTTAGAAACCCCGTTTACAGATTTCGAACCGATTACTGAAAGATTGGCCATATGTACAACTCCATCTCTTAAAATAGAGTTTCTCATCTTAATATCTTTTTCTATAGGAATAGCATTATCTATAAATCTTCTATTTATTTCTTCTATAATCATATAGACTCTAGGAAGAAGTTTTTTCATCATATCAATAGGCCATTTTTCAAGAGCTTCAGTTAAAATTGTATGATTTGTATAGGAGCAAACATTATTCACAAGATTCCACGAATAGTCCCAATCTAAACCTTCTTCATCGATTAGTATCCTCATAAGTTCAGGAATAACTAAAGATGGGTGGGTATCGTTTATTTGTATTTGAATTTTATCAGCTAACTTATCAAAATTATCATTGTTTCTCTTGTATCTTCTGATTATACTTTTTAGACCGGCACTTACAAAAAAGTACTGCTGCTTAAGTCTTAATAACCTACCGTTGTAATTTGCGTCATTTGGATATAAGACGTGGGTTATAGCTTCTACATTGGCTTTGTTCTTAACAGCCTGTAGATAATCACCATTGTTAAAGGATTCTAAATCAAAACCGTAGGCATTTTCAGCACTCCATAATCTTATATAATTAACATCATTAGAATCAAAATCAATCTGTGGAATATCGTAAGGTACCGCTGTTACTGCTTCATAGTCTTCGTGTATAAATTGAAGTCTGTCTTCTATTTTTTCCACTTTAATCTTTCCGTAAAATTTTATTATCTCAGACTTTGAAGCTTTTTTAATTTCCCATGGATATTCATTGTGAAGCCACCTGTTAGGTAGCTCTACCTGCTGACCATCAACAATTTTTTGCTGGAATGAACCGTATCTGTATCGTATTCCCATACCAACAGCCGGTATATTCAGAAAGGCTAATGAATCCATAAAACATGCAGCTAACCTTCCTAATCCTCCGTGACCTAATCCAGGGTCTGTTTCTATATTTTCCAAATCTCGAATATCTAACCCTAAATCTTTCAGTCCATCCTCTACAATATTATATATACCCATATTATGGAGATTCATTATTAAAAGTTTTCCAATTAGATACTCCATGGAAAAATAGTAAACTCTTTTTTGATTATTGTTTTTGTCCATTCTTGATTTTGTGTCTGCCATATATGTACCGGCATACTTCATGATTAAGGATGCAAGAACGTTATATTTCTCCTGCATACTTCCTTCTTCGAAACTTTCCCCTGTTACTTCTTTAAATCTCTCTAAATATTGTTTTCTAAAATTTTCTTTACTAGTAAACATCTTATTTTATCTTCCTCTTTCTTTCAGTCTTTTTCTTTAAAATTAACCCTGTTAAACCAGCTAATTCTAATTCTATTGAATAATCAAAATCATGCATCTTGATTTTTTCAGTTTTAATATATTTTTTGTGAACCGTGCCTGAACCATCATACTTATCATCATCAGAATTTAAAATCACCCTATATTCTCCTTTTTCTGGTACTCCTATCCTGAACTTTTCATAGGATACAGGTGTGAAATTTAGGATTGTAATTAAAAATTCTTTTTTGCCTTTTCTTATATAGGTGTAAATACTTTGGTCTCTATTGTCTGCATCTACCCATTGAAACCCATCCCAACTTCCGTCATTGTACCAAAGGGCATCTTCCTTTAAGTATATATCATTAAGTTTCTTTACGAACTCTCTATGGGAGTCGTGAATAGGGTAGTTTAGCAAAAACCACTCTATTTCTTCGTAAAATCTCCACTCCATAAACTGTCCTATTTCATTCCCCATGAAATTAAGTTTTTTTCCAGGGTGAGTCATCTGGTATAGTGCTAAAAGTTTTAGGTTTTTAAACTTATCATGATAGCTTCCATAGGATTTGTCTATAAGGGATTTTTTACCGTGTACTACCTCATCGTGAGAAAAAGGGAGTATAAAATTTTCGCTAAATGCATAATGCATTGAGAAGGTAATTTTTTCGTGGTGAGATTTTCTATATATAGGATCATGTTCTATATAATCAAGTGTATCATTCATCCAACCCATATTCCACTTGTAGTTAAAGCCTAGTCCACCTTTATCTACGGGATAGGTTACCAAAGGCCAGTCTGTTGATTCTTCTGCAGCCATAATAGCATAAGGATATTTTTCAAAGACAACTGTATTTAATTCTCTTAAAAATTCTATCCCATCAATATCTTCAGTACCGCCGTATTTATTTTTAAAGGGCTCACCTTCCATCCCAAAATTGAGTTGGAGGATAGATGTAACTCCATCAATCCTAATACCATCTATTTGATACTTTTTAAAATAAAACAGTGCATTAGAAATCAAGAAATTTTTTACTTCTCTTTTTGAAAAATTAAATTTTTTAGTTCCCCAATTAGGATGATCTATACCACCGTAAAGTTCCCAACCATCAAAATTCATCAAGCCGTGGTCGTCTCTACAAAAATGCCCAGGGACCCAGTCAAATATCACACCAATTTCTGCCTGGTGACATTTATCTATAAAATACATTAAATCTTCAGGCTTACCATACCTGCTGGTTATAGCATAATATCCTGTTATTTGATAACCCCAGGACTCATCTAGAGGGTGCTCCATTAAAGGCATGAGTTCAACAAAGTTATATTTCATATCCTTTAAATAGTCTATCAATTCATCTGCAAGTTCTCGATAGTTTAAATACTCTCCATTGTCCTTCTGTCGCCATGATCCGGCATGAACCTCGTATATGTTTATAGGTTTGTTGTATAAATTTTGCTTTCTTCTTTTCTTTTTCCATTTTTCATTATGCCATTTATATTTGTCTATGTCAGCTACAACCGATGAATTATCCGGTCGCAGCTCAGAGTAAAATCCGTAAGGATCAGCTTTGTACTTAGCCTCTCCATTTCTGGTAAATACTTTATATTTATATGCTTCTCCTTCACCTATATTGGGAAAAAAGTATTCCCAAACTCCTGTTTCTTCATTTTTTACCATTAGATCCGACTCATCGTTCCAATAATTAAAAGAACCCACTAAAGAAACCCTCTCGGCATTAGGCGACCATACTCTGAATACTACGCCTTTTTTCCCATTCCTTGAGGTTAAGTGAGCTCCAAAATATTCATAACTGTTGTAAAGCTTGTCCATATGATATTTTTCCATATATTTAATTTTATTTTTTTCCATAATATCCTCTTCCTTTTTTTAATTATACTATTTTTTTGCCTATTTTACAATTAACTAGGCCTATTGTAAAAAACTATGTCTCAATCATAAATAACTATTGAAATATATTGGATAAAACTGTTAAACTATAATAAATATAAATTATAGGAAGTGCTGAAATGAAAAACACAAAAATATTTTACGGCTGGATAATTGTAGCATCATCTTTTTTAATTATGACTCTTGGTTGGGGTATTGTATTTAATACCTCAAGTTTATTTATAGAACCTGTAAGCGAAACTTTAGATATTTCGAGAAAAGTTATGAATTTTACCTTTACCCTTAGGGCTATTTTTCAACTTTTAATATCTCTATCCTCTGTTATACTTTTCAAAAGGTTTAAAATGATAAATGTAATGAGATTTTGTAGTGTTGGATTAGGTATTACTTTCTTTCTACACAGTTATATTAATTCGGTTTTCCTTCTGTACCTTTTAAATAGTTTAAGCACGGTTTTCGTTATTCTACTAAGTGTACTCCCTCTTTCAGCTATATTAAATAACTGGTTTCATATAAAGAGAGGCTTGGTTGTTGGAATATCTTTTATGGGTAGTGGTATAGGAGGCTTAATTTTTAATCCTATAACTGGATACATAATTGTTAATTACGGATGGCGTTCAGCTTACCAATTTTTAAGTGTCGTAATTTTTGCAATAGTAGTTCCTATAACTTTCTTTGTACTTAAGCAGAAACCTGAAGATATAGGAGAAAATCCCCTGGGAGAAATCGATGAAGAAGAATCTGAAAAATCTGAAGATAAATCTTATGGTATTACACTATCTGAAGCTATGAGAACTTTTAGATTTTGGGGTATAAGTGTAGCATCCGTTCTTCTATCAATTGTAGGAATTTCTTTAATGCTTAATATATCTCCTCACCTTACAAACGCTGGGTACTCTGTGACCTTTGCTGCCAACATAGTGGCTCTAACAATGGGTGCCCTTGCTATTGGAAAAATTATTTTAGGTAGCTTATTTGATAAGTTAGGGCTGAGAACAGCTACAAGTATTGCTGTTAGTTTCCTTATAATAGGAACAGTTGGGATGATTTATGTGACCAACTATATTGCTTTATTTGCTGTAGTTGCCGGTACCGGGTTAGGTACTGCCTTTTATACTATAGCAAACCCTATAATAACTACTAAAGTTTACGGGAATAAAGATTACAGCTCTATTTACGGCTTTCTAACTGCTGTAATTGGATTGGGAGGAATAATTAGTCCTGTAATAGTTGGATTTTTATACGATAGCTCAGGAAGCTACTTCTCATCATATAAACTAATGCTTGTTTTAGGTATTGCTGTTTTAGTATTGTATCAATTTGTATTTCCTAAAGAAGAAGAACAATACGATTAAAAAAATTCTTGACAAAGATTATCAATTGTATTATCATAAGTTTTAATTAAATAAAGAAACACTCTTATCCAGAGCGGTGGAGGGACAGGCCCTATGAAACCCGGCAACCTGTGTTTAACAAGGTGCTAATTCCTGCGATTAATTCGAAAGATAAGGGAGGAACGGCCGCCTCTTTTATCGAGAGGTTTTTTTAATGTAAAATTTTACGAGGTGACTTAATGATTGAAATTCAAAATTTATACAAAGAATTTACAATAGGAAAAGAAAAACTTACAGCTGTTAAAAATTTAAATTTAGAAATAGAGAAGGGGGAAATTTTCGGTATCATTGGTTTAAGTGGTGCAGGAAAGTCTACTCTCATAAGATGTATTAATAGGCTGGAAGAGCCTACTGAAGGAAAAATAATTATAGATGATGTGGATATTACAGGCTTAGATAAAGAAGCTTTAAGAATCACAAGAAAAGATATAGGAATGATTTTTCAACATTTTAACCTTCTTAATCAAAAAAATGTATACGATAATATAGCTTTTTCCTTAAATCTTTCAAAAATGGACAAGAAAAAAATTGAAAGAAGAGTTGATGAACTGCTTAAATATGTAGGCTTAGAAGATAAAAAATATGCCTATCCATCTACATTAAGCGGTGGACAAAAGCAGAGGGTTGCTATTGCTAGAGCTATCGCTAATAATCCCAAGGTTTTACTAAGTGACGAAGGTACATCAGCTTTAGACCCTCAAACTACTAAATCGATACTTTCACTGTTAAATAAGATTAGAAAAGAAATGGGAATAACCATTGTAATGATAACCCATCAAATGGAAGTAGTAAAAGAAGTATGCGACAGAGCCGCAATTATGGAAGATGGGGAAATTATTGAGATAAATACTGTGGAAAATTTATTCAGAGAGCCTAAAACTAAGACGGCACATAAATTTATAAACTCAATGCATACAAATGTAGAAGAAGAAATAATAAATCCCGAGGATTTCAAAGGCACTATAGTTAGATTAAGCTTTTTAGGGAGCACTGCTAAAGAGCCAATTGTTTCCCAAGTTATAAGGAGATTTAACATAAATATAAATATCTTATCGGGAAATATAGATAAACTTCAGACCAGTAGTGTTGGACATTTGATTGTAGAACTTACCGGTGATTCTCACGAAATTGAGAAATCATTAAAGTATTTTAAAAATCAAGATGTGAATGTGGAGGTGATATAATGGCTGATTTAGTTATACCATCCTTAATAGAAACAGTTTATATGGTGTTTTTTTCAACAGTATTTTCTTTGATATTAGGTTTTCCTTTAGGAATTCTTATGGTAGTGACTGAAAAAGGAAATATCTGGCCCAAACCCAAGTTAAATCAAATATTAAACAGCGTAATAAATGTACTGAGATCATTTCCTTTTTTAATACTAATGATTGTAATTTACCCCCTTTCAACACTTATAGTTGGTAAATCTATAGGTACAACAGCAACAATAGTCCCCTTATCAGTAGCTGCCGCTCCCTTTGTAGCGAGAATCATAGAAACCAGCATAAAGGAAGTCGATAAAGGTGTAATTGAACTAAGCCTTTCCATGGGTGCGACTATTCCTCAAATAATTACAAAAGTACTTATTCCCGAAGCCATGCCTTCCATAGTACTTGGAATAACCCTTACTATCATTAATATAATAGGTTATTCTGCTATGGCCGGTGCTATAGGTGGTGGAGGCTTAGGTGACTTAGCCATAAGATACGGTTACTATCGTTTTGATACAGAGGTATTAATTGTCTCGGTTATAGTTATTATCATAATGGTACAATCAATACAATATTTTGGAAATACATTATCCGCAAAAATAAATAAAAAATAAAAAATAAAATTCGGAGGAAAATAAAATGAAAAAATTAACAGCATTAACCTTAATAATAGTTTTATCAATATCAGTATTATCAGCATGTTCAGGAGATTCAGGAGAGAACAATCTTATTAGAATAGGTGTAACACCGGAACCTCACAGTAAACTTGTAAATTTAATAGTAGACGATTTAGAAGCAGAAGGAATTTCAGTAGAAATAATAGAATTCACAGACTATGTTAAACCAAATTTAGCCTTGGCTGATGGTGAGTTAGATGCCAACTTTTTCCAGCACCAACCTTATTTAGATGATTTTGCTGAAGCAGAAGGATTAGAATTAGCTACTATCGGTACAGTCCACGTAGAACCAATGGCTTTATATCTAAATGAGGGAAGTTCATTAGATGATATTCCTGATGGAGCTGAAATAGCTATACCAAATGATACTGTTAATGGTGGTAGGGCTCTGATATTACTAGAAAACAATGGACTACTTACCCTAAAGGAAGGAGCAGGATTAGAAGCTACTGAAAACGATATAGCAGAAAATCCTAAAAATCTTAAAATTACAGCTCTAGAAGCAGCTGCACTACCTAGAGTCTTAGAAGAAGTTGACGGTGCAGTTATCAATGGAAACTTTGCTCTTCAAGCAGGCTTAAATCCTACTAAAGACGGTGTAATAATAGAAGGAAAAGATTCTCCTTATGCTAATATCGTAGTAGTAAGGGCAGGGGAAGAAAATGAAGAAAAATATCAAAAGCTAATCGAAGCCTTACAATCTGAAGAAGTTAAAAACTTTATTGAAGAGAATTATGAAGGTGGAGTAGTACCAGCATTTTAGTTTAAATAAAAAATAAAGGGGCTGTCGGTAAATAGCTCCTCAGAAAATCGGCATAACAAATAAAGTTATGCTGATTTTTTTATACAAAAAAGAAAAAAGATGGCTAAAAAAAGCCATCTTTCCTCCGTTATATGATAAAATATAACTACAATGAATAATACATATTATACAGAATAT
>Ga0182234_10066_pt1 | contig 50597 bp, 55 predicted proteins | sample hydfratesGB_TM_A_FD_145595 | JGI IMG/M metagenome (GOLD analysis project Ga0182234, IMG submission 145595) | Subsurface microbial communities from deep shales in Ohio, USA - hydraulic fracturing test GB_TM_A | ecosystem: Environmental > Aquatic > Deep subsurface > Shale gas/oil reservoir >...
GTTTATAAAAAGGGATTACAAGTACATTTACAGAAAAATATTGATAAACGCTTTGTTTTTTTAGAAGAGAAAAAATTACTTGATATTACAGCTTTGAGTATATGTAATTTAACTGAAAATTCTATTGTATTTACAAATAGTTTAGATGAAGAATTGATGCAAAATTTTTCAAATGCTACTTTTTCAATAGTAATTAATGTTAATGGCAAAATTTTTAAACCCATTGCTTTTAACAACATAATAGAACTAAAAAGCAATTATTTAAAATTAAATTTTGAAGAATTAGAAAGTTTGAAAAACAAATTAAAGCAAAAAGATGTATTTGGAGAAAAAGTATTGAAATTAATAAATAAGTAAAAAAATCGGTGATTTTAAATCACCGATTTTTTATTTTGTTTTTTTTGCTATATTTACTTTTGTCATGTTTTTTTCGATATATGCTTTGATCTTTGTCCTTTGAATTTTATCATCTTCATTTTTTAATCTTTCTTCAGCTTGTTTAACAGCCTTCATAGCGTTATCCACATCAATATCTTCAGGTTTTTCAGCATCAGTTGAAATAATTGTTAAATTATCGCCATCCATATCAACTAACCCACCCAAAACTGCATAATATACTTCATTATCGTTTTCTTCAACAATCTTAAGTGGAGCTAATTTTAGTTTTGCAACTATTGGGAGTCTATTCTGCAAAACTCCCATACCACCGTCTACTGTATCATATTCTACATATTTTGCTTTACCTTGATATTTTATTCCGGAGGGAGTTACTAATTTAACGTTAAACATTAAAAACCCCCCTTTTAATTTTCTTCATTCATTTTTTTCGCTTTCTCAATTGCCTGTTCAATAGTTCCTACCATAAAAAATGCATTTTCAGGTAAATCATCGTATTTTCCAGATAATATTTCTTTAAATCCTTTTATTGTATCTTCAACTTTTACATATTCTCCAGGTATATTTGAAAATTTTTCAGCAACAAAAGTAGGTTGAGTTAAGAACCTTTCAACTTTTCTTGCTCTTTGAACTGTTAACTTATCTTCTTCAGATAATTCTTCTATACCCAAAATTGCTATAATATCTTGTAAGTCATTATATTTTTGAAGAACTTCTTGAACTTCTCTTGCCACATTGTAGTGATCTTCACCTACAACAGCAGGATCTAAAATTTTTGAAGTAGAATCCAATGGATCAACTGCTGGATAAAGACCTTTTTCTGCCCTACTTCTTGAAAGGTTTACATTAGCTTCAAGATGAGAAAAAACAGTTGCAGGAGCAGGATCAGTTAAGTCATCTGCAGGAACATATACAGCTTGAACAGACGTTATAGAACCATCTTTCGTTGAAGTGATTCTTTCTTCAAGTTGGCCCATATCTGTCGCAAGAGTAGGTTGGTATCCAACAGCAGATGGCATTCTACCTAAAAGTGCAGAAACTTCAGAACCAGCTTGTACAAATCTAAATATGTTATCTATAAATAAAAGAACATCTTTTTTTTGTTGATCTCTAAAATATTCAGACATTGTTAAAGCAGTTAATGGGACTCTGAATCTAGCACCTGGTGGTTCGTTCATTTGGCCAAAAACCAAAGCAGTGTTTTCGATAACTCCTGAATCATTCATATCCAACCAAAGATCATTACCTTCTCTGGTCCTTTCTCCAACACCAGCAAAAACAGAGATACCTTGATGTTCTTTTGCTATACTTCTTATTAATTCCATAACTAATACAGTCTTACCTACACCAGCTCCCCCAAAAAATCCAATTTTACCTCCTTTAGGGAAAGGGGCTAATAAGTCTATACATTTTAATCCTGTTTCTAAAATTTCTATGTCTGTATTTTGTTCATCTAAACTTGGTGATTCTCTATGGATAGAGTTATATTCTACATTTTTAACTTCACCTTGTTCATCAATAGGGTTACCTAACAAGTTAAACATACGACCTAAAGTACCATTACCAACAGGTACTTGTATTGAATCTCCAGTGTCTATAGCATCAAGGCCTCTTTTAAGGCCATCAGTAGAATCCATAGCAATACATCTTGCAGTGTCATCTCCTATTAATTGTGAGACTTCAAGGATAAGTTCTGAATCAGTGTAAGGGTTATTTATTTTAAGAGAGTTATTAATTTCAGGTAATTCACCTTCATTAAATTTAACATCAACGATTGGCCCTATAACGCTGACGACTTTACCTACTATGTTAGACAAATTATTTCACCTCCGTTCATCAGCTATCTTGCAATGCTTGAGCTCCGTTAACAATTTCTATTAATTCTTGTGTTATAGAAGCTTGTCTCATTTTGTTATATTCTAAGTTTAGTTCTTCAATTAAATTTTCAGCATTTTCTGTTGCATTTTTCATTGCATTTTGCCTTGCATATAGTTCTGATAATTTTGTTTCGTAAATATACAAAAAAACTTGTGATAACAAATAAAGATAAGATGCTTCTTCGAACAAAACTGTTGAATCTGGTTCATATTCATATCTTGAATCGATTTCAGCTTCATATTTTATGGGTAAAAGATCTACAGTTTTTGGTAATTGTATTAATGGGTTTTTCAATTCACCATAAACTACTTTTATGTCTGAAATACTTTCATCTTTTAAAAAATCTAAAATATCATCAAGTATATATTCAGCATTTACTTCGTTAGGAATCTCATATAAGTTTGTTCTTGATAATAAAACTTTGTTAGTCCCTTTTAATTCAATGTTACCTCGAGTACCTACTACATAATACCCTTTAAAGTTGTCTATTTTTTCTGCTTCTTTTTTAGCTCTGTTGGCTAAATCAGAAGCAAAGGATCCACCAAGTCCCATGTCAGGAGTTATTGTAACTATAACCGTTTCACCATTTTTTCTATTATAAATAGAATCATCTTGAGGCGAAATTTTCTGAATAATTTTTCGAGCTTCTTTAGCGTATTCCCTAATAGGGTCTATACCTTTTTTTATTTTATTTAACCTTGCCGAAGCAACCATTTGCATAGCTCTTGTTATTTGTTTTGTAGAATTGGTAGATGCTATCCTTCTTTTTATAACACGTAATTTTCCTCTACTCAATTAAATCACCGCCATTAGGCATTGAAAGATTTCATAAATTGTTTAATAGAAGAATTAAGCTCTTCTTTAATATCATCTGTTAGTTCTTTCTTTTCAGCTAATTTATTCATTAAATTTGATTTTTCTGTTTTCATAAAAGACAAAATTGATTTTTCAAAATTGCTTATATTTTCTGTTTCAATTTCCATAAGGTAGCCTTCGTTAGCCGCATAAAGTAGCACAACTTGTTCTTCAACTGATAATGGAGAATATTGTTTTTGTTTTAGTAATTCCATCAACTTTTCACCTTTTAACAACTGTTTCTTAGTTGACTCATCTAAATCTGAAGAAAATTGAGAAAAAGACTCAAGTTCTCTATATTGAGCTAAATCAAGCTTCAAAGATCCAGAAACTTTTTTGATAGCTTTTGTTTGAGCAGAACCACCAACTCTTGAAACAGATAACCCTATGTTTATAGCAGGTCTAAATCCGGAATAAAATAAACTTGGTTCAAGGTAAATCTGGCCGTCTGTTATTGAAATAACATTTGTAGGAATATAAGCTGATATATCATTTGCTTGAGTCTCAATAATTGGTAATGCAGTTAAAGACCCACCACCAAAATCATCATTTAATCTTGCCGCTCTTTCTAATAACTTTGAATGCAAATAAAAAATGTCTCCTGGATAAGCTTCTCTACCAGGTGGTCTTCTTAACAACAATGAAATTTCTCTATAAGCAGATGCATGTTTTGATAAATCATCATAAACAACTAAAGCATCCTCTCCCTTGAACATAAAATATTCTCCAAGAGCTGCACCTGCATATGGAGCCAAATATTGTAATGAGGCGGGATCAGAAGCTGAAGCAGAAACTATAGTTGTATATTCCATAGCCCCATGTTTTTCTAATTGGGCTATATTTCTTGCTACAGCAGATGATTTTTGACCTATTGCAACATATATACACTTAACATTTTGACCTTTTTGATTGATAATAGTATCTATTGCAATTGCTGATTTACCAGTTTGTCTGTCACCTATTATCAGTTCTCTTTGACCTCTACCAATAGGTATTATAGCGTCAATGATCTTTAAACCAGTTTGTAGAGGAGTATCAACAGGCTTTCTTGTAATAACCCCTTGTGCTTTTCTTTCTATTGGGAAAAAATCATTTTCTTTTATTTCACCTTTGCCATCTAAAGGTATACCCAAAGGATTAACTACTCTTCCAAGTAGATTTTCTCCAACTGGAATTTCGATAACTCTATTGGTTCTTAAAACCTTATCCCCTTCTTTAATTTCTTTGAAATCATCAAGGGCAATAATACCTATATTATCCTCTTCTAAATTCATTGCAAGCCCATAAACAGTTTTATCAGACTGAGTATGTATTTCAACTAATTCGTTGGCCATTGTTTCTTTCATTCCGTAAGCTCTAACTATTCCATCACTTACTTGCATAACCCAGCCAACTTCTTTTATTTCGCCGCTTTCATAGCTTTTAATTCTTTCTTCAATAACCTTTGTTAATTCATCAGGATTAATTCGCAAAATCAATCACCCCCATTTACGGCATAAATTTCTTTGACACTATTCAAATATCCTTTAACAGAATAATCAAACAGTTTATCATCGAGGTAAATTTGGATTCCTCCTATTAGGCTCTCGTCAATAGTCAAATCCAAATTAACATTTCTGCCAGTTTTAGATTTAAGGTTATTTTTAATTGTATCGATAGTTGACTCTTCTAATTCTTTAGCTGAAATTAAATCTACTAAAACTATGTTTTTCAGTTCATAAGAAAAATTAATCAATAATTTTGAAACTAGAGGCAAAAGATTCTGCCTCTTTTTTATTACAATGAAATTTAAAAATTTTTTAAATACTTCATCTTCTGTGTTAGCTTTTTCTACAATTTTTTTTGTAATAAAATCATCTGGAAGTAAAGGGCTATTGATTAAATCATAAAAAACCTGATTCTCATTCATCTCGCTAATGATATTCTGAAGGTTTGATATATAAGTATCCAATTCATTTAATTTTTTATTTTCAGAAAGTAAGTTAATTAGTGCGTCAGAATATCTTTTAGCTACTGAATATGAGTTTCTCATAAATTATCACCTTGATTATTCAAGGTTTTTAATGCCCTACTTACAAGCTCTTCGTTTGTTTTTCTGTCTATTTTTTCTTTTAAAATCATAGAAGAAACATTTAAAGCCATTTGAACAACTTTAGCTTGAACATCTTGCATTGCTTTTTCTTTCAGTTCTACAGCTTCTTTTTCTGCAGAAGCAATAATTCTTTTCTTTTCAGTTTCTGCTTCTTCTTTTGCTTTTTTTGTTATATTTTTAGCATTTTCTTCGGCGTTTTTTATTATCTCGTCTTTTTTGTCTCTCACTTCAGACATTTCTTTTTCATTTTTTTCTTTTAAATTTTGAGCTTCTACTCTCAATCTTTCAGCTTCATTTAGGTTTTTTTCGACTTCTTCTTTTCTTTTATCAGTCATATCAAAATAAGGTTTATATAATAGTTTATACATAAATAGCATGAAAACTAAAAAACCCAATAAGTTTATTATTGAAGTCAAATTAAATGATAACAATATACTTCACCCCTTTTTTGGGTTTTAATCTTGAATCTTACGGAAGAACAAATAATAATACTAATGAAACAACAAGTGAGTAAAGACCTGTTGACTCTGTAACAGCCATAGCTAAAAGCATTCTGGTTGTTATAGTACCTGACATTTCAGGTTGTCTTGCAATTGAATCCATGGCGTGAGCTCCAACGTTACCTTCTCCTATACCAGGTCCAATAGCTCCAATACCCATAGCCAATCCTGCGCCTAACAATTTACCTAAGTAATACAATCCCCAACCGATTGCTCCGCCTTCTGTAATTAAACTTTGAAGCATTTGTTGTAAATCCATATAAATACTCCTCCTTTTTAGGTTTTATTCTAATAATGATCCTATATAAGCAATAGCCAATAATGCAAAAACAAAAGCCTGAATAAGGCCAACAAACCAACCAAAAAATCCCCATAAAAATACAGGGAGAACAAAATATTTAAGCATATAAGAAATAATCAATACCAATATGCTTCCACCCATGATATTGCCAAAGAGCCTTAATGAGTGAGAAATTGGTTTTGCAAGTTCACTGATTAAATTCATTGGAAACATAATAGGAGTTGGTTCGAAAAATGATTTAAGCCATTTTCCAAATCCTTTTGACCTTATTGCAAAAAAATGGCTAATAACAAAAACCATTAAAGCAAAAGTCAAATTAGTGTTTAAATCAGATGTAGGAGTATACCAAGTGTTAGTAAATAGCTCGATACTTAGTCCTCCATCACCAGTAGGAACTACATCTATACCGGGAATTCCACTTATTACATTTGCGAAAGCAATAAAAAGAAATAAACTCATAGAAATAATGAAAGTAGATTTTCTAAATTTTTTGTCAGGAACTGAATCTTCTACCAACTCCCAAAAATAATCGAACATTAATTCTATTAAGCTTTGTTTTCTACCAGGGATTCTTTCGAATTTAACAGTTCTTGCAAAGAATATTAAAATCAAAATAATCAGTCCAGACATAATTAAAGTCATTGGATTTATCTGTGTCCAGATACTGCTACTCTCTCCAAGATTAACACTCCATCTCTGGGCTACGCCTGTTAATTCTTGGTCATAAATAAAAAAATTAACAATACCCAAAGCTACATAAAGAATAAAAAAAACTAAAATACTACGGTTTAAACGCTTTTCTTTTACCAATTAAAACACCCCCGGGTATTTCCATATTATTTTTCGAAAAAAGGAACAATTTTCAAATTAAATATTCCAACTATAACAGGCACAATTGATTTTTCTGAAAATATAGCTGGTATGAATAATATTATACCATATAAAATATACCTAAAAATATAACCTTTATCTAACTTTTTCTTTTTTTTAACGTCAATATTATAAACCATTTTTTTTATGTCACTACCGATTAACCAAAATCCCAAAATAGCTCCCAAGGATCCCCAAAATATCCAAAAAGAATATAAACCATAAAAAATCAATAAAATTAAAAATTCAATTATCGAAATTATTATCGTTTTTATCGTCAGTCTTCTTAGAAGTTCTTTCAGCTTTGTCATATTTATCAGCCTCTCTGATAAGATCTTTAATCCCAAAATATAATCCTGATGCGATTCCTAAAAACATAAAAATGATCTTAAAAAAATTTTGGTTGAAAAATTCATCAAAAATCCAGCCAAGACCTAACCCTACAAATATATTTGATAAAACAGTTATACCAAACATCAAAATCATATTTAACTGATTAAAACCATTTAAATCAAGTTTCATATTATTTTCCACCCTTTGAATTTGGTTTCAATAAAAATTATACATTTTTTTGCCTATAAATTCAAACCATACCTACATAGAAATATATTTCATGTTATAATATAGGGGGTGATATTATGCATAAATATGTAAAATTAGCTTTCGAGGTAATCAAATCACAGTTTGAAAAAGAGAGTGTTTCTGATTTCAGTATTTATAAAAATGATGAAGATTTTAAGATTAAAAGAGGATGTTTTGTAACCATTCATAATAATGACGATTCTTTGAGAGGCTGTATAGGAACTATTGAGCCTTATTATGAGAATCTTTATGAAGAAATTTATCATAATGCGATTTCAGCAGCTTTTAAAGATCCTCGTTTTGATGAACTGAGAGAAAAAGAATTAAAAAATATAAAGATAAGTGTAGATGTTTTAGGAGATTTGAAAAAAGTAAACAAAAAAGATGAACTAAACCCGCAAAAATTTGGGATTGTATTACAAAAAGGATTTCATAGAGGTGTTCTTCTTCCTAATTTGGAAGGAGTGGATACTGTCGAAAAACAAATTTATATAACAAAGATGAAAGCTGGTATAAATTCTGATGATTTTGATATTTTTAAATTTGAGGTAAACAGGTATGAATAAAGGAGCTGAATAAAATGATAGAAGCTAAATTTTATGAAAGTGAAGATGATATAGTAGTTTGCAATTTGTGTCCGCATCATTGTAGAATTCAAGATGGGAAAACAGGAATTTGCGATGTAAGAAAAAATCAGGACGGCAAATTAATTTCATTAAACTATTCAGAAATAACAGCTTTTGGATTGGATCCTATTGAAAAAAAGCCTCTTTTTCATTTTAAACCTGGTGAAGAAATTTTGTCTTTAGGTACCTGGGGCTGCAACTTGAGTTGTCCGTTCTGCCAAAATTTTGAGATTTCAAAAACCTCTCCTCAAGAAAAAAAGATAATTCAACCATTCGAGATCGTAGGCTTAATGAAAAAATATAAGGTTAATGGTGTTGCTTATACATATTCAGAGCCAGTTGTCTGGTATGAATATGTTTTAGAAACATCAAAATTAGTAAAACAAGAAAATGAAAAAAATTACAATGTTATGATTACTAATGGGTTTATAGAAAAAGAACCATTAAAAGAATTGTTGCCTTATATTGATGCTTTTAATATTGACTTAAAAACATTTGACGAAAAAATATATAAAAAGGAATTAAAAGGTGAACTAGAAAATATCAAAAATAACATTGAGTTTTTATATAAACAGGGAAAACATGTAGAAATAACCACTCTTATAGTTCCTGGTATCAGCAACGATCTAAAATTGTTAGAAAATGAATTCAAATTCATATCGAGTGTTTCTCAAAAAATACCATTGCATTTAAGCAGATATTTCCCAAGATATAAGTACGATCAAATGCCAACAGATATAGGCATTATGAAAGAATTTTATCATTTAGCAAAAAAATATCTTGACCATGTTTATTTGGGAAATGTTTGGAACAAGAATTATGAATCTACATATTGTTCAAAATGTGGAGAAACTTTAATAGAAAGAAGTGGATACAATATAAAGTTTAAAAATTTAGATAAAAATGGAGGTTGTATTAAGTGCGGGTTAAAGGAGATAGAAATCTAACAATATTCGTTTATATTGGTATACTAATAGTAGGTATAGGCTTAATAATATTTTTAGTTACATCAAAGCCGACTCCTACTTATTCTGATAGAATGTATGATGTCCTTGGAACTGTTGTAAATATTAGGGTAGCTGGAGATAAGGTAAGTTCTGAAACTCTTTTGGATATAGCTGGTAAAGAATTAGATAGAATTCACAATAAGTTTTCAACTAATGTAGAATCCAGCGTTGTGAATCAACTTAACAAAAATGGTAGTTTAAAATTAGATGAAGAAAGTTTGTTTTTGTTTCAATCCTCTCTAAATTTAGCTCAAATAACAGGAGGGGCTTTTGACCCTACAATCAGGCCAATAATAAAAATTTGGGGATTTGATGACACTAAGGCTCAAAAACAAGTTCCGACACAGAAACAAATAGAAAAAAATCTTGAAAAAGTTAGCTATAAGCTTGTAGAAATAAATGAAGAAAAAAGCACTATAAAGTTTTTAAAAGAAGGGATGGAAGTAGATCTTGGGGGTATAGCAAAAGGTTATGCAGTAGATAGGGTGATTAAAAGGATTAAACAAATAGATCCCTATGCGAGTGGTTTTGTTGAAGCGGGAGGAGATGTTGGGGTTATAGGTCCAAAGAACAATAACTTGTCATGGGTTATTGGCTTAAGAAACCCTTTTTCTTCGAATCCATATGATAGTGTTGAAAAAATATATCTAAAATCTGGTGCCGTTGTGACCTCTGGGAATTATGAAAGATATTTTGTTGAAGATGACGTGAGATATCATCATCTTATAGACCCAAAAACTGGTTATCCTGCAAGAGGATTGGCAAGTGTAACTGTCATATCTGAAAGTGCTATGATAGCTGATGCTTATTCTACTGCTCTATTCATTATGGGGTTCGATAACCCAGCGTTGGACTATTATGAGGAGGAATTTGGAGTACAATCTTACCTTATTTCAACAGATAATGATATAAGAATGAGTGATGGATTTGATTACTTTTTAAATAAAGGAAGATGATGTATGCAAAAATCTAAAAAAATTTCTTATTTAGCTATACTTACAGGTCTTGCGTCAGCTATATATTATTTTGAGGCTTTTTTACCTCTTCCTGTACCAGTTCCAGGGGCAAAATGGGGTTTTTCAAATTTTCCTGTTTTGATGGCGACAGTGAATGGTTATGGATATTCCAACACAATATTTATTGCCTTTTTGAAAACTATGATTGGGTCCTTGCTTTCTGGGAAGATACTTTCTCCAACTTTTTTATTAGGATTTACTGGTAGTATAGTGAGTTCTTTTATTATGGTATTTGCTTATAAGAACATAAAAAAAATAGGCGTATTAGGTGTTTCGGAGTTAGGAGCTTTTTTCAGTAATGTATCTCAAGTTATAGTAGCTGCTATATTTGTGGTAAAATCATCTGGTATATTTTGGTATTTACCTTACATGGTTATTTTTGGAGCAATTAGTGCCTTTATAAATTCCTCTATAGTATCTGTTATTAAAAGGAGTTTAGATGGATGATTAAAGGTAAAAAGATTGTTTTAGGTTCGTCTTCGCCAAGAAGGCAAGAGCTATTGAAAATGATAGTTAAAGAGTTTAAAATTAAGAAAAAAGAAACCGACGAGTCATATACAAGTTCAACTCCCGAAAAAATAGTGAAAGAGATAGCAGAAAAAAAGCTAAATGAAATAGAAATAGATGACGATGAAATTTTAATAACAGCAGATACGATAGTATATTTTGATGGGGAAATATTACTCAAGCCAAAGTCAAAAGAAAATGCGATAGATACTTTAAAAAAGATGAAGAATAATTGGCATCAAGTTTATACTGGAGTATGTATTAAAAAATATGACACTATTTATGATTTCATTGTAAAAACAGATGTTCATTTTAGATCTTTTTCAGATGAAACAGTCCTTTATTACGTAGAAAATTATAATGTTTATGACAAAGCTGGAGCATATGGAATACAAGATTTTGGTGCAGTTTTAATAGATGAGATAAGAGGGGATTATTATAATATTATGGGGCTACCAATATCAGAACTTTACCAGAGGCTAAAAACTTTATAAACTAATGGGGGGATAAAATTGGGGGAAAATCTTCTTCCAAGAGAAAAATTGTTAATTTATGGTGAAGAATCTTTGGAAGACAAGGAATTATTGGCAATAATTCTAAGAAGAGGGATAAAAGAAAAAAATGTTTTCGAATTATCAGAAGAAATACTTGATAAGTATGGAGATTTTGTCAAACTACAGAAATTAGATTTAAACGATTTAGTGAAAATAAAAGGCATAGGAGAAGTCGCTGCTATAAACTTGAAGGCTGCTTTGGAAATGGGTAAAAGATACCATCTTCAGAAATTAAAAGTAACATATAAAAAAATTAAATCACCACAAGATGCATACGAGATTTCGCAGGATATGATCTACTATGAAAAAGAGTTTGTAAGAGTTTACTTGTTAGATTCAAAGCTCAATGTAATTCATTCAGAAAATATAAGTGAAGGAACTGCAAATAGCTCTATAGCACACCCAAGAGATATATTTAAAATTGCTATTAAACTAAATGCTGTATCAATTATATTGGTGCATAATCATCCTTCAGGTGACAGTTCTCCAAGTATTCAAGATATAGAGTTAACTGATAAGATTAAAGAAGCGGGCAAAATATTGGGTATAAAACTAAACGATCATATCATTATAGGAAATAACCAGTATTATAGCTTTAATCTTTCAAGAAAGGTGGAAAAAGATGCCTAATGAAAACGATAAATTAAAAAATATTTATAAATTAAGAAACCAATTTAAAAAAGATTTGAGTAAAAAAGGGATTAACTACGAATCAAACGAAGAAATGAAAAAAAAGAAAACAACGATATATAACTATGATTTAGAGAGTAATACATTAAATATTCCTATTATTAAGTTAAAAACATGGATGGATTTTGTTATTTATGATATTAACATATCAGATGAAAAACTCTCTCTCTATTTTGAAAACAGGCTTTCTTCAAAGTCACCAAGTGAGTATAACAATCAGTTTGGATTGATGCACCTTCTTAGAAATGATTTTGAAAAAGCTGAAAACTTTTTTTTATCAGGAAGAGATATAGAATCACTTTTCAATTTAGGGGTGTTAAAAGTTTTTAGAGGTGACCAAGATAAGCTTAAATTTGCCAAAAGTTTAGTTGAAAAAAAGAAAAATAGCTATTATCCTTACTTTTTGATGGGGTTAATTTTTTTGAAGGAAAATAAATTTGAATATGCCTATAAATTTATTAAAATAGCGGGAGAATTGTCTAATTATACTTTTGTTAATATGGCGATCAATTTGTATAATAAAAATTTTAAAGAAGTTGGATCTTTAATTTCAAAAGCATTTTTAGAGGGTAGAGCCAAAAAGACTGTATCTCTATTTATTTATTATAACTCTCAGTTTACAAAAGATGTTGACAAATCAACATCAGCTTTATCAGCAGTGAAAAAAGACGAATTTCCTTGCACAAAATGTATTCAAGCGTTTAATTCTAATAAAAGTGACTACTCTATAGAAAATTATTGTTTGTTTTCAAATAAAATATTTTCATACGTAGACCAAAATAAAATAAAAATTGGGGTAGCTGATAACTTTGAAAATAATTTTTTGAAATTTTACAACATGAAAAATTACAAAGGGGCAGATTCTATTTTTGATAAAATGGTTGAAATGTTTGGTAGTTTAGATATAGTGTTATTTAAAACTAAAGTCAATTTAGTTAAAAAAGGATTGAAAACAAATGGTTTTTTCAACGAAGATTCAGGTTATAGAATTAGGTTAAAAGGGCCTAATTACTCTGAAGAATTGAACAAGATTATAGATGGTTTTTCAAGAAAATACAGAAGTTATTTTGATTTTATAATAGATATTCCTTTTTATGAAAGTTTGAGGTTATTATATGGGTGGAAAACTTGTAAGAGAATATACAAATAAGGAGTGAAAAACATTGAATTTAAAAGATTTGAATGCGGCTATATCTAAAGAAGTAGAAAGAGTAGAAAATGAATATAAACATGAGTACAGAAATATAGAAGTAAAACCTGAAGATATTGCAAATATGATTGATCACACATTGCTACATGCATATGCAACTGAAAAAGACGTTATAAAACTTTGTGAAGAAGCAAAAGATAATAAATTTTTCTCAGTTTGTGTAAATCCAGGTATGGTCAAAATTTCAAAAGAAAACCTTGAAGGTTCAGAGGTTAAAATAGCAACGGTTATAGGGTTTCCTTTAGGAGCCACGTCTTCAAAATCAAAAGCTGAAGAATCAAAAATAGCCGTTTCTGATGGAGCAGATGAATTAGATATGGTTATCAATATAGGGTGGTTAAAAGCAAGACAGTATGACAAAGTATTAGAAGATATAAAAGCGGTAGTTAAAGCTTCTGGAGACAAATTGGTAAAAGTTATAATAGAAACCTGCTATTTAGATAAAACTGAAAAGATAGCTGCTTGTGTATTATCTAAAATGGCTGGAGCTGAATTTGTTAAAACATCAACAGGATTTGGAACCGCTGGAGCAACTGAAGAAGATGTTTCTTTGATGAAGTTTGTCGTTGGTGAAGATATGGAAGTTAAAGCTTCTGGCGGAATACGAGATTTTGAAAAAGCTTCAAAGATGGTCAAATCAGGGGCTACAAGAATTGGAGCAAGTTCTGGAATAAAAATAATTAAAGGCTAACATATAAAATATTAAGGGTTGCTGTAAAAACAGCAACCCTTATTTAAGCCTTAATAGGCGGATTATGGTTAGATTTATCTAACTGTTACGTTTGAAGCTTGTGGACCTTTTTCGCCTTCAACAATTTCAAAATCTACTTCTTGGTTTTCTTCTAATTTCTTATATCCATCCATATCTACTGCTGAGAAATGAACAAATACGTCTTTACCATCTTCTCCTGTGATGAAACCATAACCTTTTTTTGCGTCAAACCATTTAACTGTACCTTTCACGTGAATACCTCCATTTTTTACAACCGCGCTACCAAATGTAGCATGCAGTTAGTTACTTATTTATATTATAGCAAATAAAAAATCTAAAATCAAGTGATAAATGTTTAAATTTTATGCATATTATGTTTCATTTCTATCAATCAATTATAGCAATTGAAAACTCTGTTATTAGATAGGCTTTCAAAATTTTATACTTATCTATTTTTTCTAAATCCAAGTGATTTTCATAGAATTGTTCAATAGAATCATAATTTTTTGGTTTCAATTTTACAACCATATTAAATTCCCTGATATCTTTAATTTCAAAATCTTCTTCAAACCCAAAAGATTCAAGATATTTATTAGTAGTATTTCTCAAATAAGACATTATGTCTTCTCTGAATTCTAAAAAGTCTGGATAATTCTTTCTAATTAGGAGACCTATTTTCATAGCTACGTTTTTTTTGATAGATATCAATTCATATATATTGTTGTAGTTAAAATTAACTTTTTTACCAAAAAACTCACCTTTCAAATATCCCTCTTCTGATTTATCTTCTAATATATCCTCACCTACTGCCAAGGCAAACGGAAAGATCATAATAGTTTTCAAATAGTTATCATAATCAATAGACAGCTCTTTCTTTTCAAAGGATAATTTCTCATTAACTTTTTGTTTTACTTTATCTTCAGCTTTTTGAAATTTCATAGAAGCTTCTTTTAGCTTTGATATTATTTCTTCTAAATCGTCGGGATTGATATCTTTTAAAAAGTCTAAATTAAAATTCCTTAATTCAGGGTTGTTCTCTAAAATTTTCTTTATCATTTCGTTATAATCATCATTATCATACATAATTAATACTCCTTATTCAAAAGATTGTTAAAGTTTTCTACAAACAAAACCCCAATGATAAACAGTATCACCATCAACAATAAAAGGCTCAGATTCACCATATTTAGTTGCTTTCCCTAAAAAACTTACCTCCTGTTCATTGAATCCATTTTTAGAAAAAGATTTTTTTATAAAATCTGATTTGTATTTTTCTCTAGCTTTTTTATTTATAGTATTCAGTGTTTTTGAATTATCGTTGAAATGTATATAGGTACCGTACCATACACCGTTTTTCTTTAACAAGTGTTTGGTGTCTCTAATTGGATAAAAATCTTTATCCAAGGAATCATCAGCAGTACCGTAAACATCCAAGAGTATATCTGCCATATCGTTTTTTAGTGGTATATCTTTAAAATCACATGCAATAAAAATAATGTTTGCTTTTTTACCAATTGCTTGAAGGTACTTCTTGGTTGATTTTAGAAATTCCAAATTATTGTCTATAGCTATGTAAACTGATCTTTCATCTAAAGAATCTATAAGCTTTTTTAAAAAAAAGCCTGAGCCTGTACCTATTTCAAGAATTATTTTATCACTTAGATCAGTTTGGTTTAATCTCTTGTAAATCCAAGACATACCCTTATAAATCAAATTTGCAAAAGACATATTTGTTTTTTTAACAAAAATATTTCCTGGGTTATCTTTTTCAAGATTTTTAGGGGTAGAAGTTTCTGCGGTACCTGTAACCAAAATTCCATCTATTACTTCAGCTTTATATCCACATTCACAATTAAACTCTCCATTAAATAATTGGTTGTTTTCAATATTACCTTTGACCAAATTCAATTGTTTATTACAATTTGGACAAGAAAAATTTTGGATAAAAATGACAGGGATTCCAAACTCAACATTTTTTTCTTTATAATTGTTTTTAATTTCAACAATTTTATTTTCAATATTTTTAATTGATTTATCTATTTCCTTCTTCTCTTTTAACAACTCATTCTTTTTATTTTCAAAAAAAGACACATAATAATTCAATTCATCATCGTTTATAATTTTTGTGAATCTTCTAACTGAAAAAATACTTTGGATTTGTGAAATAGAAAACCTCATGTTTTTTAAACTGATAATTTCTTCCAGATCTTTCTGACATTTTTCATCGAAAGAAAATTGGTTGTTGACTTTTTCAGGTAGTAATAAACCCAATTCAACATAATACCTGACCGTGTCAATTGTCAAATTATTATTTTTTGCAAATTTTCCAATTTTCATATTCCACCCCCAAAGATTCATCAGCACCTAATAAATATTATATCATTTTAAAATTAAATAAAAAATAATAAGAATACTTAAATATTAACCTTTCTTGATTTTTATATTATTATTAATTAAAATAGTAGTAAGACAAAAATACTGGGAGGGATAAAAATGAACATAAATTTTGATGTAGTGAATTTAAAAATACCTGAAGACACAAATATCATAGTTGGACAGTCTCATTTTATAAAAACTGTGGAAGATGTATACGAAGTACTATCAACAGTTAACCCTAATTTAGAATTTGGGTTTGCATTTAATGAAGCATCTGGGCCTTGCTTAATAAGATACGAAGGAAATAACGATCATCTAATTGATACAGCAGTAGAAAATGCAAAAAAAATTGCTGCAGGCCATGTTTTTGTTTTGATTATAAAAAATGGATTTCCTATAAGTATAAAAAATCAGCTAATGAATGTGCAGGAAATTTTAAACATATTTGCAGCAACAGCTAATCCTTTACAAGTTGTAGTTGCAGAAACAGAACAAGGTAGAGGTGTTTTAGGAGTTATCGATGGATATGTTCCTAAAGGGATTGAAGAAGAAGAAGACAAAAAGAAAAGGTATGATTTCTTGAGAAATATAACAGGTTATAAGAGGTGATAAAGTGAACCTATTTGATTTGGAAAAACATATAAATGAAATACTTAAGGTTGAACAGTTTGATGATTATTGTAAAAATGGAATACAAGTTGAAGGTAGACATGAAGTAAAAAAAATAGCTATTGGGGTTTCTTATAACAACACTTTTTTTGAAAGTGTAAAGTCTTGGGGACCAGATGCCATATTGGTTCACCACGGTTTGTTTGGAAAAGGGGTTATAGATATAACTGGATACAAAAAGAAAAGAATAGAAAATCTTATTAAAAATGATATATCATTGTTGGGATACCATCTACCTCTTGATGCAAGCTTTGAATACGGAAATAATTCAGAATTTTTAAGAAAATTGGGAATAGAAATAGTTGAAGAATTTACATTTGGGTACAAAGGTAAATTAAAGGAGAAAGTTGAATTTCAAAAGTTAATAAAACAAGTAAAAGAAATTATTAACAATCAAAAACTTATATATTATGAAAATAAAAAATATTCAAAAAATATTACAGTTGTATCTGGTAGCGGAGCTAATTTCATAGAAAAACTCGACCCCGAAGTTGACACATATATTACTGGCTCAGTGGAAGAGCATACAAGAGATATTGCAAAAGACATGGGAGTTAATTTCATAAATGCTGGTCATTATTCTACCGAAACTTTTGGTATAAAGAGATTGGGGAAATATTTGGAAGAAAAATTTGACTTAGAGGTAAAATATTTCGAATATTACAACGAAGTTTAAATAGACGAATTTATGTCTTATCCCAATTTAAATGCATAAAGCAAGGGGATTAAACCCCTTGCTTTACTTTTGTCTATAAGACTTAAAGTATTTGTCTCTCAACATTTTCAAATCTTCATCGTTAATATAATGTATACCTTTACCAAGTTTCAAAGCTTCAATGTAGATCATGATATTCTTTTCTACTATATGAGCTGCAGAAATGACTTCATTGAAAGAGTTTCCGACTGTAACCAGTCCGTGATTTCTCATAACAACTGCGTTATTATCTCCTATCTTATTAACAGTTTCAACTGCTAAATCCCTTGTTCCTGGTAATTTATAATCGGTAACTTTTATATAAGGCCCTAAAATCATTGCACTATCTTCTATTAAAGAAGGGATTTCATCCATAGTCACAGATGCAATTGAAGAATATTTTGGATGTGTGTGTAAAATGATGTCCACGTCCTTTCTTTTTTTATAAATTTCAGAATGCATCATCCATTCAGAAGACGGAACTCTATCGCCTTCCAGAATATTTCCTTCTAAATTAATTATAACCAAATCGTTTGGAGTCATCAACTCATAAGAATATCCAGATGGGGTTATGATAATTTTATCTTTAACTTTAATTGAAAAATTCCCCCAAGTTCCTTTTACTAAGTTATCATTTGCAATTTTTTTACAGGCGTTGGTTAATTCTAATCTTTCATCCAAAAAACTTTTCATTAAAAATTCCTCCCATATTAAATCATACTAAATAATTATGGTATAATTTTAATTACGATACAATTATAAATCAAATACAATTTAAGTCAAATTTATAAAATTATATGAATTAAATTAATGTCTTTTGGAGGCATATTATGAATAAAAAGAATGTTTTATGGATGATTTTTATAGTTATCATATTATTAATAACTGTATTTATTTTTACTTTAAATGGGAATCAAGAGAATTTAATTTTAGAAAATTCCCAAGAAAATGGAAATACAGCTGAGACTATTTTTGAAGATGATTATAACCCAGAAAATGAAGCAACAACAGACATTTCAACTCAATCAACAATTATTGACAAACTGAAATTTACTGAAAACAGTACTATTACAACTGATCTTGTTAATGAAGCAACAACAGACAGTTCAATGCAATCAAAGGTTGATAAACAAGAGCCAACAGAAAATAGTACTAAGATTACAGATGTATCTGATGAAAATGTTTTTCTAAACATGTATTTCACTTCAAATATAAAAGGAGATTTTACAACATATGACTATGAATACGATAAAAAAGATTACGATGGAAGCTTTTCTCAATTGGCGAAATTAATAGAAGAACAGGTTGAAGAAGAAGATATTCTTATAAATTTGGGTGATACTTTTTCAAAAAATAGCGACAAAGAAATGGTAAACGCTATTTTTGAATCTTTTGAAGATCTAAACTACGATTTGTGGATAACTTCTAAAAATGATTTTAATGTTATAAAAGGTTTTGATTTAAAATTAGATTTATTGTTAACCCCACATGCTACAAAATCTTTTAAAAACATTGTTTTTGGAAATGAAGTAGAAGAGATTATCTCTTCGGAAGATATTCAAATTTTAGTTGAAAGGTTTGAGGACAAAAATAGATTCATTATAAATAACAAGTATACTGATTCATCAAGAGAATTTATTATAAATAACTCTTCTGAAACACTTTTTAATATATATTACAACATAAAAAAAGATGAAGCAACAATTAACAAGATCCCTGTAAAAAATGACGATAGAGTTATACTACCATTACATAGAATAGAAGAAATTTTTAGTCAATATCATGAAAATTCTTTAGAGAGCTTAACGAAAATTATAGGGGAAGTTGTTAATCAAGACTTTTTTTATGAAAAAGGGTTAGATCAAATAGATAGTTATTGGTTAAAACCAACAAAAATTACCGATTTTATCAATGAAGTTCAGCTATACTATGCAAATCAAATCTTTGAAAAAGAAATAAAAATATCTTCAACCCCTATATATACTGAAAATTTAGAAATAAATAACGAGATATCTAAAAGGTACATAAACAAATTCTACCCAAAGAAAAATACTTTATATATAGTTGAAATGACTGGTAAACAGCTAAAAGATTATTTAGAATGGTCTGTTGAATTTTACGACACCTATAAAAAAGAGCATTTAACAATAACTCGCTCAAGTAAAGATCATGAGCTTTACGATATTTTCAAAGGAATAAATTATAGAATAGATATTAGTAAAGAATATGGAAACAGAATTGTAGATTTGACAGATTATGGAAGCAACACTATATATGATCAAGAAAAATACTTATTGGTTACTAATTCAGAAAGAGCAGAAAACGAATTTAGTAAGAATGGAGAAATATTCACTGAAGAATTACCTAAGGTGGTTTTGAGCTCTAAAGATGTTGAAAAATACAAAAATTATTATATACCAGATTTTATAGAGGATTATATAATAAACGTTAAAAATGGTATATTAAAAGAGTTCCCAGATCAAAATTGGGAAATCATTGGAACAAACTGGAATAAGATTCACAGAATTAAAGCGGAAAAGATATTCAATGATGGCAGCTTAACTATAGACAACACAGTACCTTTAACTTACAATGATATAAAAGATATGGCAGAACAAATTACTCTGAAATATTCTGTAGAGTCTGGTGATTGGCTTTTAAAGATATCAAGAATATACGGGGTAGATTATAAGTCTATTGCTGAGAAAAACAACATAGAAAATCCTGATTTGATATTTCCAAACCAAGTGTTTGTAATTCCAGAAAATTGAATTTTAACAATAAGTTTATTTTTAGTTAATTTTAAAATGTTATTTTAAATATAAGTAAATAGTTAGTATTACGAACGGAGGCGCAACTGAAAAGAGTAACATATCTGAGCTTGAGGAAGCTATGAAGATATGTGAAAGGTAAAGTTGCCGAAGGAAAGAGAAACTCAAAACTCTTTTCTGGGAGTACAGATAATACCTGTACTACTGTCACGTTTTACGTGGAGAGCCGTCAAAATGATAATAAATATAATTTATTATAAACTCTCCTTTTTAATAGGGGAGTTTTTTATTTTTCGGAGGTGTAATTATGAAAGTAGCAGTAGTAGGTGCAACAGGAGAAGTTGGTAGAAAAATAGTAGATGAGTTATCAGATCTGAATTTAAAGGACTTAGATTTGTATGCAAGCAAAAAAAGTGAGGGAGAAATTCTTGAATACAATGATAGAGAATTAGTAGTTAAAGAACTGAAAGAAGAATCCATGAAAAAAGAATATGATTATGTTCTTTTTTCGGCTGGTGGAGGCATATCAAGTCGCTTTGCTCCAATTGCTGCAGATAGCGGTAGCGTGGTTATAGATAATTCATCGGCATTTAGGATGGAAAAGGAAATCCCTCTGGTTGTACCAGAGATAAACAGTCATAAGTTAAAAGGTTATGGAGGGATTATAGCAAACCCAAACTGTTCAACAATTCAAATGCTTTTGGCTTTGAATAACGTTCAGAGAGAGTTAAAAATAGAGGAAATCAATGTTTCTACTTACCAAGCTGTATCTGGAGCTGGAAACAAAGGAATTCAAGAATTAATTTCTCAAGAAAAAGGACACAAAGTTTCAAAACATTTTGAAAAGGAAATTCATAGAAACGTAATTCCAAAAATTGGTGATTATGAAGAAAATGGATTCACAACAGAAGAAATGAAAATGGTTAATGAAACTATAAAAATATACGAAGACGATGAAATAATAGTCATTCCAACCGCAGTTAGAGTTCCGGTAGTTTATGGTCATTCAGAATCCATAACTTTTAAGACAAAAAAAAGTACAAATATTCAATTAGTTGAGGATTTAATAGCAAATTCAGAAAATGTTGTGTTTAATAATGAAATTATAACTCCACTGGAAATTGAAAACGATAAAATGACTTATGTATCACGGTTGAGACAGTTAAACGAAAGAACATTTTTAATTTGGGTCATGGCGAACAACGTTAGAGTTGGTGCAGCAACAAATGCTGTAAGAATAATGAAAAAACACATTGAAATAAATGGAGTAGATTTATGAAAGATGTAAGCATCCCAAAAGATGTTCTGTCTGAAATAGCAAATAAAAATGGAACACCTTTCAACATTTACGATGAAAGTACTATATTAAGTAAAATAGATAAGCTAAAAAATGCTTTTGTTTGGGCTGATTACAAGCAATTTTTTGCCATTAAAGCGAATCCTAACCCACACATACTAAAAATAATGAAAGAAAATAAATGTGGAGTCGACGCAGCATCTATTAATGAGATAAAATTAGCAATAGATTCAGGGTTTGAAGGTAAAGACATCATGTTCACTTCAAACCTTACAACATTGGAAGAATACGAATTTGCAATTAAAAACAACTGTATAATAAATATCGATTGGTATGAAGATATTTTTGAACTTTTTGAAAAAAAGATGACCCCAAAAAAAATAAGTTTTAGATTAAATCCAGGTGGCGTTAAAAACAAGATAATAGGAGATTCTACAGAATCAAAATTTGGATCAACAAAAGAGCAAATTAAAAAGGCAGTAAATTTTCTTTATAAAAAAGGTTTTGAAAAAATCGGGTTACACACAATGGTAGTTTCAAATGAAAAAAATCCCAAGATGTTTTCAAACTATACAGAATCAATATTCGAGTTTGCAAAAGATATTCAAGATGAATGTGGAATAATAATTGACTTTGTAAATATAGGTGGTGGAATTGGAATTCCTTACAAGCCAGAAGAAAAAATAGACTTGGAAGAAATTTCCTTAAGCATAAAAGAAAACTACGAAAAATTTTTTAAACATACTGATAAAAAACCAAAAATATTTACAGAATCCGGAAGATATGTAACAGGTGATTCAGGATACTTAGTAACAAAGGTGATAAAGAAAAAGAAAACTTTTAAAAATTTTTTGGGGGTTGACGCTACAATGGCAGATCTCATGAGGCCTGGGATGTATGGTAGTTATCACCATATAACCAATCTATCCTTTGAAACTAATGAAGAAGAGAAATACGATGTTGTCGGGTCACTTTGTGAAAACAACGATAAATTTGCTGTAAGTAGGGTTCTTCCATTTACTTCAGAAGGAAATTTACTGGCAATACACGATACAGGTGCACATGGACATTCCATGGGGTTTAACTATAATGGGAAACTCAGGCACGCGGAATATCTATATACCAAAGATAAAAAGATAAAAAAAATAAGAAGAGACGAAACTTACGAGGATTATACAAAAACAATTATAGGAGGTCTTTAATATGTTTAGAGGTGTTGGAACAGCTTTAATAACCCCTTTTAAAGACAATGGGGAAATAGATTACAAAAAATACGAAGCTTTGCTTGAATTTCAAATACAGAATGAAATAGATGCTTTGATAGTTTTAGGAACTACTGGAGAATCTCCAACAATTTCAATTGAAGAGAGAAGAGAATTAACTAAGATAGCTGTCAAAATGTCCAATGGTCAAGTACCAGTTATAGTTGGGACAGGTTCAAATGACACCGAAAAAGTACTTAAGCTCAACAAAATAGCTGAGGAAGATGGAGCAGATGGTTTGTTAATTGTAACCCCTTATTACAACAAAACAAATCAAGCAGGACTTGTAAAAAATTATAACTATATAGCAGAAAATACAAGTCTACCAATAATACTCTACAATGTCCCTTCAAGAACAGGGGTTAACATATTGCCTGAAACTGCAAAAGAACTATCCAAAATAGAAAATATAGTGGCAATTAAAGAAGCAAGCGGTGATATGAGCCAGGTTTTGAAGACAATAAATCTTTGTTCTTCCAAAATGAAGGTTTTATCTGGTAACGATGATCAAGCTTTTCCTCTAATTCTTTCAGGAGGAGACGGAGTTATATCAGTATTTTCAAATTTGGCTCCAAAAGCTATGAAACAGATAACAACTAATATATTTGAAAACGATTATCAAAAAGCAAGAGAAATTTTTTATAAATATTTGAATTTGATGAATTTGATGTTTATAGATGTAAACCCCATTCCAATAAAATTTGCGATGTCAAAAATTGGATTGTCAAACAACAATCTAAGAAAACCTTTATTTAAATTATCAAAAGAAAAAGAAGAGTTAATATTACAAGAAATGAGAAAGTTGGGAATGATATGAAATACGGTCTAATAGGTTATTCTGGGAAAATGGGAAAAGCTATAAAGGAACTGTTTGATAAAAATGGGCATAAATTAGTTTATTGGAAAGATTCTGAAAAGGAAGAAGAAATAGAAAAACCTGAAATAATAATAGATTTTTCGATTAAAAGTGCTTTTTTAGAAACGCTAAGAATTATAGAAGAGAAAGAAGTCCCTCTAATAATTGGGACAACGGGATTAGATGAAAATGATTTTGAAAAACTAAGGGAAATATCAAAAAAAGTACCTGTCATACAGAGCTTTAACTTTTCAATAGGTATAAACATTATGACAGAACTTTTGAAAAAGATGAACGACTTTATTGACGATTCTTATGATATTGAGATTACCGAAACTCATCATAGGTTCAAAAAAGACAAACCATCTGGAACAGCTATTTTGTTAAAAAACATTATAGATAAAGAGGTTGAAGAAATCCATTCTAAAAGACTTGGTTCGGAATTTGGTGAACATGAAATTGAATTTGCAACCACTGGGGAAATAATAAAACTAACACACAGAGCATATTCAAGAGAAGCTTTTACAAAAGGTGTGTTATTAAGTGCCAAAAGAATAAATAATTTAGAAAATGGACTATATACATTCAAAGAAATTTTAATGAGATAAAGGAGAATAATTATGAACTCAAAAGAAATAATAGATTTTATATCAAACTCAGAGAAGAAAACGCCAATAAAACTCTATATAAGAGGAAAAAATTTGGATAAAATATTATCAACATACGAATACTATGGAGATGAAAATTCGGGAGTTGTTTTTTGTGAGTACAAAGATTTGACAGAAATAAAAGAATATTTAAAAGACGATTTAGATAGCTATAGAGTTGAAATGGATAGATTAAATTCTGCTATTCCATTGGCCGATTATTCTAAATTTAACGCAAGAATAGAACCTGGAGTACACATAAGAGATATGGTTGAAATTGGTGATGGCTGTGTGATAATGATGGGAGCTGTTTTGAATATTGGTGCTCAAATTGGTAAAAACACTATGATCGATATGAACGTTGTTTTGGGAGGTAGGGCCACTGTAGGGGAAAATTGCCATATAGGAGCCGGAACTGTTTTGGCAGGAGTTATAGAACCTCCCAGCGCTGATCCAGTAGTGGTTGAAGATGATGTTTTGATTGGTGCCAATGCAGTAGTTTTAGAAGGTGTGAAAATAGGTAAAGGTTCTGTTGTGGCAGCGGGATCTGTTGTTGTAAACGATGTTCCAAAAAATACCTTGGTTGCAGGAGTCCCTGCAAAAGAAATAAAAAAAATAGACATGAAAACAAAGGCAAAAACTCAAATGATTTTAAGTTTGAGGCAGTTATAGGGAGTGTTAATTTGAATATATTAGTTCAAAAATATGGTGGAAGCTCACTTTCATCTGCTGATAAAATTAAAGCTATAGCAAAAAAAATATCAAAAAGGTTCGAAGAATACGAAAAAATGATAATTGTTGTTTCTGCCATGGGAAAAACAACTGATGAGTTAACAAATTTAGCTAAAGAAATTTCAGATTCTAAAAACCCCAGAGAAATGGACATGTTGTTAACTACTGGTGAGCAAATAACAGCATCATTAATGTCCATAGCATTATCTGACTTAGGTTTAAAAGCAAAATCTATAAACGCTCATCATGCTGGGATTACCACAAATGAATCATATACAAAGGCTATAATACAAGATTTTGATAAAAATAAAATAGAAAAGCATTTAAAGGATAACGATATTCTTGTTTTGACAGGTTTTCAGGGGGTTACAGATGATGGAGATTACACCACTTTAGGCAGAGGCGGTTCAGATACTTCAGCAGTAGCTGTAGCCTCTATATTTAACACAGATTGTGAGATATACTCTGATTTCCCAGGTATATACACAGTTGATCCAAAAGAATACCCTAAAGCAAAAAAGATATCTGTTATTTCATATGATGAAATGTTGGAAATGTCAAAATTAGGAGCTAAAGTGTTGCATTCAAGAGCAGTTGAATTGGCAAAAAAATACAAAACTAAGATATATTGTGGAGCATCATTTAGCGATGAAAAAGGAAGTGTAATAATGGATGTAGGTTTTGAAGCTCCTGTGGTAACAGGATTGAGCCTTGACGATAACCAAATACAAGTAAATGTTTTGAATTTACCAAATAACTATAAATTTGTAAATGATATTTTCGAATCGGCATCAAAATACAATATAAACATAGATATGATAAGTATCATATACCATGAAAAAAGTATTGATATGTCGTTTTCTGTAGTAGATGAAAGCATAGAAGAAGTAAAAAATTATTTAGATAAATACACATCAGAACATGATAGAATAACAGTGGAATATAAAGATAAACTCACTAAATTATCTATAGTTGGATTGGGAATGAAAAAAGAAAAAGGAGTGGCATATAGGTTCTTTAGTAGACTGAATTCCATTCCAATAAAGTTGGTTACTACTTCGGAAATAAAAATTTCTTGCTTGATAGAAGAAAAATATAAAGAAAAAGCAGTAAAAGAATTAACTGAGGAATTTGAATTATGAGATATTTAGAAATGTACACTCCATATAAAATAAATGTAAAAAGTGCTGAAGGAATATATATATATGATATTAATGGAAATAAATATATAGACACATTCTCCGGAATAGGTGTAATGGCGCTTGGACACACAAACAAAAAAGTTAATGAGGCTATAATAAAAAAACTAAAAAAACATTCTCATTTGTCTAATTTTTTCCTCGATGAAAACACAGAGGAGGTTGCTGAACTTCTCACTGATAAAGATGAAAAGGTGTTTTTTACAAATTCGGGTACAGAGTCAATGGAATTTGCGCTAAAAACTGTTAAAAAGATAATTGGTGATTCAAAAATTCTTTATTTTTCAAACTCTTTTCATGGAAGAACACTGGGGGCATTGTCTGTGAATGGATTTGAAAATTTAACTAAGCCATTTAAACCTTTATTGCCAAACACAATAAAATGTGAGTTCAACAATTTAGAAGAATTGAAAAATATATTTTCTAAAATTAAAGATATAAAGGCTATTGTTTTTGAAGTGATCCAAGGTTCAGGAGGAATAAAACTAATAGATAGAGATTTTATTGATTTAATACGTGAATATTCATTAAAAAATAATTCTATTTTAATTGCAGATGAAATACAATCCGGACTGTACAGAACAGGATACAAGTATGCTTTCGAGGAATTTGATGTAGAACCAGATATAATTACCCTTGCTAAAGCACTTGGTGGGGGGATACCCCTTGGTGCAGTTGTTATGAAAGATAAGATAGCAAAACATCTTGAAAAAGGAGATCACGGTTCTACTTTTGCCCCGAATCCTTTGGCCATCGCAGCTTCAAAAATTGTTTTAGAAGAACTTCAAAAAATAAATGGAGAAATAAATGAAAAAGGGACTTATTTAATTAAAAAATTAGAAACAATTAAATCTGATAAAATTAAAGAAATAAGGGGCAAAGGTTTAATGGTAGGGATAGAGTTAAAAGAGAGTGATGAAGGCTTAATTGAAAAAGGAATAAAAAATGGTCTATTAATAAATGTTTTGCAGAATAAAGTAATTAGACTTCTTCCAGCTTTGAATATAACTTATTCTGAGATAGACAAAATTGTAGAAAGATTGAGGTGTATATTATGATATTATCTCCAAAAGAATTTAGGGAAGAATTGCATAAAATTCCAGAAGTCGCTTTTAACGAATATAAAACAACACAATTTATAGTAGATAACATAAGAAAGGCAAAAGAAAAATACAACTCCAACTTAGAACTATTTCGTCTTCTTGAAACTGGTTTGATATGCGTGTATACACAAAATTTAGGAGAAGAATACACTCTTTTTAGAGCAGATATAGACGCTCTTCCAATAAAAGAAAAAACAGGTGTAGATTTCTCTTCTAAAAACAACAACATGCATGCATGTGGACATGATGTGCATTCATCTATTCTTTATGGAACTATTTTAGAAGTTATGAAGAATGACATTAAAAAGAATCTAATATTTGTTTTTCAGCCTGCTGAAGAGCATGGTGGTGGTGCAGAAAAAATATTAAAAACAGGTTTTCTTGATAAATATAAAATAAAAAACGCTTTTGCGTTGCATGTTACTGATGAATACGACCTTGGTACTATTTCATCCACAAAAGGAACATTGTTTGCTTCTGCCATGGAATTTGATGTTGATTTCAAGGGAGTTGCAGCTCATTGTGCCAGACCAGATAAAGGCAAAAACGCTTTAGACGCAGCAAGAATGTTTTTAGACCAAATAGAAAAAATGCCAAAAAATCCAGAAATTCCTTTGGTTGTTGGTGTTGGTAAAATGCAAGCAGGTAATGTTAGAAACATAATTGCTCCTACGGCTAAAATTGAAGGAACTTTAAGAAGTACAGATTCAAAATCTTGTGAAAAGTATAGAGAAAATATGAAAAATATTCTAAATGGGATAGAAAATATAACAGGTGTTGAAACAACATTTGATATGGGCTCATTTTATAAAGAAGTCATTGTTGATGCGGAATTATATGACAAGGTAGAAGAAATTTTGAAAGACGAATATAAAATAACTGATGTAGGATTCAAATTTACAGGAGAAGATTTTGGATTTTTTACCCAAAAATATCCTTCTTTTATGTTTTGGCTTGGAACAAACGAAGGGCAACAATTTGGTTTACACAATCCACAATTCTTACCTTCTTCAAAAGCAATAAATATTGGCATAGATATATTTCAAAAGATAATAAAAAACATTTGACTGATAAAATTATAAATAAAAAGTAAATATTATGATATAATGTGTTAAAAAAGGGGGGATTTTATGAAAAAAACATTTTTAGTAATTATTACAGTACTTCTATTAACAATGGTCAGTTTTTCAGCAACGATAATACTCGAAGATGGGATGTATTTTATTGGGGAGATAGAAGAAGAAAATGAGGAAAACATAGTTGCAATTATTGACGGGTTTCGTTATCAAATAGATAGAGACGATATTTTTCAAATATCAGAAAAAGATTTAACTGTAGAAGAAATAAATGCTCTTTTGAATCCCTCTGAACCAGAAGAAAAATCTGAAGTTGTTCAACAAAAGCCAAAAGTAGAACCACAACTCATTCCTCAAGAACTTATAGATGATTTAAAAAGAAGAGGGCTCGAAAGAAGAACTACAGCTATAGCGGTAGATCCATTAGCATTGTTACTAAACAAGCATGTTAAAATTGATTTGTTGACCTTTTCAAATAGTATGGATAACGGCGGTTGGATGCACGAATTTGAAGTATACGATGATGAATTCAGCTCTACTCATGTAAAACACGCTTTTTATAGAATTGGGGTATTTTATAGTTTTGAAAACATATTCGAAGGGATAATGATAAAAGCTCTTGTTGGTATGGGTAGGGACAACTTAATTGCTTTAGACGTTGAAGAAACCACAAATAATGTTGACCCGGATTCTCAACATGTCATATTTTCTTTAAAACCAGGAATATCATACTATTATTTGATAAACAACAGATTTATAGTAAACGGTGGTTTAGAATATCATTTTAACTGGGTTGCTGAACCAACAGCTCAATTACCAGAAACAATAACAGGTTTAAAATTAGACGTCAATATAGGAGTTGCTTTTTAATACAAAACCCGCATTTATGCGGGTTTTAATTTATATATCGCCTCTTTTTAAATTCTCTTGTCTACTATTACCTCACCAATAGCAAAGTCTTCTGGAGTAGTTAATTTTACATTCATTTTGTCACCTTTAACAGTATAAACGGAATTATATTTATTCAAATATATTGAAGCATCATCAGTGAAATTGTGTAAATTTCCATCTAATTCATCATAAGCCGAAAAAATTTTTTCAAAATTAAAGGCTTGTGGCGTTTGGTGAATCTTGATTTTATTCCTATCGATCATTTTTTTAATTATCCCTTTTTCCACAAAAGATAAAGTTTCAGTAGCATCTATAACAGGAATGGCAGAATCATTTTCTTTAACTCCTCGATATACATTATTCAAAAGTTTTTCACTGATAAAAGGTCTTGCTGAATCGTGAATGAAAACAAATTTTACATTATTATAATTTTCTTTAATGTATTTTAAACCGTTGAATACACTTTCTTGTCTAGTTTTTCCGCCTGTTACTAATTTTATATTTCCCATATTTCTTATCTCTTCTTCTGTTTTTTTGTAAAATTCGTCATTGGTGACTATGATAACTTCATCTATATTTTTGTTGTAAAAAAGTTTTTCTACAGATATTTTTAATATAGATTTATGTTTTATCCTATAAAATTGTTTAGGGTATTTTAAACCCGAACGATCTCCTCTCCCAGCTGACATAATTAATCCGATATTCAACGTTAATACCTCCTTTTTAAAAAAGTTTTTAATAATTAATAAAAATATATTATAATGTATATGATAATTATAACAATTGAGGTGAAAAAATGATAATTGCAGTTTTAGCTTTAAACGTATTAGTGGTTTCTTTTTTGGTCATTGCAACTGTTAAAATTTCAAAAATCGAAGATATTTCTCCGTTATATAAGTATATTCCTTCAATAATAGGTTTTGTTTTCACAACCTATTTTTTTACTAAAATGAGTGATCCGCAATCAGAATATATTTTTCAATATTTTGTACAAACAGTTTTGTACTTTTTTTCTTCTTTCATTTCCATAATTATAGCTTTCATAAAAGATTTTAAAAAAACAAGATAATGGATGGTGATAAAGATGAAATTAATAGGAATAGATTTAGGAGGAACAGAAATAAAGGCTGGTCTTGTTGATGAAGATAAAGGCCTTTTAAAGAAAACAAGCAGGCCTACAGAAGTATACAAAGGGCCTGATAAAATTGTTGAAAATATTTATGAAGTAGTAAAAAGTCTTTCTCCTGATCTTGATATAGATGCAATTGGAATAGGATCACCAGGTTCTATAGATAGAAAAAAGGGTATAGTAAGATTCTCTCCAAATTTTCCCGAATGGCATGATTTTAAACTATCCAAAAAACTAAATAAACTAACAAACAAAGATGTGTTTGTTGAAAATGACGCAAATTCATTTACCTTAGGCGAATGGTATTTTGGCAAGGCAAAGGGGATGAAAAACTTTGTTGCTATAACATTAGGAACTGGGGTTGGATCAGGCGTAGTTACTCATGGGGTTTTTATGACAGGAAATGACGGAATCGGTGCAGAATTAGGTCATATTGTAGTTATTCCAAATGGCCCTTTATGTGGTTGTGGAAATAGAGGCTGTCTTGAGTCAATAGCTTCTGCAAAATCCGTAGCAAGACATGCAAAAGAACTTGCTATAAGATACCCAGATTCTTTGGTTCTTAAAATGGCCCAAACAATAGAAAACATTGAATCTAAACATGTTTTTAAAGCTTTTGAACAAGGGGATTATCTTGCAAAAACTGTCGTACAAGATACAATAGATGCTATGGCAAGAGCTTTTGGCGCTTACATACACATATTCAACCCAGAAATGATAGTAGTAGGTGGGGGAATGTCAAAAGCAGGAGAAACGCTTTTTAAGCCTTTAAGAGAAAGGGTAAAGAAATACATTATGAGAAGTTTTATTGATACTTATAGAATTGAACAGTCAGATTTAGTAGAAAATGCAGGAATATTGGGAGCAGCATCTGCAGCTATTTTTCAAACAAGGGAGGAGAAATAATGCAAAGAACCATAACTAATTATTTAATCGGAGCAAATGTATTAATATTTATTTTAATGTTTGTATTCGGAGGTCTTTCAGCGTTCAACGATCCAAGAATTCTTTTGATTTTTGGTGCTCAATACGGTCCGCTGGTAGCAGAAGGGCAATGGATAAGGTTGATAACGAGTATGTTTGTTCACGGTGGATTTTTACATATTTTGTTTAATATGTTTGCTTTATTTTATTTTGGAAATGTAGTGGAAAAAGTATACGGACCTTATAAATATTTTTCTGTTTTCATTATATCAGGTGTTGTTGGAAATATTTTAACACAATTAATTATACCAGGTAGTTTTTCAGTTGGTGCATCTGGAGCTATATTTGGGTTAATAGGTCTCTTGTTTGGAGCTGGTTTTAGAGATGACACACCGACAATGCTAAGAGGAATGACGGGAACTGCATTATTACCAATAATTTTAATTAATGTTTTTCTTGGATTTACGTCACAAAGTATAAACAATTTTGCCCATATAGGCGGTCTTGCCGCGGGGTTTACTTTTGGGTGGTTGACACCAATAAGATTTTCCACCTCTTCTTGGAGGATTTGGAGATATATACATTATTTGTTAATAGGAGTTGTAGGAGCAAGTTTTATAGCTTTAATAATATTTGATTTTATAACATTTTAATTGGAGATGATCTACAAATTAACGGCATTTTTCATGCTAAAAGTTTATATTTTGAGAGGCATGTACTAAATATTAAACTTGTAAATTTATATAAAGTAATCTTTTATCAATTTTCAAAATTTACATAAAATAAGTAAAAAGAAAAATATAAAAAACAATTTAATCCCTCTAAAATTAGGGAGTTGAATTTACAACGAGGTGGTAAAGTGAATAGAGTTATTCAAGCTGGATTCGCAAATAATAAAGTAAGAGTTGTTGCCGTAGATTCAACAAATATGACAATTCATATGCAGAAAATACATGATTTGTATCCAATGTCAACTGTTATCTTAGGTAGGGTTTCAACTGCTGCCATACTTCTTGGGACTTGGATGAGTGAAAAAGAAAAAGTATCTATATTTTTTGATGGAGATGGTCCAGCTGGTGAAGTAGTTGCAAAATCAGATAACAATTTAAATGTAAAATCTTATATTAAAAATAAAAAAATAGAAGCCATGTTTAAAGAAAACGGCCATTTTGATGTTCAAAAAGCAATAGGCGAAGGGAATCTTCACGTTATTAGGGATATGGAATTAAAGGATCCAGTTACTTCTAATGTGGAGATTATTTCTGGGGAAATAGCAGAAGATATTGCTTATTATATGAATCAAGCAGAACAGATACCTTCTGCAGTTTCTTTGGGGGTTCTTTTGGATAAAGATGGAGTCAGGGCTTCTGGCGGAATAATGCTTCAAATTCTTGACCAATCAATGAACGAGAATGAACTTATAGATTATGAAAAAAGGTTTATGAGTATACCCCCTATTACTTCTTATCTTGATAAAGGCAATAACTTAAGAGATTTGATAAATATTTTTGGAGAATCGGATTACATTGAAGAAAAAAATGCCCAATACAAATGTGATTGTAATGATGAAAGAGTAAAAAATTCTTTGGTAAGTTTTGATATAGAAGAATTAGAAGACATGAAAAAACAAGGTGGAATAAAAGTTAAATGTGAATGGTGTTCAAAAGAATATAATATTGATGAAAAAGATTTAGAAGAAATAATTGTAGGGAAGGGGAGTAAAAATGCTTGAAGAGATAAAGGGAACTAACAAAATAGATGAATACAAAAAAGTTTTAGAACAAAAAAATTCTGAAATAAACGCCTTTATTAGCGATGTTTTTGTTGAGGGAAATAAAGAAGGTCCTTATTATGGAATACCTTTTGCTGTTAAAGACAACATGAATATTGAAGGGACTAAAACAACTTGTGCCTCTAAAATATTGAAAAATTACAACTCGGTTTATACTGCCACAGTTGTTAAAAAGTTATTAGAAAAAGGTTTTTCTGTTATAGGAAAGACAAATTTAGATGAATTTGCAATGGGTAGTTCTAACGAATATTCAGCTTTTGGTCCAGTAAAAAATCCAGTGGATTTAGAAAGAGTACCTGGTGGAAGTTCTGGAGGTTCTGCTGCAGCTGTTGCAGCAGACATGGTGCCGTTTTCTTTGGGTTCAGATACTGGAGGATCTGTTAGACAACCTGCATCTTTTTGTGGTGTTGTTGGTTATAAGCCTTCTTATGGAATTCTTTCAAGATATGGGTTAACAGCCTTTGCTTCCTCATTAGATCAAATAGGAGTATTTAGTAAAAATGTGGAGGATGTTGCTCTAATTACTGATATTATGAAAGGTAAAGATGAAAAAGATTCGACTACAATAGATTTTAACAAGAGTTTATTAGAAAATATTAACGACGAAAAGTTAGAAGGCAAAAAATTTGTAGTACCAAAATTTGTATACAACAAAAATGCAGATAAAAAGATAATAGAACATTTTGATAAGATTATTTCAATGTTAAAATCAAAAGGAGCAATTGTTGATGTAGTGGATTTAAAAGAGTTGGAATACTCTATTTCTGTATATTACATTGTTGCTACCTCTGAAGCCTCATCAAATTTATCAAGGTTTGATGGAGCAAGATATGGTTCAAGAACAGATGCAGAGGGCTTAACTGAAATGTACCAAAAAACAAGGGATGATGGTTTTGGTATAGAGGTAAAAAGAAGAATTATGATGGGGACTTTTAACCTTTCCTCAGCTTATTACGACGCTTATTTTTCTAAAGCTTCAAAAGTAAGGAAAATAATCGAAAAAAAGATGGATGAAATATTGAAAGATTACGATAGTTTTATACTACCAACAGTTCCAGTTTTACCTCCAAAATTAAATGAAAAATTAACTCCTTTGGATTATTATATGATGGATTTATTTACTATACCTGCTAATTTAGCTGGATTACCAGCTATAAGCGTACCAGCAGGGGAAATAGATAATCTACCTTTTGGATTTCAATTTGTTGGAAAAAGATATGAAGATCAAAAAATGCTTGCTATTGCAAATTCTTTTGAAAAAGAAATCCAAGGAGAGGTGAAATAAAAATGTATAGAACAGTAATTGGACTAGAAATTCATACACAGTTATTAACTAAAACAAAAGCTTTTTGCAACTGTTCAGCTGATCACTTTGAAACTGAAGTAAACAAAAACGTTTGTCCAGTGTGTTCTGGCCAACCAGGTTCACTTCCAGTTTTGAATGAAAGCGCTGTTAAACTTGCTGTTATGGCAGGGGTTGCATTAAATGGTAAAATCAACAAGATTTCTAAATTTGATAGAAAAAATTATTTCTATCCAGATCTTCCAAAAGGATATCAGATAACCCAGTATTTTACTCCAATAATAGAAGACGCTTTTATTGAAATAAATGGCCACAAAATAAGAATAAAGAGAATACATATGGAAGAAGATACTGGTAAAATGTTGCATGAAGGTGATGCCATTTCTTCAGCTTCAGAAAGTTTGATAGATTATAATAGAGCTGGAATACCTTTAATAGAGATCGTTACTGAACCAGATATAAAGTCTCCTTCAGAAGCCAGAGAATTTATGGAAAGACTAAGGAATATTTTGAGATATGCAAACATATCCAGTGGAGATATGGAAAAAGGTGCTCTTAGATGTGATGCGAATATTTCAATAGTTAACGAAGAAAAAGGAGAATCAAGCAAAAGGGTTGAGGTAAAAAATATAAATTCTTTTAAATTTGTTGAAAAAGCGCTCGAATACGAAAGAGAAAGGTTAATTGAAATAATGGATAAAAAAGAACCTATGGTTCAAGAAACCAGAGGTTGGGATGCTAACAATAAGAAAACTTTTTCAATGAGAACTAAAGAAGAAGAAGCTGATTATAGATATTTTCCGGAGCCAGATTTACCAATTTTAGAGGTTGATGATGAGTTTATAGAAGAGGTAAAAAAAGATTTACCAGAATTACCAAAGCAAAAACAAGAAAGGTTTGTAGAACAATATGACATACCTGAATATGATGCAGGGGTATTAGTTTCATCAAAAGAGTTGGCGGATTTCTATGAAGAGTGTGCCAAAAAAGTTCCAGACGGTAAATTTTTAAGTAATTGGTTCATGGGAGATATGACCAGGATAATGAAAGAAAGAGAAGAAGAAGTGGAAGATTTAAAATTGACTCCAGACCATTTTAAGAAACTCTTTGATCTAATAAAAGATGGAAAAATATCAACAAAAATTGCAAAAGATATTTTTGAAGAAGTCTATGATGGAAAAGATCCTGAAGATATTGTAAAAGAAAAAGGATTAGAACAAATAGATGACGATAAAATGCTTGAAGATATGGCCAGAGAAATTTTGGCTAACAATGAAAAGAATGTGGAAAAATATAAAAATGGAAAAACGAATCTTTTGGGATTTTTTGTAGGGCAGGTAATGAAACAAACAAAAGGAAAAGCAAATCCTGCCAAAGTTAATAAAATATTTGTTAAATTACTAAACGAATAAACCGGGTTAAAACACCCGGTTTTCACTTATAATAAATAAATGGAGTGATAAAAATGAAAAAATTTTTTTTATCTTTATTTTTGTTATTTACTTTGCTGGTAAATTCTCAGATTATACTAAATATTAAAGATGATATAACAAAAGAGGCTTCTTTAAGCTTCAGCCCAGCAATTCAATATAATTATAAAGAGCAGAAATATGATTTTCAAATAAATTTATACGACAATGATTTTTTATACTCTGAAAACCAAATATTTGGTAGAACTATAAAAATAAAAAAAGGGTTCAGATATTTTAATTTTTTCATAAATATCCCGTTAAACAGCGAGCCTTTTGGCATGGGGTATGAAGAAAGAAAGAAAGATAGTTTATTTGGAGTGGTAAACTCTTTAAAATTTACACGAACAGAGGTATTTACTGGTGGATATAGCATTAAAGACTACAATCTCTTAGAATTTTTTGTACCAAGTTATTTAAAAGGTTCGTTTTTTGTGGCAAAAAATGACACGAACTCTTTTATTAAATTGAATTTAGAACTTCAGCGATGGTTTAAAGTTCCATTCAGGATTACAGGATCTGACGATTTTAGCGTTGATTTAAAGTTAGTCAATTTTGATAAATATAACAATGAAGGTTTGGGCTTAGGCATTTCATATGACGCTGGTTTCTTTCCAGTATTCTTTACTGATTTTACTTTACCAATATTTAATCAAGATTTTTTAATAGGATTAAAAGCTGAACTTAAACATGATTTTGGATATGAAATTTATGTGGTTAATAAAAATTTAAAGTTCCCAGTTTTATTTTTGATTGATGAAAATTCGGGAGGGTTATTCTTTGAATTTTAGGGATATAGGTATTTATGTTCACGTTCCTTTTTGTTCTAACAAATGTTTTTACTGTGATTACTCCTCTGTTATTACAAAGAATAAGAATATGGGAAAAAATTATTTTGAAGCTTTATTAAAGGAAATTAAATTATATGAAAATCCAGATTTAATGGTTAAAACTATTTACATAGGTGGAGGAACACCAAGCCATGTTAGCTTTGATTATATAGAAGAAATAAAAGAACAATTGGAAAATACTTTTGATCTTTCACATTTAGAAGAATTTACCATCGAGATGAATCCTGAAGATGTTAAAGATGAAATTTTAGCTAATTACAAAAAAATTGGAGTTAATAGAATATCTGTTGGAATACAAAGCCTTGATAATAATATACTGAAAATGGTAAATAGGCAAAATGACGCAAAAACAGCTAAAAATGCAGTAAATAAAATAAAAAAATATTTTGATAATTATAATTTAGATTTCATATTGGGATTACCAGGTGAGACTATCAAATCTGTTGAGAAAAATTTAAATTTCATATCAGAAAAAAATCCTCCACACGTATCTTATTATATTTATGATAACAATCATGAATCTGTACTTAACAGAATGATAAAAAATAAAAAAATATCTCTCCCAAACTATGAAATGGTTGAAGATTTTGCAGATTTGATTTATGATTACTTTGAGAAAAATGATTACAAACGTTATGAGATTTCGAGCTGGGCAATTTTTAACAAAGAGTCGCTTCATAATAAGATTTATTGGCAAAATTTGGAGTATATCGGGTTTGGTGTTTCAGCAGGAGGGTATTATAATAGTAGTAGATATGTAAATACGAAAAATTTTTCATACTATATAAAACAAGTTTCTGAAGGTAAAAAGCCTTATGATTATTATAAAAAAAATGATAAAAAAGAAGATTTAATAGAGACCTTATTCATGGGTTTGAGATTGATAGATGGTATTCCTTTAAAAAAAATCAAAGATAAATATCCTGAGTATTTTGATGTAGTCGTTAACTTTTTAAAAAAAGACAATTTTTTTATAGTTGATGAAAATGTCAGGTTAAGCAAAAAAGGGCTAGATTACTCCACAAGTTCTTTTGTAAAAATATTAGAATTGGAGGACTTGATAACATGAAAATGTCAGAAAGAGTTGAAGATCATTTAAAAAATTTAAAAATAAAAAAAATAAAAAAAGAAAACAATCAAACATGGGATGAATACTTCATGGAAGTTGCTTTTCTTGTGAGTCAAAGATCATCTTGTACTCATAGAAAAGTTGGAGCTGTAATAGTCAAAGATAAAAGAATATTGGCTACAGGCTATAATCAACCTCCAAGTAGATTTCCTCATTGTGATGAAATAGGCTGTATAAGAGATGATCTTGGTATTTCAAGTGGAGAACATCAAGAAGTTTGTTATGGTCTGCATGCTGAGCAAAATGCTCTTATGCAAGCTGCTAAATTTGGTATTAGAACAGATAATGCTTCTATTTACGTGACACATCAGCCTTGTTCAGTTTGTGCAAGATTAGTTATAAACGCTGGAATAAAAAAAGTTATATATAGGAACCCTTATCCAGATTCTTTGACAAAACTTTTTTTTGAAAAATCAAAAATTGAAACTTTTATAATGGGATAACTTTTCAATAAATTACGGAGGTGCAGTTAATGCCATCAGCAAAATATTTTAACTATCTAAGAACAGATAGAATGTCGCATGTATGGTGTCCTGGCTGTGGAAATGGAATCATAATGAAATCATTCATAGAAGCAGCTAACAAATTACAACTTGATAAAAATAAAGTCGCAGTTGTTTCTGGAATAGGTTGTTCTTCAAGAGTTACAGGATATTTGGATTTTAACACTATGCATACGTTACACGGAAGAGCAATTGCATTTGCTACTGGTGTAAAATTGGCTCGGCCAGATTTTGATGTCGTTGTTATGGGTGGAGATGGCGATATGTTAGCTATTGGTGGAAATCATTTTATTCATGCATGTAGAAGAAATATGGATATTACAGTGATACTTTTTAACAACTCTATTTATGGTATGACAGGAGGTCAATATTCTCCAATGACTCCAAGTGATTCAATGGCTTCAACCGCCCCATATGGTAATTTAGAAAATCAATTTGATCCAGTAGAACTTGCAATAACCTCAGGAGCAACATATGTTGCAAGATCAACTGTATATCATTTTATGCAATCGGCAAAATATATTGAAAATGCGTTGAAACACAAAGGAATGTCTGTTGTAGAAATAGCTACAAACTGTCATACATATTTTGGTAGATATAATAATATGCCAAAACCATATCAAATGCAGGAATACTTTAAAAACAATAGTATTACATTGAATAAAGCCAAAGACATGTCAGAAGAAGAACTTCAAGATAAAATAGTGATTGGAGAGTTTGTAAACAAAGAAAAAAGAGACTATATTTCAGAATATCAAAAACTTCAGAAAAGGTTTTCTGAAGGAGGCGATGAGGAATGAATTTATCAATATCTAATCCTAGAGCTATAAGAATATCAGGAGAAGCCGGGCAAGGGAACATCTTAATGGGGATGGTCTTGGCTCAAGCTTTGGTAAAAGAAGGCTATTGGGTAGTGCAGACACAACATTATGGTGCTCAGGTTAGAGGTGGATTATCATATTGTGATGTTTTATATGATGAAGAACCTATAGATTACCCTAAAGCTGATATTTTCAACATAATATACATAATGCATGATTTAGGAGTTGAACATATAGAATTTTTGAAAAAAAATGGAATAGTTTTTTATGATGATGAATTTGTAAAAAAGATGCCTCAAACAGTTAACAGAACAACTAAAAAGATTATTAAAGTTTCAGCATCAAAAATAGCTTACAAAGAAATAGGCAGCTTAAACGTTGCAAACATGGTTGGATTGGGGATATTGTCTAAAGTAACAGACATTATTTCTTTAGATACATTAATAGCTACAATGAAAGAAAATGTAAAGTCAAGTTACCATGAAATGGATGAAAAAGCTTTAAGATTAGGATATGAATCATTGGATAAAAAATATAAAATAAAGACCGACAATGTAATCACAAGATTAGGCAGAGGTTATGAATAATTGAAAAAGTTCTACAGGTCTTTTACTTACGCTTTGAAAGGCATAAAAGAATTATATAAATCCCAAAGAAATTTTAGAATTCAAACTAACATTGGGTTATTAGTCATGATAATGGCATTTCTACTTGATTTACCCGGAAATGAAATAATGTGGTTGAGTTTTGCCACTATGATTGTTTTAGTAATGGAAGGGTTAAACACTACAATAGAAAAAATAATGGATTTTATTAATCCGGATTATAATCCTGTTGTAGGGATAATAAAAGATATATCGGCTGCGATGGTTTTGATAGCAGCCGTTTTTTCAGTAGTTATAGGAATAGTTATTTTTGGTAACGCTATTTTCGGTTTGAGTTCGAGATATGGTATAATTATAGCGATAATTTTCCTGGCCTCAATTAAACTATTTTCAAGGGAAAAGGGAGGAAAAGGTAGTGGAAAAGATGATTAAAGTATTAATCGTAGATGACTCTGCATTCATGAGAATGGTATTAAAAGACATAATAGACAAGCAACCAAATATGAAAGTCATAGGTTTGGCCAGGGATGGATTAGAAGCCATAGAAAAAGCAACTAATTTAAAACCTGATGTGATTACTTTAGATGTTGAAATGCCTAAATTAAATGGGCTTGAAGCTCTTAAAATTATTATGAAAAAATCACCTACAAAAGTTCTAATGGTTAGTAGTTTGACTTCAGAAGGAGCTTCAATTACAATAGAATCTTTAGAAAATGGGGCAGTAGATTTTATACAAAAACCAGCTGGAAGTACTTCTTGGACTTTTAGACAAGTTCAAGATGAATTGATAAAAAAGATAAACGAATCATCGGATATAAATATAGATACTTTAAAATTAATGAAATCTGATAAGACTAAAGTAAGAAAACCTGTTAAGTTGTTAGGAGATAAAATTTTATTAGTTGCCAGTTCAACTGGGGGCCCAAGATCTTTAGATAAGGTTATCCCTAAGTTGCCTGGTGAAATAAACGTTCCGATTTTGGTAGTTCAACATATGCCAGCTGGATTCACAAAGTCACTTGCCGATAGGATGAACAGAATATCTGATCTAACTGTGAAAGAAGCAGAAGATGGTGATGTATTACAAAAAAATTATGTTTATGTTGCCCCTGGTAATTATCATATGGGATTGAAAAAAATTAATTCTGGTAAAATACAAATATTTTTGGACTCTTCAGAAAAAATTAATAACGTTAGGCCAGCTGCAGACTTTACTTTTGATCAAGCTGCAGAGATATTTAATTCAGGTTGTGTTGGTGTTATTTTAACAGGTATGGGCAGAGATGGTGCTAAAGGTGCTTTTAAAATTAAGCATTATGGAGGAAAAATAATTGCTGAATCGAAAGAGACATGTGTGGTATATGGAATGCCCAAAGCTGTAGTAGAAGACGGTTATGCTGATTATATATTACCAAATCATAAAATAGCCGAGAAATTAATTGAAGTCTTGGAGGAAAAATAATGCATTCTACAAGAAAGAAAAAAGCAATTATTATAACATTATTGCTTATAATATCATTAAATATTTTTGCCTATGACTATTATGTTCAATCTGGAGATAATCTTACAAAAATTTCAAAAAAAACTGGAATTGATATACAGGTTATAGTTGAAAAAAATGAATTTTTATTAAACCAAAAATATTTGCAAATTGGTCAAAAAATAAATATTCCAGAAGAAAATGTTTTTGAGTATACAATAAAATATGGAGACAATATCTATAAAATTTCAAAATATTTTTTCATTAAACCAGAAGAGATTCTACATGCAAACAACATAAAAAATCCCAATCAAATTTTTTATAATCAAAAACTTAAAATACCATTTGATAAAATTGGTGAATGTTTTAATGTTTCTTCAAATTGGCCGGTTATGGGTTACGTGACATCAAACTATGGATATAGAATTCATCCGGTATATAAAGTTAAAAAATTTCATGAGGGGATAGATATTGCTGCGCCAAAAGGGACACCCATATTTTCCACTGCAAATGGAATTGTAGAGGAAATAAAAGAAGATAGTGGATATGGAAAACATGTTATCATAAAAAGTTTTGATAAAAAATATATTTACGCTCACATGAGTGAATTTAATGTTGTACCTGGTATGGTTGTTAAAAAGGGAGATATGATTGGAAAAGTTGGAAACACAGGATTATCTACAGGTAATCATTTGCATTATCAAATTAACAATATATACAACTCGTCCCTTGATCCATTAAACTTTTTAGGTGATATAAGATATGCTTACATATATGAAGAGAGCTACTTAGCTATGGGTGGAGAATAACATGAAATTAAAAAAAAATATCTTAATCATACTAATGCTTCTTTCTGTGATAACTCTTTTTTCTCAGAATGTTTTTTTTCAATGGAGAAGTTTGGATGAGGATTATTATGTTGAAAAGGATGGAAAGTATTATTATGATTTAGAAATGATGACACATAAAGCTAACAAGAACCTTACAGTAAATAATGATACTCTCTATTATATATCGAATGGCAAATGGAAAGTTTTCATATTCCCAAAGAATAATATGATGATAATAAATTCTCAAGAGTCTTACTCTTTTTCTGAAGAAGACAAACATTACATTGATGGTAAGTTGTATTTATCTGCTGAAATTATTGCAAAGGCACTTAACCTTGAATTAATAAATTCCTCTGCTGGGATATTTTTTAACATTCCATTAGCAAGAGTTGATTCTATTAATACTTATATTAAAAAAGAATCCGCAAGAACAATTATTGAGTTTTCTTCTGAAGTTAATCCAAAAATATATCCTTTGACAAATGAAACAGGATATCTTGTGATAGTTGAAAATGCACAAATTCCAGGTAATTTTATTGAAAAAGAATATAACAATAAAATTGAGTATATAACAGCTTATCATCAAACGTCTACTATTGTTTGGATAAAAATCAAAATTAATGTAAAACATTCTGTAAAAAAAACATTTGAACCTTCGAGATTGATACTGGATTTCGCATTTGAAGAATCGGAATTCCCAGTCGTGGTTTTGGATCCCGGACATGGTGGCTGGGAACCAGGTGCAGTGGGATTAGGAAAAACACTTGAAAAAGATTTGACTTTAAAAGTAGCCAAAAGAGCAAAAGAAATGTTAGCAAATTATTCTATTGAAACGTATCTAACAAGGGATTCTGATCAATATATAGATTTACACGGTAGAGCAAAATTTTCTAACGATAAAAATGCTGATTTATTCATTAGCATACATTTAAACTCATTTCCAACTTATCCTTCAACAAGGGGATCAGAATTATATTATTTTGATTTTTCAAAATCCACTTATGCCAGAATGATAGCTTGGAAAGAAAATTTAGACTTTAACAAAGATAAAGATTTGTTAGAAAGTTGGACCAACATTAAAGAAACTTCAATTTCTGATAGTTTTGATTTTGCTGAGATCTTAGAAAAACACATAGAAAATAAAGGATTTAAAAATAGACGAATTGAGCCAGCCGAGTTTGCAGTGCTTAGGTACACAAGGAGCCCAGCAATACTATTTGAACTTGATTTTTTAAGCAATGAAGCTGTTGAAAAAAAATTCAACGATGGTGATTATGTTGAAGATTTTGCTGAAATAATAAAAGATGCTGTAATTGAATATTTTGATATAAAATAAATAGTGCTAAGATTCATCTTAGCACTATTTATAATATATGTCGATATCAATATCTCCGTAATCCCTTGATTCGTCTAATTTTAAATGTTTAAGAAAATCTACAGAATAATTTTCATGCTTAGATCTTTCAAGAATAAAATATCCACCATCTTTAAGAATCAAATGGTTAACGTCTAAAAACTTAACCAATTCATTGCAAAAGCCTAAGTTAAAAGGGGGGTCTGCAAAAATATAATTAAAACTCATCGCATTATCAATTAATGAGGGAATAACAGATCTAAAATCTCCTTTTATTGCAGAAATTTTGTCTGTAACTTTTAATTTATTTGCATTCTTTTTTATAATTGATATGGATTTCCCATTTACATCTATCAAATGAGAATGATTCAAACCATTACTTATAAACTCAAAAGATACTCCTCCGCTTCCAGAAAATATTTCCAGCATATTAGAACCATTAAAATCAAAAATATTAGTTAAAGTCCTTCTTAGTTGACCAGGAGTATATCTGGTTTTACTGCTTTTAACTGTATCAAAAGTTAAACCTTTCATATAACCAGTTTCAATTTTTAATGACATATACTCACCTCAAAATGCTTTTATCAAGTCGATATTGTTTTTATATCTTCTTTTTATTTCCTTGTTAATTTTAGACATATCCAAATCTTTTTCTAATAAATTATCAACTTCTCTTTTCACTTCATCTATAATTTCTAAATCATTTATAATATCTAAAAATTTAAAATCAGGTAACCCATGCTGAAGGGTACCAAAAAATTTACCAGGGCCTCTCCATTTTAAATCTATGTTGGAAACTTCAAAACCATCTAAAGTATTTGAAAAATCAAGTAACCTGTCTTTTGTATCTTGATTCAAATTTCCATTTACAACTAAAAAACAGTAAGCTTGTTTATTAGATCTTCCCACTCTACCTCTCAACTGATGAAGTTGAGATAGGCCGAATCTATCTGGGTGTTCTATAACCATAACGGTTGCATCTGGAATATCAACACCGACCTCAACAACTGTTGTTGAAACTAAAACGTTGAATTCTTTGGAAACAAATTTATCCATAATTTCTGTTTTTTCTTCGGGTTTCATCTTCCCATGCAACAAACCTATATTATAATCAGGAAAAACATTTTTTAAACTTTTATACATGTCAGTTGCATTTTTCAGATCTATTTTTTCAGACTCTTCAACTAAAGGGTAGATGAAAAAAGCTTGATTATTTTTTTTCAATTCTTTTTCAATAAATTCGTATATTTTATTACTTTTGCCATCGGTAGTTAAAACAGTTTTAATTGATTTCCTCCCTTTTGGCATTTCTCTTATAGTACTTACATCCAAGTCACCATACAAAGTCAAAGCAAGCGTTCTTGGTATAGGTGTGGCAGTCATAACAAGAATATCTGGTGAAAATCCTTTAGAAATTAAATCTAATCTTTGATTAACACCGAATCTATGTTGTTCATCTATAACAACAAAACCTAAATTTTTGAAAGTCACATCTTCTTGTATTATAGCGTGTGTTCCAATAATAATGTCTATATCACCATTTGAGAGTTTTTCTTTGATTTCATCTTTTTCTTTATTGCTGGTTTCTCCCAATAATATTTCTACTTTAATACCTAAGGGGTCCATGTGATTTTTTATTTTTTTATATTGTTGTTTTGCTAATACACTTGTAGGAACCATTATAGAAGATTGGAATCCAGCTTCATAATTGTCAATTATAGCAAGCTCAGAAACGACTGTTTTACCAGAACCCACATCCCCTTGCAAAAGTCTATTCATAGGTTTTGGATCTTTCATATCATTTTTGATTTCTTCGTAACAATTTTTTTGAGAATCAGTTAGGACAAAAGATAAAGAACTCATAAATTTTGATGAAAGTGTCCCTTCAAACTGTTTAGGAAATCCTTTTATGTTATTTTCAAACTGTTTTTTTGCCGAAAGAATTGCGACCTCAAAAAGAAATGCTTCATCAAATTTTAAAGACGATAAAGCCCTGTTTTTATGGTAAAAAGACTTTGGAAAATGAAGCCCTTTAATTCTTTTTTTTAGATTTAAAATATTAAACTTATCTAAAAAAAACTTTGGTAAATATTCTTGATAGTTTGTATCATGTAATAATATATTTTGAGTTATTTTTCTCATTACTGCTTGTGAGACGCCATATGTTAAAGGATAAACAGGCATAATCTTAGCCTCAATTTCGTTTATGTTATTTATTATCTGAAATTCAGGCGCTTTCATTTGTTTTTTCCCAAAATTGTTTTCTACTTTTCCAAAAAAAGCTGCTGTGACACCAATTTTAAAGTAAGATTTAACATAATTTTGGTTGAAAAAAGTAACTTCCATAACTCCAGTGTCGTCTTCTACGGCGTAACTATATATTGTTAAACCTTTATTAATTTTATTTTCTTGGAAATTTACTATCTTTCCTAAAACAAAATATTTATAACCATCTTCTAAAGAAATAATTTTTGAAATTTTTCTTCTATCTTCGTAGTCTCTTGGAGGAAAATAAATTGCATCGTAAATGTTTTCTATACCTAATTTTTTCAAATAAGAAGCTCTTTTTGTACCTACATTTTTTACATATTTAATATCGGTGAAAAGAGAATATTTTGATACACTCTCTTCAAAAGAATCTACCAAGTATTTTTCTTTAAGCTTTAATACTGCATCTTTTAAACCTTTTAGTCTTTTGTTCTTTCTTTCTGTATCAAGAATTCCCAAAGGTTTAACATAAGATAGTATCTTTTTAATATCTTCTTCCATATTGTTTATCTTAATAAGTGACGCATTTTTTTTACTTAATGAAATAAAACTGGGATAAATATCATCCCAGCTTTTAATATTTTTATCTTTTTGTCTTAAAATATTTTCAATTTCTTTAATATATGATTCTAAATCTAAATTCATTTTATCTCTTCTTTTTCTCCATATACAGCAAGTCCTATTACTTCGGGACCGCTGTGACAAATAATGGTAGGAGGTAATTGGTCCTCAATAATTTTATAATTATCATATTCCAATTTTTCAAAACTTCTCATGAATTCATCAAACATCTTGTCCATATCTGGTTTGTTATGATCTAATCCCCATGTTTTATAAATTTTTATGTTGTAGGGTCTATCTTTCAAAAATTCTACAGCATTTTTGGCCATTGCTGTGAATACTTTTTTCATCCCTCTAATTTTTGCTAAGGGGTATATTTGTCCTTCATCAACACTTAAAATAGGTTTAATATTCAAAAGAGTCCCTGCTAAACCTTCTGCCTTACCCACTCTTCCATTTTTTATCAAATATTTTATATTTGGTACACTAAACTGAAAACCCACATTTTCTTTTATTCTTGGTAATAGTTCCTCAATTTCTTCAATAGATTTCCCTGAATCTAAAAGTTCTAATATTCTTATTAAAACCATATAAGAACCAATAGAAACAGTTTCTGTATCAATGATTTTAATATTACCATTATTCATCGTATTTTTTGCCATTTGACATGAATCTATCAGCCCAGACATTTTTGAAGAAAAATGTATATCAATTATATTTTCATAACCTTCCTCAAAAATTTTTTCGTAATATTTTTGTATCTCTCCTACCGCTGGTTGAGCAGTATGAAATTCATCTACATTTTCTATTTTACTATAAAATTCACCTTTAGATAATTCTTCATAATCAGTATATGTTTTTTCATCTAATACTATTTTCATTCCCATTACACTCAAATTGTATTTATCTATGATTTCTTGGGTAAGAGAACAGCCAGTATCAGCTATAATTTTTGTTTTATTCACTCGATTCATTCCCCCTTTAAATTTTGGATTTTTTCAATTTTTATTATGTTGTTGATCTTAATAATTTTATACCCATTTAATATTATATCATTAACTTCATCAGATCCAATATAAGGTAATATTTTAGAAATACTATTATACTCTACATAGAAATTTAAAAGGTTAGAATCATTTTTTAAAACTTCTATATTTTTATAAATTGTAAATGTAATCAAGAATATAGATAGACTCATTATTGTTAAAAAAATAGTTATTTTATACATTCATCGCCTCTGAAAATATCTATAACTTTCTAAAAATCTTTCAATTCTATTTTTGTATCTATTGTAAACGTTGCTATCTTTTGATAAATTAACGTAGTAATTATAGACATCTTTGTAAGAATTAACAACATTATCTACTAAAGATTTTTTGATATTTGTATTTTCAATGTTGAAATAAAGATCTTGTAGAATAGATAAAGAGCTATCTGGTATACCTCTATTCAGATTTGCCATGTGATAATTAGCCCAACCATCTCTTTCCATGAAATAAAATATATTTTGCATAATCTTTTCATTATCTATGTATTTTAATAGGTTTATATTCATAGAAATGATTTCTGCGTAGGTATTTTCCCATTCTGGGAACCTATTCCAACCACCAGGTAGTATTTCTATGGTTTTAATGTTCCAGTGATTAAAAGAGTTGTAGTATTTATCCATTAATTCTCTTATTTCTTGATTTTTATCAGGTATTGAATTAATCAATGTATCTAATTGTATTATCATATTATAATATAATTTAGCTATTAGTTTATATGTATTCTTTTCAGTAAAATATGCAAAAGAAGTTTTCAAATAAGTTATTTCATCTAAAATGCCTTGTAAAAGGACTAATTTTGTTTTAACATTTTCGTTGGTTATATTCTCTGAATAAATCATACTCAAATCTTCTCTTAGATATGCTTTTTCAAATGGCATGAGATCTATGCTTCCTTTATATTTTTCAATTACATGCCTATATTCATCCTGTTTCAAGTTAAAAGCATCAGGTAAATCATCATAACTTACGTCATCATATCTATAAGGAGTCTCAACAAAAAGTTGAGCCAAATAAAACATCGATTTACCAAAAGTATGGTTTGAATCAAGAGATTTTAAGAAGAAATCCATAGATTTTTCATATGCATCTCTTGCTTCTAAACTATAATTAGACTGAGCATTTTGCACTTCTTTTGCTCTTTCTTCAATCTCATCAAGCGTTTGAGTGATTTGAGTAAATTGTAAAGATCCTGGTGCATAGTTATTCAGTTCATTTTTGTATTGGCTATATTGTTGCTCAAGATTTTTAAGTAAAGTAGGGAATTGATTTTTTAATGCGTTATCAATTTCATTTAGTTTGTTATATTGATACTGTGCTTTTTTAAAATATGCTTCAGAAGCAGTACTTTGAACTTTCAAAACAGTAACTACAATACCTATTACAACTATAGGTATCAATATATATTTTATATTGGTTTTAATTTTAAATAATTTAGTTTTATCATTAAACTGATCAGAAACTGCTATAGATAAAATAAATAAAACTAATAATAGATTTGGGTGCATATGTAGTGCAAATTCTGTTCCAGCATGAGCGACAGTTACAGTAACGCTCCATCCTAATAAAATAAATAACAACAATTTATTTAAATCTAAATTATTTCTTAAAGTTTTGAAAAAATAGATAATTAAATATATCAATAATAATGAAATTGCCAAAAAGCCTATAATGCCAGTTTCCCCTAAAGCTTGTAAATAATCATTATGAGCTCTTTTGAAATTATTCCAAGCATATAAATACCTTTGCGGTTCTTCTTGCTGTAATTCAGACATATATTCTATTGCGTATAAAGGATAGGTCCCTATTCCTGAACCAATAAATTTATGAATATTATGGTCTGGATCGCTAAACTGCTTTATAGCAGCGTTCCAGGACAAAGATCTTTCATCCCAAGAAGAAATAGAATTCATAGCAGCAAATCTATCAGTAGCAACTACTTCCCCACCTTTATTGAAAGGTGTTTCAAAATTAAACATCATAAATAAAAATATAAAAGCAAAAACTACGATAAAAAACCAGCTTAAAAATTGTTTAGACTTAAAATATTTAAGATCTTCTTTGTTTTTTTTAGCTATAAAGAAAGATATTAATGCAACAATCATTCCTACAACTGTACCTAAATATATTGAACGAGTTTGTGCAAATAAAACAACCCAAATACTCATAAATAAAGTTATAAAAGAATATATTTTTAAGTAAATTGAATTATTTGGTTTTAAAATGAAATAAATGGAAATCGGTATTAATTGTGCTAAGTAATCTGAAACAAAGTTGGGATTACCTATAGTAGTTCTCAAACTTATTCTTGCTGAAGGATCTCCAATATTTCCAAAAAAAAGGTCAAATCCAAAGAACTTGTTCAGTAAACCGTCGAACGCAATAATTGTTCCAGTTATCAAGAAAACTAACAATCCATGTTCAATAAAACTGAAGTCCTTACCAAATTTGTTGGTTACAAGAATTGAAAAAAATACAAGTATAATAGTATATAAAGATACTTCAAGCGAAAACCTAAAATAATGGGGGTTTTCAATATATACTGAAATAAGAGACAAAATTGTAGAGAGACCAAAAACTCCAAACAACAAATGAGGAATTTTGAGTTCTATTTTATTGAGATAACTATTTTTAAAAAGGTAAAATATTAATAACGAAGTGATCATAAAAGCAAAAACAAGATGTTTTTGAGTAGAATATTCATATACCCAATTAGGCACCATTACAAAAGGGACAAGCAAAAAAGTTAAAAATAAAAACAGTATATCTCCAGGTATTTTTTTTGTATTCAAAGTAATCCCTCCTAAAGTGATTTAACACCTTTATATATTACCATATTTAAAGCAAAAAAACAATAAAAAAAGGCCTAAAAAGGCCTTTAATTAAGTGAATAAAATTAATTCACTAAAAAATTTTCCGGGGACAGAAACACTTCAAGAGGGAGGGTAACCATCCAAGCGTTCTGCAATAAAATTATATCTCATTAGAAGTAGCTTACAAAACCCGATTATATTTATTTAAACGTGATTTAAAGTCAAAATATGCTGTTATTAGCAAATAATGAAAAAAATTTCATATTTTAAAAAAATATGAAAAAGATATCATTTTTTAATTATATCCCAAAAAATATCTGTTAAATGAACTGATTTATCGAATTTAATTC
>Ga0182234_10067_pt1 | contig 49238 bp, 63 predicted proteins | sample hydfratesGB_TM_A_FD_145595 | JGI IMG/M metagenome (GOLD analysis project Ga0182234, IMG submission 145595) | Subsurface microbial communities from deep shales in Ohio, USA - hydraulic fracturing test GB_TM_A | ecosystem: Environmental > Aquatic > Deep subsurface > Shale gas/oil reservoir >...
AAAATAAATAAAAACTAAGGAGGAATAAAGAGATGGCAAAGCAAAAATTTGAAAGAAACAAGCCCCACGTAAACATAGGAACAATAGGACACGTAGACCACGGAAAGACAACACTAACAGCAGCGATAACAACAGTATTAAACAGAAAGTTTGGTACAGGAGAATCAGTAGCATTTGAAAACATAGACAAGGCACCGGAAGAAAGAGAAAGAGGAATCACAATCTCAACAGCTCACGTAGAATATGAAACAGCAAATAGACACTACGCCCACGTAGACTGTCCAGGACACGCCGACTATGTAAAGAACATGATAACAGGAGCAGCGCAGATGGACGGAGCGATACTAGTAGTATCAGCAGCAGACGGACCAATGCCTCAAACAAGAGAGCACATTCTATTATCAAGACAGGTAGGAGTACCAAACATAGTAGTATTCTTAAACAAAGCAGACATGGTAGATGACGAAGAACTAATAGAACTAGTAGATATGGAACTAAGAGATTTATTAAACGAATACGAATTTGACGGAGACAACACAAAGATAATAGTAGGATCAGCTCTAAAAGCATTAGAAGATCCAGATGGAGAATGGGCAGACAAGATACTAGAACTAATGGAAGCAGTAGATGCAGAAATACCAGCACCAGAAAGAGATACAGACAAGCCGTTCCTAATGCCAGTAGAAGACGTATTTAGTATAACAGGAAGAGGAACAGTAGCAACAGGAAGAATCGAAAGAGGAGTACTAAGAGTACAGGACAAAGTAGAAATAGTAGGACTACAAGATGAGCCAAAAGAAACAGTATGTACAGGAGTAGAAATGTTCAGAAAGATGTTAGACGATGCGCAAGCAGGAGATAACATAGGAGCATTACTAAGAGGAGTACAAAGAGACGAGATAGAAAGAGGACAGGTATTAGCTAAGCCGGGCTCAATAACACCACACACGAAATTCAAAGGCGAAGTATACGTACTAACAAAAGAAGAAGGTGGAAGACACACACCATTCTTTGACGGATACAGACCACAGTTTTTCTTTAGAACAACAGACGTTACAGGATCAGTAGCATTAGAAGAAGGCGTAGAAATGTGTATGCCAGGAGACAATGCAACATTCACAGTAGAACTGATAACACCAATAGCAATGGAAGAAGGATTAAGATTTGCTATAAGAGAAGGTGGAAGAACAGTAGGAGCTGGAGTAGTAGCGCAAATTATTGAGTAATTTTCATTAAAAGTAAAAAGCTCAGGAAACCCTGAGCTTTTTTTAAAATAAGTGGCAATAAATTTATGATTGTAGAATTCTTTTTATTGACAGGTATTTTAATTTATGATAATTTATATAAGGTAACTAAGAAAACGAGTATAATATTTATATAGATAGATTTTTTGGAGGTGTAACTGATGAGAGTTAAAGTAAAACTAGCTTGTACAGAGTGTAAACAGAGAAACTACGACACTACTAAGAACAAAAAAACCGATACTGGAAGAATAGAACTTAAGAAATACTGCAGATACTGCAAGACACACACAGTTCATAAAGAAACTAAATAATTTATATATTTTAAGGATGTGAAATAATGGCTACTAAAAAAAGCAATAATAAAGAAGTAAAGAAAGAAAACAAACTAATTAGCTTTTTTAAAGGTGCTAAATCTGAACTTAAAAAAGTAAGCTGGCCTACCAAAAAAGAACTAGTAAATTACACGGTTGTAGTATTGGTTGTAGTTGCACTAATGACTGTTTTAATTTGGGGATTAGATTTTATGTTTAAAGGTCTCCTTGGTATATTTGTATAAAGGAGGTAGGGCTTAAGCCCGTAATTATGAAACAAAAATCAGAAGGCGCAAAGTGGTATGTAGTGCATACATATTCCGGTCACGAAAACAAAGTTAAGGTTAATATAGAAAAACTTGTTGAAAACCGAGGTATGCAGGACATAGTTTTTGAAGTTCTAGTACCAAAAGAAGAACATATTGAAACAAAAAATGGAAAAAAAACAGTAAAAGAGAAGAAAAAATTTCCAGGATATGTTATAGTTCATATGATAATGACTGATGAATCCTGGTATTTGGTGAGGAATACTAGAGGTGTTACAGGTTTTGTTGGACCTGGAACTAAACCGATTCCTCTATCAGATAGAGAAGTAAAATCTTTAGGTGTAGCTGTTGCAATGCCTAAGATAGATTTAGAAAAAGGTGATTCTGTTAAAGTAATAGACGGTCCTTTTGAAAACTTTATGGGATCCGTAGATGAAATCAACAATGAAAAACACAAGATAAAAGCTTATATATCTATGTTTGGAAGAGAAACTTTAGTAGAGTTGGACTTTGACCAAGTAGAAAAAGTTTAATAAAACTTTTTAATAAATTTGATACCATATAGTGGGAGGGTAAAACCGAAAACCACAATTAAAATAGGAGGTGTAAATATGGGAAAAAAAGTAATAGCAGTAGTAAAATTACAAATACCAGCAGGAAAAGCTACACCAGCTCCACCTGTAGGAACAGCATTAGGACCTCATGGTGTTAATATCATGGGATTCTGTAAAGAATTTAATGCAAAAACACAAGACCAAGAAGGTATGTTAATACCAGTTGTTTTGACTGTATATCAAGATAGATCATTTTCATTTATTACTAAAACCCCTCCAGTAGCAGTATTGCTAAAGAAAGCTGTAGGTATCGAAACAGCATCAGGTGAACCACAAGCTAAGAAAGTTGCTAACATTTCAAAAGATAAAGTAAAGGAAATAGCAGAACTTAAGATGCCTGATTTAAATGCCAATACTATTGAAGCGGCTATGAGCATGGTAGCTGGAACAGCAAGAAGTATGGGAATTGTAGTAGAAGATTAGATATGCAAATGTGGGAGGCCACAACCGATAAAACCACAAGGAGGTAAAAAATGCCAAAAAGAGGAAAGAAATATCAAGACAGTGCAAAAGCTGTAGATAGAGAAAAATTATACGATGTAAAAGAAGCTATAGATTTAGTTCAAGAAACTGCTAACGCAAACTTCGATGAAACTATAGAACTTCATATCAGACTTGGAGTAGATCCAAGACACGCAGACCAGCAGGTTAGAGGAGCAATCGTACTGCCTCACGGTACTGGAAAAACTAAGAAAGTTTTAGTTTTTGCTAAAGGTGAAAAAGCTACAGAAGCTGAAGAAGCCGGTGCTGATTATGTAGGTGGACAGGAATATGCTGAAAAAATTCAAAACGAAAATTGGTTTGATTTTGATGTAGTAGTAGCTACCCCTGATATGATGGGAGTTGCTGGTAGATTAGGTAGAGTACTTGGTCCTAAAGGATTAATGCCAAACCCTAAATCAGGAACTGTAACTATGGATGTAAAAAATGCAGTAGAAGACATAAAAGCAGGTAAAGTAGAGTATAGAGTAGATAAAACTGCAATCGTGCACGTTCCAGTAGGAAAAAAATCTTTTGGAAGTGAGAAACTATACGAAAATGTAAAGACTCTATTAGATGCTGTAATAAAGGCTAGACCAGCGGCAGCAAAGGGAAGATACTTAAGAAGTATAACTATTGCAAGCACAATGGGCCCTGGTATTAAGATAAACGGCCAAAAATTAACAGAATAAAATATTGACAAATAAAATTTAAGTTGATATACTCTTGAAGAGAATTGAATATTACCGCAGACAACTGGTGCGAAAGCTTAATTTCCAGTCGAGGTGAAACAAATAATATTAGCTATTAAGGTTTCTCTATGTCTGTGAGAAACCTTTTTTATATAGCATCTTTAAGGAGGTGTAAACCTATGAGCAGTAAAGCGGTAGAAAACAAGAAGAAAATTGTACAGGAAATTAAAGAAAAAATCGAAAACTCAAAATCAGTAGTTTTAGTAGATTATAGAGGATTGGATGTTGCTGAAGTTTCCGATTTAAGAAAAAAGTACAGAGAAGCTGGAGTAGACTATAAAGTTTACAAAAACACAATGATGAGATTTGCTTTTAAAGAAGCAGGTTATGAAGATTTCGTTGAAAATCTTACAGGTCCAAATGGTATAGCTTTTAGTATAGAAGATGCTATTGGAGCTGCAAAAGTATCAGATGAATTTGCAAAAAACAACGATAAGTTAGAGATTAAAGCAGGAATAGTAGATGGAAATGTTATAGGTATAGATCAGATTAAGGAATTAGCAAATATTCCACCAAGAGAAGTACTAATAGCAAAAGTACTAGGAAGCTTGAACTCACCTATTACTGGTTTTGCAAATGTCTTACAAGGTAACATTAGAAACTTAGTATACGCACTTGATGCAATCAAAGAAAAACAAGAAGCAAACTAAAATAATGGAGGTTATATAAAATGGCAAGTGAAAAAGTAACAAAATTAATTGAAGAAGTAAAAGAATTAACGGTATTGGAATTATCAGAATTAGTTAAGGAATTAGAAGAAGAATTTGGTGTAAGTGCAGCAGCTCCAGTAGCAGCAGTAGCAGCTCCAGCAGCAGGTGGCGCAGCAGCAGCTGAAGAAGAGCAAACTGAATTTGATGTAGTACTTACAGGAGCAGGAAGCGGAAAAATTAAAGTTATAAAAGTAGTTAAGGAACTTACTGGATTAGGACTTAAAGATGCTAAAGCTCTAGTTGACGAAGCTCCAAAAGCTATTAAAGAAAAAGTAAGCAAAGAAGAAGCTGAAAACATTAAGTCTCAAATAGAAGAAGTAGGCGGATCAGTAGAAATTAAATAATTTCATACAGTCAATCACTAAGAAGATAGAAATTTAAAAGAGCTTAAAAAAGCTCTTTTAAATTTTCAAATATTTTCAGTGAATTCATTGACAATAAATTTCAAATATGATATTATCTTATATTGCGTAGGTATAAAAAGTTGGCATAAAAATTGTATGTAATGCTAAATTAACTGCGCAATTTTTTTACTTAATAATATATGAAGGGGTGAAGAAATGTTGCATCCTGTGAAAATAGGCAGTCGAGTGCGAATGAGCTACTCGAGAATAGAAGAAGTGTTAGAATTACCCGACTTAATTGAAGTGCAGAAAAACTCATATGAATGGTTTATTAAAGAAGGATTAAAAGAAGTATTTGACGACATATCTCCAATCGAAGATTATACAGGAAATTTGATATTAGAATTTGTCGACTACAAGTTAGACGGCGATCCTAAGTATGACCAAATGGAATGTAAGGAAAGAGACGCAACTTTTGCCGTACCATTAAAAGTAAAGGTAAGGCTTATAAACAAAGAAACCGGTGAGATAAAGGAACAGGAAGTTTTTATGGGTGATTTCCCTCAGATGACTGAGAGAGGAACATTCATTATCAACGGTGCTGAACGTGTAATAGTAAGTCAGCTGGTAAGATCACCAAGTGTGTATTACGATGTTGAAAGAGATAAGAGTGGTAAAGAACTTTTCTCAGCAACTGTAATACCAAACAGAGGTGCTTGGTTGGAGTACGAAACTCGTTCAAATAGTTTAGTAAATGTTAGAATAGATAGAACTAGGAAAATACCAATCACTATACTCTTAAGAGCTATGGGCTGTGAAACAGATGCAGAAATCATAGAATTATTAGGAGAATCAGAACAACTGTTAAAGACTTTAGAAAAAGATGGTACCAAAAACAAAGACGAAGCTTTAATAGAAATCTATAAAAAATTGAGACCAGGTGAACCACCTACCTTAGATAGTGCAACGTCACTAATCAACAATCTTTTCTTTGACCACAAAAGATACGACTTAGCAAGAGTAGGAAGATATAAATTCAATAAAAAACTTAGCATAGAGAACCGAGCAGTTGGAAAAGAATCTGTTAATACTATTATCAACAAAGATACTGGAGAATTAATTGTATCTGAAGGAGAAGTAATAACTAGAGAGAAAGCTTTCCAAATAGAGGCAGCGGGAGTATTTCATATTGAAGTGTACAATAAGGAAAAAGAAATTGTAAAAATTTACAGTAATAAATTTGTATTTCCTGAATTAGTATACAGTGGTATTGATTATGAAAAACTTGGAATAAAAGAAAAAGTATATTATCCAGTGCTTAAAGAATTATTAGATATAGCTACTGATGAAGATACTTTTGAAGTAAACAAAGAAAAATTAGAAGATGAAATAGAAAAAAATATTAGAAGACTTACACCAAAACACATTATAGCTGATGATATTTTAGCATCAATAAGTTATGAATTTTGTTTATTCAAAAACATAGGTGAAGTTGATGATATAGACCACTTAGGTAACAGAAGAATTAGAGCCGTAGGTGAATTACTTCAAAACCAGGTAAGAGTAGGTCTTTCCAGAATGGAGAGAGTTATAAGAGAAAGAATGACAATCCAAGACGTTGAAGTGGTAACTCCTCAGGTACTTATGAATATAAGACCTGTTGCAGCAGCCATAAAAGAATTTTTTGGAAGCAGTCAGCTTTCACAGTTTATGGATCAAACAAATCCACTGGCAGAACTTACCCACAAAAGAAGAATGTCTGCTTTAGGTCCTGGAGGATTAAGCAGAGATAGAGCAGGATTTGAAGTTAGAGATGTTCACCAAACTCACTACGGAAGAATGTGTCCTATAGAGACACCGGAAGGTCCAAATATAGGTCTAATTACTTCCTTGGCTACTTATGCTAGAATCAATGAATACGGATTCTTAGAATCTCCTTATAGAAAAGTAGATAAAGAAACAGGGGAAGTAACAGAAAACATAGATTATATAACAGCAGATATCGAAGATGAACATATTATAGCCCAGGCAAATGAGCCTATAGGCGAAGATGGAAGATTTAAAAACAAGAGAGTTGTTGTTCGTGGAGCTAAAGGAGCACCGGAAATTGTAAATAGGGACGATGTTGATTATATGGATGTTTCTCCAAAACAATTAATATCTGTAGGTACCTCTATGATACCATTTTTGGAAAATGATGATGCAAATAGAGCCCTAATGGGTGCTAACATGCAGAGACAGGCTGTTCCTTTGATGATAACTGATGCACCAATTATTGGTACAGGAATGGAACACAAAGCTGCTAAAGATTCAGGAGTAGTTGTTGTAAACAAACATGATGGTAAAGTTGTATCTGTACAGGCATCAGGTATTACAGTTAAGAGAGATGACAACGGAACCCTAGATAGATATTCATTGATTAAATTTAAAAGATCAAACCAAGGTACTTGTTTGAATCAAAAACCTTTAGTTAAAAAAGGTGACCAAGTTAAAAAAGGTGAAATAATAGCTGATGGAGCTTCAACTTCTCAGGGAGAGATAGCCTTAGGTAAAAACTTACTTGTTGGGTTTATGACTTGGGAAGGATATAACTTTGAAGATGCAATATTAATTAATGAAAACCTAGTAAAAGACGACAGCTTAACGTCTTTACATATAGAAGAATATGAATCTGAAGCTAGAGACACTAAATTAGGTCCCGAAGAAATAACCAGGGATATACCTAATGTTGGTGAAGATGCATTAAAAGATCTAGATGAAAGAGGAATTATAAGAATAGGAGCAGAAGTTGAACCTGGAGACATATTAGTAGGAAAAGTAACTCCAAAAGGAGAAACTGAGCTTACCGCTGAAGAAAGACTGCTTAGGGCAATCTTTGGTGAAAAAGCTAGAGAAGTAAGAGATACATCTTTAAAAGTTCCTCATGGTCAAACAGGTATAATAGTAGACGTAAAAGTATTTACAAGGGAAAATGGAGATGATTTAAATCCAGGAGTAAATAAACTTGTAAGAGTATACATAGCAACAAAGAGAAAAATCAGTGTAGGTGACAAACTTTGCGGGCGTCACGGAAATAAGGGTGTTATATCAAGAGTATTACCGGAAGAAGATATGCCGTTCTTACCTGATGGAACTCCGCTAGAAGTGGTTCTTAATCCACTGGGGGTACCTTCACGTATGAATATCGGACAGGTTCTTGAAGTCCATTTAGGACTAGCAGCTAAGAAACTAGGATGGAACGTAGCCACACCAGTATTTGATGGAGCTTCGGAAAATGAAGTTTTTGAAGCCCTGGAAATGGCTGGTTACCCTTCAAATGGTAAGATTGATTTAAGAGATGGTAGAACTGGAGATAACTTTGATGCTCCAGTAACAGTAGGATATATGTATATATTAAAACTACATCACTTAGTTGATGACAAAATACATGCTAGATCTACAGGTCCTTACTCACTAGTAACACAGCAGCCTCTAGGAGGTAAAGCTCAGTTTGGTGGACAGAGATTTGGTGAAATGGAGGTTTGGGCTCTTGAAGCATACGGAGCAGCTCATACCCTACAGGAAATGCTTACTGTTAAATCAGATGACGTTACTGGAAGAGTAAAAACATATGAAGCTATAGTTAAGGGTGAAAATATCCCTAAACCGGGTATACCTGAATCCTTTAAAGTATTAGTAAAAGAGCTTCAGAGTTTAGCATTAGATATAACTATAATTTCTCCAGAAGAAAAAGAGGAGAATGTAGAAATAGAAGATATAGAAGACATCAGAGAAGTAATCGGCGAAGAAAGATTTATAGAAGAAGAAACAAGTGGAATGGAAATTGAAGATTTAGATAAAAACTAATTAGGAAGGGAGTTGGCCCCTTTATGGAATTTAACAATTTTGAAGCAATAAGAATAAGTCTAGCTTCACCAGAAAGTATATTAAGCTGGTCTTATGGAGAAGTAAAGAAGCCTGAAACAATAAACTACAGAACATTAAAACCTGAAAAAGATGGATTGTTCTGTGAAAGAATATTCGGTCCGACTAAGGACTGGGAATGCCATTGTGGTAAATATAAAAGAATCAGATACAAAGGTGTAGTATGTGATAGATGTGGTGTCGAAGTAACAAAAGCCTCTGTAAGAAGAGAAAGAATGGGTCACATAAAATTAGCAGCACCGGTTTCACATATATGGTACTTCAAAGGAATACCATCAAGGATGGGATTAATTCTTGATATGTCTCCTAGATCTTTAGAAAAAGTACTATATTTTGCACAGTTTATAGTTACTGAAAGTGGAGACACTCCACTTTCGGATAAACAAATTCTTACAGAATTAGAATATAGAGAATACAAAGATGTATATGGTGATTCCTTCCAAGCTGGAATGGGAGCCGAAGCTATAAAAAAAGTATTAGGAAAAATAGAACTAGATAAAGAAATTAAAGAACTTAGAGCAGATTTAAAAAACAGCAGTGGACAGAAGAAAATAAGAATTACTAGAAGACTTGAAGTTCTTGAAGCATTTAAAAAATCTGGAAATAAACCGGAATGGATGATACTAGATGCTATACCGGTTATACCGCCTGAATTAAGACCTATGGTTCAACTTGATGGTGGAAGATTTGCGACATCAGATTTAAACGACCTATATAGAAGAGTCATAAATAGAAACAATAGATTAAGCAGACTACTTGAATTGGGAGCCCCTGACATAATAATTAGAAATGAAAAGAGAATGCTTCAGGAATCAGTAGATGCTTTAATAGATAACGGTAGAAGAGGAAGACCCGTTACTGGACCGGGGAATAGACCTCTTAAATCATTATCAGATATGCTTAAAGGTAAACAGGGTAGATTTAGACAAAACCTTTTAGGTAAGAGAGTTGATTACTCAGGACGTTCAGTTATAGTAGTTGGCCCGGAACTTAAATTCTACCAATGTGGATTACCTAAAAAAATGGCTTTAGAGCTATTTAAACCTTTCGTAATGAAAAAACTGGTACAAGACGACTTAGCCCATAACATAAAAAGTGCTAAGAAAAAAGTCGAAAGAATCGATTCAGAAGTTTGGGATGTTCTTGATGAAGTAATTAAAGGACATACGGTAATGTTAAATAGAGCGCCTACTCTTCATAGATTAGGTATTCAGTCTTTTGAACCGGTACTAGTAGAAGGTAAAGCAATTAAACTTCACCCTCTAGTTTGTACAGCTTATAATGCAGACTTTGATGGAGACCAGATGGCAGTTCACTTGCCTTTATCAGAAGAAGCTCAAGCAGAATCAAGATTTCTTATATTATCAGTTAATAACATACTAGCACCTAAAGATGGAAAACCTATTACAACTCCTACTCAGGATATGGTTTTAGGTAGTTACTATTTGACTTTAGAAGTAGAGGGTTCCAAGGGAGAAGGAAGAGTATTCTCCGGTTATGATGAACTTATAATGGCTTACTCAGCTAAACAGGTAAGTCTTCATGCTAAAGTAAAAGTGATGATAAAAAAAGATGAATCTGATCGAGGAAAATTAGTTGAAAGTACTGTAGGTAGATTCATATTTAATGAAAGCATACCTCAAGATTTAGGATATGTAGATAGAAATAAAGATCCTTATTCTTTAGAGATTGATAGATTAGTTACCAAAAAAATGCTTGGTGATATAATAGATAGAACCTTTAGAAAACATGGAAACACTATAACAGCAACTGTTTTAGACAAAATAAAAGAAATGGGTTTCCACTACTCAACAATCGGAGCTATTACAATAGGTGTATCTGATATAAACGTACCGGATGCAAAGGTTGAAATGATAAAAGAAGCAGAACAGAAGGTTCTTGAATACGAAAGAAAATATAGAAGAGGAATACTTACAGACGACGAAAGATATGAAAATGTTATAAAAATTTGGAATAAAACTACTGAAGATGTTACCGAAGAGTTAATGAACAACTTAGATGAACTGAACAACTTATACATCATGTCAAAGTCGGGAGCGAGAGGTAGTCGTAACCAGATAAAACAGCTTGCAGGAATGAGGGGACTTATGGCTAATGCAGTAGGTCAAACCGTTGAAATACCTGTAAAGTCGAACTTTAGAGAAGGATTAAGTGTACTTGAATTCTTTATCTCTACTACCGGAGCTAGAAAAGGACTTGCAGACACGGCTCTTAGAACTGCTGACTCTGGATACTTAACAAGAAGACTTGCAGACGTAAGTCAGGATGTAATAGTAAAAGAAGAAGACTGCGGTGCAAAAGAAGGTTTAGTCGTAGAAGCTTTTATTGAAAATGGAAAAGAAGAGATTGAAAATCTTTACAACAGAATCGTTGGTAGATTTGCATTTGACGATATAGTAAATCCAGAGACCGATGAAATTATAGTTAAAAAGAACGAAATGATATTAGAAGATGATGCTGACGTAATAATTAGTTCTGGTATTACAAAAGTAAAAATAAGATCAGTACTAACCTGTGATACAGAAAATGGAGTATGTACTAAATGTTATGGAAGAAACCTAGCTACAGGTAAACTAGTTAATGTTGGAGAAGCTATTGGTTTTATAGCTGCTCAATCTATCGGTGAACCTGGTACGCAGCTTACAATGAGAACATTCCATACAGGAGGTATAGCGGCAGCAGCAGATATTACACAGGGTCTTCCAAGGGTTGAAGAATTATTCGAAGCTAGAAAGCCAAAAGGACAGGCTATAATATCAGACATTGAAGGAAAAGTTAAAATTAAAGAAACTGCAAAGAAAAGAGAAGTAACGGTTACCGATGAAGAAGACAAAAAAAGCAAAACATACAGCATACCTTACGGTGCAATCATAATGCTGGAAGATGGACAAATCATAGACAAAGGTGATAGAATAACATCAGGATCGGTAAATCCTCATGATATATATAAGATAAAAGGAATACAAGCTTTACAATTGTACATACTAAAAGAAGTTCAGAAGGTTTATAAAATGCAGGGTGTTGATATTAACGACAAACATATAGAAGTTGTTATTAGACAAATGTTGAGTAAAGTTAAGGTTAAAAACCCTGGAGACACAGAATTACTTCCTGGAACCCTAGTATCATATGATGAATTTAATAAGGTAAATGAATCAGCAGAAGTTGAGGGAACGGAACCTTCAACTGGAGAAAGAGTTCTTCTTGGAATTACAAAGGCATCTTTAGCTACAGACTCCTTCTTATCATCTGCATCTTTCCAGGAAACAACTAGAGTTTTAACAGATGCAGCAATTAAAGGTAAAACCGATTATCTACAGGGATTAAAAGAAAATGTAATAATAGGTAAATTGATTCCTGCAGGAACTGGACTTAAAAAATATGAAAAAGTTATGATCAGAAAAGAAATACCGGAAGCGGAACTTGAAAAACTTAAGGAAAAATTCAAAGAAGAAGAAAATTAATTAACAGTTGACATGAGAACAGCTAAGTGGTAAAATAATCGAGTGTCTAAATCATTGAACAATACTAAAGATTATATGCTTGCCTAAAGCATATAATCTTTGTGATGTTTAAGAGGTGAAGAAGTGAAAGTTGAAAACAACAAAAAAGTAATAGGCAAAAAACAGACTCAAAGGGCCCTTGTAAAGGACCAAGCAACTCATATATACATAGCAGAAGATGCTGACAAAAAAGTTGTAAATGATATAATAGAAATAAGTAATGATAAAAAAATTGAAGTAATATATGTAGATACTATGGAAAATTTAGGAAAAATGTTTGGTATTGACGTTAAAGCAGCAGTAGCTGCAACGCTGAAATAGATTTATAAAAACAAGGAGGTGAAATAATGCCAACAATCAACCAATTAGTAAAAAACGGTAGAAAGAAGTCAACTAAAAAATCAGACTCTCCTGCTCTTAACTATGGATTTAATAACTTGAAGAAGAAAAGAACTATTACAAATTCTCCACAGAAGAGAGGGGTTTGTACAGCAGTTAAGACGGTAACACCTAAGAAGCCTAACTCAGCACTTAGAAAGATAGCAAGAGTTAGATTGACAAATCAAACTGAAGTAACAGCATACATACCAGGAATTGGACACAACTTACAGGAACACAGTGTTGTTCTAATAAGAGGTGGTAGAGTAAAAGACCTACCAGGAGTTAGATACCATATTGTAAGGGGTACCCTTGATACTGCAGGAGTAGAAGACAGAATGCAAGGTAGATCTAAATATGGAGCAAAGAGACCAAAATAATTGAGAAAATAATCGGCACACTATGCAGGTTATGGAAGCTGTATGGAAGCCTTCATAAATATAGATGCATTATGTGCACAGCGGCAAATATGAAATTTGTCGAGTACCAGTGATCTAAATTTAATTGTTAAGGAGGGAAGCGTAGTGCCTAGAAAAGGACAAGCACCTAAAAGAGAGGTAATGGAAGATCCTATTTATAAGGATAAAGTAGTAACAAAATTGATAAACATGGTAATGCTTGATGGAAAAAGAGGTGTTTCTCAGAAGATTGTTTATAAAGCTTTTGATATGATTGAAGAAAGAACTGAAGAAGATCCAAAAGAAGTATTCTTCAAAGCATTAAACAACATAATGCCAGTATTAGAAGTAAAAGCAAGAAGAGTCGGAGGAGCAACTTATCAAGTACCGATAGAAGTAAGACCTGAAAGAAGACAAACACTTGGTTTAAGATGGTTAGTAAAGTATTCAAGAGGTAGAGGCGAAAACACTATGAGTGAAAGATTAGCTAAAGAAATCTTAGATGCATCTAACAACACAGGAGCAAGTGTTAAGAAAAAAGAAGATACTCACAAAATGGCAGAAGCTAATAAAGCATTTGCTACTTTCAGGTGGTAATTAATAATTAAGCAGATAGGAGGAAAATTGTGAGAGAATATCCTTTAGAAAAATCAAGGAATATTGGAATAATGGCCCATATCGATGCAGGTAAAACAACTTGTACAGAAAGAATTCTTTACTATACTGGAAGAATTCATAAAGTTGGAGAGACTCATGAAGGTGCATCGCAAATGGACTGGATGGAACAGGAGCAGGAAAGAGGAATAACAATAACTTCCGCTGCAACCACTTGTTATTGGAAAAGTAATAGAATAAATATAATAGATACACCAGGACACGTTGATTTCACAGTTGAAGTAGAAAGATCTCTAAGAGTATTAGATGGTTCGGTAGCTATATTTGATGCAAAAAATGGAGTTGAACCTCAATCAGAGACAGTATGGAGACAGGCAGATAAATACAATGTTCCGAGAATATGTTTTGTCAACAAAATGGACAAAACTGGAGCGAATTTTTATTACTCAGTTAATACAATGGTTGAAAGGTTAAAGGCGAATGTAGTACCTATCCAGATACCGATTGGGGCAAGCGATGATTTCACTGGAATTATAGATTTAGTAGAAATGAACGCTAGAATATATAAAGATGAATTAGGGCAAGATATAGAAGTAACAGAAATACCTGATGATTATAAAGAAAAAGCAGAAGAATACAGAGAAAAACTTCTAGAATCTGTAGCAGATCACAATGATAAGCTACTTGAAAAATTCTTAGAAGGAGAAACTATAGAGCCTGAAGAGCTAAGACAAGCTATCAGAAAGGCAACACTATCAGTTGACATCATACCTGTACTTTGTGGTTCAGCATATAAAAACAAGGGAGTTCAATTATTATTGGATGCTATTGTAGATTATATGCCTGCGCCAACAGATGTGGCTGCAATAAAAGGAATATCTATGGATGGAGAAGAGGAAATGGTTAGAAAATCATCTGACGATGAGCCTTTTTCAGCATTAGCATTTAAAGTAATGTCGGATCCATACGTAGGTAAACTAACATTCTTCAGAGTTTATTCAGGAGTAATTGAATCTGGAAGTTATGTTTTAAATTCTACTAAAAATAAAAGAGAAAGAGTAGGAAGAATACTTCAGATGCATGCAAACTCAAGAGAAGATAGAGATGAAGTTTATGCAGGAGATATAGCAGCAGTTGTTGGGTTCAAGCAAACTACAACTGGAGATACTATATGTGATGTGGATAATCCTATAATATTAGAATCAATGGAATTTCCTGAACCGGTTATAGAAGTAGCTATAGAACCAAAAACTAAAGCTGGACAGGAAAAAATGATAGTAGGTCTTCAGAAATTAGCTGAAGAAGACCCAACATTTAAAACATATACAAATGAAGAAACAGGTCAGACTATAATTGCCGGTATGGGTGAACTTCACTTGGAGATTATAGTAGATAGATTGCTTAGAGAGTTCAAAGTTGAAGCTAATGTTGGTAAACCACAAGTATCATACAAAGAAACAATCACATCAACTGCAGATGTAGATGTAAAATATGCTAAGCAGTCAGGTGGTAGAGGACAGTATGGTCACGTTAAAATCATCATGGAACCTCAAGAACCTGGAGATGGATTTGTATTTGAAAACAAGATTACAGGTGGTTCAATTCCTAAAGAATACATACCTAAGGTAGAAGAAGGAATTAAAGAAGCCGCAGACAATGGAGTTCTAGCTGGATATCCATGTATAGACTTTAAAGTTACTCTATACGATGGTTCATATCACGAGGTAGACTCTAGTGAAATGGCATTCAAGATAGCCGGAGCTATGGCTTTTAAACAAGCATCATTAAAAGCAAAGCCGGCAATATTAGAACCTTATATGAAGGTTGAGGTATTAACTCCAGATGAATATCTAGGAGATGTAATGGGAGACGTAAACTCTAGAAGAGGAAGAATAGAAGGCTTTGAAGATAAAAATGGTATTAAGGTAGTTAATGCATATGTACCATTAGGAGAAATGTTTGGATATGCAACAGACCTTAGATCAAACACTCAGGGAAGAGCTAACTATTCAATGCAGTTTGACCATTATGAAAAAGTACCTGAATCTATTAAAGAAGAATTTATAAAATAAATAAAAACTAAGGAGGAATAAAGAGATGGCAAAGCAAAAATTTGAAAGAAACAAGCCCCACGTAAACATAGGAACAATAGGACACGTAGACCACGGAAAGACAACACTAACAGCAGCGATAACAACAGTATTAAACAGAAAGTTTGGTACAGGAGAATCAGTAGCATTTGAAAACATAGACAAGGCACCGGAAGAAAGAGAAAGAGGAATCACAATCTCAACAGCTCACGTAGAATATGAAACAGCAAATAGACACTACGCCCACGTAGACTGTCCAGGACACGCCGACTATGTAAAGAACATGATAACAGGAGCAGCGCAGATGGACGGAGCGATACTAGTAGTATCAGCAGCAGACGGACCAATGCCTCAAACAAGAGAGCACATTCTATTATCAAGACAGGTAGGAGTACCAAACATAGTAGTATTCTTAAACAAAGCAGACATGGTAGATGACGAAGAACTAATAGAACTAGTAGATATGGAACTAAGAGATTTATTAAACGAATACGAATTTGACGGAGACAACACAAAGATAATAGTAGGATCAGCTCTAAAAGCATTAGAAGATCCAGATGGAGAATGGGCAGACAAGATACTAGAACTAATGGAAGCAGTAGATGCAGAAATACCAGCACCAGAAAGAGATACAGACAAGCCGTTCCTAATGCCAGTAGAAGACGTATTTAGTATAACAGGAAGAGGAACAGTAGCAACAGGAAGAATCGAAAGAGGAGTACTAAGAGTACAGGACAAAGTAGAAATAGTAGGACTACAAGATGAGCCAAAAGAAACAGTATGTACAGGAGTAGAAATGTTCAGAAAGATGTTAGACGATGCGCAAGCAGGAGATAACATAGGAGCATTACTAAGAGGAGTACAAAGAGACGAGATAGAAAGAGGACAGGTATTAGCTAAGCCGGGCTCAATAACACCACACACGAAATTCAAAGGCGAAGTATACGTACTAACAAAAGAAGAAGGTGGAAGACACACACCATTCTTTGACGGATACAGACCACAGTTTTTCTTTAGAACAACAGACGTTACAGGATCAGTAGCATTAGAAGAAGGCGTAGAAATGTGTATGCCAGGAGACAATGCAACATTCACAGTAGAACTGATAACACCAATAGCAATGGAAGAAGGATTAAGATTTGCTATAAGAGAAGGTGGAAGAACAGTAGGAGCTGGAGTAGTAGCGCAAATTATTGAATAAACATTAATAAACATGGCAGAATCACAACGGTTCTGCCATATTATTTTCAGCAAACAAATAATACAAAACTTTAACATAAATAATTAAAGTTAATAGAAAATTTTTCTTGACATTAGCTATTAAATTTTATATAATTTTTTAGTGTGCCACATGCGGAGAAGCAGAAGGTTGCCGCTCTCAGCGGGGAATTTCTGTGGAGTATGTCCTATTTTAAATAGGGCGATGAGATTTTCTATTTTTTAAAAAAAAGTATAAAAACACACGGTAAAGTTGATAGAAAATGCTCATCGTATGTAAAAAAGAATTATACATACGAAAAAAGGAGGTTAAACAATGGAGAACAGTCAAAAAATAAGAATTAGATTAAAGGCTTATGATCATCAAATTCTAGACCAATCTGCTAAAAAAATTGTAGAAACTGCTAAGAGCACAGACGCTGATGTAGCTGGACCAATTCCACTACCAACTGAAAAGCAAATAATTACAATTTTAAGAGCTGTTCATAAGTACAAAGATTCTAGAGAGCAATTTGAACAGAGAACTCATAAAAGATTAATCGACATTACTAACCCTACTCCAAAAACGATAGATTCTTTAATGAAATTGAATCTTCCAGCTGGTGTAGACATTGAAATCAAATTATAAAGTAGAGAACATAATGCACTCTGCTTAGTACGATTGCTTAGGCAATCCGCTGTAAGAAATCAGGAGGTGTAAAAATGAAAGGAATAATAGGAAAAAAATTAGGAATGACTCAAGTTTTCAAAGAAGACGGAACTTTAGTACCTGTAACAGTAGTTGAATCTCAAGGAATGAAAGTAGTTCAGATTAAAACTGAAGGAAAAGAAGGATACAACTCATTACAAATAGGATTTGGAGATATTAAAGATAAAAATGTCAACAAACCTAAGAAAGGTCACTTTAGTAAAGCTCAAGTAGAAAACAAAAGAATGCTAAAAGAATTCAGAATAGATAATCCTGAAGAATTCGAAATAGGACAAGAAATCAAAGTTGATATTTTCGAAGAGGGAGAAATCGTAGATGTAGAAGGAACTTCAAAAGGTAAAGGGTTTCAAGGTAATATAAAGAGACACAACCAGTCAAGAGGTCCTGAAACTCATGGTTCTAAATACCACAGAGCTGTAGGTTCAATGGGAGCTTCTGCTCATCCTGCTAGAGTATTTAAAACTAAAAAACTTCCAGGTCACATGGGTCACGAAAAAGTTACTGTTAAAAATCTGGAAATTGTAAAAGTAGACTTAGAAAAAAACCTGTTATTAATTAAAGGCGCTGTGCCGGGACCTAAAAAAGGTACTGTAATAGTAAGAAAGAAATAATTAATAACATATAGGAAGGAGGATAAGAGATGACTAAAATAGCTCTCTATAATATGTCAGGGGAACAAGCTGGCGAAATAGATTTAAATGATGACATTTTTAATATAGAAGTTAACGAGCACGTAATGTACGAAGCTGTTAAAACATATATGGCTAATCAAAGACAGGGAAATCAATCCACTAAGACAAGATCAGAAGTTAGAGGCGGTGGAAGAAAACCTTGGAGACAAAAAGGTACAGGTAGAGCAAGAGCTGGTACTATAAGATCACCATTATGGAAAGGTGGAGGTGTAGTATTTGCACCAAAGCAAAGAGATTACAGCAAAAAACTACCTAAGAAAATTAAAAGATTAGCAATGAAATCTGCTTTTTCATCAAAAGTTATAAACAATGAAATGGTAGTACTAGATGAGTTAAAGTTAGATGAAATTAAAACTAAAAGAATTACTGAAGTATTAAGTAATTTAAAAGTAGATAAAAAAGCACTTATAGTTACTGATGATAAAAATGTTTATTTTTCAGCAAGAAATATTAAAGGTGTTAAAACAGCAAGTGTTAATACTTTAAATGTTTATGATATATTAAACTATGATAAGTTTATCATAACTAAAGATGCTCTTAAAAAAGTGGAGGAGGTGTATTCATAATGCGCAGTCCACATGATATTATTATAAAACCATTAGTGACAGAAGCAAGTATGGATGCAATGATTGATAAAAAGTATGCTTTTAAAGTAGATAGAAGAGCAACTAAAACAGAAATCAAAAATGCCGTACAGCAGATATTTAATGTTAAGGTAGAAAAAGTTAATACGATGAATATGCTAGGAAAAATGAGAAGAATGGGTGCTAATGTAGGAAGAAAGTCAAGTTGGAAAAAAGCAATTGTTACTCTAACTGAAGACAGCGACAGCATCGAATTTTTCGAAGGAATGTAATTTTATAACATGAAGGAGGAATAACAATGGGTATTAAAAAGTTTAAGCCTACTTCTCCAGGACTGAGAACAAAAACTGTCTCTACTTTTGAAGAGATAACAAAAAAGGAACCTGAAAAATCCCTACTAGCTCCAAAAAAGAAGAACTCGGGAAGAAATTCTCAAGGTAAAATCACCGTTAGACATAGAGGTGGCGGAGCTAAGCAGAAATACAGAATAATAGACTTCAAAAGAGATAAAGATGGTATACCTGGAAAGGTAGCAGCAATTGAATATGATCCTAACAGAAGTGCAAACATAGCATTAATTAATTATGTAGATGGAGAAAAAAGATATATTTTAGCACCGAACAAAATACAAGTAGGTGACGAAATATTATCTGGAAGCGGAATCGATATAAAAGTAGGAAATGCACTTCCATTAAGAGATATACCAACAGGTACATTATTACATAATATAGAGCTAAAGCCTGGTAAAGGTGGACAGCTTGTAAGATCAGCAGGAAACTATGCTCAGTTAATGGCAAAGGAAGGTAAATACGTACAGGTAAAATTACCTTCAGGAGAAGTTAGAATGATTGGTCAATTGTGTAAAGCTACAGTTGGACAAGTAGGAAACATAGATAATGAAAATATCACAGTAGGAAAAGCAGGTAGAAAGAGACATATGGGAATTAGACCTACAGTTAGAGGTTCTGTAATGAACCCTAATGACCATCCACATGGTGGTGGAGAAGGTAGAGCTCCTATAGGTAGACCTTCACCGGTTACTCCATGGGGTAAACCTACAATGGGATATAAAACTAGAAAGAAAAGAAAAAAATCTAATAAATTCATAGTAAGAAAGAGAAAGAAATAGTAGATTTTTAGTGAAAGGAGGAACTGTTGCATGGGTAGATCACTAAAAAAAGGACCTTATTGTCAAGAAAGTTTAATGAAAAAAATTGAAGCATTAAATGATAAAAACGAAAAGAAAGTAGTAAAAACATGGTCAAGACGTTCCACCATATTTCCACAGATGGTAGGACATACAATAGCTATACACGATGGTAGAAAGCACGTTCCAGTATATATCACAGAAGATATGGTAGGACACAAGCTTGGAGAATTCGCTCCTACTAGAAGTTTTAGAGGCCATGGAAAAACTGAGAAATCTACAAAAGTCGAGTAGATGAAGGGAGGAAGTTACATGGAAGCTAGAGCGACAGCTAAATATATAAGAGTATCACCAAGGAAAATGAAATTCGTTTGTGATATGGTAAGAGGCAAAGAAATTGAGGAAGCAATTAATATATTAAAATTCTCACCTCAAAAAGGTGCAAGAGAATTAAGAAAAGTTATGGAATCAGCAACGGCAAATGCAGAAAATAACTTTGGCATGGACAGAGATAAGTTATATGTTGCTAAAGTTTACGCAAACCAAGGACCTACATTAAAAAGATGGAGACCAAGAGCTCAAGGTAGAGCCTTTCAAATCTTAAAAAGAACGAGTCATATAAATGTAGTAGTTAAGGAAAAAGAATAGTAAAGGAGGTAGAGTATGGGTCAAAAAGTAAATCCCCATGGACTTAGAGTCGGAGTTATAAAAAACTGGGATTCTAGATGGTACGCAGGCAAAAAGAATTTTGGCGATAAATTAGTTGAAGATTACGAAATTAGAAAATTAATTAAAAAGGATTTATATATAGCTGGAATATCAAAAGTTGAAATAGAAAGATTTGCAAATAGAATTAAAGTAAGTATTTACACAGCTAAACCAGGAATGGTTATAGGTAAAGGTGGTTCAGGAGTTGAAATCACAAGAAACAAGCTTCAAAATTTAACAGGAAAAACTGTTATCGTAAATGTTGAAGAAGTAAAAATTCCTGAGTTAGATGCTCAATTAACTGCAGAGAATATTGCAAGTCAAATTGAAAGAAGAGTATCTTTTAGAAGAGCTATGAAACAATCTATAAGAAGAACTATGAAATCTGGAGCAACTGGAGTTAAAACCCTAGTAGCAGGAAGATTAAATGGAGCTGACATGGCAAGATCAGAAGGATACAGTGAAGGAAAAATTCCTTTACAAACTATAAGAGCAAATATAGAATATGGATTTGCAGAAGCAGACACTACTTACGGTAAAATCGGTGTTAAGGTTTGGATTAGTAAAGGTGAAATTTTAACTGTTAAAGACGGATTAATAGGACCAGAAGATACTAACAAAAATATCGATACAAAGAGTAGTAGAGGAAAAAGAAACAACAGAAGAAATAATAGATAATCCAGCAGAAAGGAGGATGTTATATTATGTTAATGCCTAAAAGAGTAAAGCATCGTAAGGTTCAAAGAGGTAGAATGAAAGGAAAAGCTACCAGAGGAACTCATATAACTTATGGTGAATATGGATTACAAGCTCTAGAGCCAGCTTGGATAAAATCAAATCAAATTGAAGCTGCCAGAAGAGCTATGACAAGATATATAAAAAGAGGCGGGAAGATATGGATTAAAGTTTTCCCTGATAAGCCTGTAACACAACAACCTGCTGAGACAAGAATGGGAAAAGGTAAAGGATCTCCTGAATACTGGGTAGCGGTTGTTAAACCAGGTAGAATTATGTTTGAAATGACTGGTGTACCGGAAGATGTAGCAAAAGAAGCTATGAGACTTGCAGCAAATAAGTTACCTATAGCATGTAAATTTGTTACAAAAGCTGAGCAGCAGTTAGAGAAGGATGGTGAAGCTAATGAAAGCTAGTGAATTAAGAGAAAAAACTGTTAATGAACTTGATGGAGTATTAGTGGATCTTAAATCGGAATTATTCAATTTAAGATTTCAATTGGCAACAGGTCAATTAGAAAATACCTCAAGAATTAAAACAGTAAAAAAAGATATAGCTAGAGTAAAAACTGTATTAAGAGAAAGAGAGCTTAATATAGAAGTGAAGTAGTCTAAGAAAGGAGGACTATTGAAGTGGAAAGAAATAACAGAAAAGAAAGAATTGGAAAAGTAGTAAGTGATAAGATGGATAAAACTGCAGTAGTAGCAGTAGTATCATTCAATTCACATCCTTTATATAAAAAGCAAGTTAAAGTAACTAAAAAATTCAAAGTCCATGACGAAAACAATGTTTGTGGTGAAGGCGATACAGTTAAAATAATGGAAACTAGACCTTTATCAAAAGACAAAAGATGGAGACTTGTGGAGATAATAGAAAAAGCAAAATAATCTTTACGTAAGTGAAGGGAGGTTATCACATGATTCAGAATGAATCTAAACTTAAAGTAGGAGACAATTCGGGAGCTAAAGTAATACAAGTAATTAGAATTCTCGGTGGCTCTAATAGAAGATATGCAAATATAGGTGACACAGTGGTTGCTTCTGTTAAAAAAGCAACACCAGGTGGAGTTGTAAAAAAAGGACAGGTAGTGAAGGCTGTAGTTGTTAGAACAAAAAAAGGTGTTAGAAGAAATGACGGTACATATATAAAATTTGATGAAAATGCAGCTGTAATAGTACAAGAGGATAAAGCTCCAGTTGGAACTCGTATTTTTGGTCCTATTACTAGAGAATTAAGAGACGGTAATTATATGAAAATAATTTCATTAGCACCAGAAGTACTGTAATATTAGGAGGTGTAGAACATGCATGTAAAAAAAGGCGACAAAGTAGTTGTTACGGCAGGAAAAGATATAGGAAAAACAGGTAAAGTTCTAGCATGTTTTCCTAAAGAAAATAGAGTCCTTGTAGAAGGAATAAACATGCTAACTAAGCATAAGAAACCAAATCAACAGATGCAGCAAGCTGGTATTATCCATCAGGAAGGCCCGATTCAAGCTTCAAATGTTATGGTTTACTGTAACAAATGTAAAAAAGGAGTAAGAACAGAGGTTAAAATATTAGATGATGGTACTAAAGCAAGAGCATGTAAAAAATGCGGAGAAATGTTTGATTAATTGCAGTGAAGGGAGGTACAAGCGATGGCATCAAGATTAAAAGAAAAGTATAAAAGTGAAGTAATACCTGCACTAATGGAAAAATTCGGATACGATAGTCCAATGCAGGTTCCAAAAATAGAAAAAATTGTATTAAATATGGGAGTTGGCGAAGCTAAGGACAACATAAAAACCTTAGAAAAAGCTGTTGAAGAGATGACTATTATAGCTGGTCAAAAACCGGTTATTACAAAAGCTAAAAAGTCAGTATCTAACTTCAAAATAAGAGAAGGAATGCCAGTAGGTTGTAAGGTTGTATTGAGAAATGAAAAAATGTATGACTTCATGGATAAATTCATTAGCCTTGCCTTACCGAGAGTTAGAGACTTTAGAGGAATATCAAAAACAGCTTTTGATGGAAGAGGAAATTACGCAGCAGGAATTAAAGAACAGTTAATATTCCCAGAAATAAAATACGACGATGTAGAAACAATTAGAGGAATGAATGTTGTTTTCACAACAACTGCGGAAACAGATGAAGAGGCAAGAGAATTATTAAGTTTAATGGGAATGCCTTTTAAAAAGTAAGGAGGTTTAACAAAATTGGCTAAAAAATCAATGATAGTTAAGCAGAAAAGAAAGAAAAAGTACAGCACAAGAGAATATTCAAGATGTAAGATTTGCGGCAGACCTCATGGTTATTTAAGAAAATTTGGCATATGTAGAATATGTTTTAGAGAACTTGCATACAAAGGTCAAATACCAGGAGTACGTAAAGCAAGCTGGTAATTAAATGTGAGAATGGAAGGAGGTAACATATATGGTAATGACAGATCCAATTGCTGATATGTTAACAAGAATAAGAAATGGTAATCATATAAAGAAAGACTCTGTTGATATTCCTGCTTCAAACGTTAAAAAAGAAATAGCAAATATTTTAACGCAAGAAGGATATATCAAGGGATATGATGTTATAGATGATGGTAAACAAGGTATAATAAGAGTACAATTAAAATATACTGAAAACAAAGAAAGAGTAATCACAGGTATAAAAAGAATTTCAAAACCTGGATTGAGAGTTTACGTAAAAAATAATGAAATACCAAAAGTATTAGGTGGATTAGGCATAGCAATACTATCCACATCAAAAGGTGTAGCTACCGATAGAAAAGCAAGAGAAGAAGGTACTGGTGGAGAAGTTATCTGCTACGTATGGTAATTTACTTTAGGAGGTGCAGAAATGTCAAGAATTGGTTTAAAACCTATAGAGTTACCAGAGGGAGTAGAAGTTAATTTATTAGATGAAAATGTAGTTGAAGTTAAGGGTCCAAAAGGAACTTTAAAAAAACAGATGGTTCAAGAGCTTACTATTAAAAAAGAAGATTCTTCTATAATAGTTGAAAGACCTTCTGATAATAGACAACACAAATCATTACACGGATTAACAAGATCCCTGATAGATTCAATGGTTGAAGGTGTAACTCAAGGATATACTAAAAAACTAGAAATAGTTGGAGTAGGATATAAAGCAGAAAAGAAAGGTAGCAAGCTTGTTCTCAATCTTGGATACTCTCATCCAGTAGAGATGGATGATCCAGAAGGAATAGAAACAAGTGTTGAAAAAAACATTATAACAGTTACAGGAATAGATAAACAAAAAGTAGGAAATTATGCAGCAGTAATAAGGGATTGGAGAAAACCTGAACCTTACAAAGGAAAAGGAATCAAATACCAAGGCGAACACATTAGAAGAAAAGCTGGTAAGACTGCTGGTTAATAGGAAAGGAGTGATTGTTGGTGATTAATAAATACAATAGAAATGAAAGTAGAAAAAAAAGACATAGAGTTATTAGAAAAAGTATCCAAGGAACTCCTGAAAGACCAAGGCTGAATGTTTTTAGAAGTTCAAAGCATATATATGCTCAATTAATTGATGATACTCAAATGAATACAATCGTATCATCATCTACTTTAGATAAGAATGTAGTTGAAAAGTTAGAAGGTTTAACTAAAAAAGAAGCTGCAGAATTAGTTGGTAAAGATATTGCTGAAAAAGCTATAGACGCTGGAATCGAAAAAGTAGTTTTCGATAGAGGTGGATATTTATATCATGGTAGAGTTAAAGCATTAGCTGAAGGAGCTAGAGAAAACGGATTAAAATTCTAGAAAAGGAGGTAATGTATGAAACGTGGACGTATTGATGCAAGTCAATTAGACTTAAAAGAAGAAGTTATAAATATTAGTAGAGTAACTAAAGTTGTAAAAGGTGGAAGAAACTTTAGATTTAGCGTTCTAGTAGTAGTAGGTGACGAAAATGGTCACGTAGGAGTTGGTATGTCAAAAGCTATAGAGATACCAGATGCTATAAGAAAAGCTATAGAAGATGCTAAAAAAAGATTGATAAAAGTACCTTTAGATGGTACTACAATTACTCATGAAATAGTAGGAGAATGTGGAGCTGGAAGAGTTTTAGTTAAGCCTGCAGCCCCTGGTACAGGAGTAATTGCTGGTGGACCAGTTCGTGCCGTATTGGAACTTGCTGGAATTAAAGATATTAGAACAAAATCTCTAGGATCTAACAACCCTAAAAATATGGTAGATGCTACGATGGATGCACTAACATCCCTAAAAGATCCTCAAGAAGTAGCTAAACTTAGAGGTAAAACCGTTGAGGAAATTCTAGGGTAAAGGAGGAAGGACCTTGGCTAAAATAAAGATTAAACAAACAAGAAGTGAAATTGGAAGAATTAAAAGCGTAAGAGAAACGATGAAAGCTCTTGGCTTAAGAAAAATAGGACAAATAGTAGAAAAAGAAGATACCCCTCAAATTAGAGGAATGATTAATAAAGTTAATCACATGGTAGAAATAGTAGAATAAATGACTAAAGGAGGTGCTCTAAGATGAAACTTCATAATCTAAAACCAAGTTCAGGAAGCAAAAAGAAAAGAAAAAGAGTTGGTAGAGGAACAGGATCTGGACTGGGAACTACAGCTGGTAGAGGAATGAATGGACAAAACTCACGTTCTGGTGGTGGAACAAAACCGGGATTTGAAGGTGGACAAATGCCTCTATACAGAAGATTACCAAAGAGAGGGTTTACAAATATTTTCCAAAAGGAATATGCTATAGTAAACTTGGAAACACTTAACCAATTTGATGATAATGAAGAAGTAACGGTAGAGTTACTATTAGAAAATAAAATAATTAAAAAAGAACTAGACGGATTAAAAATTCTAGGAAATGGTGAAATAAATAAAAAACTTACAGTTAAAGCTCATAAATTCAGCAAAACTGCAAAAGAAAAAATTGAAGCTGTAGGCGGAAAGGCTGAGGTGATCTAATTGATAGAGACCCTGAAAAATGCATGGAAGATACCAGATCTAAGAAAAAGAATACTTTTCACGTTAATGATGATAGTAGTTTATAGATTAGGATCATCTATTCCAGTTCCTGGAATAAATAGAGAAGTAGTTAGACAAATGTTTGAAGGTGGAAATGCAGGATTGCTTGATTTCTTCGACTTGATGTCAGGAGGATCTTTTAAACAATTTACAATTTTCGCACTGAACATATATCCATACATTACAGCATCTATTATCTTGAACCTGCTAACTATTGCTATACCAAAACTTGAAGAAATTGCTAAAAGAGAAGATGGTAAGCAAAAGATTGCTCAGTTTACAAGATACTTAACTGTAGTACTAGCATTAATTCAAGCAACAGCTTATGCAGTAGGATTTTTCAACTCAGCTTTAATAAGTAAAAGTGCTTTATCTATCATTACAGTAGTACTTACTTTAACAGCTGGTACAGCATTTTTAATGTGGTTGGGAGAAGAAATTACTGACAAAGGTATAGGAAATGGAATTTCTTTGATAATATTCTCAGGAATTGTATCTAGAATACCTGCTGGTATAGGAACTACTTTAGGATTAATGCAGGCAGGACAGGTAAACATTATTGAAATTATAGCTTTCTTAATCTTTGCATTAGCTGTAGTAGTTATGGTTATAGCAGTTCAACAAGGAGAAAGAAAAATACCAGTTCAATATGCTAAAAGAGTAATTGGAAGGAAGATGTACGGAGGTCAAAATACACATATACCTCTAAAAGTGTTGATGTCCGGAGTAATACCGGTAATATTTGCATCCTCACTACTAGCATTTCCACAAACTCTAGCGTTTTTCTTTAAAGGCGATTTTGTAAATTGGGTGGAGAAGTACTTATCAGTAGCAGGAAATCCTGGTATTTACGTATATACAATATTAAACATTATATTGATAATATTCTTCACATATTTTTATACTGCTATACAGTTTAATCCTTTTGAATATGCAAACAATTTAAAGCAGCACGGTGGATTTATCCCTGGAATAAGACCAGGTAAACCAACTGCAAATTACTTAAATAAAGTTCTTACAAGGATTACAATAATTGGAGCTATAACACTTGCAGCCATAGCAACTATGCCGACATTAATATTCTCATTCACAAACTTGAATCTTAACTTCGGTGGAACAGCTTTGCTGATAGTAGTAGGTGTAGCTCTTGAAACAATGAAGCAGATAGAATCTCAAATGTTGATGAGACACTACAAAGGTTTCTTAAATTAAAAGGTGGATAACAGATGAGACTTATATTATTAGGCCCTCCCGGGGCTGGTAAAGGTACCCAAGCAGAGGGAATAAAAAAAGAATTCAATATTCCTCACATATCAACGGGGGATATATTTAGAGAAAATATAAAAAACAATACAGAACTAGGACAAAAGGCTCAAGAATACATGAATAAAGGACTACTTGTTCCTGATGAACTCGTAGTAGATTTAGTTAAGGACAGATTATCCAAAGATGATTGTAAAGAAGGATTTTTACTGGATGGTTTCCCTAGAACTATTGAACAAGCAGAAGCATTAGATATTGAGCTAGAAAAAATGAATCAGAAACTCGATAAAGCTATAAATATAAAAGTATCAGAAGAAATTTTAGTTGAGAGAATTGTTGGTAGAAGAATCTGTAAAGATTGTAAAGCTACCTATCATGTAAAATTCAATCCACCGCAAAAAGAAGGAATATGCGACAAATGCGGAGGAGAGCTTTATCAAAGAGATGATGATAAAGAAGAAACAGTGCAAAAAAGAATCAAAGTCTATAATGAGCAGACTCAACCTCTTATAGATTATTACGACAAAAAAGATTTAATACTAAATATTAACGGAGAACAAGAGATAAACAAAGTATTAGAGGATATAATCAATAATCTAAAAGGCGAATAGAATGATAGTTATAAAAAGTGATAGAGAAATAGAGATAATGAAAGAAGCAGGTAAGATTGCGGCTGAAGCTCACAAACTTGTATCAGAAATGATAGAAGTAGGTATAACTACTAAAGAGCTTGACGAAGAAGTAGAAAAATTCATTAGATCTAAAAACGCAGTACCAACATTTAAAGGTTATCAAGGGTTTCCAGCATCTATATGCGCTTCAATAAATGAAGAAGTTGTTCACGGAATACCGGATAACAGAAAATTATTAGACGGAGACATTATAAGTGTTGATATTGGTGTTACTTACAAAGGTTATGTAGGAGATACAGCAAAAACATATCCAGTTGGTAAAATAAGTGATAATGCAAAACGACTTATAGAAGTTACTAGAAAAAGTTTTTATGAAGGCATAAAATTTGCAAAAGAAGGTTACAGATTATCAGATATATCTCATGCAATCCAGAAGTGTGTAGAAGAAGAAGGGTTTTCAGTTGTAAGAGACTTTGTTGGTCATGGTGTAGGAAGAGATATGCACGAAGACCCACAAATACCAAACTTCGGAGAATCAAACAAAGGTCCAAGGCTTAAAAAAGGAATGACATTTGCAATTGAGCCAATGGTAAACGAAGGAAAGTACCATGTGCTTATGCTAGAGAATAATTGGACGGTAATTACAAGAGATAAGAAGCTATCAGCTCATTATGAACACTCAATAGCTATTACAGATGGTGAACCTTATATCTTGACTTCTTTATAAGAGGTGATAAAATGGAGACTACAGAAGATTTACAAATAGGTCAACTTGTTAAATCAAAAGCAGGTAGAGACAAAGGGAAACTATTTATCATCAAAGATATTATAAACGATAAATACGTTTATATTGTTGACGGAGACCTTAGAAAAATAAGTAATCCGAAAAAGAAGAAGATAAAACATTTAATAATTTACAAAAGAATTTTCAAAGAATTTCAAGAACAGATAAAAAGTAGTACAAAAATAACCAATGTTTTTGTAAAAAAATTAATAGAACCATATGAATAATAATAAAATACGAATGGGGGTTGAGAAAGAATGTCCAAAAAAGATGTAATAGAATTAGAAGGAACAGTGCTAGAAGCTCTTCCTAATGCTATGTTTAAGGTAGAATTAGAAAATGGGCATGAAATTCTAGCTCACATTTCTGGAAAGCTAAGAATGAATTATATCAGGATTCTACCAGGAGATAAGGTTACTGTGGAATTATCACCATACGACCTATCAAAAGGAAGAATAACCTGGAGGAAAAAGTAGTAAGGAGGTATTACGATGAAAGTAAGACCATCAGTTAAACCTATGTGTGAAAAATGTAAAGTTATCAAAAGAAAAGGTAAAGTAATGGTAATATGCGAAAATCCTAAACATAAACAAAAACAAGGTTAAAAATTTAAAATTAATACAGGAGGTGCATTTGTAAATGGCCAGAATTGCTGGTGTAGACTTACCAAGAGATAAAAGAGTTGAAATTGGACTAACTTATATATTTGGTATAGGAAAATCTACTTCACAAAACATATTAGATAAAACAGGTATCAATTATGATACTAGAGTAAAAGACCTTACCGAAGAAGAAGTAAGTAAGTTAAGAAATGAAATTGATAAATTAGAAGTTGAAGGTGATCTTAGAAGAGAGATTACCATGAATATTAAAAGATTAAAAGAAATCAACTGCTACAGAGGAATCAGACATAAAAGAGGATTACCTGTAAGAGGACAAAATACTAAGAATAATTCAAGAACTAGAAAAGGTCCTAAGAGAATAGCAGGCAAAAAAAAATAAAGTAGTCAGGAGGGAGTTAATTGGCTAAGAAAAACGTAAAAAAATCAAGGGTCAGAAGAAAAAAAGTACGTAAGAATATAGAAAGAGGACAGGCACATATACATTCAACATTCAACAATACTATAGTTACCCTAACTGATCCTTTTGGAAATGTGATATCATGGTCTAGTGGTGGACAACTAGGCTTTAAAGGATCAAGAAAATCCACTCCATTTGCTGCTTCTCAGGTTGCTGAAGAAGCTGCTAAGAAAGCAATGGAACATGGATTAAAAACAGTAGAGGTATACGTAAAAGGACCGGGAGCCGGAAGAGAATCAGCTATAAGATCTCTTCAAGCAGCTGGATTAGAAGTAAGTCTTATAAAAGACGAAACTCCAATACCACATAACGGTTGTAGACCACCAAAGAAACGAAGAGTTTAATTAGAGAAGTCAGGAGGTGTAAATATGGCGAGATATACAGGATCAGTATGTAGATTATGCAGAAGAGAAAAAACTAAGCTATATCTTAAAGGAGATAGATGCTATACAGATAAATGTGCTATAAGTAGAAGAAATTATGAACCGGGACAGCACGGACAATCAAGAAAAAAATTATCTAACCACGCTACTCAGTTAAGAGAAAAGCAAAAAGTTAAAAGATATTATGGTTTATTAGAAAATAAATTTAGGACATATTTTGAAATGGCCGACAATATGCATGGAGTAACTGGTGAAAACCTACTTAAAATTTTAGAGTCAAGATTAGATAATGTTGTATATAGACTAGGATTAGCAAGCTCAAGAGCTGAAGCTAGACAATTAGTTGTACATGGACATTTCTCATTAAACGGTCATAAAGCAGATGTACCATCTATGCAAGTAAGTAAAGGTGATGTAATAGAAGTTAAAAATAAGAGTAAGAGTTCTGAAAAATTCAAAGCTATTGCAGAAAACCACAAAACAACTGTACCTCAATGGTTGGAAGTTGATGTTGAGAAGATGACTGGTAGAGTAGTTGGAGAACCAGTAAGAGAGGACATAGAATTGCCAATAGAAGAACACTTAATAGTTGAGTGGTATTCTAAGTAATGTATAAACTATCCTCAACAATAAAACAAACAAAGGAGGGCTCTTTAGATGATAGAAATTGAAAAACCTAGCATCACGATGATAGATAAGAACGAAGAAAACACTTATGGAAAAATAATTGTAGAGCCATTAGAAAGAGGATATGGTACAACTTTAGGGAATTCATTAAGAAGAATTTTGCTTTCCTCTTTACCTGGTGCAGCGGTTACATCAATCAATATTCAAAGTGTACTGCATGAATTTTCTACTATGCCAGGAGTTAGAGAAGATGTTACTGAAATTATTCAGAACATTAAAAATATAGCTGCTGTAATGCACTCTGAAGAACCTGTTACTTTACTGATAGACGCAAAAGGCGAATGTGAAGTAACAGCTGGAGACATTATAACAGGTGGCGAAGTTGACATAGTAAATGAAGACTTACATATTGCTACTTTAGAAGAAGGCTCAGAACTTATTATTGAGCTGGAAATGGAAAAAGGTAGAGGCTATGTAAGTGCTGAAAACAACAAAAAAGATTCTCATTCTATAGGTGTTATACCAATAGATTCTATATATACTCCGGTTAAAAAAGTAAACTTTTTAGTTGAAAACACCAGAGTTGGAAACAGAACAGATTTCGATAAATTGATACTGGAAATTTGGACTGATGGAACTATAGAACCTGAAGAAGCTGTTTCTATTGGTTCTAAAATTATGAACGAACATCTAAATCTTTTCATATCCTTAACAGAACATATAAATGATGTTGAAATAATGGTTGAAAAAGAAGAAGATGAAAAAGAGAAGGTCTTAGAAATGACTATTGAAGAATTAGACTTATCAGTAAGATCTTACAACTGTTTGAAAAGAGCAGGAATTAATTCAGTTGAAGAATTAACTGAAAAAACTGAAGATGATATGATGAAAGTTAGAAATTTAGGTAAAAAATCCCTACAAGAAGTAAGAGATAAACTTGGAGAATTAGGGCAATCCCTAAAAAAAGAAGAAGAGTAACTGAAAAGGAGGGTTAAGTATGGGCAAACATAGAAAACTTGGTCGCCCAACAGACCAGAGAGTAGCTATGCTGAGAAACATGACAGCTAGTTTAATAGATAACGGAAGAATTAAAACTACAGAAACTAGAGCTAAAGAAGTAAGACAAACTGTAGATAAAATGATAACCCTTGGCAAGAAGGGCGATCTCCATTCTAGACGTCAAGCTCTCGCATATATTTACGATAAAAATGTTGTAAATAAATTATTTGAAGATGTTGCACCAAAATATGAAGATAGAAACGGTGGATACACAAGAATTTTAAAGCTTGGTCCACGTAGAGGCGACAACGCCGAAATGGTAATAATAGAGTTGGTTTAACTATTAGGGGATTAAGCATCGTATTGATGTCTTAATCCTTTATAATTATTTGATAGAGAGAATGAATGGTGATTATGAGAGATAACCTTAACATAAATAAAGAAAATATTATAGAAATTAAAAATGTTAGTTTTAAATACGGTGAGGAAGAAAACCTTGCTGTTAAAAATATAAATCTAAATATAAAAGCTGGAGAATTTGTTTCTATTTTAGGTCATAACGGCTCAGGAAAATCTACTCTGGCAAAACTTATCAACTCTATTCTACTGCCTTTTGAAGGAGAAGTTCTGGTAAAAGGTATGAATACTAAAGATAAAGAAAAATTATGGGAAATTAGAAGCACAGCTGGTATGGTTTTTCAAAATCCAGACAATCAACTTGTAGGGACTGTGGTTGAAGAAGATGTAGCTTTTGGACCGGAAAACCAGGGAGTTGACCCAAAACTTATCAGACAAATTGTAGACGAATCTCTTAAAAAGGTTGATATGTATGAATTCAGAAAAAGACCACCACATTTATTATCCGGAGGACAAAAGCAGCGAATTGCAATTGCTGGTGTTTTAGCTTTAAATTCTGATTGTATAATACTTGATGAACCTACTGCTATGTTAGATCCAGAAGGTAGAGAAGAAGTTATGGATACTATAAAAATGCTTAATAAAGAACAGAATAAGACAATAGTATTAATAACGCATTTTATGGACGAGGCTGTTGAAGCTGATAGAGTCATAATAATGGATGAAGGGGAATTAAAACTTGATGGAAAACCTAGAGATGTTTTTTCAAAAGTTGAAGAGATAAAACGTTATGGATTGGATGTTCCTCAAGTAACAGAACTTGCAAAAGAACTAAAAAATGAAGGGATAAAACTATCCGATAATATAATCCATATAGAAGAGCTGGTGAGTGAATTATGTCAATAAAAATTGAAAACTTAACATTTAAGTACAGCGAAGGAACTCAGTTTGAGACTAAAGCTCTTGATAATATAAATATGGAGATAAAAAAAGGCGAATTTGTAGGTATAATAGGACATACTGGTTCAGGTAAATCCACCTTAATACAACACTTCAACGGTTTAATGAAACCTGATGAAGGAGATGTAATAGTAGAAGGTAAAAGTTTAAAAAACAAAAGCACAAAACTAAACCTTATTAGACAAACAGTAGGATTAGTTTTTCAATATCCTGAATACCAACTCTTCGAAGAAACTGTTTATGAAGATGTTGCATATGGACCTAAAAACTTAGATTTAGATGATAAAGAAATTGAAAACCGCGTTAGATATGCTTTAGATTTAGTAGGATTTGATTTTGATGAAATCAAAGATAAATCACCTTTTGACTTAAGTGGAGGTCAAAAAAGAAGGGTAGCGATTGCGGGAGTACTAGCGATGAAACCAAAATATTTAATACTAGATGAACCTACAGCTGGTTTAGATCCTGCAGGTAGAAACGAAATTTTAGGACAAGTTGAAAAACTTCACGAAAAGAGTGAGATTACTGTTATATTAGTATCCCACAGCATGGAAGATATAGCCAGATTAGTAGATTACATATACGTATTAAACAAAGGAAAACTACATATGGAAGGGACACCTAAGGAAGTTTATTCTCAATCAGAAGAGCTAAAGAGAATTGGTTTAGGAGTACCTCAAATTGTTGATATAATGAAAGAATTAAAAGCTAAGGGCTTTAATGTTAATACAGATATTTTTAATATTCAAGATGCAAAAAATGAAATATTAAAGGTCATCAGGAGTAAATCAAATGTTTAAAAATATAACTATAGGACAGCATTATCCAATTGAATCATATATTCACAACTTAGATCCTAGAGTAAAGATTATTATAACCTTTTTATTTATTATATCCCTATTTATAGTAGATAACTTTACAGCCTATTTGTTTGTTGTACTATTTTTAGGTGTAGTGGTTATACTTTCCAAGGTGCCGTTTCTAATGGTTGTAAAAGGTTTAAAGCCAATATTGATAATAATCATAATTACCTTTCTAATAAATGTTTTTATGACATCAGGCCAGGTTATTTATACAATAGGACCTTTAGATATCACTAGAGAAGGACTTAGACAAGCTGGATTTATGGGTCTAAGGCTAATACTTTTAATAATGGGAACATCTATGTTGACTTTGACTACATCACCGATATTACTTACGGATGGTATAGAAAGTCTGCTTAATCCATATAAAAGAATTGGGCTACCAGCTCATGAATTGGCAATGATGATGACTATAGCTTTACGATTTATCCCGACTTTAATGGAGGAAACAGAAAAGATAATGAAAGCACAAAAAGCCAGAGGAGCAGATTTTGAAAGTGGAAATATTTTCAAGAGAGCTAAGAGTTTAGTACCACTACTGGTGCCTTTATTCGTAAGTGCTTTTAGAAGGGCAGATGACTTAGCTATGGCTATGGAAGCAAGATGCTATAGAGGTGGAGAAAATCGTACTAGGATGAGACAGCTAGGTATAACAAGAAAAGATATATATGCTGTTATTTTTACAACTCTATATATTGGATTGGTAGTATACAGTAGAATCTATTGGTGATACCATGAATGAAAGAAACATTAAAATAATCATAAAATACTTAGGTAAAAACTATCACGGGTGGCAGAAACAATTTGGAGAAAAAACCATCCAAGGGGAAATTGAAAAAGCTGCAGAAAAAATATTTAAACAAAAAATTGATTTGATAGGTTCTGGAAGAACTGATGCAGGGGTACATGCTTTTGGACAAACAGCAAATTTTAAAATCAAAAACAATATACCTGAAGAAAAGGTACTTTATGCATTAAATTCTAATCTTCCTAAAGATATACGGGTAGTAGATTCTAGAGAAGTTGATATGGAATTTCACTCAAGATATAATGCTATAGGCAAAACTTATCAGTACAATATATACAATAGTAGAATAATAGATCCTTTTAGAAAAGATACTTCTTATTTTATACCTTACAAATTAGATATTGATAAAATATTTAGAAGTAAAGATTATTTTATAGGCGAGCATGATTTCCAAGCATTTATGGCAGCTGGGAGTTCTGTACAAAGTACAGTAAGAAAAATATTCAAGGTTAACATGACTTCAAAAGATAATCTAATAAGCTTTAATATAACTGGCAATGGTTTTTTATATAATATGGTTAGAATTATAATAGGCACATTAATTGATGTTGGCAGGGGAAAAATAGAAGAAAATACTATAGAAAATATAATTTTGAGTAGAGACAGAAAATTTGCTGGACATACAGCAAAAGCAGAAGGATTGTTTTTAAAGAAAGTATACTATAATCAAAAAGATTTAGAAAAAGAAATTAAATAACATCATATTTTACTTGACATAAGAATAGCAGTGTTATAAAATACTTTAGTGTATGTAAATGAATCCACAAGCCCCGGATTTGTAACATATGAAAATAATGACTAGAATATAAAATTTATAAATAATAATTAATTAGTTAAGGAGGATAAGCTATGAAAACTTACATGGCTAAGCCTAATGAAGTTGATAGAAAATGGTATTTAATAGATGCTGAAGGAAAAACTTTAGGTAGATTAGCAACAGAAGTAGCAACTTTATTAAGAGGCAAGCATAAGCCGACGTACACTCCACACGTAGATACGGGAGATAATGTAATAATAATAAATTGTTCAAAAATAGTACTTACTGGAAATAAATTAGATCAAAAGAAACACAAATATCATACTGGATATCCAGGTGGTCTTAGGGAAATTACCTATAAAGACTTTCTTGATAAAACCCCTGACAAAGCTGTATATTTAGCAGTTAAAGGGATGCTTCCTAAAAACAAATTAGGAAGAAAGATGATAAAAAAACTAAGAGTTTATTCAGGTAGCGAACATAATCAACAGGCACAGCAACCTGAAGTTTACGAACTTTAATTCAGGAAGGAGGATATAGGTTAATATGAAAACGCAATATTACGGAACTGGAAGAAGAAAAAAATCTACTGCAAGAGTATACTTAGTACCAGGTAGTGGAAAAATTAAAATAAATGATAGAGACATAGATGAATATTTCAACTACGACACTTTAAAAGTTATAGTTAGAGAACCTCTAATGATTACAGATGCTATAGATAAATATGACGTAGTTTGTACTGTTAAAGGTGGAGGATATACAGGTCAAGCTGGAGCAGTAAGACATGGTATATCTAGAGCTTTACTTGAAGCAGACAACGACTTAAGACCTATACTTAAAAAAGCAGGATTCTTAACAAGAGATCCAAGAATGACAGAGAGAAAGAAATACGGTCTTAAAAAAGCAAGAAGATCTCCACAATTCTCTAAGAGATAATTCTTTACACAATTTCAAAGATTATAAAAACTCCTATTTACACCAGTATTTAGGAGTTTTTCTTATTTTTTGAAGCAAGAATACATTTTTTACCTAATATAATAATATAAACTCTGGAAATATCAATTGTGAATTATCATTATAACATTTGCGTAATAAATCAAAATAAGGTAATATATATACATAAAGGGATTTTATTACAAATAAAAACCCTTTACTATGGAAATATAATAAATGAGCATTTACTTATAAATTGGAGAGTGATTATATGTATAAAGAAGAAATAAAGGATTTATTTTACAAGTTGGTAGAAATACAAAGTGACACAGGAACAAAACTAGAAAGAGATGCAGAAGATTTCATATACAATTGGTTAGGGGATATACCCTATTTTAAAGAAAATCCCGAACTTTTTGGAAGATACGAAATGGAAGATTCTCTAGATAGAGCCGTAATTTGGGGTTTGTTAAAAGGAGAAGGAAAAGAAACTATTATACTACTTCATCACCATGATGTAGTTGATTCTTTTGATTACGGTATTATGAAAGATTCAGCATATAAACCTGAAGAATTGATAAAAGAATTAAAAGATGCCGATTTAAATGATGATGCCAGAAAAGATTTAGAATCAGGAAAATGGATATTCGGAAGAGGTACTGCAGATATGAAAGCAGCAGCAGCAATACATATGGTACTTCTTAAACATTATTCGGAAAATCCTGAATTTAAGGGTAATATACTTTTGCTTTCAGTTCCAGATGAAGAATCACTATCCTTAGGAGCAAGAAAAGGTGCAAGTTTACTTAGAGAATTAAAAGATAAATACGATTTAAATTATAAAATATGTATAGATGGTGAACCTCATGAAAGAGATGAAAAAGGGCGAGGAGTATTTTATGAAGGATCTGTAGGTAAAACTATGGTCGTAGTGTACGTAAGAGGAAGAAAAACTCACTTGGGGCACATATTCCAAGGGATAAATCCTTCTCACATACTTTCTGGGATAGTATCTGAAATAGATATGAACCCTATTTTTTCTGATGTTGTAGAAGGAGAAGTTTCACCTCCTCCATCTTGGAGTTTCTGCAGAGATACGAAGAAGCAGTATGACGCTTCAATTCCAGAATCAGCCGGAGGATATTTTAGTGTGCTTACATTAACTCAAACACCAAAAGATATTCTAGATAATGTTAAAAAACTTTCTGAAAAAGCCTTCGATAAGGTTATAGAAAGAGTTAACGAAAACTATAGTGAATTCAGAAAAAAAGGCAACATGGATGTAGAAAAGCTTCCTTGGAAAACTAATGTACTTTTATATTCCGAAGCTTACGAAATGGCACTTAAAGATTCTGGAGATAAATTTAAAAAAGCCTTTGACGAAGAAATTGACAAGATAAAGAAAGATATATCTGAAGGTAAAACTAATATTCCAGACAGTAATATGGATCTTATAAGTATTACTTTGGACTATATTAAAGATAAAAGTCCAAAAGTAGTAATAGCTTTTACCCCACCTTTCTATCCGCATATTGCGAATTTAGATTTTGATAACATAGGTAACGATGTTAAGGATTTAAATAAGGAAATTGTAAAATATGCAAAAGAGGAACTTGGAGAAGATTACGTTAGAAAACATTACTTTATGGGTATATCAGATTTAAGCTACGTAGCATTGAATGATAGTGAAGAAGTTATACCTTATATCAGCCCTAATATGCCCCACTGGGGAAAAACCTACAGCATACCTTTTGAAGATTTAAAAGCTGTATCCGCCCCGATTGTTAATATTGGACCATGGGGTAAGGACTATCATAAATTTACTGAAAGAGTTTTAGAAGAAGATGTATTTAATAAAACTCCTGAATTAACTAAACATACAATTGAATATTTACTATCAAAATGATTTTAGGTGCCTAGGCATTTAAGATAAATAAATCAATTTAAAGGAGGAACAATATGGACAGAATTATTGAAATCGTAAACATCGCAACAGGATGGGTATGGGGATTACCAATGCTTTTAACATTAGGTCTTGGTGGACTATTCCTATCAGCTAGATTGGGCTTTTTCCAAGTTAGGTATTTTCCATACATTATTAAGCAAACTTTTGGAAAAATGTTCATGAAAGTTGAAGAAGGAGAAGTATCTCCATTCGCAGCAGCAACAGCAGCATTAGCATCAACAGTTGGAGCCTCAAACATTATAGGTGTACCTGCAGCAATTATGTTTGGTGGACCAGGTGCAGTTTTCTGGATGTGGGTAATGGCATTCATGGGAATGGGCTCAAAATTCGTTGAAATCGTACTTGGATTCAAGTATAGAGAGAAAAATGAAGAAGGCGAGTATGTTGGTGGACCTATGTACTACATGGAAAAAGGCTTAAACATGAAGTGGTTAGGAATTTTCTTTTCATTCGTATTAATGGTAGAACTAGTTCCAAGTATTATGGTTCAGGCAAACTCAGTTTCAGCTTCCGCTCTTGAAGCATTTAACTTAAACCCAGCTATTACTGGTGGAGTTACTTTAGTGTTAGTTGGACTAGTTGTAATTGGTGGAATCACAAGAATCGCAAAAGTTACAGAAAAACTTGTTCCATTTATGGCATTAGCATACTTTGTAGGTGCTATGGTTATAGTTATAGTTAATATTGCAGAAGTACCAAGAGTATTAGGATTAATCTTTGGTTATGCTTTTAGACCTATGTCAGCAGTTGGTGGATTCGCAGGTTCTGTAGTTGCAGCATCAGTTAGATGGGGAGTTGCAAGAGGTGTTTACTCAAATGAAGCAGGTATGGGTACAGCTCCAATGGCTCACTCTTCAGCAACTAACGACCATGCAGTAAGACAGGGATTCTGGGGATTATTTGAAATTATAGTTGATACAATTATTATTTGTTCAACTACAGCATTCGTTGTTCTTTCTTCAGGTGTATGGAATGCACCAGGAGCTATGGATAATCCATCAGGATTACCAGCAGCAGCATTTACTGATTTTTACGGTCCAATAGGAGGTACGGTAGTTACACTATCATTATTATTATTCGTTGTTTCTACACTGATAGTTATTATATTCTACGGTGAGAAGCAGGCAGAGTTCTTATTTGGACTTAAATTCTCAAGAGTTATGAGATATGTATACCTTGCTTCAATATTTATAGGAGCTATAGGTGGAGCTAAAACATTATGGATTTTCCTTGATATAATGCTAGCTATGATTATATTCCCTAATATGTTGGCCTTATTCTTGCTCCACGGAGAGGTTCGAGAATTAACACAAGAGTACTTCTCATCTGAAAAATACTATCTAAAAGATATAGGCAAGGCTAAATAATTATACAAACAGAATATTAAATTTTAAAATAGCGGGTCTCGACAAGGAGGCTCGCTGTTTATTTTCATATAATTTCAGCATATAAATCTTGCAAAATGGTCTTCATACTGATATTATATCTAAGTAATTTAATTAAGTGTTTTCTTGGTACCCACTTTAAAAAACAAGGATTATCTTGTATTAGGTACTCCAAGAGCAAAAAATATGCAGAGGAGTTTTTTAATGTCAAAAATTAAAACAGATTATTTAGTAAAAAGTGCTATGATCGCGGCACTATATGTTGCTGTAACATTTGTGTTCCAACCTATAAGCTACGGACAAATACAATTTAGAATTTCAGAAATATTTGTTTTATTTGCTTTCATTGATAGGAAATACTGGGTAGGATTGACTATAGGATGTGCAATAGCAAACTTTTTCGGACCCTTTGGGCCCTTAGATGTAATATTTGGTACATCTGCTACCTTTTTAGCTTTGATGTTTATAACAAAGATTAGAAAAAGCTTTGGCAACAGTATAAAATCATTATTTATATCTAGTCTAGGTCCCGTTATATTCAACGGTGTAATAATAGGAATAGAATTAAATTATTTATTAGGTTTACCATTAGTCCCAAGCATGATATATGTCGCTGCAGGAGAATTTGTAGTTGTTTCATTAGTAGGAGTATTTGTATTTAGCAAACTTCTCCACAACAAAAGATTTATAGAAATAATAAGCTTCAAATAATATAAAATGCACTTTGTTAAAAGTGTATTTTTATTTTTTGAGAATTTGGGTATATAATTATAATAGGAGGTTGATAAAATGAGTTATATATTGGGAGGCTTTTTAATGCCTCATGCACCTATTTTAATAGAAGATATAGGAAAGGGAGAAGAAAAAAAATCTCAAAAAACTGTAGAGTCTATGAATAAAATAGGAGAAGATATTAAGAAACTAAAGCCGGAAACTATAGTTATAATAACACCTCATGGAAACTTTTTTAGAGATGCACTATCGATTAACTTCAACAAAAAGCTTCAGGGGAACTTTCATCAATTTGGAAACAGTAGTATAAAAATTAATGTTGATAATGATATAAAGTTAGCAGAGAAAATATCTTCCCTAGCTGAAGAAATGGAAATTCAAACATATCCTTTTAGTATTCAAGATTCCGACAGATATAATATAAATCAAGAACTAGACCACGGGGCAGCAGTTCCCTTGTATTTCATAAATAAGGCTTATGAGGATTTTAAATTTGTGCATATAAATTATGCATTGTTTTCTGGAGAAAAATTATATGAATTTGGAAAAATAATTAAACAGGCGGTTAATCTTTTAGGGATAAATACAGTAATAATAGCAAGCGGAGACTTATCCCATAGACTTACTAGAGACTCCTACAGCGGATATTCTCCTAAAGGAGAAAAGTTCGACAAGCTTTTATTAGATTATATAAAAGAGAAAAATTTTAAAAAAATTGTTAAATTTGACAAGAACTTATCTGAAGAGGCCGGAGAATGTGGATTAAGGTCTGTACAGACAATGCTGGGAACTTTTCATGGAGAAAAGGTAGAAACAGAAGTGTATTCTTATGAAGGTCCTTTTGGAGTTGGTTACGGATGTGCAAGAATTTCAGTATTAAACGATGAAGATGAATTTGTAAAATTAGCAAAAAAAAGTATAGAGTATTTCATGGAAAAAGGCGAGAAATTGGATCTACCTGAAAATTTAGCAGAGAATGATTTTTACAATAAAAAAGCAGGTGCCTTTGTTTCTTTAAAAAAAGATGGAGATTTGAGAGGATGTATAGGTACGATTTTTCCAGTAAAAGATTCATTGGGAAAAGAAATCATCGAAAATGCTGTGAGTGCTGCATTTAGAGATCCTAGATTTTATCCGGTGAAAAAAGATGAACTAGAAGAAATTGAATATAGTGTAGATGTTTTAGAAAAACCTGTAAAAGTAAAAGACATAAATGAGCTTGACCCTAAACTATATGGGGTAATAGTTACAAAAGGTTCTAGAAAAGGAGTCTTACTTCCTAATCTAGAGGGAGTCGATACTGTTGAAAAACAGTTAGATATTGTGTTAAGAAAAGCAGGTATAAGCAAAGAAGAAAACTATACCTTAGAAAAGTTTAAAGTTATAAGACATAAATAATTGATATAGAAGGAAGATTATTATGAAAGAATGTTTATATTATGAAAAGTTGGATGGAGTTGTTAAATGTACCTTGTGCCCCCACTACTGTTTAATCAAGGAAGGAAAATTAGGTATTTGTAAACAGAGAAAAAACAAAGAAGGTAAACTTATTTCATTAAATTACGGTAAAATCACATCCTTAGGGATAGATCCAATAGAGAAAAAGCCCCTATACAACTTCATGAAGGAAACAGAAACATTTTCTTTAGGTAGCAGTGGGTGTAATTTTTCTTGTAAATTTTGTCAAAATTACAGAATTGCAAAGGAAGAATCTCTATTTGAAAGAATCTATCCAGAAGAAGCAGTAAATAAAGCTTTGGAATACAATCTACCTTCGATTTCTTTTACATATAATGAGCCTACAGTATGGTATGAATATGTTTTAGAAACTGCAAAACTAGCAAAGGAAAGCAACTTAAAAACTATATGTGTAACAAATGGTTATATAAATAAAGAACCCTTAAGTGAATTATTAGATTATATTGATGCTTTCAATGTAGATTTAAAAGCTTTTAATTCTAATTTTTATAAAAATTTATGTGGAGGAACCCTTCAACCTGTACTTGATTCTATTACAATGATACACGAAAGAGCTCATGTGGAGATTACAACCTTGGTTATAGGAGGAAAGGAAGGAAACGTAGATGATGTAGAAGATATCATTAAATGGATTAGTAAACTTGATAGGAAAATACCACTACATTTGTCCAGATATTTTCCTGCCTATATGATGAAGGAACCACCTACAGATGTAGAAATACTTGTAAAATTGAAAGAATTTGGAAAAAAATATTTAGATAATATATATATTGGGAATGTTCCTGGAATGAAATAAAAGGCTAGAAATCACTAGCCTTTTTTACAACTTCTTCCATTTTTTCCATTATATAATCATATCCACCTTTGCTGTGAGGTATAATACAGTTTGAACAGTCTTTTATTCCATTATTAAGAATATAGTTGCCGCCGCACTTATCTCCAAGCATATACAGTGGGCAAAAACAAAATAGACAGTTGAAATTTTCTTCGTTTACTTTATTGTGACATGGGAAATATTCACACTTTTTATTTTGCACAAATTTAAAATTCTTTGTTTTTGGGGATTCCATTTCATTACTCCTTTATTTTTATTATTATATAATTGTATAGTACTTCTTTTTTATTTTCAATTGTATTTTACTAAGGGGTTTTATATGCTATAATAAAAAAGAATATGAATTTAGGAGGGCAACATGGAGAAAGTTATTGTTATTACTCACGGGAGTTACGGTAAGGAAATTTTAAAAAGTGTAGAAATGATAGCAGGAAAACAGGATAATGCCTACTCTTTTTCTATTGAAGAAGATACAAGCATTGAAGAAGTAAAAAAACAAGTAGAATCCTTAATAGACGACGAAGCTTACATATATATTTTTGTTGATATTTATGGGGGATCGCCTTTTAATATAGCTATCAACTTTTTATCAAGAAAAAAGGTTCATATTATATCAGGATTTAATATGCCTATGATTTTAGAGTTTTTTGTAAATAGAAATAGAAATGTAAATACAATGATAGAAGATAGCAGAAAAAGTATAATGCATGTAAATGAAGAGATGAAAGGATAAAGCTGCAAAATATGAAGAACATAATACTAGCTAGAGTAGATGATAGATTAATACACGGACAGATAACCATAGGTTGGTTAAATAAAATTAAGATTGATACGATTGTTATAGTAGATGAAGAATTAAGTAAAAACAATTTTTTATCTAATATGACAAAAAAAGCAGCTCCTGATAAATACAAGGTAGAAATATTTAACGAGGAAAGTTTTATAAATTATTATAAGAATGAAAAAGATGAGAAATTATTAGTATTAACTAAAAGACCTCAAACCTATGAAAAAATTCAAAATATAACCAGTATTTTTGAAGAAATAAATATTGGAAATATAGGATCTAAGGATGAAAGTATAAAAATATATAAAAATATATATTTGAATTCAGAAGAAAAAGAAGCAATTAAAAATTTGTTAAAAAAAGGATGCATAGTTTATGCACAATTACTTCCGGAAGATAGTAAAATAAATTTTGAAAAATTAATCTAAAGGACTGGTCAAATGACTTTATTAAAATTTTTATTATTAGGAATTATATATTATATAGGGAACAGTACTTCTTTTACACTAGGTATTGGATATTTTACTTTATATAGACCTGTCTTTTCCGGACTACTTACAGGAATTATATTAGGAGATCCTGTAACCGGATTTTTATCTGGAGCAATTATCAATATCTTTTTTATTGGTTTTAAATCGACGGGAGGCTCTTTAAAAGGTGGAGATCCTTGTTTAGCCGGAATAGTTGGAGCAATGATAGCTGTGAATTTTAATATTCAAGGGGTAGGGGCTTTATCTGTAGCTTATCCAGTAAGTGCTGTAGGTATATTATTTTGGAAATATAGGCTAAATTTGAATAGCTATTATGTTAAAGAAGGTATAAGGGGTTTAAAGCAGGGTGATTTAAACAGCATAAATCAGTATGATATATACTACCCTCAAATGTCTCTACTTATCTTTAATACCGTACTAGGCAGTTTAATAACTTTTGTAATTTACAAATTAATGGGAGTTTTAGTAAATTCAGATATAGATTTTATTAAGTATTTAAATTTTACAGGAATAATTTTAATAATCCTATCTGGAGCTATTCTATCTATAAATCACAAATGGAAATATACAATATATTTCTTTACTTTTTTTTATGTAGTTGGTATATTTTTCAAATTTGACCCCTATTTGATACCTATTATAATTGCACTATTGTCGGTACAGAAAAATAGAAGAATCAAGGAAAGCAAAAACAAATTTAAAGAAATAAAAAAGCAGGATCTTTATAAATCTTGGTTTATTTGGATGAATTTTACTCATTCATGCTATAGTTATGAAAAACTTCAGGGATTTGCCTTTGCACATTCCATGGTTCCTATATTTAAAAGATTACACAAAAAAAACAAAGAAAAATTATTTGATTCGATTTTAAGACATACGGAATATTTTAATACTGAACCTAATATAGGGACACCAATCCACGGATATATAATACGCCTGGAAGAAGAAGGTAAGTCTCCAAGACAGATAAAAGAAGTCAAAGAAGGTTTAATGGGTATCATGGCTGGTATGGGTGACTCTGTAACACAGACAGTTTTAGCACCATTAACTACCATGGCAGTTATTTACGGAGCATTAACAGGAGAGTATTTACTATCTGTAGGAGGAACACTCATAATGGCTGCATCTGTTGTATATCTTTCCCTAAAGGGATATTTAGACGGTTATTATTATGGAGAAGAGGCATTAGAAGAAAGAATCAAATTTTCAAAAAATAGTAGAATAGTAAAACTATTCCCAGTGGTTTTCATTACTTCAATTAGTATTATAATCTCTAAGGCGATGCTTATTTCAATTAGCCGTATTTCAGTAGATAATATAAGGTGGGCAGCCCTATCCTTATTAATATTTTATTATATCTTTTATTTTCTTTTAAATAAGAAAATAAAAGAAGAACTGTTGCTTATATCAGTTTATTTACTGGGACTAGTACTTTTTATTTTCGCATAGGATAAGAAAAATAGGAGGAATTTATGAAAAAATTAGAAGATTTAAAAAAAGTAATTAATAAAAATCAGAAATCAAAATTAATTGTTGTAGCTGCTGAAGAAGAAAATGTATTGGAAGCAGTATATGAAGCCTTCAAAGATAATCTTATAGAACCAATCTTAGTTGGTAATAAAGAATTGATAGATGAATATATAAGAAAAAATAATTTTGAATTTGAAGGAGTAGACATAATCCCGGCAAATAGTTTTGAGAAAGCAGCAGAAATCTCAGTTAAAATGATAAACGAAGGTAGAGGCGATTTTCTAATAAAAGGATTGGTAGACACATCCATACTGTTAAAAGCCGTGTTAAACAAAGAATGGGGCCTTAGAACAGGCAAGCAGCTTAGCCACGTTATGCTTTATGAAATACCTACTTATCATAAATTAATTATGCTAACTGATGGTGGTATGGTAACATATCCGGATGTAGATACTAAAATTGCACTTATTAAAAATGCCTACGAAGGAGCTAAAAAATTAGGATATAAAGAATTTAAAGTTGCATGTTTAGCAGCAAAAGAAAAATTAAATCCCAAAATGCAGGCAACTGTAGATGGTGCAGAAATAAAAGCAAGACAGGAAAAAGGTGAATTTGAGTCAGGAATTATAGTAGAAGGACCAATTGCTTTAGACTTAGCAGTATCAAAAGAAGCAGCAAAGATAAAAAAATTCAATAGTCCCGTTGCTGGAGATGCAGACCTGCTACTAGTTCATAACATAGAGATGGGTAATGGAATAGGTAAATCAATAACTTATTTTGGTAAGGGAATAGGAGCCGGTGTAGTTATGGGAGCTAAAGTACCTATTGTGCTTGTATCCAGATCTGATGACTTTGATGCAAAATACTATTCTATATTGTTTGGAAGTGCTATTTCATAAAAAAAAAAGCCAGGATTTAAATCCTGGTTTTAATTTTTATTCTTCATTTCTTTTGGTTATCGTTACATGGGGATAAGGAAACTCAATATTTTCTTTATCAAAGTTTTCTTTTATAGTCTCTGTCAGGTCAAAATATACTGACCAGTAATTAGGTGTATCAGTCCATACTCTAACCTTAAAATTGATTGAAGAATCTGCGAGAGTACCAAGTCTTATAAATGGAGCAGGATCCTTATGTACCAATTCATGATTATTACATATTCTCTCTAAAGATTCTTTTACCTGTTTAATATCTGAATCATAGTCTACACCAATTTCTAAATCAACTCGTCTTTTATCGTAATGAGAATAATTTGTAATAGATGATGAATATACTTCAGAGTTAGGTATGATTATTTTCTTGTTATCTACAGTAGCTAAAATAGTATTAAATATTTCTATTTCTTGCACCGTACCACTGTGGCCTCCAGCTTCTACAAAATCACCAATTTTAAAAGGTTTAAATAATAAGAGCATAACTCCTGAAGCAAAATTAGATAAACTACCTTGAAGTGCTAGACCTACAGCAAAAGCTAAAGCACTTATTATACCTACTAATGTGGTGGTTTGGAATCCAAAGGTACCTGCTATTGATATAAGTAGAACAATTTTTAATAAAATACTTAAAAGTTTGGAAGAAAAAGATATAATAGCTTGGTCAACACCTTTTTTCTCCATAGCCTTCTTAACTAAGTTTACTATAATCTTAATAGCCCACAATCCTACTATAAGTATAATTGCTGCAAAAACAACCTGTCTTAAATATAAACCAATTAAATTAATGTTCATTAAATCACTCCTTATGTTAATATTTTATTTATCATATATTAAATTATATACCCTTTTAAATAATAAATATACTTTTATAATAAATAATTAAAAATTGTTAAAATTATAGGTATTATGAAATAATTTTGTTATAATATAAATAATGAAATAATGGAGGTTTGAGATGATTTTAATAAAAAATGGAAATATTAAAACAATGGAAGGACCGGATATAATAGGTGGAGATATTTTAATTGAAGGCGATAAAATAAAAAAAGTCGGTAAAAATATCGAAACTGATGGAGAGGTAGAAATAGTTGATGCTTCAGACTGCCTTGTAGTCCCAGGACTTATTGATGGTCACTGCCATTTAGGTATGTGGGAAGAAGGCATAGGATTTGAAGGTGCAGACGGAAATGAAAGTGTAGATCCTGTAACACCTCAACTGAGAGCTATAGATTCTATCAATCCTATGGATGAAGGTTTCAAAATGGCAAGAGAAGGTGGCGTAACAACAGCTGTTACAGGGCCGGGAAGTGCTAATGTTATAGGTGGAACTTTTGCAGCAGTTAAAACCTATGGACACAGAATAGACGATATGATAATTAAGTTTCCAACAGCAATGAAAATAGCTTTTGGAGAAAATCCTAAAAGAGTTTATAATGAAAAAGAAAAATCTCCTATAACAAGAATGGCTACGGCATCGATATTAAGAGAAACCCTCTTTAAAGCTCAAAAATATTATGAAGATGTTGAAAGAGGAAAAAAAGAGCCCGATGATAAACCGGAATTTGATATGAAACTTGATGCTTTACTTCAAGTAATGGACAAGGAGATACCTTTAAAAGCTCATGCTCATAGAGCCGATGATATTTTCACAGCTCTTAGAATTGCAAAAGAATTTGATCTTGAAATAACATTAGATCACTGTACAGAAGGTCATTTGATAGCAGAGGATTTAGCAAAAGAGAATAAACCGGCTTTAGTAGGACCGAGTTTATCTGAAAAGAGTAAATATGAACTGAAGAATTTAACCTTTGATACACCAAGAGTTCTTCAAGAAGCAGGAGTTTTAATAGCTATAATAACAGATTCTCCAGTTATTCCACTTCAGTACTTATCTCTAGTAGCAGGTCTTGCAGTAAAATCTGGCCTTAAAGAAGAGGAAGCATGGAAGGCTATAACTATAAATCCTGCAAAAATCACAGGCATCGATGACCGAGTAGGTAGTATTAAAGAAGGAAAGGATGCTGACATAGTTATATTTGAAGGAAATCCTTTAAGAAATATAGACAGCAAACCTAAAAAAGTAATAATAAATGGAAAAATAATTTAAAACTAAGGGGCTGTCGGTAAATAGCTCCTCAGAAAATCGGCATAACAAATAAAGTTATGCTGATTTTTTTATACAAAAAAGAAAAAAGATGGCTAAAAAAAGCCATCTTTCCTCCGTTATATGATAAAATATAACTACAATGAATAATACATATTATACAGAATAT
>Ga0182234_10069_pt1 | contig 48818 bp, 45 predicted proteins | sample hydfratesGB_TM_A_FD_145595 | JGI IMG/M metagenome (GOLD analysis project Ga0182234, IMG submission 145595) | Subsurface microbial communities from deep shales in Ohio, USA - hydraulic fracturing test GB_TM_A | ecosystem: Environmental > Aquatic > Deep subsurface > Shale gas/oil reservoir >...
TTTTTTATTTCCTGACTGAAGCCGATCTGATTATCAAATTCCTTAAAAAGCAGCATGCCGGAATCGGAAGTTAAATCACCACCATTAAAATTTATTCTTATATTTGACTTGAAATTTACCTTTTTTTCAGTTATAGTAACCATTAGGAGTCCCTCCTTTTAATTTGGTTTGGTTACTATTATTATAAAGGAAAGGGGCTCCTTTTTCTATGCTTTTATAGAATGTTGATATATCAGGACTGATAATTTATTTCGTGGTTGCTATGAATAATTCAGGATAATTTAAATTAGAAGCTTTATTTTAATAAAAGGAGATGATTATTTGAAAGTTTTTCAGGCAATGACAAAGGATCCTATGACATTGAATCCAGATAGTACGATAAAAATGGCATCTGAACTTTTTTATAATAATAAAATTGATGGAGCTCCAGTAGTTTCTAAAGAGAAAAAAGTTATTGGTATTTTCACAAAAAGCCATATTATGAAATCTTCTATTGAAGGAATAGACACTAATAAAAAAATCGAAACTATAATGACAAAAAATGTTATTACAGTTAGCAAAAATCAGAGTTTAGAAGAAATCTGGAATATCAAAGTTGGAAGGCTTCCAGTAGTTGATGATACTAATAAATTAATTGGTATTTTAACTAGAACAGATCTTTTAACTAAGTTTTCTGATAAATACAAGAAGATTGCTGAAAAGTATAATGCAATATTTAACTTTACTCATAATGGAATTATAAGTGTTAATTTAGATTCTAAAATAATGAGCTGTAATCAAGCAGCTGAAAAAATGTTAAAAAGACAAACTGAAGATTTAATCGGTAAAGAATTAACTGATATACTTCCAAATAGTGGTATTGAGAAGGTTTTGGAATCTGGAACTAAAAGTTTTAGTCAGAAAGTTAAATATAAAGATAAAACTTTTTTAGCTAATCGAAGTCCCCTTTATAAAGATGATAAATTAGATGGTGCAATTTCAGTGTTTCAGGATATCTCTGAATTAGAAGAAGTTTCAAAAGAATTAAATTATGTAAAAAATCTTAATAAAGAATTAGATGCCATTATAGAATCTGTATCTGATGGAATTTATATAACAGATGGTAATGGTGATACTTTACGAATAAACAGTAGTTATGAAAAAATAACAGGTATTAAAAGTGAAGAAGTACTTGGAAAAAATATGAGAGAACTTGTAAAAAAAGGAGTTTTTTCTGAATCAGTAACATTTAAAGTTTTAGAAAAAAAAGCTCCTGTGAGTGTAATGCATGAGATTAAAACTGGTCAGAGTGTTTTAAGTACTGGCCATCCTGTTTTTAATGACGATGGTGAAATTGTACGTGTAGTAACCACTGCTCGTGATGTAAAAGAGTTAAATCATTTAAAAAAAGAATTAAATGAAGCAAAGGAATTAAGTAAAAAATACTATTCTGAATTAGAAAAATTGAGAAAACAACAAGCACAAATTGATGATATCGTTGTGAAAAGTAGTAAGATGAAAAATGTTATTGATTTAGCTATTCAAATGGGGAGAGTTGATTCTACTGTGCTTATAACCGGTGAATCAGGTGTTGGAAAAGAAGTTGTTGCAAATGTTATTCATAAATCTAGTGAAAGGACTTCTGGTTCTTTAATTAAAGTGAATTGTGGTGCTATTCCTGATAATTTATTAGAGGCAGAATTATTTGGTTATGACGAGGGCTCTTTTACTGGAGCTAAAAAGGGTGGTAAGCCTGGTATGTTTGAACTTGCAGATGAAGGGACTTTATTTTTAGATGAAATTGCTGAAATGCCTCTGAAATTACAGGTTGAATTACTCCGTGTTTTACAAGAGGCAGAAATCACCAGAGTAGGAGGGACTAAGTCTATAAATATTGATGTTAGAATAATCGCTGCAACAAATAAAGATTTAAATAAAATGCTTGAAACAGGAGAATTTAGAGAAGATTTATTTTATAGATTAAATGTTGTACCAATTAATATTCCCCCTTTAAGAGAAAGAAGAGAAGATATTAGTCAGTTGATTTATAAATTTTTAGATGAGTTTAATAAAAAATATGATAAGAATAAAAAAATTTCATTAGATACAATTAACTTTTTAGAAAATTATGAGTGGCCTGGTAATGTAAGAGAATTAAAAAATTTAATAGAGAGATTTGTTGTTATTTCTGAAGAAGAGACAATTGACTTAAATTTTTTACCTAATACAATTTATAACCAAAAAGAAAAAAATAATTACTATTTAAATGAAATTATACCTTTAAAAGAAGCTATTTCAATAGCTGAAAAGTCTTTATTAGAAAAAGCTTTTTCAAAATTTGATACTACTTATCAAGTAGCGGAAGTTCTTAAAGTAAGTCAATCTACTATAGTTCGCAAAAAAAAGAAATATAATATTAAATAAGCTATAATTCATTATTGAATCATTTGATTCAATAATGAATTAGTGTTGAAAGCTGTCAAAATAGGATTTATACATAAAAAAGTATAAAAAGAGGTGTGATAATTCAATAATGAATCAAAATCCAATAATTTAAACAATTTTACGGATTAAAAATATTTAAAATAAATAATTTAGCTAAAAAAACCTCTTAAAAAAGGTTTTTTTAGCTTATAATGTACATTATTTCACAAAAAACAACTAAAAAACGCGCTTTTGGGAGGTTTGGTATAAATTATGCATTAAAATAAGAGTGGGTGATTAAAATATATATTAAAAAAAGGAAGGTGTTAAAAATGAAAGGTAGTAAGTATGGAACTCACAGAGTAATTAAAAACAAAGGTGATTTACCACAACCAGCAGAAAAAATTGATAATAGCATGGAAATCTATGATAATGAAATCTTAATAGATGTTAAAACTCTTAATATTGATTCAGCTAGCTTTACTCAGATTAAAAAAGAAGCTGAAGGAGATAAAGAAAAAATTGCAGAAATAATGCAAAGAATAGTAAAAAATAGAGGTAAACATCATAATCCAGTAACTGGTTCTGGTGGAATGCTCGTTGGTGTAGTTGAAGAAATTGGTGAAGATATTGCTGATGATATTGACTTAGAAGTTGGAGATGAAATTGCAACTTTAGTTTCTCTATCATTAACTCCTCTAGTAATTGATGAGATTTTAGAAATTAGAGAAGATACTGATCAAGTTGATATTAAAGGTAAAGCAATTTTATTTGAAAGTGGAATTTATGCTAAGCTTCCAGATGATATGTCAAGAAACTTAGCTTTAGCTATTCTTGATGTTGCAGGTGCTCCTGCCCAAACTGCTAAGCTAGTAAATCCTGGTGACAGTGTACTAATTATTGGTGCTGGTGGAAAATCAGGAACATTATGTTTACATGAAGCTCAAAAAAGAGCAGGTATTTCTGGAGAAGTTATTGCCTTAGAATATAGTGAAGAAGGCTGTGAAAGAGTAAGAAAATTAGGTTTAGCTGATAAAATAATTCAGGGTGATGCAACTAAGCCAACTGAAGTTTTAACTAAAATTGAAGAAGCTACAGATGGTGAGTTAGTAGATCTTACTATTAACTGTGTTAACATTCCTAATACTGAATTATCATGTGTATTAGCTACAAAAGATAGTGGAAAAGTTTACTTCTTTAGTATGGCTACTAGCTTTACAGCAGCTGCTTTAGGTGCTGAGGGTGTTGGTAAAGATACAGAAATGGTAATTGGTAATGGTTATACTAAAAACCATGCTGAAATTGCATTACAGGTAGTTAGAGAAAATAAAGATATCAAAGAACTTTTTGAAAAGATTTATCTCTAAAATATAGAATCAAAAATTGATTAAGTGCTGATAAGTTTGAGAGGATAAAATATGAATTTATTAGAGCGTATAAAAAATAAAAAAGCTAAATCAGTTTCAATAATTGGGATGGCTAAAAACACTGGTAAAACTGTTACTCTTAATCATATTTTGAAATTGGCTGAGTTGTCAAAGCAAAAAATAGCTTTGACAACTATTGGCCTTGATGGAGAAGATAAAGATAAAGTTTTGGATAATCCAAAGCCAAATATAGTTCTTTTAGAAAATATGATAATTGCTAATGCCAAGCAATTATTAATTGAAAGTAAACTTGACTTTAAAATACTTGCTGTAACTGGTATTGATTCTCCTTTAGGAGAGATTGTGATTGCTGAAAGTAAAGAAAGTGGTTTTATTAAATTAAGTGGTCCTAGTTCTAAATATGAAATGCAAATTATTAAGAATAAATTAGCTCAATATAAACCTGATTTAATTTTAATAGATGGTGCCTTAGACAGAAGATCTTTTTCTTCGCCTGCTTTAACTGATGCCACTATTTTAGCTACAGGTGCTGTTACTGCTGAAAGTGTAAATTCAATTGTTAATAAAGTGAATTACCAATCAGAATTATTTAAATTAGAGAAAAGTCAAGATCAAAGAATTAATAAAATAATTTCAAATCTTAGTTCAGAAACTAAAGTCTTAATAATAAGTAATGATTATCAGACTAAAAGTTTAAAACTAAAAACTGCTTTAAGTAATATGGAAGAAGTTATTAATTCTATTGATTCTGAAACAAAGGCTATTTATTTCAATGGAGCTTTAGTTAATAAAACAATAAGTACTTTTATAGAAAAATGTGCTTTTGTTAATCAAGTAGAGATTATTGTTAACGATGCTACTCATATATTTATTAGTCCGATGCTTTTTAATAGGTTAAATGCAAAAAATGGGAAAATTAAAGTAAAAGATGAGATCAATCTTTTAGGTATAACAATTAATCCCTTTTCACCAAATGGAACTTATTTAGATCCTTTAGAATTGTTAGAAAAAACTTCTAAAGCTGTAGCTCCTATACCTTGTTATGAGGTAGTTTTAAATAAAATGAGTTCTGGTAAAGGAGTTGAAAATATTGGATTTTTTGAATGAAGAAATTAGCAAAAATATTGGATTTAAACAGCTTTGGCAAGAAATAGAGCCTGTTTCAGAGTTAGGAATGAGAGCTAAAAAAAAGTTTAAACCTTATTTAGTTAAAGAAAAAACAGAATTGAAATTAGAATTAGATAAGCTTGAATTTTTAATTAATATAATTAAGCAAGAAGAATCAGAGTTTTTCAAATTAAAGAGTTTACTAAAAGTTGTAAAAAATATTTATGGTATTGTCAATCAGAGCCGAAGCAAAAAAACAGTGCTCGATGATATAGATGTTTTCGAAATCAAAAAAAGTATAATTCAAAGCCGAAAAATTAAATATATTATAAAAACATTAAAATTAAATGACTTATTTGAAGAGCAATTAAAAGATTTTCCAGAATTGCTCAAATATCTAAGTTTAGGTCAAAGTAATAGCGAAAGCTTTTATCTAGCAAACGATTATGATGATAAATTAGAATTGATTAGAAGAAAAAGAAAAGAATTAGAAAAAAAACTTTTACAAGAAAAAAATGATTTAGCAGCTGAAATAGAAAAAAAAGCTAAAAGACCATTTTCTACTGACAACGAAATAAGTGTTAGTAAAAATGACAAAGAAATAATAAAGTATTTAAAAGAAGCTGAAGAAGTTTCTTTAGTAAGTGAAAATTTCGCTGCTCTAACTTTTAAATTAATAGAAAATGAAAAAATTTCTCAACTTAAAAGTGAAATTAGTGAAATAAAAAGAAAAGAAGAAATTCAAAAAAATATTATAAGAAAAAAAATAACTAATAAAATAAGTAAAAAATCTTTAGGAATAATGGCAAATTTAGATAAAATTGCTTATTTAGATTTTATGCTTGCTAAAGCAGAATTTGCTTTAGGAATTTCAGCTTCTAAACCAGAAATTAATTCGGATAAGTCAATTTCTATTAAAGATGGAAGACATATTTTAATGGAAAAAGAGTTAGCAAAAAAAGGAATGGATTTTACTCCGATTGATTTAGAAATTAAAGAAGGGGCGACTCTGATAACTGGTCCTAATATGGGTGGTAAAACAGTTAGTCTAAAATTAATTGCTTTGCTTACAGCAATGGCCCAACATGCTTTGTTTGTTCCAGCAACTAGTTTTAAATTTAATCTTCGCAATTATATATACTTTAGTCTTACTTCAGATAATATAAAGACAGGATTAAGTAAATTTGGAACTGAAATTAGCAATTTAAAAACTGTAATTGAATCTGCTGATAATAATGGTTTGATTTTAATTGATGAAATTGCACATGGAACTAATCCAGCTGAAGGTTATGCTATTGCTTATGGAATTATTAATAAATTAGATAAAATGAAATCAATTTCTGTAATAACTACTCACTATCAGAGGTTAGCAGACCAACTTGAAATAACTCATTTTCAAGTTAAAGGTCTTGATAAAGATCTATTGTCCCATTATCACAACTATATTAAAGAAAATGGTATAGATGTTTTGAATAAATGTATGGATTATCATTTAAAAAAGGTTGAGACAGGGAGTGAATTTCCCCAAGATGCAATTCAAATTGCAGATATATTGGGCTTTGATGCTGAAATTTTAAGAACAGCAAAAGAAATTATGAAGAAATAAAGATTCATTGGAGGGATTAAAAATAATGGCTAAAGAAATGTTAAATCTTGATAAAAATAAGATAAAAAAAGCAAGAGATGCAGCTCACGAAATTACTATGAATATTCAGAAGGAAATTGATTTAAATACTACTACTAGTGTTGAAAGAACTGTGGCCAGACTTTTTGGTATCGATGGGGTGAATTCTGAAGATATTCCATTAGCTAATGTTTTAGTTGATCAATTAAATGAAGCAGATGAACTTAATCGAGGTCTAGCTTTTTGGTTAGGTAATGCAATGGCTTATCATGAATTAAGTGCTCAAGAAGTAGCGGAAGAAGTTGCTAAAGGAAGCTTTAAATTAACAGAAATCCCACTTCAAGCTGAAGCAGAAGTTAAAGAGCTAATTGATGATAAAGCTAAAGAAATGATTGAGTTAATCAAGAAAAATCGTCAAGATAGAGATGATTATCTTGAAAGATTAGGAGAAGGTTCTACTCCTCAAAAATATGTAATTGTAGCAACTGGTAATATTTATGAAGATATTGAACAAGCTAAATCAGCTGCTAGACAGGGTGCTGATATTGTAGCAGTTATTAGAACAACAGGACAAAGTCTATTAGATTATGTTCCTTATGGTCCTACTACTGAAGGTTTCGGTGGTACATATGCTACTCAAGAAAACTTCAAAATTATGAGAAAAGCTTTAGATGAAGTTGGAGAAGAAGTAGGTAGATATATTAAGTTAGTTAACTATTGTTCTGGACTATGTATGCCAGAAATAGCAGCTATGGGAGCAATTGAGCGCCTAGATATGATGTTAAATGATGCTATGTATGGAATTTTATTTAGAGATATTAATATGAATCGTACTTTTGTTGATCAATATTTCTCTAGAATGATTAATGCTTTTGCTGGAGTAATTATTAATACAGGAGAAGATAATTATTTAACAACAGCTGATGCATTTGAACAGGGTCATACAGTATTAGCTTCTGACTTTATTAATGAGCAGATGGGATTACAGGCTGGGTTAACAGAAGAGCAATTAGGTTTAGGTCATGCTTTTGAGATGAATCCGGATATAACAAATGGATTTTTATATGAGTTAGCCCAAGCACAAATGATTAGACAGATTTTCCCTAACTCTCCTTTAAAGTATATGCCACCAACTAAGTATATGACTGGAGATATTTTTAAAGGTCACTTACAAGATGGCCTATTTAACTTAGCTTCTGTGATGACTGATCAAGGTATTCAACTTTTAGGAATGTTAACTGAAGCAATCCATACTCCATTTTTAAGTGAAAGAGCTTTAGCACTTGAAAATGCTGAATATGTAATGAATAATGCCCGTGATTTGGGAGATGAAATAGAATTTAAAGAAGATGGAATTATTCAAACAAGAGCTAAAAATGTTTTAGATGAAGTTGTAGAAATGCTTGAAGATGTAAACAATAAAGGCTTAAAAACAGCTATTGAAGAAGGCAATTTTGCTGATGTTAAGAGACCTATTGATGGTGGTAAAGGAGCAGATGGAGTAATTAAGAAAAGTAATGATTATTACAACCCATTCCTTGAAATGATGAAAGCTGAACTAAGTAAATAAAATAAATTATTAGATTAAAAGAGGTGTTATAAGTGGAACTGGATATGAAAAAGATTAAACCTTATGGTGATACGCTAAATGATGGAAAAATTCAAATGAGTTTTACTCTGCCACTTCCTGCAAGTGCTGAGGCAAAAGAGGCAGCTAAAAGATTAGGAGAAAAAATGGGATTAACTGATATAGAGGTCCCTCATATGAAAGATCTTCATGATTTTTCTTTCTTTGTAATTTATGGTAGTTTAGAACATACTGTAAATTTTGAAGAAATTGAAATTCCAAAAGTTAATGAAGAAGTTATGACTTATTATGAAATCAATGACTATATTGAAGAAAATATAGGTAGAAATATTGTAGTTGTTGGTGCTTGTACAGGTACTGATGCTCATACTGTGGGCCTTGATGCCATAATGAATATGAAAGGTTATGCAGGAGAATATGGTTTAGAAAGATATCCTAAAATTGATGCTTATAATTTGGGAAGTCAAGTTCCAAATGAAGAGCTAATTGCTAAAGCTATAGAATTAAATGCTGATGCGATTTTAGTTTCTCAAGTTGTAACCCAAAAGAATATTCATATTAAAAATATGACTGAATTAATTGAATTAGCTGAAGCTGAAAATATTAGAGAAAAAATGCTAATTGCAGCTGGAGGACCAAGAATTGATCATGAACTTGCAACTGAGTTAGGATTTGATGCTGGATTTGGTCAAGGATCTTTACCACCAGATGTAGCAACATTTTTAGCTAAAAGAATAGCCAAAAGAAATAAATAAGAAAGGGGGCGAAATAGTAGAAAGTAAAAGCTTAAATTATTAGCGAGCAAATGAGTATTAAAAAAGGTTAGTGATTATAAGTTAAAATTAAATATTAAAATCCTAGGGGGATGCAAATGTCGAAAACTAAGCTTGATAATGTAGAGGAGAAGAAAGTACCGAGTTTTTCAAGTGTTATATTTGTATTTTTGTATTTAATTGTTACAATGGGAATTTCTGTCTTATGGCTTGAAATACCAATTCATATTACTTTAGTTTCTGCTGCTATTGTAACTACTATAGTGGCAATGATGCAGGGTTATTCTTGGAAAGAAATACAGGCTGCTATTTTACACGGATGTAGTATTGCAATGCTGCCAATGTTGATTTTGATGATCATTGGAGCTATTATTGGGGCCTGGATTTCTGCTGGTACAATTCAGACTATTATTTATTATGGTTTACAGTTAATTAGTCCCAGGTGGTTTTTAGTAGCAGCGGCTTTAATGTGTTCTATAACTTCACTTGCTACTGGAAGTGCTTGGACGACTTCTGGAACAATTGGAGTTGCTTTAATGGGGATTGGAGCTGGTCTGGGAGTTCCAGCTGGAATGACTGCAGGAGCTGTAGTTTCTGGATCGTATTTTGGAGATAAAATGTCTCCTTTATCTGATTCAACAAATCTAGCAGCAGCAGTAGCTGAGGCTGATTTGTTTGAACATATTAAACATATGATTTATACAGTTGGTCCAGGTTTAGCCTTATCTTTACTTGCTTATGCTGTTTTAGGGGCTCGTTTTGGGGGAGAAACTTTAGATCCTCAACAAATGGCAGTGATCAATGAAACTTTAACAGGTCTTAACCAAAATTTTAATTTGAGTTTATGGTTATTAATTCCACCTGTTGCAGTAATTATTATGGCAGTTAAAAAAGTTCCTGCTCTTGCCTCACTGATTATCTCAGCTTTAATGGGGGGAGTCTTTGCTTTGATTTTTCAAGGAGCTTCAATCCATGAGATTACTCAAGCAATGAATTGGGGTTTTGTTTCTGAAACCGGAATTGAATCAGTTGATGCATTATTAAGTCGTGGTGGAATGCAGAGTATGATGTGGACTGTTTCCTTAGGATTTATCGCCCTTTCATTTGGCGGTATTTTAGAAAAAACTTATATGTTAGAAGTAATATTAAATAAAATAGAGCCATTAATTAAAACTACTGGCAGTTTAGTCTTAACTACACTACTTGGTAGTTTAGCTACTAATTTTTCAATGGCTAGTCAGTATATGGCAATTATTATTCCAGGTAGAATGCTTGCTCCAGCTTACAAAAGGTTGAATCTTAAAACCAAAAACTTATCTCGGGCTCTAGAAGATGGTGGTACTGTTTTTGCTCCTCTAGTTCCTTGGAGTTTGTCAGGAGCCTTTTCCGCTGGTGTTTTAGGAATTTCTACTATTGAATATGTCCCTTATGCATTTTTGTGTTTCTTTGTTCCTGTAATTTCAGCAATTTATGGGATGACAGGATTTACAATGGAATATGAAGATGAAAATCAAGACAAAATAGACAATAATTCAGAAATAAAGGCTAAATAGTTAGCTATGAAAGTTGATTGATAATTAAAAAGTCAGTAAAATTAAATTATTTTTTGAAAATGAATTTTGCTGACTTTTATTAAAATTCTTAGTTATATTTACTAAGGTAATTATTTATAAATTAATAAAAATTATTATTTAAAGGAGAATGTCAAATGAGTGAAGCACTAATTAGAATGAGAATGAGTTCAGCCGATGCACATTATGGTGGAGGTTTAGTTGATGGAGCCAAAATGTTAGAACTTTTTGGTGATGTTGCAACAGAATTATTAATTCGTCAAGATGGTGATGAAGGTTTATTTCTTACATATGATAGTGTAGAATTTACAGCACCAGTATTTGAGGGAGATTATATAGAAGCAGTTGGTAAAATTGTTGAACTTGGAAATAGTTCTAGAAAAATGGAATTTGAAGCAAGAAAAGTTATTAGTTCTCCCCAAGCAGAAGGATTACCAGATTCAGCAAGAGACGTTTTAGAAGAGCCAATTGTAGTAGTAAAAGCAAAAGGCATTTGTGTAGTTCCTAAAGATAAGCAAAGAAATTAGGAGGTTTTAATAATGGAAAAATTAATTATTACTGCTGCTTTAACTGGAGCAGAAGTTACTCAAGATATTCAGCCTAATTTACCAATTACAGCTGAAGAAATTGCAATTGAAGCAGAAAAGGCATATGAAGCTGGAGCTGCAATCGTACATGTTCATGCTAGAGAAGAAGATGGTTCTCCAACTCAAGCTAAAGAAGCTTATCAAGAAATTAAAGAAAAAATTGAAGCAAGATGTCCTGTTATTTTTCAGCCATCTACTGGAGGAGCTACTTGGCATACAGCTGAAGAACGTTTACAGCCAGTTGAATTATCTCCTGAAATGGCAACATTAAGTACTGGAACTTGTAATTTTGGTGAAGATGTTTTTATGAATACTCAAGAATATATGATTAAATTCGCTAAAAAAATGAAAGAAAAAGGTGTTAAGCCAGAAATTGAAGTTTTTGAAGCTGGTATGATTGCTAATGCTCAATATTTAGTTAAAAAAGGCTTAATTGATACACCACTTCATTTTGATTTTGTACTTGGTGTTCCAGGTGCAATGCCTGCTTCAGCTAGAAATTTAGTTTATATGGCTGAAACCATTCCTGCTGGTTCAACTTGGACAGTAGCTGGTATTGGTAGACATGAAACTCCTTTAGCAATGATGGCTATTGCAATGGGTGGTCATGTTCGAGTAGGTTTTGAAGATAATATTTATTATAAAAAAGGTGAGTTAGCAAAAAGTAATGCTCAATTAGTTGAAAGGATTGCAAGAATGGCTGCTGAAGCCGGTAGAGAAGTTGCAACACCTGATGAAGCAAGAAAAATTTTAAGTATTAAATAATTAATATTGGAGGCGTTTTTCGAATGAGTAAAATTATTTCTTTAGAAGATGCAGCAGCAAAAGTTGAGGCTGGAGATCGGGTAATGGTTGGAGGCTTTTTGGCCTGTGGTTCCCCGGAAGAAATTTTGGCTAAAGTTTTAGAAAACGATGTTGATAATTTAACTATTATTGCTAATGATACCTCCTTTCCAGATAAAGGTATTGGTCAACTAGTAGCTTCTGGAAATGTTAAAAAAGTTATTGCTAGTCATATTGGAACTAATCCAGAAACTGGTAAAAAGATGCATGATGGATCTATGGAAGTTGAATTAGTACCACAAGGTACCCTGGCTGAGAGAATTAGAATTGGAGGGGCTGGACTGGGTGGATTTTTAACTCCTACTGGAGTTGGAACAATAGTTGAAGAAGGTAAAAAAGTTATAGAATCTGAAGGTCAAGAATACTTACTTGAATTACCTTTAAAAGCTGATGTAGCTTTAGTTAAAGCTTGGAAAGCAGATAAAAAAGGTAATTTAGTTTATAGAAAAAGTGCTAGAAACTTTAATCCTCTAATCGCTAAAGCATGTGAAACAGTTATTGTAGAAGCTGAAGAAATTGTAGAAGTAGGAGAGCTTGATCCAGATCATGTTGTGACTCCTTCAATTTTTGTGGATTATATAGTTAGGGGTGAAAATTAATCATGGATATTAAAGAGAAAAAACAAATTATAGTTAAAAGAATTGCTCAAAGCTTAGAAGATGGTGATGTTGTCAACCTGGGAATAGGGATGCCTACTTTAGTAGCAAACTATGTTCCAGAAGATATAGATATTACTTTACAGTCTGAAAATGGTTTTCTTGGCTTAGGACCTAAGCCTGAAGAAGGTAAAGAAGATAAAGATCTGACAAATGCTGGTGGACAACCAGTGACTATTAAAGAAGGGGGTGTATTTTTCGATAGTGCAGAATCCTTTGCTATCATCAGAGGTGGTCATGTTGATAAAACAGTTCTAGGTGCCTTACAAGTTGACGCTCAAGGTAATTTAGCTAACTGGATGATCCCAAATAAAATTGTACCTGGAATGGGTGGAGCAATGGACCTTGTAGTAGGAGCTAAAGATGTTATTATTGCTACTCTACAAACAACTAAAAAAGGCAATTCCAAGATTTTATCTGAGTGTACTTTACCTTTAACTGCTAAAAAACAGGTTGATTATATTGTAACAGAAATGGGCTTTTATAAATTAGAAGCTAGTAAATTAATTTTAACTGAAATTAATCCTGATTATACAGTAGAAGAGGTAAAAAATGCTACTGATGCTGAATTAATAATATCTGAAAATCTTAAAAAAATGAGTATCTAAAAAGTATCTAAATTAAATTAAGGAGAGGTAAAATAATGTCTAATAAAACAAAAAGAGATCCATATTTATGGGAAGCAATAATTCCTTTCTTAGCGATTATAATTTCTATCAGTTTAGCAATAGTGTTCTTTGGTTCTGAACCTCATATAGCTCTATTTATTGGTACAATTGTTGCATCAATTATAGCTTTAAATTGCGGATATAAATGGCAAGAAATAGAAGATGGTATGAAACAAGGAATTCATAACTCTCTGCAAGCCGTTATTATTTTAATGATTATTGGTATAATTATTGGTATTTGGATTTCAGCTGGTGTAGTTCCGACGATGATATATTATGGTCTTAAAATATTAAGTCCAACTTACTTTTTAGTTGCGACCGCTATTATTTGTGCTATAACTTCTTTGGGAACAGGTAGTTCTTGGACAACAGTTGGTACTGTTGGTATCGCTATGATGGCTATTGGTCAGGGCTTAGGGATTCCATTACCAGTAGTTGCAGGTTCTATTATTTCCGGGGCCTGGTTTGGAGATAAGGTTTCACCACTTTCGGATACTACAAATTTGGCTCCAGCTATGGCAGGTGCAAAACTTTATGATCATATTAAACATATGTTATATACCACAAGTGTTGGTTTTGGCATAACTCTAGTGATTTTTACTGTTTTAGGTTTTAAATATGGTGGAGGAGCTGCTGACATGGGTCAAGTTAGCACCTTATTACAGGGTTTATCTGGATCTTTTAATATTAATTTATTGCTGTTACTACCACCAATAATAGTAATTGCTTTAGCAGTAAAGAAAGTACCTGCAATTCCAGCATTAACAATTGGTGCGATTTTGGGAGCATTATTTGGGATTGTTTTTCAAGGAATCGGTTTTGGAGATATATTAAATGCTGGCTATGGAGGGTATGTTGCTAATACCGGGATGGATGCGGTAGATAGCCTACTTTCAAATGGTGGAGTTAGCTCTATGATGTACTCTATTTCAATTATTCTTTTAGCAATGATGTTTGGAGGAGTCATGGAAGAAACTAATCAATTAAAAATAATTGTAACTAGCCTATTAAGAAAACTTAAGAGTGATAACTCTTTAGTTGCTACTACAGTTCTTACTGGTATTTTCATGAATATTGCTCTTGCTGATGAATATATGTCTATAGTAATAACTGGGCGTACATATGCTCAAGCCTATAAAGATCGAGGCTTAAAAGCAAAAAATTTATCAAGAGCTTTAGAAGATGGAGCTACTCAGACATGTGCTTTGATACCTTGGAATACTAATGGTGCTTATGTTGCTGGAACTTTAGGTGTTGCTACTTTTGCTTATTTACCTTTTTGCTTCTTTAATTGGATTACACCAATTGTTTCAATAATCTTTGCATTATTAGGTATAACAATTGAACATGAAGATGATTATGTAGCAGAAGATGATAATCAAAAATTAGCATAACTTATAAATTATTTGATAAAGGAGAGATTATATAATGTTAAATGCAAAAGCTGTTGGAAATGAAGAAGTTTACAAAATGTGGGATTGTACTAAAGAAGAATGGAATGACTGGAAATGGCAGGTAAAAAATAGAGTTACTGATTCAGAAGAATTAGCAAAACTTATCGATTTAGATGATGGAGAAAAAAAAGAAATTGAAGAAGTATTAGAAAAGTTTAGAATGGGAATTACTCCTTATTATGCAACTTTAATGGATGCTAATGATCCTAACTGTCCTGTTAGAATGCAGGCTGTACCAGATATTATGGAAACTCACTTAAGCGGTAGTGATATGGAAGATCCTCTACACGAAGATGGTGATTCTCCAGTTGATGGGATAACTCATCGTTACCCAGATAGAGTATTATTCTTAATTACAGATCAGTGTTCTATGTACTGTCGTCACTGTACCCGCAGAAGATTTGCTGGACAAAATGATTCTGGAGTACCTATGGAAAGAATTGACAAATGTTTAGAATATGTTAGAAATACACCTCAAGTTAGAGACGTATTACTTTCTGGAGGAGACTGTCTCTTAATTTCTGATGACAAATTAGAATATATCATTAAAGAATTATCTGAGATTGATCATGTAGAAGTTATTAGATTAGGTTCTAGAACTCCTGTTGTTATGCCTCAGAGAATTACAGATGATTTAGTTAATATGCTAAAGAAATATCATCCAATCTGGTTAAATACACACTTTAACCACCCAAAAGAAATCACTAAAGAAGCTGCAGAAGCTTGTGCAAAACTTGCCAATGCTGGTATTCCTTTAGGTAACCAAAGTGTATTACTGCGTGGGATTAATGATAGTTCAGAAGTTATGATGGATCTAGTACAAAAGCTTGTACAGATTAGAGTTCGTCCTTACTATATCTACCAGTGTGACTTATCAATGGGTATTGAGCACTTTAGAACAAATGTTTCTAAAGGTCTTGAAATTATGGAATCTTTAAGAGGACATACTTCTGGATTTTGTGTACCTACTTATGTTATTGATGCACCAGGTGGTGGTGGTAAGACTCCAGTAATGCCACAGTACTTAATTAGTATGTCACCAACTAAAGTTGTATTAAGAAACTATGAAGGAGTAATTACAACTTATACTGAACCACAGTATATTGAAACTGAAGAAGATGGACTAAAATATAAATCTGAAAAAGCTCGTGAACATGGTGGAGTTGCAGATTTATTAAGAGGTAAAGAAGTTAAGTCTTTAGAACCAACTGATATGAAAAGAAAAGAAAGATAAATAAATAGTTTTACAGTACTGGGTAAGTAAGAGGAGGCAATATAATGAAAAAAGTTGTTATTGTTGAAGCTTTGAGAACACCAATTGGTAAATTTGGCGGTAAATTAAAAAATATTTCTGCTGTTGATCTTGGTGCAAAAGTAATTAAAGCCGTTTTAGAAAAGACAAAGATTCCGAAAGAAGAAATTAATGAAGTTATTTTTGGTAATGTTTTACAAGCAGGACTCGGTCAAAATCCAGCTAGACAGGCAGCAATTAAAGCAGGTATCCCAGAAGAGGTACCTGCAGTAACTATTAACAAGGTTTGTGGTTCAGGTTTAAAAACTGTAAATCTTGCTGCTCAAGCAATTAAAGCTGGTGACGGTGATATTTATGTTGTTGGTGGAATGGAAAGTATGAGTCAGGCACCTTATGTGAACCAAAAGAACAGATGGGGAGCTAAAATGGGTAACTTTAAAATGGTTGATACAATGATCAATGATGGTCTATTCTGTGCATTTAATGAATATCATATGGGAATAACTGCTGAAAATGTTGCTGAAAAATGGAATCTTAGCCGAGAGGCACAAGATGAATTTTCTGCTATCAGTCAGCAAAGAGCAGAAAAAGCAATGGAAGAAGGTAGATTTCAAGACGAGATAGTTCCAGTTGAAATTCCTCAGCGTAGAGGAGAGAATGAAATTTTTTCTAAAGATGAGGGACCTCGTCAAGGAGTAACTAAAGAAAGTTTAGCTAACTTAAGCCCTGTTTTTAAAAAAGATGGTACTGTAACTGCAGGAAATGCTTCCGGAATTAATGATGGAGCAGCTGCATTAATAGTAATGTCAAAAGAAAAGGCAGAAAAATTAGGCTTAGAGATATTAGCTGAAATTGTATCTTATGCTTCTGCTGGAGTAGATCCTAAGATAATGGGAACAGGGCCGATCCCTGCAACTAGAAAAGCTTTATCAAAAATTAACCTTGGAATTGATGATCTTGATTTAATTGAGGCAAATGAGGCTTTTGCTTCTCAATCATTAGCAGTAATTGAAGAACTTAATTTGAATACAGATATTGTTAATGTTAATGGAGGTTCTATTGCTTTAGGTCATCCAATTGGAGCAAGTGGGGCTAGAATATTAATCACTTTACTATATGAAATGAAAAAAAGGAATTCTAAAACTGGTCTTGCTACTCTATGTATTGGTGGCGGACAGGGAGCAGCTACTGTAGTAAAGCGTAAATAACTTGTAAAGATTAATTGTTAAAGTAAACAATGATTAAGTACTTACAGCTTGAATAAAGTTATTAAATTCAGGCTGTAAGTTTATTTTAAATTTAGTTAACTATAGTGTTTTAATTATGCTCTCTCAAAATTGATCATTTAAAATTTAGTTGCTTTTATGAGAAATAAAGGAGTTAGAAATTATGATAGCAGATACTATTAATAGAAAAAATGTTGAGAAACTTTTGTCTGATTTGATTAAAATTCCAAGTCCTTTCTTTAGAGAAGATGAAGTAATGGAATATGTTCTTAAGTGGTTTAAAGATAAAGATTTACCTGCTGAAATACATAATTTTCATGAAAAAAAAGTTACTAACTTTGATGGGAAAAATATTGTAGGCAGTTTAAAAGGCGATGATGAAGGTCCTAAGGTTTTACTTAACGGTCATCTGGATACAGTTGAAATTTGCGAAGGATGGACTAAGGAGCCACTAGGTGCAGAAATTGAAGGAGATAAAATGTATGGAGTAGGATCTCTGGATATGAAAAGTGGATGTGTTGCTATTATGCTTGCATTTGAAGCGTTCTCAAAAAAAATTGATAATTTTAATGGGGAGGTTTTATACACATTAGTTAGTGATGAAGAAGGTCCATTTGGACTTGGAACAGATAATTTAATACTAGATGGTTATACAGATGACGTTGATGTAGCTATTGTGCCAGAACCCAGTTCTGGTTTTGCAGGAGAAAAATTTCCATGTTTATGTCTGGGAGCTCGTGGGGGTTGGAAATATAAAGTTAATGTCAAAGGTAAATCAGCACATGGTGCAAATCCAGAAAAAGGTATTAATGCAATAAGTGAAGCTTCAAAAATTCTTTTAGAAATAGAAAACTCAGATTTGCAAACACATGAAAAGCTAGGATCAGGGGCTATTTGTGTAATTGATGTTGATGGAGGAGGAGCGCCTTTATCTGTACCTGATAAATCATCTTTTTCGGTTTTTCGACATGTAACTATTGGAGAAGATAAATCATATATTCGCAAAGAATTTGAGGAAGCAGTAAAAAAAGCTGATATTAAAGGAAGTGCTACATTAGAATTTAGAGATGCTCCTCATAAAAATTGTGATGGCTTTTTGCCATATGTGGTTTCTGAAAGTAATCCATATACCCAATCTTTTAAAAAGAGTGTGCTTGATGTAACCGAATCTAAAGCTCAAATAGCATATTTTTCTAGTGTAGGTGACTTCAATTATCTTGGTTCAAGACTAAAAGTTCCAACTTTTGTGTTTGGTCCAAAAGGAGAAAATTATCATAGTGCAGATGAATATGTTGAGCTAAATACGGTAGTTAAAACTGCAGAAGTTATATATGATTATTTAGTAAGTATACTTGTTGATTAAATCTTTTAAAGGAGGATTTTAAATGTTTAAAAAAATTGGTGTTTTAGGTGCAGGAACAATGGGTAATGGTATCGCAAATGTTATATCAAAAAATGATATACAGGTTATAATGGTTGATATAGATAAAGATAATCTAGAAAAAGGATATCAAAGTATACAGAAAAGCTTTAATCGTTCAGTAAAAAAAGAAAGAATGACTGAATCTGAAAAGGAAGATGCTCTGAAGAAAATAACAATCTCAACTGAAATGGAATCTTTATCAGATGTTGATCTAGTAATTGAAGCAGCTGTAGAAAATTTAGAAACTAAAAAAGGTATATTTGCTAAATTGGACAAAATTGTTAAAGATGATTCTATTTTATCTACAAATACTTCAGCATTAAGTATTACAGAAATTGCAACTGTAACTGAAAGAAAAGATAAGGTTATTGGTATCCACTTTTTTAATCCTGTACCAATGATGAAACTTGTAGAGGTTATTAGGGCTGCAGAAACTTCAGATACTTGTTATAATAAAGTCAGTGAATTTATAAATTCAATTAATAAAGAAGCTGTAAAAGTTAATGAGGCCCCAGGCTTTGTAGTTAACAGAATTTTAATTCCTATGATTAACGAAGCTGTTTATATCTTACAGGAAAGTGTAGCTTCTGCTGAAGACATTGATCTGGCTATGAAGTTAGGAGCAAATCATCCAATCGGACCACTAGCTCTAGCAGATTTAATTGGTCTTGATGTTTGTCTTGCTATTATGGAAACTTTACATCAGGAATTGGGAGAAGACAAATATCGCCCCTGTCCATTACTGAGAAAAAAAGTTCGGGCAAAACAACTAGGTAGAAAAACTAATAGAGGTTTTTATAATTATTAAGTAAATATCAGCTGTTCAAAGATAATTGAACAGCTGATATAAAATTGCTTTTATAAACTTAATTTAAAAAGGTGGTAAAAATGAGTTATAATAATCTAAATCTAGAAGTAGAAAATAGTCTGGCTATTTTAAAAATAAATCGTCCTAAAGCTTTAAATGCTTTAAATAAAGAAACATTAAAAGAAATTGATCTTGTAATTGAAGATTTGAACAAAAACGAGGCAGTTAAAGTTGTAATAATAAGTGGTGAAGGTGAAAAAGCTTTTGCAGCAGGTGCAGATATTTCTGAAATGAAGGATATGAATGTGCAGGAAGCTAAAGAATTTTCTTTATTAGGACATAGAGTCTTTAATGAAATTGAAAACTCTCCTAAAATATTTATTGCAGCAATTAATGGTTATGCCCTAGGTGGCGGGTGTGAACTGGCTTTAGCTTGTGATCTTAGAATTGCAGCTGAAAATGCAAAGTTTGGTCAACCCGAAATTAGTCTGGGAATTATACCTGGATTTGGTGGGACACAACGTTTAACTAAAATAATTGGGAAACCTAAGGCCCTGGAATTAGTATTAACAGCAAAAAATATTAATGCTAAAAAAGCGGCAGAATTAAAGTTAGTAAATCAGGTTTTTGAGACTGATGATGTTATTACTCAAGCTAAATCACTGGCTGAAGAAATAGCTGAAAAATCTGCTCCGATAATTTCTTTTGCCAAAGAAGCAGTTAATTTTGCTTTAGAACATCCAGCTACAGAAGGTAGTAAGTATGAAGCTAATTTATTTAGCAACTGTTTTAGTACGGCTGATCAAAAAGAAGGTATGCAGGCTTTTTTAGAAAAAAGAAAAGCTGAATTTAAAAACGAGTAAGTATTCTATAAAGGGATGAGATAATCATGTTAAAACTTTTCTGCAATGCTGATATATATACAATGGATAGGTCTAATCCAATTGTTGAGAATGTATTGGTTGAAAACGGAAAAATTGTTGACCTTAATGTGAATAATACGGCTCAATATCAGAAAATAGATCTAAAAGGAAAGACTTTGATACCAGGTTTTTGTGATAGTCATCTACATACTGTAATGTATGGTTCTGAATTAGATAAGATAGATCTAAGTGCAGTTAAATCTATTAAAGAATTAATAGAAATCGGAAAAAAATACATAAAAAATAAGGATTTCAAAGCAAGAGACTGGATATTTGGCTGGGGGTGGAATCAAGAAAATTTTACTGAGGATAGGTTACCAACAGCCAAAGATTTAGATAAAATTTCTACAGATCATCCCATAGTTTTCAAAAGGGAATGCAGACATGTGTTAACTGCAAATACTGTAGCTTTAAAGGAAGCGGGTCTTTATAAAAAAACTATAAACAATAAAAGAATTTATAAGGATCAAAAGGGTCATCCAAGCGGAATTTTGTGCGAAGATGCACAAAAACTAATTTTAGATGCTGCTCCTCAAACTACTGTAAAGGATATAAAAAACTATATCCTGGAAGCTTCTAAAAAATATCTGGAGTATGGACTAACTTTTGTCCAGTCAGATGATCTGGCTGATTCCAGTATTTCTTTTCATAAAACATTAAAGGCTTATTTTGAATTAGCTGATAGTGGAAAGCTGCCATTAAGGTATAATTTACAGCTTCGCTTAACTAATGAAAAAGATCTAAGAGCGTTTATTGCTAATTACAATACTGGTAAATACAATGATTATTTAACTTTAGGCCCTCTAAAAATCTGGGCCGATGGTTCTTTAGGAGCCCGAACTGCTGCTTTAAGAGAAAGTTATAACAATCGGGATTCTGACTATGGAGAACTGTTGTGTAGCAAAGAAAAGATGGAGAATTTAGTTCAAATAGCCTGTAAAAACAAAATGCAGGTTGCCTGTCATGCGATAGGTGATAGAACTATTGAACAATTTGTAGAAGTTGTTGAAGCAGTGCAAGAAAAATATGATGATAATTTACAACATAGGATCATTCACTCTCAGTTGGCAGATTATCAACTCCTTAAAAGAATGAAAGCTGCAGAAATTAATACAGATATTCAACCTGCATTTACAGCAAGTGATTGGGAAATAGTTGAGAATAGAATTGGTAAGGATAGGGCACAGCAGAGTTATTTGTGGAAAGATATGATTGATTTAGGAATTAATACTGCCGGTAGTTCAGATTCTCCTATTGAAAAACCAGATCCAATTTGGGGAATCAGCTGTTTAGTTAGCAGAAAAGATGAGTTTTTAAAACCTGAATTTGGCTGGCTTCCCAATCAAAAAGTAACTGTACAGGATGCACTAGAAATATATACTAAAAATGGTGCTTATAATGCGTTTGAAGAAGAGACATTAGGGCAGATAAAGCCTGGATACAAAGCTGATTTTAGTATTTTATCTCATGATCCTTTCTATGTTAAAGAGGATAAATTAAGGGATATAGAAGTATGTAATACTGTTATTGGTGGTAAGCTAAGTAAATAGTCATCAATTATTAATAAAATTAATTAAAGTAATAAAGTAAAATTTGGAGGTAAAAAAATGGATTTTAATTTAAATAGTACTCAAGAAATGATAAAAAAAGTTGTTAGAGATTTTGCAGAAAATGAGGTTAAAGATATAGCTGCTGAAATTGATGAAAGTTGTGAATTTCCAAAAGAAAATGTTAAAAAAATGGCTAAGGCTGATATGTTAGGAATTCCTTTCCCTAAAAAATATGATGGAGCAGGTGCTGATACATTAAGTTATGTTTTAACTGTTGAAGAATTATCAAAAGCATGTGCAACTCACGGAGTAATTGTCTCTGCTCATACTTCTTTAGGTGCTCATCCAATATATCAATTTGGAAATGAAGAGCAAAAAGAAAAATATTTAAAACCATTGGCTAGAGGTGATAAATTAGGTGCTTTTGGTTTAACTGAGCCAGATGCTGGTACTGATGCATCAGCTCAAAAAACTACAGCTGTATTAGATGATGACGAATATGTAATAAACGGTTCTAAAATATTTATTACAAATGCTGGTGAAGCTGATACTTTTATTATTTTTGCAATGACTGATAAAAATAAAGGAACAAGAGGTATTAGTGCTTTTATTGTTGAAAGAGACACTCCTGGTTTCAAACTGGGTAAAAAAGAGAACAAACTTGGAATTAATGCATCTGATACAAGAGAGTTAATTTTTCAGGAATGCAGAGTGCCAAAAGAAAATCTTCTGGGCAAAGAAGGCATGGGTTTCAAAATCGCTATGGCAACATTAGATGGTGGTAGAATTGGAATTGCTGCTCAGGCCTTAGGTATTGCTCAAAGAGCTTTAGATGAGACAGTTCAGTATGTTAAAGAAAGAGAGCAGTTTGGTAGACCAATTTCTAAATTCCAGGGCTTACAGTGGGAAATAGCTGAAATGGGTACTAAGGTTGAAGCCGCAAGATTATTAGTTTATAAAGCGGCAAAAACTAAAGACTCAGGCCAGAGATATTCTAAAGAAGCTGCAATGGCAAAATATTATGCTTCAGAGGCTGCTGTTTATGTTGCTAATAAAGCAATTCAGTTACATGGTGGTTATGGATATATGAAAGAATATCCAGTTGAACGTTTATGGCGTGATGCAAAAATCACTGAGATTTATGAGGGAACAACTGAAGTGCAAAAGATGGTAATTGCCGGTTTTTTATTAAAATAAAAAAAGATTTATTACAGGAGGTAATATAATGAATATATTAGTATGTGTAAAACAGGTACCAGATACAAATGAAGTGAAAATTGACGAAGAAAAAGGAACATTAATAAGAGATGGTGTTCCCAGTATTATTAATCCAGAGGATAAGAATGCTTTAGAAGAAGCAGTAAAATTAAAAGAAGAAAATGGCGGAAAGGTTACAGTAATTAGTATGGGGCCACCTCAAGCTAAAACAGCTCTTTTAGAGGCATATGCAATGGGTGCTGATGAGTGTATTCTTCTTTCAGATAGGGCGTTTGCAGGATCTGATACCTGGGCAACTTCTTATACATTAGCACAGGCAATTAAACATGCAGGCGAGTTTGATCTTATTTTTTGTGGCCGTCAGGCAATTGATGGTGATACAGCACAGGTTGGACCGCAAATTGCTGAAAAGTTAGAAATTCCTCAGATTACGTATGTAAAAGAGTTAGAAATAGAAGGTGAAAAAGTTAAAGCAAAAAGGGCTTTAGAAGATGGCTATAGTGTCATTGAAACTAAGCTGCCAGTGCTTTTAACAGTAATTGATGATCTAAATAAACCACGATATCCTTCTATTTCAAGAATTGTCTCAGCTTTTCAAAAGGAAGACTGTATTAAGGTTTGGACAGTAGAAGATTTTGAAGTTGATAAGACAAAGCTTGGTCTTGATGCATCTCCAACACAAGTATATGATACCTTTGTACCTACAAATGAGAAAAAAGGTGAAATGTTAGAGGGAAATGAAAAAGAAAAAGTTAAGAAATTATTAGAAAAATTAAAAATGGAACAGGTAATATAAAGAGGGAGGAATAATTGAATGTTAAAAATATTTGAAAATAATTGTGTCGGATGTGAAGTTTGTGTAACTAACTGTCCATTTGGTGCTTTAAAAATGGAAAATGATATAGCGGTTGTTGACCCAGAAAAATGTACTATGTGTGGAATTTGTGTTAAAGAGTGTGAATTTGATGCAATGGAAATTGAAAAAGAAAATAAGATTGAAAAGCAGGACATTTCTAGTTATGAAGGCGTATGGATTTTAGCAGAACAGAGAAATAATAAATTAATGAATGTTGCTTTTGAATTATGTAGTGAAGGAAGAAAGTTAGCTGATGAATTAGACACTACTTTATCAGCTGTTGTATTAGCCTCAGATATTAAAGAGGATGCAAAAGAATTATTTGCTTATAAAGCAGATCATGTATATATTGTTGAGGATGAAGAATTAAAAGATTATAGAACTGAAACTTATACATCTGTCATTTGTGATTTGATTAATAAGTTTAAACCAGAAATAGTACTTCTAGGTGCTACTCACAATGGTAGAGATTTAGGACCTCGTATTTCTGCTCGCTTAAATACTGGTTTAACAGCAGATTGTACAAAACTTGAAATTGATAAAGAAAGAAATATTCTACTTCAAACTAGACCTGCATTTGGTGGTAATTTAATGGCAACGATTATTTGTCCAGATCATAGACCTCAAATGTCAACAGTAAGGCCTGGAGTTATGGAAAAAACAGATCCAGATTACTCTAGAACTGGAGAAATAGAAGAAATTGAGGTAAAAATCACTGATAAAAATATCAAATCACATATTACAGATAGTGGTAAAATTATTAATTTAAAATCTGATTTATCTGATATTGATATATATACTACTATTAAAGAAATTATTAAAGAAGCTAAAGCCAGTGTTAATCTTGAAGAAGCAGAAATTATAGTTTCAGGTGGTAGGGGTGTTGGTAGTCCAGAAAACTTTGAAACGATTGAAGAATTTGCTTCTGTTTTAGGTGGTGAAGTGGGGGCTTCCCGTGCTGTTGTAGATGAAGGTTGGATTGATAAAGCTCATCAGGTTGGACAGACAGGAAAAACAGTTAAGCCAAGAGTTTATTTTGCTTGTGGTATTTCCGGTGCTATTCAACACAAAGCAGGTATGGAGAACTCTAATTTGATTATAGCAATAAATACTGATGCAGATGCTCCAATTTTTGAAATCTGTGATTATGGTCTTGTTGGTGATTTAAAGAAAATTGTACCTATGCTTAGCAAAGCTTTTGAAGAGTTAAAATAATAGAAGGTTAAGAAACAAAATAATAAAAATCAGCAGAAAATTTTCTGTTGATTTTTATTAAATAGTTTGCCTGGCATGAATATTTGCTAATCAGTGAAAGTCTGATGTGGGGGTTAATAGTGCCAACCACTAGCTGAAGACAAGGGTGTCCATCGTGAGGTGGAATCTGAAGGAAGTTGGAGGCAAAGCTTTGGTCTGAGGAATACGAACTGTATAAAAGGCATATTCCTGTGGGTGAGCTTGCTAAACAAAGCAAAACCCAAAACTATTCAAGACAGGAAGTGTAAATACAGCAGATAGATGAAGTGAAAGTAAATATTCTTAACCAGGGAAGGTTCTGATAGCATATTGTGGTGATGAATTTCTAAGCAATAAACTCTGCAGTAATGTAAGAGCTAAACTGTCAGAATGCAGCAGAAGTCATAGTAGATTGATGGATATCTACATCAATTGAAGGATGAAACATTAGGAGGTTTCTTAGATTTGAACAACTCGACGGAAACACATAGAAAGCAGACAACTTCATATGAAGGCTGCTCTCAGGAGATAAGGCTGGAAGCTGGAAGTAATGAGAGAGTGCATAGTGTTTTCGCGGCGTTGCCGAAAGTAAGAAACGGTGAAAATGCAGACTCCAGTAATCTGATGGAGAAAATTCTTTCAGCTCCAAATCTTAATAATGCACATAAAAGAGTTGTAAAGAATAAGGGTAGCCATGGAATTGACGGAATGAGTGTAGATGAACTTCTACCCTACCTTAAAAGAAATGGTAATCAACTTTTGAAAGATGTACTGGGAGGTAACTACAAACCACAGGCAGTAAGAAGAGTAGAAATACCCAAGTCCAGTGGTGGAGTAAGACTACTTGGCATTTAGGCAGTAACAGATAGAATGATACAGCAGGCAATAACACAACAGCTGACACCAATATTTGACCCAGAATTTTCAGAATATAGTTACGGGTTCAGACCTGGAAGAAATGCACATCAGGCAGTAAATAAAGCTAAAGAATATATAAATGATGGTTATACATGGGTTGTTGATATAGACCTTGAAAAGTATTTTGATACTGTTCAACATGATAAACTGATGTCTTTAGTAGCCAGAAAAGTGCAGGATAAAAGAGTGCTGAAACTAATAAGAGCTTATCTTAACTCGGGAGTAATGATTGATGGTTTAATCAAGAAAGCAGATGAAGGATGCCCGCAGGGTGGCTTATGCAAAGTAAAATATTATGCAAAGCAACCTAAAAATTAGTTAGTATATAAGGGATCTGTTTCCATTTGCTTTGCATAATATCTGAGATCACTTAAGCTATTTCAAGTTAGATAGCCAGGAAAGTAATTCCGGATCTCTATTCCATTCAGGTAAATCATTTTCAATAATATCTGGATAAGCATTTTCAATGGCTTTCCGTTTAGTTTCCGTATCTGCTCTGGCATAGATTTCTGTAGTCTTGATATCTACATGACCTAAAAAATCACGAATGTAGATTAAATTCACACCTGCCTGCAAAAGATGCATAGCTTTACTGTGACGGAACAATTGTGGATTGTTCTCTAGCTGTTTTTACATATTTGGCAATAATATATGCTACTCCTTCTTTTGTCAGTTTGTTATGCCTGCTATTCATAAACAGGGGATATTTGTTTTTCCACTGAACGTTTAGATTGTTATCAGATATATAAGTCTGCAATAATGCAACGATATTTTTAAATTTGATGCCAGCGATTCCGGTAAAAATTCATGCTGTCTTCTATATACCCAGTTCTTGAGCATTTTCTTTTCAAGCTCTTTTAGCAGCACTTTTAATGGTTTATTTTTGCATATTACATGCCTTCTAAAATAATATTTAGAGTTATTAACTCTTACTATCATTTTGAGGCATTATGCAAAGTAAATCAACTAAAATTTTTGGAATATAAGCAGTTTTTGTTTTTGCTTAGCATAATAACTTACTTTGCATAAGGCGGGCCTTTAAGTCCATTGCTTAGTAACATTATGCTGGATGAGCTGGATAAAGAATTGGAGAAACGCAATCACAAATTCTGTCGCTATGCTGATGATAATCAGATCTATGTTAAAAGTAGGAAAGCGGCTAAAAGAGTTATGAAAAGTCTAACTGTATTTATTGAAAAGAAACTAAAACTTAAAGTTAATACAACAAAAAGTGCAGTCGGCAGACCCTGGAAAAGGAAATTCTTAAGGTTTTCATTTTATCGAATGAAAGGTGAAGTAAGGGGTAGAATCCATCCAAAATCAATCAAGAAAGTCAAAACAAAGATTAAAGAACTCACATCAAGAAGTAAGCCCTGGACAATGAAATACCGCTTTAAGAAATTAAAGCAGACGATTACAGGCTGGGTCAGCTATTATAAAATAGCTGATATGAAAAGCAAGATGAGGGCTCTTGACCAGTGGACAAGACGAAGAATAAGGATGTGCTACTGGAAGCGGTGGGAGAGGGTTAGAACTCGCTTTAAGATGCTCAAGAAACTGGGTATTAAAGAACCTAAAGCTTGGGAATATGCTAACACAAGAAAGGGCTACTGGAGAATATCCAATAGCCCAATACTTGCAAGAACCTTTACCAACCAGCTATTAAAGAAACTGGGATATTTTAGTTTTACGGAAAGATATGCACAAGTAATTAATACTTAATGAACCGCCCAGTACCGAACGGTATGCTGTGGTGGTGTGAGAGGACGGGAAATAATTAATTATTTCCCTCCTACTCGATTAAATATATAAAATTATTACAGATATTAGAAAGCAATTTTTAACGTGACTAATAATTGGAGGCATAAATATGAAGTATAATACAAATATACAAGATTTTAAGATTAGATTTGCAGAAAAAGATGATGTAGCTCTAATTTTAAAATTTATTAAGGAATTAGCTGATTATGAAAAATTATTAGCTCAAGTTGTTGCAACTGAAAATGTACTTTATGAATCACTGTTTATTAAAAAAGAAGCAGAAGTAATAATTGGGGAATATGAGGGAGAAGAGATTGGATTTGCTTTATTTTTCCAAAATTTTTCAACATTTATTGGTAAATCTGGATTATATTTAGAAGATTTATATATTAAACTGGAAGTCCGTGGTAAAGGGTTAGGAAAAGAAATGTTATCATTTCTTGCAAAACTTGCTAAAGATAGAGATTGCAAAAGATTTGAATGGTGGTGTTTAGACTGGAATAAATCATCTATTAATTTTTATAAGAGTATTGGTGCTAAACCTATGAAAAATTGGACTGTATATAGACTTAGTGGAGATAATTTAGATAATCTAGCCAAAAATAATAAATAATTTCAAAAAATATTGGTTATAAACATATTTTAAAAATCTTTTGATTAATTATTATTTATTATTTTAGTAATAATTAAATTAACGAGGTGATAATTTTGGAACTAAGCATGATTATTTTATTTTTGATAACTGGAATTTTTATTGGGATAATTTTAAATGAAAAAAGTTACTTATTAAAAATATCTAATTATATTTCTAATATTTCTCTTTTAATTTTAATAGTTGCAATGGGCATGAATTTGGGAAATGATAAGAAAATAATTGAAAATTTGACTTCAATTGGATTTCAAGCTGTTATTTTTGCTATAATGAGTATTATTTTTAGTATTTTAGTTCTAAAATTATTTAATAGAATTCTTTTTTCAAAGGATTTAATTAATAAAAGTGAGGCTATTAATAAAGATAAAATTAATAGTGAAGATAAAAATAATTATAAAATGACAATGTATATATTTATTTCAGTTTTTTTAGGAATAATTATTGGCTATTATCTTTTGGAGACAAGACATCAATATTTTATTGATCCAATTATTAATTATTCTTTAGCGATATTAGTCTTTGCAATTGGATTAGATATTGGTTCAAATAAAAGTGTTTTTAAAAATTTTAAAATTTTAGGTTTTAAGATTATTTTTATTCCAATATTGGTAGCCATAGGTTCTTTATTAGGATCAATTTTATCAGGCCTATTTTTTGGTCTTACTCTAGGTGAATCAGCTGCAATTGGATCTGGTTTTGGTTGGTATAGTCTATCATCTATATTGATTTCTAATTTACATAGTATAGAACTTGGTTCATTAGCATTTTTAACTAATATTTTCCGCGAAATTTTAACCATACTATTTTTACCAATTTTAGCAAGATATTTAAATAAATTCAATAAATTTTTATTAATTGCGCCAGGCGGAGCAACTACTATGGATGTTACTTTACCTTTAATTAAAGAAGTAGGAGGAGATTCTTTAGTCATTCCAGCATTTTTAAACGGTTTAGTTCTATCTGCTTTAGTTCCATTTTTAGTTCCATTATTTTTAAAAATTTAACTAACTTATGAGGTGAAAAAAATGAAATATCCACTTATTGATATTGATTTACAAAAATTAAAATATAATTTTAATGAATTAAATAGAAAATGTTCTAAAAAAGACATTAAATTAACTGTAGTTACAAAGGGATTTGCTGGTGATGAGGAAATCATGAAGTCTCTTATGACTGCTGGTGCTGATAGTATAGCTGATTCTCGCTTAGATAATATTAAGAAATTTAGAAATTTGAACTATAACGGGGAAGCGATTTTGTTGAGGATTCCTAAGAAATCAGAAATAAAAGAGGCTATAAATTATGTTGACCATAGTTTGGTTAGTGAGAAAGAAAGTTGTATTTATTTGTCTGAAGAAGCTAAAAAAAAGAATAAAAAAATTGGTGTTATAGTTATGGTAGATATTGGAGATCGACGGGAAGGAGTAATGCCCGAAAATTTAGTTGATTTTATAAAAGAAATAATTGATTTTCCAGGGATTTATCTAGAAGGAATAGGAACTAATCTAGGCTGTTATGGTGGTGTTATTCCTGACCTAAAAAACACTAAAAAAATTATTGATTTAAAAAAAGAAGTAGAAAATAAATTAGGAATTAAAATTAATCGTCTTTCTGGAGGGAATACAGCTACCACTAATTTATTGGGTCAGGGATTATTAGAATCTGAAGTTAATAATTTAAGAATTGGAGAAGCAATATTATTAGCTAATGATATTACTAATCAACGTCAAATAGAATATTTAAAAAGAGATGCATTTAAAGTTAAAGCAGAAATAATCGAATTAAAAGAAAAGCCCAGTTTACCAGAAGGTTCTCAAGGCTGTAATTTTAGTGGTGAGAAAGTAAAATTTAAAGATAAAGGAATTGTTAAAAGAGCAATTTTAGCTATAGGTAGTCAAGATATTGATCATAGTTCTTTAATACCTGAATTAAAAGGAGTAGAAATTTTGGGTAGCAGTAGTGATCATTTATTAATAGATTTAAGTAATTGTGAAATAGATTTGAATTATGGAGATATTTTAAATTTTAAATTAGGGTACAGTGCTTTATTAAGAGCAATGACTTCTCCTTATGTAAAAAAGAATTACTTATATTAAATAACAAATATAAAGGTGTGATTGTTATGATAAAGATTTCAGCTGATAATTTTATTTATCAAATGGCTACTAAGAATGAACCGGTAGCTGAAGTTTATTCTGGAGATAAAGTATTATTTGAAACAAATGACTGTTTTAAAAACCAATTAAAACCCAATAATCTAAATTTAGATAAAGTAAATTGGAATCAAATAAACCCTGCTACTGGACCTTTAAAAATCAAAGAGGCTAAAGTTGGTGATACCTTAAAAATAGATATTGATAAAATAAATTTTAATAAATACGGGGTTATGTTAGCAGAACCTGACATGGTTTTTATAGATGATATTATTAGAAAACCTAAAGCTAAATTAATAGAAATTAAAAATAATAAAGCAATTTTTAATGAAGAGATACAAATAGACTTAAACCCAATGATTGGAGTGATTGGAGTTTCACCACCTAAAGAAAAAGGATTAATTCCATGTGATGCTCCAGATTCTCATGGCGGTAATATGGATGCCAAAATAATAACTGAAGGTGCTACTTTATATTTACCTGTCTTGGCTGATGGTGGAATGTTAGCTTTAGGTGATTTACATGCAGCAATGGCAGATGGAGAAATGGTTACGGGGATTGAAGTATCAGGAGAAGTAGCATTAACTGTTAGTGTAATCAAAGAAATAAAAATTTCCAATCCAATGTTAGAAAATGAAAAATATTTTTATACAATTGCTTCTGATAAAGATATCTATCAGGCTTGTAAAATTGCTTCTAAAAATATGTTTTCTTTTTTAAAACAAAGAATTCAAATTGATGAGACAGAATTATTAATGTTAATGGGTTTAATTTGTGACATAGAAATTTGTCAGGTTGTTGATCCCAAATTAACAGCAAGAGTCAAAATTCAAAAAGATAAATTGAAAAATTTTGATTTAAAGTTTAATAAAAAATTGTAAAGCGAGTGAGAAGTATTGAAAAATAAATTCAAGAAATTATTCAAAGGAAGTTTAAATACCAAAATAACAATTATTTTAATAGTTTTTTTAGTCCTAGGGATGGGAATTTTAGCCTATTTTATTAATGATAATGTTCATCAGGAAATTAATAAATTATCAAGAGATAGAAATAATGAAATTGTTACAACTTTAAAAAACGAAGTTAATAGTTTTTTAAATGAAAGTTCTAATTTATTAAAAGTTACTGCTAATATTGATTCAGTTAAAAACATTGAAGAAAAAAAATTAAAAAGATATTTTAGTGAAGTGCTTAAGGTTCATCCAGAAATTAGAAGCATTTATTTAGGTACTGAGGATGGAGAAATGTTAGATGTCCCCAAAGATGACTTAGGTGATGACTATGATCCTCGTCAAAGACCCTGGTACAAAATAGCAGAGAAAGAAAATGAGGTAATTTGGACAGATACATATGTAGATTTAGCTACAGGAGAGTTAATTATAACTGCTGCCAAAAAAGTTATGAATGAAAAAAATCAACAAATTGGAGTTGTTGCTGCTGATATTTCTTTAAAAACAGTTAGTAACCTTATAGCTGAAAAAAAGGTTGGAATGACTGGTTACTCATTTTTAATTAATAGAGATGCCCAGATAATAGCACATCCTAATCATGAATTAATTGAAAAAAGATACGATATGGGCCAAATTATAGATATAAATGAGATCTCAAATAGAAAAGATCAATTTTTAGAATATGAAAATAATGAAAATGATTATCTAGCTTCATATGCTTATATACCGAAATTAGATAGTTTTGTTTTTGCTCAAATTCCAATAACTGAAGCTTATCAGGCGAATAAATCTATACTAAAGACCATTATTTTATATTCTATTATAATTGTTATTGTATTAATTTTAATTTTGGCTATTTTTATTAAAAAGAATGTAGTTAATCCAATAAAAAGTTATGGAGAGAAAATAGAGTTAGTTGCCAATGGAAATTTAAATGTATCTCTAGAGCTGGATAGAAATGATGAACTTGGTACAATGGCCAATATTTTTAATAAGATGATAAAAGAGTTAAGAAATTTAGTAAATAATATGATGAATACTTCAGAAGAGGTACTAAAAACTGCTTCACATTTAGAAGCAAGTTCCAAAGAGGTTGGAGAAACTTCAGAACAGGTAGCAATATCTATTCAAGAAGTTGCTATTGGGGCTGAAAAACAGTCTAAAAATGTTGAGCAAGTATCAGATAAAATAAAAAAATTTAGTAGTGGTTTAAATAACTTAACAAATACTAGTAATGAAGTTGAAGGTTTGTCAAACGAAATGAATGACGTTATTGTTGAAGGCCAGCAAAAGATGACAAAGCTAAATGAACAAATGGATAATATTATTATTTCTATCAGAAATGTAGGAGCAGATATTGAAGAATTAGAAGATATATCAAATGAAATTGGGAGTATTATAGCAATAATAGATAGTATAGCAGATCAAACTAATTTACTTGCTTTAAATGCTGCTATAGAGGCTGCTCGAGCTGGAAGTGCTGGTAGAGGATTTTCAGTAGTTGCAGATGAAATACGAGATTTAGCAGAAGAATCATCTAGTTCAGCTGATCAAATCAAAAAATTGATTGATAAAGTAACTAAAAAAACAAAAATTGTAGGAGATGAAATGGAAATTAGTGAAAAAGAAATTTCTGATGGCGAAGAACTTGTTAATTCAGTTAATTCAACGTTCGATTCTATAACTAATAAAATTTCTAGAGTTAATATAGGTATGGAAAAGACTTCAAAAATAATAGAAGCTAATTTTGAGCATAGTAGAGAAATTGCTATAAATGCAGAAAATATTTCTAATATAGCAGAAAAAACTTCAGCTTCAGCTCAGGAAGTTGCTGCGTCTAGTGAAGAACAAACTGCTTCTGTAGAAGAACTATCATCTATTTCTACCAATCTAACTGAAAAAGCCTCACATTTAGAAAAATTAATTGCTAAATTTGAAACTTAATTGTTAATAAAATTAATATTTATATGTCCATGTATATTATTTAGTTTTATTAAAGCAACCGGAGAGTGATATTAATGAAAATTTTTGTTATTAATTGTGGAAGTTCATCTTTAAAATATAAATTATTTGATATGAGAGATGAAGATGTTTTAGCTGAGGGGATTATTGAAAGAATTGGCATTGAAAATTCATTTTTGAAATATGAAACAAAAGAAGGTACAGATATTAAAATTGAGCATGAGATACCAACTCATAAAGAAGGAATAGAATTATTGATTGAGACACTGCTTTCTGATGAACACGGTGTGTTAGAAAATATGGATGAAATTAAAGCAGTGGGTCATAGAGTTGCGCATGGGGGAGAAAAATTTGCACACTCTACTTTAATTGATGATGAAGTAATGAAAGAAATTGGTGATATTTCTGATTTAGCTCCACTTCATAATCCAGCAAATCTTATGGGGATTGAAGTTTGTGAAGAATTAATGCCTGAAACACCTCAGGTTGCTGTATTTGATACAGCTTTCCATCAAACTATGCCAGAAGAAGCATATACTTATGCTCTTCCTTATGAATACTATGAAAAATATGGAGTTAGAAGATATGGATTCCATGGTACATCTCATGGTTATGTAGCTAATAGAGCTGCAGAGATGATGGATCAAGATATTAACAATCTTAAAATTGTCACCTGTCATTTAGGAAATGGAGCAAGTATTGCTGCAGTAAAAAATGGTGAATCTGTAGACACCAGCATGGGCTTTACTCCACTTGAAGGATTAGTGATGGGAACAAGATGTGGAGATATAGATCCAGCAATTGTACCATTTATTATGGATAAAGAAGATATGATAGCTTCGGATATCGATAGTATATTAAATAAAGAAAGTGGTCTTTATGGAGTATCTGGAGTTAGTAGTGATATGAGAGATATTGAAGGAGCTGCTGACGAAGGAAATAATCAAGCTAAGGTAGCATTAGATATCTTTAATTATAGAGTTAAAAAATATATTGGATCTTATTCTGCAGCTATGGGTGGAGTAGATGCAGTAGTATTTACAGCTGGCATTGGTGAAAATGCAATTGAAACTAGAGAAGAAATTCTTGCAGGTTTAGAATATATGGGAATTATAATTGATAAAAAAGCCAACGATATTCGCGGCAAAGAACAAATTATTACAACTAGTGATTCTACAGTAAAAGCGATGGTTATTCCGACAAATGAAGAGTTAGTAATTGCTAAAGATACAAAAGCAATTGTAATGTATTGGCAAAACAAATAGATAGAATTTAAATTAAATTAACTATAGTTAAGCAAAAAAAGTTCATAAATTAAGCATTTTATAAATTATCAGAGGTGATTAAAATAAAAGGAATGATTCAGGTTTATACTGGCAATGACAAGGGTAAAACAACAGCTGCTTTTGGATTGGCTATTAGAGCTGTAGGAGCAGGGAAAAATGTTTTTATAGGTCAATTTGTTAAAGGAATGAAATACAGTGAATTAAAAAGTTTAAAAAGTATTAATGAAATTGAAATTTCACAATATGGGTTAGATTATTTTATTAATGGGGAAATAGATAAAAAGAATATTGATGAAGCAAGAAAAGGATTAAAAGAAATCAAAAAAATATTAAAATCAGGAAAATATGATTTAGTGATTTTAGATGAGGCAAATATTGCTGTTTATTATGATTTGTTTTCTGCAAAAGAGTTGATTGAAGTTATAAATGCTAGGGAAACTAATGTAGAAGTAGTTATAACTGGTCGTTATGCAGCGAAAGAAATAATAGAAAAAGCAGATCTTGTAACTGAAATGAAAGAAATAAAACATTATTATAATCAAGGAGTAGAGGTGTAGATGATAAAATAGATTTTACAAAAACGACAAATAAGATTTTACGGATATTGCTAGATAATGTAAATCCCAAGATTTTGAGTTGGTAAATATGTTAAATTAATCCAGTACCATAATCTGCTCTTTTAGGATATAATATTCTTTAAATAAACCTAAAAGGGGGCAGAAATATTGAGTAAAGTAGATGGATATAAAGTGTATATACAACTCCAGCAATTAAAAGAAATGGGGTTTAGCAAATCCCAGATTGCAAGGCAACTTGAAATAAGCAGGCCAACTCTCAATAGATACTATGATTTAAATATTAATGAATACGAGCAACTGCTGCAGTCAATGACCACAAGAGCTAAAAAGGCAGATCAATATCATGATTGGATTTTAAACTATCTCAGAGAATATCCCGACATAAAAGCATCTGAAATATATTACTGGATTCAAGAGAAAACTAATGGTGATCCTGGTTTTTCTGAAGGCACTCTTAGAAACTACATCAGGGAATTAAGAAAAGAATATAACATTCCTAAAACAAAAAGTCCCAGACTTTATGAGGCTATTGAAGATCCACCAATGGGTCAGCAGATGCAGGTAGATATGGGTGAAAAATGGGTGTTTAAAGCAGATAAAATAAGAGAAATCAAACTTTATCTGATTGCATTTGTCCTCTCCCATTCTCGCTACAAATATGTAGAATGGTTTGATAGACCATTAACCACAGCTGATGTAATAGCAGCCCATGAAAATGCTTTTCAATACTTTGAAGGAATACCAGAGGAGGCAGTCTATGACCAGGATAAATTGACCTGAATTATTCATAGCGATCACGAAATAAATTATCAGTCCTGATATATCAACATTCTCTAAAAACATAGAAAAAGGAGCCCCTTTCCTTTATAATAATAGTAACCAAACCAAATTAAAAGGAGGGACTCCTAATGGATACTATATCTGAAAAAAAGGTAAATTTCAAGTCAAATATAAGAATAAATTTTAATGGTGGTGATTTAACTTCCGATTCCGGCATGCTGATTTTTAAAGAATTTGATAATCAGATCGGCTTCAGTCAGGAAATAAAAAATGCTTTAGAATTTGATGATGATGTTAATCATAGATTACATGAAAATGTGGATGTTGTACTGCAGCGTATTTATCAGAATATTGCTGGCTATCACGCTGATGATGACGCAGATGATCTTAGATCTGATTCTCTATTTCAGACTATACTGGAAAAGGAATTTCTTGCTTCACAGCCCACAATTTCAAGATTAAATAGCTGTGTTAATAAAGAAAATATGAAGCAGCTGCAGCAGGTTAATTTAAGCCTGCTCGATAAAATATATGAATATGAGGCTCCCGAAGAAATAATCTTTGATCTTGACTCAACAAACTGTGAAACATATGGAAAGCAGTACGGTTCTGACTATAATCATCACTATAAAGCTAATGGATACCATCCACTATTAATGTTTGATGGAGTTACTGGCGATCTGATTAAAGCTGAACTAAGATCAGGTAATGTATATACATCAAGAGGAGCTGTAAGATTTATAGGTCCGGTATTTAAAAAATACAGCAAAAAGTTTAAAGAAATTCCTCTTTTATTAAGAGCTGACAGTGGTTTTGCCACACCGGGCATTTATCGGATGGCTGAAGAACATAATATCTCCTATGCCATACGCTTAAAAGCCAATGCAAGACTTTATAATTTAGCAGAATCTCTTTTAGAAAAGTTAAATCAAGGCTCTAAAATATCTGAAAAACAGGTCATTTACGGTGAATTTAACTATCAGGCCGGCAGCTGGGATAAAAGCCGGAGAGTTATAGTTAAAATTGAAAAACCGGCAGGACAGTTAGTCTACAACCATACATTTATTGTTACAGATATAAAAGACCGTACACCTGAAGAAATAGTTAAGTTTTACTGTCAGCGGGGCACCATGGAAAACTTTATCAAAGAAGGAAAAAGAGGTTTTTCCTTTGGTAAAATGAGCAGCAGTGAATATCTGGCAAACGCTAATAAATTACAGCAGATGATGCTGGCCTATAATCTAAACAACTGGCTGCGACGCCTCTGTTTTCCAAAATACAGACGTTCAGATAGGATAGAAACTATCAGAACAAAATTAATTAAAATAGCAGCCAGAATAGTAAAAACAGGCAGATATATTTATTACAAACTGGCAGAAGGCTGTCCCAATAAAGAATTGTTTTTTAAAGTACTGGATAATATACAGAGTCTGGAATATAACTGAAACTGAATTCTAAAATGATAGTAAAACTTAAAAAATGAGAAACAAAAGTCACAGGGGAATCTATGTCCAATTTTAATAACAATTTTTACCATAATAACAAAAACAGTACTTTTTTATAGATTTAACTCAAAAAATTTCTTTTAAATTTCTAAATCAGATAATTTTAGAGTTAAGCCAAAAGAAAATTATATTTCGTAATTGCTATGAATAATTCAGGTTAAAAATACTTTTGCAGAATTCTTTATTTTAAGTACTTGTAATCGTTTTGAGATCTATCTTTATTCTGAAAAAGAAGCTGAAGTCAGAAAATATTTAAAAGAATATATTTTCAGACTGTTCGAAAAAACTCTAAAAGGTTATTTTAAATATGAAAGAAATGATTTGAATGATTATCTTTATCATTATCATGATCTGCAGGCAGTTGAACATTTATACCGGGTAGCTTCAGGTCTTGATTCGTTGGTTAAAGGAGAAGATCAGATATTAGCTCAGATTAAAAAACAGTTTCAAGAATATAAAGAAGAAAATTTTACAGACTCCTATTTAAATCAGTTATGTCTGGAAGCCATTAAAGTTGGCAAATTAGTAAGAACTAAGACTAAAATTAATGAACGGGCGGTATCGGTTAGTTATGCAGCTGTGGAGTTGGCTAGAGATATATTTGGGAATCTTGATGGCGAAAAAGTTATGATTCTTGGTGCTGGTAAAACAGTAGAGCTTACACTCAAAAATTTATTAAATTATGGTGTTAAAGGAATTCTAGTAGCAAATCGTACATACTGTAATGGTCAAAAGCTAGCAGATAAATATGAGGGAGAAGTTATTCGTTGGGAAAAGTTTAAGGAGAGAGTGGAAGAGGTTGATATTATTATTGCTTCTACAGCTGCTCCTCATACTGTGCTGCATCAAGAAGATCTTTTTGAGGCAGTGACAAAAAAACATGGACCAATGTTTTTAATTGATATTGCTGTGCCGAGAGATATTGACCAAGAAGTTGAAAAACTGCCTGGAGTACATTTATATAATATTGATGATTTAAAAAATGTTATTAATAAAAATTTAAATTTAAGAGAAAATGAAGTTGGAAAAGCTGAAGCAATAATACAAGAAGAAAAATATAATTTTCAGCGCTGGCTGCTTGAGCGGAGATGTGTTCCACTGATTAAAGAAATGAGAGCGGATGCTCGCTGTATTAAAGAAAAAGAAGTTAAAAGAGCTCTGCATTTGCTGCAAAATTCAGAACTGGAAGCTTCAGAAATTATTCAATAGCTGGGTCATCGACTTTTAAATAAGTTTTTACATCAACCCACAGTTGGTCTTAAAGAACTAGCAGTAGAGAATGAAAAAACTAAAGAAGTTCAATTAGATGCTGTAAAAACTATTTTTGCAGTAGGTGGAAAAGAGTAATTATAAATTGAAGGAGGGGAGATGTGAAATTTTACCCGATAAATTTAAATCTGAAAGATAAAAAAGTTTTAATTGTAGGAGCAGGCAAAGTGGCATTACGTAAATTTAGACGTCTATTGCTGACTGAAGCAAAAATAAAAATAGTTAGTCCGGAATTTAATCATGAATTTAAGTCTTTTTTAAAGCGAGAATCAGAACAATATATTTTTAAAAAAAGAAAATTCAGAAATAAAGATCTGCTTGGATGTTTTTTAGTTTTTGCTGCAACTAATAATTCAGAATTAAATCAAAGAATTACTTTTTTGGCCAGAGAAAAAAATATTTTAGTCAATACCGTTGATAATGCTGAAATATCTGATTTTACTTTACCAGCAATTGTTAACAGAGGAGAACTACTTTTAACTGTTTCTACCGGTTCTAGTCTACCTGCACTTTCTAAAAATGTTAGAAAAAAAATGGAATCTGATTTTGGAATTGAGTATCAACTTCTTTTAGATATCATGTCCGAAAATAGAGCAAAGATTATAGAGAATATAGAAAATGATCAACTCAGAAAAAATATTTTTAGAAAAATTGCTGCTGCTGATTTTTTGATTAAAATCAGAGACATTATAGATAATTATAATCCCCAAATTTTAGCAAATGATAATTACAATCTTAAAAAAACAGAATATTTAGCTTTTAAAGAAGAAATAAAAAAAGAAATTTCGTATTTAATAGCACGAGCGAAAAACAATCAAAATTCAGAACTTTAAGGTGGAGATTGGATGTTAACTAAGCTTTATTTATTAAGACATGGAGAAACAGATTGGAATCAGAAATCCATTTTTCAGGGTCAGACTGATATTGATTTAAATAAAAATGGACAGAATGATGCCAGAAAAGCTGTAGAAATTTTTCAAAATATGAAACTCGATCAAATTTACAGTAGTGATTTAAAAAGAGCAAAAAACACTGCTCTTATGATTTCGCAGGATAAAAATTTAAAAATTAAAGAAAACAAACAGCTCAGAGAAATAAGTTTTGGGGACTGGGAGGGGTTGAAATTCACAGAGATAAAAGAGCAGTTTCCAAAAATGATTGTTGATTGGCAGCAGGATCCTCTTCATTATTCTCCTCCTGCTGGGGAAAAACTTATTGATTTCAAAAAAAGAATAGTAAATTTTTTTACAAAAGTGATTAAACAAAATCAAGGAGATAAAATTCTTGTAGTTACTCATGGGGGAGTTATTAAAGTTTATCTGACAGCTATCTTGTCCATTAACCCTAAAAATTTTTGGCAGTTTCAGATAGATAATTGTTCACTAACAGAGATAAAATTTTATGATGAGGATATAATTTTAAGTAAATTAAATTTTACAAATACGTTAAATTAATATATAGTTATCATATAGATTGTTAAATATTTATTTTTTAAAATTACATATTTTATATAAAAAGGTGCTTCAACTATTACTGAAGAGAATAGGGAATCAGGTTAAAATCCTGAACGGGCCCGCCACTGTAACTGATCTTTAGATTCTTTTATACCACCTGTAATGTTATTACAGGGAAGGTTAGAATTTAAAATGTAAATCAGGAGTCAGGAGACCTGCCTTTTATATAATCTACAATTGGCCTCGGGAACAGGTTGCAGGTGGATAATCATTAGTTTTTTTACTAAAGCTAACCAGACTATCAATTTATTTAGCTTTAATTATGATTATATACTTTAAATCTCAACCCTTAGGTTGAGATTTTCTTGTTATATATAGCTTTTTAAGGAGTTAAAAAAATGAAGAATAAAACTGGAACTTTAATGATTCAAGGCACTTCTTCTGATGCTGGTAAAAGTCTTTTTGTTACTGCTTTATGCAGGATTTTTGCCAGAAAAGGAATAAAAACTGTACCTTTTAAGGCCTGGAATATGTCTCTTAATTCATACATAACGAAAAATGGCAAAGAAATTGGCATAGCGCAAGCTTTACAGGCGAGAGCTGCTTTTAGAGAAGCCTCTGTAGATATGCAGCCAATTTTAGTTAAAGCGATGGGAGACGGCCAGACCCAAATTGTTATTAATGGTGAAGTGGATAAGAATATTAATTATCAAAAAAACAAAAAAAAATATCTTGAAATTTATGAGAGCACAATTAAGGATTCATTAAAAAGATTGAGAAAAGATAATGAGCTGATAATTATTGAGGGAGCAGGAAGTCCTGCAGAAATTAATAGAACTACACCTGATTTTGCTAATATGTTTACAGCAGAAATTTATAATTCTCCAGTGCTTTTAATCAGCAGTATTGAAAAAGGAGGCTGTCTTGCTTCTTTAGTTGGAACTTTAAAACTCTTATCTCCAGTCCATAAAAAGTTGATAAAAGGATTGATAATCAATAAATTTCGGGGAGATTATAATTTGTTAAAACCTGCAGTTAAGTTTTTAGAGGATTATACAGAAAAAGAAGTTATGTCTGTTTTACCATATCTTAAAAGTCTTAATTTACCAGAAGAAGATTCTGCTTCTTTAAACTTAAATAATTATGGAGAAAATTCTAAAAAATTAAAAATCGCTGTAATAAGATTACCTCACATGTCAAATTTTAGTGATTTTAATAGTTTGAAAATGGAAACTGGTCTAAAACTTGAATATATTAAAAACAACCAAGAATTACTTAATTTTGATTTAATAATTATACCAGGAACTAAAACAACCACTAAAGATCTTGATTTTTTAAAGAAAAGCGGATTGGCAGCCGAAATTAAAAAAGCTAATAAAGCCGGAATTATGATAATTGGTATTTGTGGTGGATTCCAAATGCTCGGACGAAAACTAATTGATAAATATGGAACAGAAGGAGATATAAAAAAAATAAATGGACTTGGATTACTAGATATTAATACAGTATTTTTAAATAAAAAAACTACTCATCAAGTAAAAGTGAAAATCAATTTAACTCAGCAGCTTGAAAATTTGATGTCTAGATTTAACCCTCAAGAGTTTTTTTTAGGGTATGAAATTCATATGGGTCAGACAGAGTATTTAAATGGGACTGAAGAATTATTCAGAATAATAAAGAGATCTAACATAAAAGTAAATTTAAAAGATGGTGCAGTTAATCAGGCTGGAAATTGTTTTGGAAGTTATCTGCATGGATTATTTGATAATGATAATTTTCGCAGTGCACTTTTAAATAAATTAGGAAATAAGCAATCTATGGGGGAAGAACAAAAAAGTTATAACTATCAAAAAGAAATTGAAAATAATCTTGATAGATTAGCAGATATGGTTGAAAAAAATATAGATATTAATAAATTATTAAAATTAAGTAGAGGTGATTAAATGGCAGATTCAGTTATGATTCAGGGTACAGCTTCAGATGCCGGCAAAAGTATTTTAGCAGCTGCTCTATGCAGAGTACTGGCTCAGGATGGATATAAAACAGCTCCCTTTAAATCTCAAAACATGTCTTTGAATTCTTATATTACAAAAGAGGGTCAGGAAATTGCAATTGCCCAGACAGTACAGGCAGAGGCAGCAAAAGTAGAAGCAGAAGTTAATATGAGTCCAATTTTGATGAAGCCTATCGCCGATGATATGTCTCAGATAATCTTAAAGGGAAGAGTATTTAAAAATATGAAGGCTGCTGATTATTTTTCCCAAAAAGAGAAGTTACTTAAAATTATAAGAGAAGCCCTTGCTGAATTAAAAATGGATTATGATCTTTTAGTTTTAGAAGGTGGGGGTAATCCGGCTGAAGTAAATTTAAGAGATAAGGATCTTGTTAATATGAAAGCAGCAGAAATAGCTGATGCGCCAGTGATTTTAGTTGCAGATATTGATAAAGGTGGAGTTTTTGCTTCAATTGTTGGAACTCTGGATTTGCTTACTGAAAAAGAAAGAAAGAGAGTTAAAGGAATAATAGTCAATAAATTTAGAGGTGATCCTGCTGCTTTTAAATCTGGAGTAGAGTTGATAGAAAAATATTCTAATAAAAAAGTATTGGGAGTTATGCCATATTTAGAAAAACTTAATTTACCTTCAGAAGATAGTTTGCAGCAAGAAATTTATAGTAATCAGAACTACAAGGTTGATATTGCAGTTATTGCCTATCCAGGGATGTCAAACTTTACAGATTTTGATTATTTTAAAACTGCAAAAGATATTCAGCTTAGATATGTAAAAAAGGAAATGGAGCTGGGAGATCCTGATTTAATTATACTGCCTGGTTCTAAAACTACTATTAGTGACTTAGAATTTTTATATGAATCAAAACTTTCTGGAAAAATCATTGAAAAGGCAGCCCAAAATACTGAAATTATCGGTATTTGTGGGGGCTATCAAATGCTAGGTCAAAAAATATCAGATCCGGATAATTTGGAAGGGACCAGGCAAAATATAAAAGGCCTTTCACTACTAAAGATTAGTACTGTTCTGGAATCTCAAAAAATAACGAGACAGGTTAAGGTGGAGAGTTTAAATAAACTAAATTTTTTTAAAAATAGTCAGAAGAAAGTTTTAAGTGGTTATGAAATTCATCAGGGTAAAACTATACTAGCTGCTGATCAGAAATCATTATTTAAGTTAAAAAGACAGAAATTAGGTAAGTCAGAAAAAACTGTTTGTGATGGAACAGTAAATGAGAGAGGAAATGTCTGGGGTACATATATTCATGATATTTTCAAAAATGATTGTTTTAGAAAATCATTAATTAATCATCTTTTAACAAAAAAAGGTCTGAGTTTAGATTCAGAACTAGAAAAAAGTGCAGCTGAGATCAGAGAAGACAATTATAACTATCTGGCATCAGAATTTAGAAAACATATTGATCTTGAGTCATTATATAAAATTATTTTTGATAATTAGGTGGTGTAATAGATGAAGGGAATGGTTCATGTTTATACAGGTAAAGGCAAAGGGAAAACAACTGCTGCCTTTGGATTGGCAATTAGGGCAGTAGGAGCAGGGAAAAATGTTTATATAGCTCAGTTTGTTAAAGGTATGAAATATAGTGAATTAAAAAGCTTAAAAAAGATAGAAAGAATTGAGATTAAACAGTATGGATTAAATTGTTTTATCAAAGGGAAAGCAGAAGAGGAAGATATTAATGCAGCTCGCAAAGGCCTAGAAGAAGTAGCCAAGATTTTAAAATCAGGTGAGTATGAGCTAGTAATTTTGGATGAAGCAAATATTGCTGTTTATTATGATCTTTTTTCTGAAGAGCAATTAATTGAAGCTATAGATAATCGTTCAGAAGAAGTGGAAGTTGTAATTACTGGTCGTTATGCGGCAGATAAGATAATAGAATATGCTGATCTGGTAACAGAAATGAAAGAAATTAAACATTATTATCAAAAAGGTGTTAAAGCAAGAATTGGAATTGAAAAATAAATTTTTGAGACATATTTTGAAGCTTTAGCTTCAACTTAGAGAAATTTATTGGGCTTTTTAAAAAATTGAGGAGGAAAGTATGAAAGATAATAATCCAAAAAAGATAGAAGCTAAAAGCATGAGGTTGATCGATCAAGAAATTGGCAAGTTAGACTGCAGTGATGCAGAATTAAAAACAATCAAACGGGTGATTCATGCTTCAGCGGAGCCAAAGCTAGCTTCAGAGGTTAAATTTTCTCAGAATGCAATAGAAATTATGAGTGATTTAATCCGAGAAGGAGCAGATATCATAACTGATGTTACAATGCTTAAAGCTGGAATTAATGAGCATAAATTAGCTGAATATGGAGGGGAGTTAAAATGTTTTATTGCTGATCAAGATGTTAGAGATAAAGCAGAAAAGACTTCTTTAACGAGATCAATTATGGCTATGCGGAAAGCTATTGATTTACCGGGCAAGAAAATTTTTGCTATAGGTAATGCACCAACAGCTTTATTTGAATTAATTAATTTAAGCCAAAAAGGAAAAAAAGTTGATTTTATTGTCGGCACCCCTGTTGGTTTTGTGGGAGCGGCTGAATCTAAAGATGATTTAATGCAAACTGAGATACCACATATTTCTTTAAAAGGCCGTAAAGGTGGCAGTGCTATTGCTGCTTCTATTGTTAACTCTGTCTTATATAATTTAGATGATTAATTATGGCTTTTGAACGTTATATAACAAAAGGTGGTAAAAAATATAGATTGGGTTATACTACTGGCACCACAGCTGCTGGGGCAGTAAAAGCTGCGGCACTAATGTTATTAGAACAGAAAACTGTAAACAAAATCATTATTAAGACGCCTGCAGAAATAGAAGTTGAAATGGAGACCCAGGATTGTTTTTACAGTACAGATCTGGCCCGGGCGGCAGTTGTTAAAGATGCTGGTGATGATCCAGATCAGACAGATGGAATAAAAATTACAGTAGAATTAAAAAGAATAAAATTTGATAAAACTTTGAACAAAAGCAAAGTGATACTCAAAGGAGGTAAAGGAGTTGGTAAAGTAACTAAACCTGGACTGCAGCTGGATGTTGGTCAGGCGGCAATCAACCCTGAACCTCGTAAAATGATTAAAAAAGCTGTGCGGGATATTTTTCCAGAAAACAATATTTTTGAAGTGCATATTTCTGCTCCTGCAGGAGTAGAGATTGCTAAAAAAACTTTTAATCCCAAACTGGGAATTAAAGGTGGTATTTCAATTCTTGGGACGACTGGTATTGTAGAACCGATGTCAGAATCAGCCTACAAAGAGTCGCTAGCTGTAGAATTGAGACAGGCAGCTGCCTTAGGATATAAAAAATTAATTTTTGTTTTTGGCAATCATGGCAAAAAGCGGGCTCTGAAGGCAGGCTTTAAAGAAGAACAGATTATTAGAATGAGTAATTTTGTAGGTTTTATGCTGACAGAGCTTAAGGAGCTTAAAATAGATGAGATTGTGATGGTTGGTCATATTGGTAAAATAGTTAAAGTTGCCGGTGGAATTTTTAATACACATAGTAAGTTAGCTGATGGCCGCCGGGAAATAATTGCTGCTCATGCAGCTTTAGCGGGAGCAAATCAAAAAATAATTGAAGATATTTTTGCAATTAATACTGCTGAGGAAGCTGCTGAATTTCTTCTTGCTCATAATCTGGAAAAAGTTTTGCAAAACATTAGTGAAGCAGTAGTCAGTAAAGTAGAAGCAAAACTTGAAAATAAAATTAAGTGTAAAGCAGTAATTTTTACTTTAAATCAGGGTATTGTTGCTCTTTCAAAAGAAGCAGAGGAGGATTTTAATTTTGAATAAAGTTTATGTACTGGGAATTGGACCGGGAAATAAAGACTATTTACTAAAAAAAACAGAAAAAATTATAGAAAAAATGGATGTTTTAATCGGAGGCAGTAGAGCTTTAGAGACTTTTGCAGAACAAAAGGCTAAAAAAATTAAAATTACTCTGCCCTTAGTTAAAATTAAAAATTATATTTTGACTAATTATGAAAAGAAAAAAATTGCTGTTTTAGTTTCAGGAGATCCAGGTTTATACAGCTTACTTAATTATTTAAAAAGAGAAATAAATCTTGATATTTTGGAAGTTATTCCTGGGATCAGTTCTTTACAGCTTGCTGCTTCTAGAATTCAAATTAGTTGGAATGATATGAGAATTACCAGTCTCCACGGTAAAGATAATAAAGAGGAACTGTTTGTTCTCTTAAAAAAAGAAGCTAAGGTTGGGTTTTTTACAGATAGCAAATTTCCTCCGGCAAAGATTGCTGAGTATTTAATAGAAAATAAAATTAAAGATAAAACTATTTGTGTTTTTGAAAATCTTTCTTATGTAGATGAAAATATTACTGTTGGCAGTGCTGAAGAAATTAAAAAGTTTTCATTTTCTAAACTGACAGTGATTATTATTCTGGATAAGAATCAATTAAATTCTAGCCTTAGAGGTGATATTGATGAGTGAATGGGAATATAATACTCCTGGGATTGCTGATGATTGTTTTATCAGAGATGAAGTTCCGATGACTAAAGAAGAAGTAAGAGCGGTACTCTTATCTAAATTAAGACTTAAAAAAAATCAGGTAGTTTATGATATTGGAGCCGGCAGCGGTAGTGTTGCAATTGAGATGGCTTTGGTTTTAAAAAAAGGAAAAGTTTATGCACTAGAAAGAAAAAAGAAGGCCCTTAATTTAATTAAAAAAAATGTTATAAAATTTAATATAAACAACATTGAAATAATCGCGGCGGAAGCTCCTGCGGGAATTGATGCTTTACCTGGGGCAGATAGAATTTTTATCGGCGGCAGTGGAGGCCAACTTGTTGCAATTCTTGAGGCGGCTGATCAAAAGCTAAAAGATACAGGTAGAATTGTTTTAACCGCAGTTACAATTAATACCTTAACAGCTGCTGTGCAGACACTGGAAAAATTAGATTATGACCTGGATATTGTGAATATTGCTGTGACCAGGACTAAAAAAATTAGTGATTATCAGATGTTTAAAGCTTTAAATCCAGTTTATGTTATAAGTGCCCAAAAGAAGCTATAAATTAAAAAGAAATAGTGAAAGAGATTAATAGAGTCAAGTTAAATGGATGGAGGAATCATTTTGACTAAAAAATTGTATGGAATTGGGGTTGGAGTTGGCGATGCCGGTCTGGTTACTTTAAAAGCAGTGGAAATTTTAAAAGAAGTTGATTATATCTGTACACCACTCTCAACTAAAAGTGACTCCAGTAAGGCACTAAATATTATTTCTAATCTGGTAGAACTAAAAGACCGAGTTGTTAAATTGAGTTTTAAAATGTCAAAAAGCAGAAAAGAGCTTGAACAATCACGCACAGCTGCTGCTCGAAAGATATATCAGTTATTAAAAAAAGATAAGAAGATTGCTTTTGTAACTATAGGGGATCCTTTATTGTACAGCACTTATTCTTATATGCTAAAAAAGATTAAAGATTGGGATAATTCAATTGAAATTGAAACAATACCCGGAATTAATTCTATTGCAGCTGCTACTTCAAGATATAATCTACCTCTGGCAGAAGAAAAAGAAAATACAGCAATTTTATCTAATATTAAAAACGAGGACCATTTAGAAAGAGTTTTGGATTTATTTGAAACAGTAGTAATTTTAAAGTTGAGTCGTAATTATGAGGTAGCATACCGTGTCTTAGAAAAATTAGGTTTAAAGACAAATGTGCTTATTGCTAGTAAATGTGGTTTTGAAGATGAGTTTTATACTGAAAATATAGAAGTGTTTAAAAATAAAAAAATTGAATATCTGACATTAATGATAGTAAAAAGAAAGGGGCTCTAATAGATGAAAGTATATATAATAGGTGCTGGTGCTGGTGATCCAGAATTATTAACTATTAAAGGAAAAAAAGCAATAGAGAATTCAGAAATCATAATTTATGCTGGCTCATTAGTTAATCCAGAAGTTTTAAAGTATAATAAAGCAGCTAAAACATATAATAGTGCTAAATTAAGTTTAGATCAGGTAATTGAGATAATAAAAAAAGCTGCAGCTGAGGATAAGAATGTAGCTAGAGTCCATACAGGAGATCCCTCTATATATGGAGCAATTAAAGAGCAGATTGATAGTTTGGCAGAAAATGAAATTGATTATCAGATTATACCAGGAGTTAGCTCATTTTTAGCCGCAGCAGCAGCTTTAGAAGCAGAATATACTTTACCAGATGTTTCTCAAACTGTTATTTTAACTAGACAGGCTGGAAGAACTCCAGTTCCAGACAAAGAAAAATTGGCTAGTTTAGCTCAACATCAAGCTTCAATGGCTATCTTTTTAAGTGTACAGATGATAGAAGAAGTAGTAGATAATTTAAGCAAGGAATATCCTTTAACAACTCCAGCTGCTATTG
>Ga0182234_10071_pt1 | contig 48455 bp, 42 predicted proteins | sample hydfratesGB_TM_A_FD_145595 | JGI IMG/M metagenome (GOLD analysis project Ga0182234, IMG submission 145595) | Subsurface microbial communities from deep shales in Ohio, USA - hydraulic fracturing test GB_TM_A | ecosystem: Environmental > Aquatic > Deep subsurface > Shale gas/oil reservoir >...
ATGTTTGACTACGGAAATTCAGATGAAATGTTCAGAGAAAAGTTAAGTTTTAGTATCTAGAAATACTAAAGGTACAGGCTATTTTAAAAAAATCAAAAAAACCGTGCATTGCAACTTGCAATTCACCAAAGTAAATTCTTTAAATCACATATTTGACAAAATTATTGTAATGTGTTTTAATATAGGAAAAGAAAATATTTCTGTTGTCTAATCTCATCTGAGAGCGGGGGACCCACTTTTTTGGGGCGAATCTATTTTTAGAAGAAGACCTTTACTTCTAGCCCGACAGCTAACTCCGTAGACTTTAAATAAGGGACAGACTTGATGCCACCATGTATTCTATATGGTGAAATTTATCTATTGGCACTACAGTCTATCTGTAGTGTTTTTTTGATTTTATAGAGCTTTTTTTAAGTATATAACTAGTTATTATTTTTTGAAAGGAGTAGAGAGAATGAAGATCAGCAAGAAAAATTTAACCCCGGCACAGTACTTAGTTTTTGGGTATTTTATTATTATCATGCTGGGTTCAATACTTTTGATGCTCCCGATTGCTACAACTGATGGACAGGGTTTGAGAGCAGTAGACGCGGTATTTACAGCAACCTCAGCAACCTGTGTCACAGGTTTGATTGTTGTTAATACTAAAGAAGCCTTTACTCATTTTGGCTCAACTGTGATTATGCTTTTAATCCAGATTGGTGGGCTGGGTATTATGTCAATGTCCACTTTGTTTGCCTTTATAATTGGAAAGAAGATAAGTCTAAAAGAAAGATTAATTATTCAGGAAGATTTAAACCAGTATCAAATCTCAGGTATGGTGAGACTTGTCCAGTACCTGCTCGGTTTTACCTTTGCAATTGAAGGAACTGCAGCAGTTATCTTATTTGCACGTCTGGTACAGGATTATCCTGCAGGGAGAGCAATTTATTTGGCTATTTTCCATGCTGTATCAGCGTTTAACAATGCTGGTTTTGATCTTTTTGGAAACAGTTTAGAGAATTTTACCGGGGATATAACAATCAACTTTGTGATTATGGCCTTAATAATCCTTGGTGGTATAGGTTTTGGTGTTATGGTAGAGGCATATAACAGAGTTAAGTTTAAAAAAACAACTCTACAGACTAAAATAGTACTTATAATGACTCTAGCCTTACTTGTATTTGGTTTTATAATCTTTTTTGTTTTAGAATATGATAATACTCTTGCCGGCCTGCCTCTGCTTGATAAAACACTGGGGGCAATGTTTTTATCTGTAACTCCCAGAACAGCAGGTTTTAACACAGTAGCAACCGGGGCTTTAAAACAGTCTTCACTTTTTATAATTATTATCTTAATGTTTATTGGTGCTTCTCCCGGTTCAACCGGTGGAGGTATCAAGACAACTACTTTTGGCGTGATGCTTGTTACCTTAAAAAACATGATCACAGGGAAAGAAGATATGGAAGTATATAACCGCCGCTTTGAAAAAAAGATTGTCTATGAGGCCTTTACAATAACTATGCTGGCTGCCGGGCTTGTTGTATTAGTAACTACCCTGTTATTAGTAATTGAAGATTTTCAGTTTATAGATGTTTTATTTGAAACAGTTTCTGCCTTTGGTACAGTGGGACTTTCAACAGGAATTACTGGACAGCTGTCTGATATAAGTAGAGTATTGATTACAATTACGATGTTCGCAGGTAGAGTTGGACCACTGACTCTAGCCCTTGCCTTTGGCGAAAGAGTAAGAAAAGGAAAATATCACTATCCAACAGAAAAAGTAATGGTCGGTTAATTTTGATAGGAGGACAGACAAATGAAACAGTTTGTAGTAGTAGGTTTAGGTAGATTTGGTGCCAGTGTTGCGACAACTCTGGCTGAAAATGGACATGATGTATTAGCAATTGACCGTGATCCCGAAAAAGTTCAGGCAATTAGTGCTGATGTAACTCATGCTGTAGAGGCTGATGCGACTGATGAAGAAGCCCTAAAAACATTAGGAGTTAGAAACTTTGATGTAGCAGTGGTCAGCATTGGAGATAATGTTTCAGCAAATATATTATGTACTTTAATCTTAAAAGAGTTAAATTTACCTTTTGTAATAGTTAAAGCACCAGATAAATTACACGGCAAAGTTTTAACCAAAGTTGGGGCAGACAGAATAGTCTATCCTGAAAGAGATATGGGGGCTAGAATTGCTCAGAACCTTATTTCTTCGAATGTTTTAGACTATATAGAATTTGCTCCTGAATATGGTGTAATAGAGCTATTGGCAACTGATAAAATGACAGGCAAATCTCTTAAGGATCTTGAGTTAAGAGCTAGTTTCGATGTCAATGTAATGGCAATTAAGCGGGGAGAAAACATCCATATTTCTCCCGGAGCAGATGATATAATTGAAGAGGGAGATAAATTAGTTCTAATGGGTAAAAATGAGAATCTTGATAAAATGCGTGACTTTGGAAATTAATTTTTGTTAGGGAGTGTTAAATATGAAGATAAAAATTAAAACATTAAAAGGCAAAATGCTCCTCGGATTTGCAGTTATGATCTTAATTTTAGCGGGGGTAGTTGGCTGGAGTATTTATAACTTTGAGTCTCTTTCGAATGCGATCAATGATATTTTAGTTGAAAACTACCGCAGCATTAAAGCTAGTGACAGTATGGTCGAATCAATAGAGCGTCAGGATAGTGCTCTGCTGCTGCTTTTAAGAACCTCAGAAGAGCAGGGACAGGAAATATTTAGACGCAACGAAAAAGAATTCTATACCTGGCTTGCCAGGGCAGAAGATAATATTACTATCGACGGTGAAGGAGCAATTTTAGAGAAGATAAATGAAAAGTATTTTAACTTTGTCTCTAAATTTGATCAATTCTATAATGCAGATGAGAATCAGCGTTGGGAGATATATAACCAGGAGCTACTGCCCTTATTTAATGAGATCAAGACTGATATCCGTGAGTTGAGAGAACTTAATAGACAGGCAATGGTAGAGGCTCAGGGGGATGCAAACAGCAGAGCCAACCAGGCAATAATCTACACAATTGGACTGGCTTTATTAGTTACAGCATTTTCATTAATCTTTGCTTTTTATCTTACTAAACAGATACTGCGGCCGATTAAAGAACTAGAAAAAGGTATTAAAGAAGTGGCTGCCAGAAACTTTCAGCGTAAAGTTGAAGTGGCTTCTGAGGATGAGATCGGGGTGCTGGCTGATGAATTTAATGAGATGATTTCCAAATTGAAAGAATATGAGAAAATAAATGTTAAAAAACTGCTGATGGAAAAAGAAAAGTCAGAGGCTGTAGTGAATAATTTAAGCAGCCCTTTAATAGTAACAGATAAAGATCACAAAATTGTTTTAATAAACGAAACAGCAAAAGAACTTTTTTCACTGAGGGAGGATGTACTTGGCACGCACTTTTTAGAGGTAATTAAAGCAGAAGAGATTTTTGAATACATTAAAAATCCTGAAGCAAAAGAAGAAAAGACATTCCTCTTGAAAAAAAATGATAAAAAAAGACATTACAGGATTTCTACCAAACAGGTAATAGATGAAGACGAAGAATATCAATTTACTGTTACTCTTTTAGAAGATATTACCCGCTTAAAAGAAATCGATAATATGAAATCTGAGTTTGTTTCAACTGTATCTCATGAGTTTAGGACCCCATTAACTTCTATGAATATGGGCCTCAACATGGTAATTAACGAGGATACAGGAGAATTAAATGAGGAACAGAAGGAACTGCTGGAAGCAGCCTATGAGGATGTGGAACGATTAACTGAGTTAGTAAATGATCTGCTTGATCTCTCTAAGATTGAATCAGGTAAAATTGAAATGGAGTTTGATAAGGTAGATGTCAATGATATTATTGAAAAAACACTTAACCCCTTCCATAAACAGGCGGAGGAAAAAGAAATTGAGCTCAAATTTAAACAGTCTGAGGATAACATTTTTGCTTATGCAGATCCTTCAAAAATCAGCTGGGTTATATCTAACCTGGTTGGAAATGCACTCCGCTATGCTGATGAAGGTAAAATAGAAGTGGATGCAGAAATAAAGGGTAGAAGGGTTCTAGTATCAGTAGCAGATAATGGACCGGGGATTCCAAAAGAATACCAGTCTAAAATTTTCGAAAAATTTGTTAGGGCCGGCAGTGATAAAGAAGAAAAAAGTGGAACCGGTCTCGGCCTTGCTATTGCAAAAGAAATTATTACAGCCCACAATGGTCGGATCTGGGTTGACAGTGAAGAAGGAGAAGGCTCTACTTTTTCATTCTACATCCCAAGATATGGCTATCAGGAGGAAAATAATGAGTAAAATTTTAGTAGTAGATGATGAAAAAAATATTAGATTAGTTGTTGGTAAAAGTCTGGAAAAGGCAGGTTATAATGTGGATTATGCTGTAGATGGAGTGGAAGCAGTTGATAAGGCTAATAATATTAGTCCAGATCTTATTTTACTTGATTTAAGGCTGCCGAAGATGAATGGTTTTTTAGTACTTGAAGCTTTAAAAAGTGATGCAGCAACTGAGGAAATACCGGTTATTATATTGTCTGCTTTATCTGAAGAAGATGATGTGCAAAAGGCAATTTCTTCAGGTGCTGAAGACTTTTTAGTCAAACCAATCAGCCAGAGTGATTTACTGGCTGCTGTAGAAGAAAGTATTATGGAAGCAGGAACAGGACAGGAAGAAATAGAGGAGGAAGATAATAATGAAAAATAAAGTACTGGTTGTTGATGATGAAAAGAATATTCGTTTGACTTTAAAGAAAGCTCTTTCGAATGCAGACTATGAAGTTGAAACAGCTGTTAATGGAGAGGATGGACTGGCAAAATTAAAAGAAGAAGAAATCCCGGTTGTACTGCTTGATATGAAAATGCCGGGAATGGATGGCATCCAGTTTTTAAAAGAAGTAACAAATAAAGAAATTGAGACAAAGGTAATAATGATTACAGGATATGGTAGTGTAGAAACAGCAGTTGAAACTCTAAAGTTAGGGGCTGTTGATTATCTGCGTAAACCATTTAAGCCAGAAGAAATTATTAATATTGTTCAGGATGTATTTGAACGCTATAAGGTTGAAAATAGTGAAAAAGAAGTAGAAAGTTTTGAAGAATATATTATGCTTGCTAAAAATGCAATTAATAAACGAGACTTCTCAAAGGCAAAAGAAATGCTGCAGCAGGCCACTTCTCTTGACTCTGAAAAGCCTGAACCATTTAACCTGCTCGGTATTATTTATGAGATGCAGCATAAGCAGGGAGAAGCAATGAAAATGTACAGAGCTGCTCTGGCACTTGATCCTGGCTATAAACCGGCAAATGAAAACATTGAAAGGGCAGGAGAAAGTATGGGCTCCATTGACTTAGATGATGTTAACTTTGGAGATGACGAGGAGGAAGAATAGATGTTTATTGTTATTGTAGGCTGTGGCCGCACCGGTTCTCTGCTTGCTGGAAAACTTTCTCGTTCTGGTAACGAAGTTGTTGTTATAGAACAAAATCCAGATTCATTTGCTCTGCTGCCGGTTGACTTTTCAGGTTTTGAGATAGAGGGGGATGCAGCTGAAAGTGATGTTTTGATTGAAGGTAAAATAGAATCTGCTGACCTTTTAATAGTTAGTACCGGCAATGATCAGATTAACTATCTTGTATCACAGATGGCCAGGGTTAATTTTGATGTACCCAGAATTATGGTCAGGACTATAGACCCATCAGTGGAGAAGATGTATGAAAAAGAAGAACGTTTTGAGATATTTTCTCAGATATCTCTTTTGGCTGAAAACATGATAAATAAAATTGAGCGAGAAGGGATGAGGTAATTATGGAGATTATACTGGTTGGAGGAGGTAAGCTAATTTACCATCTTGCCAAAAAGCTAATTTCTAAAGGACATTTTGTAACAATTATCAATAAAGATCGTAAACTTGCTGATGATCTGGCAAGAGAAATAAAGGCTACAGTTGTCTTTGGTGATGCAGCAGATAAAAAAGTTCTGGAAGATGCTGGCGCCTATAAGGCTGATAACCTTGTATCTTTGACGCAAAAGGACCACAGTAATCTCTTTATCTGCAAAATGGCAATGGACTACTTTGGAGTTGAGAGAACTACAGCTCTAGTAAATAATCCAGAAAATGAAGAACTGTTCAATATATTGGGGATTACGGGGATTTTTAATGTTACTGATTTGATCAGTTCAATTATTGAGCAGAGTGTGATTTCAGAAGATGTAAGTAATTTAACCATGATTGAAGAGGGAAAACTAAGTATCTTCCAGGTTGAGGTAGCACCTGACTCTGCAGCTGCTGGCAAGGAAATTAAAGAAATTGACCTTCCTATTTCGATTGTTTTAGGTGGTATAGTTAGAAATGGAGATATTTCAATTCCTAGAGGTGGGTCTAAGATTCAGGCGGGAGATAAAATTGTCATAATTTCACTGCCCGAAGAACAGGCAGAAGCTATTAAAGTCTTTGGTGGTGAAGAATAAGATGAAATATAAAAATCTGCTTATTTCTCGTTACTTTCTGATTTCAAAATATACCGGGATTATTATTATCTTTGCCGGGGCTGCTATTCTATCACCACTTTTATTTTTACTAGCTTTTCCTGAAGAAAGCAGCCTGGCACCTCATTTTCTGCTGGCAGGAGGACTTTCTATTCTGGCAGGATTAGTATTATTTATTTATGGGAGCAGACATCAGGAAGAAGATGTGGAGTTATCCTTAAACGAAGGGAGTATAATTGTTATTTTCTCCTGGCTTGGGGCAATTTTCTTCTCTGCAATACCTTTTATAACTATTTTAGATATGAGCTGGAGCCATTCTATTTTTGAAGTAGTAAGTGGTTGGACAACTACCGGTTTGTCTCTTGTTGATGTTACTAGTGCCCCGAAATTAATCCTGATCTGGCGCTCGATTATGCAGTTTTTCGGTGGAGCTGGCCTTGCAGTAATTGCTTTATCTTCACTGCTCCCGGTTCATGGAATGGGATTATATATGGCTGAGGCAAGAAGTGATAAATTATTACCCCATGTAAAACGCTCTACCATGTTGATCATGAAAATCTATACTTTCTATACTGCAGCAGGGATTATTCTCTATTATTTTGCAGGGATGCCGCTCTTTGATTCCATAAATCACTCGATGGCTGCAATTTCTACTGGAGGTTTTTCCACTCAGCCTGACAGCATCGGCCATTACAACAGTTTATCTATTGAAGTGGTGACAATTGTCTTAATGCTGCTTGGTACAATAAACTTTGCAACTCATTACACACTGCTTAAAGGTAAGGTTAAAACATTCTTTAAAAATGCTGAGATACGTTTAATGATAACTCTATTTATATTTTTAACTCCTATATTAATGTTTTTTTCATTAAACTCTTTATACCCTATGCTAAGCGAGAATTTTAGAATTACCTTTTTCCAGATCATTACAGCTTTATCAACAACCGGTTTTTCGACGATTTCTTTTGCCGGCTGGCCGATATTTGCTAACTTTATCATTATATTAATTATGCTTGTTGGTGGTGGAACAGGTTCAACTGCTGGTGGTATTAAGCAGTATAGAATCTATTTGATTTTTAAATCAATCTACTGGGAAATTAAAGAACAGTTTTTACCTCGCAGAAGTGTCAGCAGCAATTATCTCTGGCGGGGAGAGAATAAGTTTTATGTAAAAGATCAGCATGTAAAAGATGTAGCTAACTATATATTACTATACTTGTTTACTTTTTTTGCAGGAGTAGCAGTCCATACAGCCTATGGATATTCTCTTTTAGATAGTATGTTTGAATTTGGATCAGCTCTGGGTACAGTTGGGATTTCAATCGGTTTACTTTCGCCAGAAGCTCCTCTGGGTATAATCTGGACTCAGACAATTGGAATGTTTTTAGGTAGGCTTGAATTCTTTATAATTCTTTATGCCGGGATAAAACTATTTAAAGACGGAGTTTATATTTCGAAGCATTAATGTAGTCTTAATTACCCCAGAGAGATTCTATTTGTTCAGTAACAATGGAGCTTCTCTGGGGTTTTTATTTTGTATAATATTTTCTTCAGGAGAACTTAATAATTAGATATTATTTCGAGTTTTATGTAATATAATAAATTTAGGCTCAAGTAGTAAGTTGAAATATCAGGGAGGTGCTGAAAAATGAAAGACAAGAAAAAACCTGTGAAGAAAGAAAGTGAAAAGAAAGAAGAAAAGAAATAATTTCTTTAATCAGTAACAGCTAAACTATGTATATTTTCCCCTGTAGACTTAATGCTAACAGGAAATTTTTTTGTTGTTAATAATCCGATAAGATGAAAAAAATCACACTAAGGATTTAAAACAGCTGGCTGATTATTTGGAACGCCAGAATCTGGATTAGGGTTATCTTTTTAGTTTTAACCTTTAACCAGGTGTTTTTTATTTAAAGTTACTATAAATGAGGCACCACCTTGCTTATTATTTTGAATATTGACCTCTGCTTGATGTTTATCAATAATGTCTTTAACTATAGCCAGACCAAGCCCGGTGCCATTACTATCATTTCTGGATCTTGATTCATCTACTTTATAAAATCTTTCCCATACTTTATCCTGTTTTTCTTCTTCGATTCCTTTCCCTTCATCTTTAATCATGATTTTCACATTTTCTATTTCATTTTTTGGATTATTAATTTTTTGAGTTATAATTTCTATCTTAGAATTTTCAGGTGAGTGTTTAACTGCATTATCAATTAAATTTATAAAAACTTCTTTAAATTTATTTGGATCTACTTTAATCTCCAAGTTATTATTTTCGTAATTTCCTTTTATTTTAATATTTTTCTTATTGATTTCAGTTTCTAATGAATTGACAGCAAAACTAATTAAGTCTTTTAGTTTAACCCTTTTTATATTTAATTTAATTCCATCTGAGTCTAATTGACCAAGGATAAGTAATTCTTCTACCAGGTATTGAAGATGTTCAGCTTCATTTTTCATTATTGATGAATAATTTTTTAGCTGTGTTTGATTTAAGTCCTGTTCTTCAATTATTTCAGCAAAACCTTTAATTGATGAGAGAGGTGTTCTAAATTCGTGAGATATGTTTGCAATATATTCTTTTCTGAGTTTTTCCAGTCTGTTTTTCTTTTTGATTGTTTTTTCAATTTCTTCTACAGCATAATTATAGGTTTCGATCAAATTCTTCAATTCAGTTGTTTTAACATTATTCTCTTTGATTTTAGTAAATTCATTATTAGAAATATTCTTAGCAGAAGCCTTAACTTTATTTAATGGTTTGACGATGTTTTGACTGAATCTAATGCTCAATAATAAAGCAATAATCAAGGCTATTAAGGATGAATAGAAAATTAATTTTAAGATGTCAATTATAGTTGTTTTTACACTATCTAACTCTGATTTCAGTATAATGCCTCCAATAATATCAGAGTTTCCTTTTGTATTTAACGAGATGTCTTTATTTTCATTAAGTGGATCTTTAAAAAGAGGAAAGATCATTAATAGTTCATTTTTTTTAGGTCCCTTTATTTTATTTATAACTTGATTACCGGCAATTACTTCTTTTAGAGTTTTATCTTCGATCTCCATTTTTAGAGAATCAAAATTAGATGAATTCAATATAAAATCTCCGTGATTATTAATTATTCCAATTTCTAGTTCAGATGTTTTAGAAATTGTGTTTATTCTTAACAAACTTTCATCCTGTCTGAATTTTTTTAGATTGGCATCATTGATATAATTATTAATAATTTCTGCAATTCTATGCCCATCTTTAGAGGCTTTCCATTCTCGTAAACCATAGTAATAGTTTTGGATTAAATATCCAAAGATACCACTAATAATAATTATGGTGATTAATACAATAATAGTATTTGTGATTAACAATCTGCTAAAAAAACTATTAAAATTAATCTTCATGATTATCTTCCTTAAATGAAAATTTATAGCCAGTACCCCAGACAGTTTTTATGAATTTATTATTTATATCTTTTTCCTTTATTTTTCTTCTAATTCTTTTAATATGCTCATCAATAGTTCTAATCTCTTGATTATTTTCAACCCCCCAGATATTTTTGAGCAGTTCTTTTCTAGAAAAAACTTTATTACTATTTTTTAACATAAATTCAAATAAGGCGAATTCTTTGGGAGCAAAACTAATAAGTTGATTGTTGATAGAGATGGATTTATCATCATTACTTAATTTAAATCTAAATTCAGAAAAATTGTAGACTTTAGAATTATTATTTTCACTTCTAGTTTGATTTCCAGACCTTCTTAAAACCGCCTTGATTCTTGCTCTTAATTCTCTGGGAGAAAATGGTTTGGTTACATAATCATCTGCACCAATTTCCAGTCCTAATACTTTATCAGCCTCTTCAGCTTTGGCTGTCAACATAATTATGGGAGTATAGACTTTCTTTTCTTTTAGTTTTTTACAGATTTCCCAGCCATCCATTTCGGGAAGCATTATATCAAGCAGAATTAGATCATAATCATTTTCCATAGCTTCTTTATAACCTGATTTTCCATCTTTTTTAAATACAACTTCTGTGTTGTAACTATTAAACATAGCCTTAACTAGCTCAAATATATTTTTGTCATCTTCAATTAATAAGATTTGTTTGTTATTTAAATTCATAGTTACCTCCTTCATTTACAATTTGTTTATATTATATATTCTAAGATAACGGCAAAAATCCTTTTTTAAATCTAAAATAGCTAATAATTTAATTTAAATATAAATAATTTGTATATAAATTTGATTTTTGTTTATAATTTGTTTATAATTATAATCAAGAAATAGTTATAAAATTTAATTAATTTGGAGGGGTACTATGAATAAAAATGAAAAAAGCAAAATGGAAATGTTTTATTATTATTTGAAGATAGGTTTAGCTATTGCCTTTGTTATTTGGGTTACCATTTCAATTAATGGTTTACAGGGCACAGCACAGGAAAACAGCAATTTGATTTTAAGACCAGAATTTGAGACATCATTTCTTCCTGGAGGTCCTGAGAGATTTTCGGAGGCCTATGCTGATGTAGAAAATGTTGATACAGAAGCAAAAGTTGAAGAAGGAGATTATCTCTGGAGTACAATACTTATTGCTAATAGAGGTAAAAAAGATGGACAGGAACTAAATATTAATATAGAAACTGCTGCAGAAATGGATCAAATTCTTGTTAGTCCAACTGGCTATAGTAATGAAGTTAATATAGAAACTGAAGATAATAAGATGAGTACTGAGATTAGTGTAGAAGAGCTTGATATTGATGATGCAGCCAGGATATTTATTGGGTTTAATAAGGATAAGATAAATGTCAATGAGCAAAATTGGGCTGATAGTTATGAAGATTACTTAAAAAGAATTAGTATTGAATCAGGAAATGTTGAAGATATATTTTATGGATTAGCATATTAAAAGTATATACACTCCCATTTAATAAAGAGACCGGCATTAATGCTGGTCTCTTTAAATATTACTTATTATGATCAAGGAGGATTTAGTTGAAACAGCTATTTTTTGAATTTATTTTAATGGCAATTTTCATTATAATTTCAGGAACTTATTTATCAAAATTTGGAGATATAATTGCTGATAAAAGTGGTCTGGGTCAGGCTTTTATCGGTGGAATTTTAATTGCAATGGCAACTTCACTACCAGAACTTGTGACAAGTATCAGTTCAGCTCTTGTTGGAGCTCCAGATATTGCAGTCGGTAACGCTTTTGGCAGCAACACATTTAACCTTGTCATTTTAGCCTTTGCTGATTTACTTCAGGGAAAAGGTCCACTACTACTTCGAGTTAACTACAGCCACCTTCTTTCTGGTCTGGTAGGAGTTTTACTTTCAGCATTGGTAGTTTTCAGCCTTATCTTATCCCATTTTATGAATTTCAATTTGAGTATTTTTGGTGTGGGAGTAGATAGTATAACCTTACTTATTACATATATTATAAGTGTGAGAATGATCTATCGTTATGATCAGAAAAATCCTCTTGATCCCGATGATCCTGTCAAGGAAGAAGATCCAAATCCAGATTACACTCTAAATAAAACTCTGCTGGGCTTTGCCCTCTGTGCAGTTGTAATTGTTTTTAGCGGCTATCGTTTAACTATTACTGCAGATCAGATATCAATGTTGACCGGAATAGATCAGAGTTTTATTGGTTCAATAATGGTGGCAGCAGCAACTTCACTGCCGGAACTCGTTGCAACTATTTCCGCTATTAAGATCGGTGCCTATAATATGGCAGTCGGAAATGTCTTTGGCAGCAATATTTTCAATATGACAGTTATTTTCTTTGCCGATGTTTTTTACCGCCAGGGAGTTTTATTAGAAGATGCCCGCATAGTACATATTTTAACTGCAACTGTAGGTATTTTGATGGCAACAATAATTTTAATTGGTTTGTTTTATCGCTCACGCCGCTCGTTTATGTGGATGGGCTGGGATGCGATTGCAGCCACAGTAGTTTATTTTGCAGGAGTTTATCTGTTATTTCAGTTGGGACTGAATGTGATTTAGTAATAAGATCATTAATAGTAGAAGTGTATCCAAAACTTACTGGACTTATTAGAAAACTAAAAACCCACTCTATAAAAGGAGTGGGTCAAAAAGAGGAGAGAATTATCAAGTACAAAAATCTATTTAATAGCTGCATTTGATGCAGCTTCAAAAAGGGGATCAAATTTATACTTTTATTCTATTTATAATAATATCAGCAAGATATTAGTTCTCAATTAATTACAAATTAAAAACTTATTAAATAAAAAATAGTGGAGTTAAAGGTCCAAAATTTAATGACAGTATGCTAAAAATATTCCATATGGTTGTTACTGTATATATTACTGTGGTTTTTAACGGTGGCTGAGGTTTACTGCGGTGAAATTACTGTGGAAAATCGAATAAAATTAGCATCTCAATTGGAGATGATTTACCCTCAGAGAGGCTTCATTTTGTTCAGTTAATGATGGAACTTTTCTGGGGGTTTTTGTTACTTCGGAAGAAATTATTTTTATCACTTATTTGACAAAATATTTATAATGTGTTTTAATATAGGAAAAGAAAATATTTCTGTTGTCTAATCTCATCTGAGAGCGGGGGACCCACTTTTTTGGGGCGAATCTATTTTTAGAAGAAGACCTTTACTTCTAGTCCGACAGCTAACTCCGTAGACTTTAAATAAGGGACAGACTTGATGCCACCATTATATTATATTTTGGTGAAATTTATCTATGGCACTACAGTCTATCTGTAGTGTTTTTTTATTTTATAAAGCTTTTTTTAACATATAACTTATTTTACTTGTCTGGAAAGGAGTAGAGAGAATGAAGATCAGCAAGAAAAATTTAACCCCGGCACAGTACTTAGTTTTTGGTTATTTTATTATTATCATGCTGGGTTCAATACTTTTAATGCTGCCAGTTGCAACAACTGATGGTCAGGGGCTGGGAGCTATAGATGCAGTGTTTACAGCTACATCTGCCACCTGTGTGACAGGTTTAATTGTTGTTAATACTAAAGAAGCCTTTACTCATTTTGGTTCAACAGTTATTATGCTTTTAATCCAAATTGGTGGACTTGGTATCATGTCGATGTCTACCTTATTTGCCTTTATTATTGGGAAGAAGATTAGTTTAAAAGAAAGATTAATTATTCAAGAAGATTTAAATCAGTATCAGATATCGGGAATGGTGAGATTGGTCCAGTACTTGCTTGGTTTTACCTTTGCAATTGAAGGAACTGCTGCAGTTATCTTATTTGCTCGTTTGGTACAGGACTATCCTGCAGGGAGGGCAATTTATCTGGCTATTTTCCACGCTATATCTGCGTTTAATAATGCTGGTTTTGATCTTTTTGGAAACAGCCTGGAGAACTTTACCGGTGATATAACAATTAACTTTGTTATTATGGCTTTAATTATCCTCGGTGGTATAGGTTTTGGAGTGATGGTAGAAGCTTATAACAGAGTCAGGTTTAAAAAATCAACTCTGCAGACTAAAATAGTGCTTATAATTACTTTAGCTTTACTTATCTTTGGCTTTATTATCTTTTTTGTTTTAGAATATGATAACACTCTTGCTGGTCTACCTCTACTTGATAAAACACTGGGAGCAATGTTTTTATCTGTAACACCAAGAACAGCAGGTTTTAATACAGTAGCAACCGGAGCTCTAAAACAGTCTTCACTCTTTATTATCATTATCTTAATGTTTATTGGTGCTTCACCTGGCTCGACCGGTGGAGGTATCAAGACAACTACTTTTGGTGTAATGCTTGTTACCTTAAAAAACATGATAACTGGTAAAGAAGATATGGAAGTATATAACCGCCGCTTTGAAAAAAAGATCGTCTATGAGGCTTTTACTATTACAATGCTGGCTGCCGGGCTGGTTATATTAGTAACAACGCTTTTATTAGTGATTGAAGACTTTCAATTTATAGATGTTTTGTTTGAGACAGTATCCGCCTTCGGTACAGTGGGACTTTCAACAGGAATTACCGGTCAGCTATCTGATATTAGTAGAGTCTTAATTACAATTACTATGTTTGCTGGTAGAGTTGGTCCACTGACCCTGGCGCTTGCCTTTGGCGAAAGAGTAAGAAAAGGAAAATATCATTATCCAGCAGAAAAAGTAATGGTCGGTTAATTTTGATAGGAGGACAAATAAATGAAGCAGTTTGTAGTAGTAGGTTTGGGTAGATTTGGAGCCAGTGTAGCAACGACTCTGGCTGAAAATGGACATGATGTTTTAGCGATTGACCGTGACCCAGAAAAGGTGCAGGCAATCAGTGCTGATGTAACTCATGCAGTAGAAGCTGATGCTACTGATGAAGAAGCTTTAAAAACTCTGGGAGTTAGAAACTTTGATGTGGCAGTTGTTAGCATTGGAGATAATGTTTCAGCAAATATATTGTGTACTTTAATTTTAAAGGAATTAAGTTTACCGTATGTAATTGTAAAGGCACCTGATAAATTACACGGCAAAGTTTTAACAAAAGTTGGAGCAGATAGAATTGTTTATCCAGAGCGTGATATGGGGGCAAGAATTGCTCAGAATCTTATCTCTTCCAATGTATTAGACTATATAGAATTTGCTCCCGAATATGGAGTGATAGAGCTGCTGGCAACTGACAAAATGACAGGAAAGTCTTTAAAAGAACTTGAATTAAGAGCCAGTTTCGATGTTAATGTTATGGCAATCAAGCGCGGAGAAGACATCCATATTTCTCCTGGTGCTGAGGATAAGATTGAAAGTGGAGATAAATTAGTTCTAATGGGTAAAAATGAGAATCTTGATAAAATGCGTGACTTTGGTAATTAAACCTTTAGCTTCTATGGACTTCTAAAAAGTATGAATTACAACAAAAATAAATGAAAGATATAATTTCAGGAGTGTGAAAAATATGAAGATTAAAACTTTAAAAGGTAAAATGCTCCTTGGTTTTGCAGTTATGATCTTAATTTTGGCTGGAGTTGTTGGCTGGAGTATTTATAACTTTGAATCTCTATCAAATGCGATCAATGATATCTTAGTAGAAAACTACCGCAGCATTAAAGCCAGTGACAGTATGGTTGAATCAATAGAGCGTCAGGATAGTGCTCTGCTGCTGCTTTTGAGAACATCTGAAGAACAGGGACAGGAAATATTTAGACGCAACGAAAAAGAATTTTATACCTGGCTGGCCAGAGCAGAAGATAATATTACAATAGATGGTGAAGGCACAATTCTTGAGAAGATAAATGAAAAGTATTTTAGTTTTGTATCTAAATTTGATCAATTCTATAATGCAGACGAAAATCAGCGCTGGGAGATTTATAACCAGGAGTTACTGCCTTTATTTAATGAAATCAAAACTGATATTCGGGAGTTAAGAGAACTTAATAGACAGGCAATGGTGGATGCCCAGGGTGATGCAAACAGCAGAGCCAATCAGGCAATCATCTATACAATCGGACTGGCTTTACTGGTTACTGCATTTTCATTAATTTTTGCCTTTTATCTCACCAAACAGATATTGAGGCCAATTAAAGAATTAGAAAAAGGGATTAAAGAAGTGGCTGCCAGAAATTTTCAGCGTAAAGTTGAAGTGGCCTCTGAGGATGAAATCGGTGTGCTGGCAGATGAATTTAATGAGATGATTTCCAAACTTAAAGAATATGAAAAATTAAATGTTAAAAAGCTGCTGATGGAGAAAGAAAAGTCGGAAGCTGTAGTAAATAATTTGAGCAGTCCCTTAATAGTGACAGATAAGGATCATAAGATTGTTTTAATCAATGAAACAGCTAAAGAACTATTTTCACTGAGGGAGGATGTACTTGGCACGCACTTTTTAGAGGTTATTAAGGCAGAAGAGATTTTTGAATACATTAAAAATCCTGAAGCTAAAGAGGAGAAAACCTTTCTGCTAAAAAAGAACGATAAAAAAAGACATTACCGGATTTCTACCAAACAGGTAATTGATGAAGATGAAGAATATCAATTTACAGTTACTCTTTTAGAGGATATAACCCGCTTAAAAGAAATTGATAACATGAAATCTGATTTTGTTTCAACTGTATCTCATGAGTTTAGGACCCCATTAACTTCTATGAATATGGGCCTCAACATGGTAATTAACGAGGATACAGGAGAATTAAATGAGGAACAGAAGGAACTGCTGGAAGCAGCCTATGAGGATGTGGAACGATTAACTGAGTTAGTGAATGATCTGCTTGATCTCTCAAAGATTGAATCAGGCAAAATTGAAATGGAGTTTGATAAGGTAGATGTCAATGATATTATTGAAAAAACTCTTAACCCCTTCCATAAACAGGCGGAGGAAAAAGAAATTGAGCTCAAATTTAAACAGTCAGAAGATAATGTTTTTGCCTATGCCGATCCTTCAAAAATAAGCTGGGTGATTTCTAATCTGATTGGAAATGCACTTCGCTATGCTGATGAAGGTAAAATAGAAGTAGATGCAGAAATAAAGGGTAGAAGGGTTCTAGTATCAGTAGCAGATAATGGACCAGGTATTCCAAAAGAATATCAGTCTAAAATATTCGAGAAATTTGTCAGAGCCGGCAGTGATAAAGAAGAAAAGAGTGGAACCGGTCTCGGCCTTGCTATTGCAAAAGAAATTATCACAGCCCACAATGGTAGGATCTGGGTTGACAGTGAAGAAGGAGAGGGCTCTACTTTTTCATTCTATATCCCAAGATATGGCTATCAGGAGGAAAATAATGAGTAAAATTTTAGTAGTAGATGATGAAAAAAATATTAGATTAGTTGTTGGTAAAAGTCTGGAAAAGGCAGGTTATGCTGTGGATTATGCTGTGGATGGAGTAGAAGCAGTTGATAAGGCTAATAATATTAGTCCAGATCTTATTTTACTTGATTTAAGGCTGCCGAAGATGAATGGTTTTTTAGTACTTGAAGCTTTAAAAAGTGATGCAGCTACCGAGGAAATACCGGTTATTATATTGTCTGCTTTATCTGAAGAAGATGATGTGCAAAAGGCAATTTCTTCAGGTGCTGAAGACTTTTTAGTCAAACCAATCAGCCAGAGTGATTTACTGGCTGCTGTAGAAGAAAGTATTATGGAAGAAGGAACAGGACAGGAAGAAATAGAGGAGGAAGATAATAATGAAAAATAAAGTACTGGTTGTTGATGATGAAAAGAATATTCGTTTGACTTTAAAGAAAGCTCTTTCGAATGCAGACTACGAAGTTGAAACAGCTGTTAATGGAGAAGATGGACTGGCAAAATTAAAAGAAGAAGAAATCCCGGTTGTACTACTTGATATGAAAATGCCGGGAATGGATGGTATCCAGTTTTTAAAAGAAGTAACAAATAAAGAAATTGAGACAAAGGTAATAATGATTACAGGATATGGTAGTGTAGAAACAGCAGTGGAAACTCTAAAATTAGGTGCTGTTGACTATCTGCGTAAACCATTTAAGCCAGAAGAAATTATTAATATTGTTCAGGATGTTTTTGAACGCTATAAGGTTGAAAATAGTGAAAAAGAAGTAGAAAGTTTTGAAGAATATATTATGCTTGCTAAAAACGCAATTAATAAAAGAAATTTCTCAAAGGCAAAAGAAATGCTGCAGCAGGCCACTTCTCTTGACTCTGAAAAGCCTGAACCATTTAATCTGCTTGGTATTATTTATGAGATGCAGCATAAGCAGGGAGAAGCAATGAAGATGTACAGAGCTGCTCTGGCACTTGAGCCGGGCTATAAACCGGCAAATGAAAATATCGAAAGAGCAGGAGAAAGTATGGGCTCTATTGACTTAGATGAGGTTAACTTTGGAGATGACGAGGAGGAAAAATAGATGTTTATTGTTATTGTAGGCTGTGGCCGCACCGGTTCTCTGCTTGCTGGAAAACTTTCTCGTTCTGGTAACGAAGTTGTTGTTATAGAGCAGAATTCAGATTCATTTGCTCTGCTGCCGGTTGACTTTTCAGGTTTTGAGATAGAGGGGGATGCAGCTGAAAGTGATGTTTTGATTGAAGGTAAAATAGAATCTGCTGACCTTTTAATAGTTAGTACTGGCAATGATCAGATTAACTATCTTGTATCACAGATGGCCAGGGTTAATTTTGATGTACCCAGAATTATGGTCAGGACTATAGACCCATCAGTGGAGAAGATGTATGAAAAAGAAGAACGTTTTGAGATATTTTCTCAGATATCTCTTTTGGCTGAAAACATGATAAATAAAATTGAGCGAGAAGGGATGAGGTAATTATGGAGATTATACTGGTTGGAGGAGGTAAGCTAATTTACCATCTTGCCAAAAAGCTAATTTCTAAAGGACATTTTGTAACAATTATCAATAAAGATCGTAAACTTGCTGATGATCTGGCAAGAGAAATAAAGGCTACAGTTGTCTTTGGTGATGCAGCAGATAAAAAAGTTCTGGAAGATGCTGGCGCCTATAAGGCTGATAACCTTGTATCTTTGACGCAAAAGGACCACAGTAATCTCTTTATCTGCAAAATGGCAATGGACTACTTTGGAGTTGAGAGAACTACAGCTCTAGTAAATAATCCAGAAAATGAAGAACTGTTCAATATATTGGGGATTACGGGGATTTTTAATGTTACTGATTTGATCAGTTCAATTATTGAGCAGAGTGTGATTTCAGAAGATGTAAGTAATTTAACCATGATTGAAGAGGGAAAACTAAGTATCTTCCAGGTTGAGGTAGCACCTGACTCTGCAGCTGCTGGCAAGGAAATTAAAGAAATTGACCTTCCTATTTCGATTGTTTTAGGTGGTATAGTTAGAAATGGAGATATTTCAATTCCTAGAGGTGGGTCTAAGATTCAGGCGGGAGATAAAATTGTCATAATTTCACTGCCCGAAGAACAGGCAGAAGCTATTAAAGTCTTTGGTGGTGAAGAATAAGATGAAATATAAAAATCTGCTTATTTCTCGTTACTTTCTGATTTCAAAATATACCGGGATTATTATTATCTTTGCCGGAGCTGCTATTTTATCACCGCTTTTATTTTTACTAGCTTTTCCTGAAGAAAGCAGCCTGGCACCTCATTTTTTGCTGGCAGGAGGACTTTCTATTCTGGCAGGATTAGTCTTATTTATTTATGGGAGCAGACATCAGGAAGAAGATGTAGAATTATCCTTAAATGAAGGGAGTATAATTGTTATCTTTTCCTGGCTCGGAGCAATTATATTTTCGGCAATACCTTTTATAACTATTTTAGATATGAACTGGAGCCATTCTATTTTTGAAGTGGTAAGTGGCTGGACCACAACTGGTTTATCGCTTGTAGATGTGACTACTGCTCCTAAATTAATTCTGATCTGGCGCTCGATTATGCAGTTTTTCGGTGGAGCTGGCCTGGCAGTTATTGCTTTATCTTCACTACTGCCGGTTCATGGAATGGGTTTATATATGGCTGAGGCAAGAAGTGATAAATTATTACCTCATGTAAAACGCTCTACCATGTTGATCATGAAAATCTATACTTTCTATACTGTTGCAGGGATTATTCTCTATTATTTTGCAGGGATGCCCCTTTTTGATTCTATAAATCACTCTATGGCTGCAATTTCTACTGGAGGTTTTTCTACCCAGCCTGACAGCATTGGACATTACAACAGTTTATCTATTGAAGTGGTGACAATTGTTCTGATGCTGCTTGGTACAATAAACTTTGCAACCCATTACACACTGCTTAAGGGTAAGGTTAAAACATTCTTTAAAAACGCTGAGATACGATTAATGATCACTCTATTTATATTTTTAACTCCAATATTAATGTTTTTTTCATTAAACTCTTTATACCCTATGTTGAGCGAGAATTTTAGAATTACCTTTTTTCAGATCATTACAGCTTTATCAACAACCGGTTTTTCGACTATTTCTTTTGCCGGCTGGCCGATATTTGCTAACTTTATTATTATTTTAATTATGCTTGTTGGTGGTGGAACAGGTTCTACTGCTGGTGGTATTAAGCAGTATAGAATTTATTTGATTTTTAAATCAATCTACTGGGAAATTAAAGAACAGTTTTTACCTCGCAGAAGTGTCAGCAGCAATTATCTCTGGCGGGGAGAGAATAAGTTTTATGTAAAAGATCAGCATGTAAAAGATGTAGCTAACTATATATTACTATACTTGTTTACTTTTTTTGCAGGAGTAGCAGTCCATACAGCCTATGGATATTCTCTTTTAGATAGTATGTTTGAATTTGGATCAGCTCTTGGTACAGTTGGAATTTCAATTGGCTTACTTTCATCCGAAGCACCTCTGGGTATAATCTGGACCCAGACGATCGGAATGTTTTTAGGTAGGCTGGAATTCTTTATAATTCTTTATGCCGGGATAAAACTATTTAAAGATGGAGTTTATATTTCTAAGCATTAATGTAGTTTTATATAGGAATTTAGGGATTACAATATTTAGATTAAGTACGATTAAACGTAAGCAGTTGATAATAGAAAATCAAATAAAATTAGCATCTTAATTACCCCAGAGAGATTTCATTTGTTCAGTAACAATGGAGCTTTTCTGGGGCTTTTATTTTGTATAATATTTTCTTCAGGGGGACTTAATAATTAGATATTATTTCGAGTTTTATGTAATATAATAAATTTAGGCTCAAGTAGTAAGTTGAAATATCAGGGAGGTGTTGAAAATGAAAGATAAGAAAAAAGTAGCTAAGAAAAAACCTGAGAAGAAAGAAGAAAAAAAGGAAATAAAGAAGTAATTCCTTTAATAAGTCAAAACTAAACAATGTATATTTTTCCCTGTAGACTAATAGTTACAGGGTATTTTTTGTTGAACTATTTGATTGGTGAAGTTGATGAGTGTTAAAAACCTCCGCACATATCTATAAGTGCGGATAACTCTAACGGATTGAACAGTTTACATGTTTAGCTTAACTATAAATTATTATAATGTGAGGTGTAATCTAAATGAGTACACCTTGTTTAACATCGTAAAATTTAATATAGGTTTAGTCTTAACAACTATTAAGAGAATCACCTTATAGATTATTTTTTTGACTATAACCTAAAATTTTTAACTAATATGATATTTTTTATATCGATTTTGCTGAAAATGTTGATTTTTACTAATAATAGTTGTATAATTTAATCAGTGGAGGTGATCAAATGAAGGAGAGAATGCTGCGTCTGCAGCAGGTACAACTGAATAACTTTAAGAATGTTAGGCAGGGTCAAATTGATTTTAATAGTTATAAAAGCGAAGACTTTTTTTCTGAAGCATCAGATGTGCTGGGAATATACGGTCAGAACGGTTCTGGTAAAACTGCTTTTATTGAGGCTTTGTGGATACTGAAACTGGTCCTGCTTGGAGAATCTCTGCCTGGAGATATTAAAGATTATATATACCAGGGTGAGAAAGAAGCTGCTATTAATGCTGTTTTTTCTATGTCTTTGGGAGAGAATAAATATCAACTGTTTTATGAAATGGTAATTGAAAGAAGAGAGAATGCTAGTCCAGTAATTATCAAGGAAGATCTATCATATAAAAAGCTTGAAGAAGATGGCTGGACATATAAGAGAGGGATAATAACTCACAACCTTGATGAGAAGGAGCAGTTATTAAGTCCCCAGAAGAATTACAATTTACTCACTAAGAACAATAAAGATGCTAAAGTGGATCTTAAAGTGGCTAAGGAGCTTGCGAAGAAGGAACAAACATCTTTTATTTTTTCTAGTGAGATGGATCATATTTATAAGGGTAATAAAGCCTTTAACGAATTTGCTGAGATTATAATGGAGATTAAACAGTATGCTCGAATGAACCTGTTTGTGATCAGAAATTCTCGTTCAGGTATGATCAATGCCAATCTAATTATACCTTTTTGTTTTCAGCTTAGTGATTCAGAAAGAATAGAAGGTGGAGATCTGGCAATAGCTCTTTCTGAGCCGACAACAGTTCCTGAGCGGATCCTCTCTACTGTCAAAAATGTTATCGAGAACTTAAACATTGTCTTAAAAGAGATAATTCCAGAGCTAACAATTAAAATTAAAGAGTATGGAGAAGAATTGGATGAGAACGGTGATCCAGTAATAAAAATAGAGCTGCTGGCAGAAAGAGGAGAGATTAAGATTCCTCTTAGATATGAATCAGATGGTATTAAAAAGATTATATCTATCTTGAGTGCAATGATTGCTATGTACAATAAGCCGGGAATTTGTCTAGCTGTTGATGAGCTTGATGCCGGTATATTTGAATATCTTTTAGGTGAAATCCTTGAGATCATACAGGATAGAGCCAAGGGACAGCTGGTCTTTACTTCTCATAATCTAAGACCTCTGGAGAAACTGAATAAGGAGTCACTGATTTTTACAACTACTAATCCTCAGAATCGATATATTAGATTCACCAATGTTAAGGAAACCAATAATCTAAGAAGCTTCTATTATCGTGGAATTAAGTTAGGTGGACAGGATGAAGAGATTTATAAGAAAACTGATAAACATAGAATTGCTAGAGCTTTCAGGATAGATCAAATTCAATGACTCAATGACTGCTTTGATTTAATTAAGTTAGCCACTGTGGTATAATAAGCATAACTTGAAGCTGAAAATGAGGTGAGCTAAATGAAAAAATTTAACACTACCGGCGTCTGTATTCCAGAAAAACATTATATGGCTGATGTTAGTAAAAAAATTAGAGAAATTGAAAAGATGGTTGCAGAGGGTAAATATTTTACTATTAATAAACCGCGTCAATCTGGTAAAACAACTATACTTTATCTTTTAGAGAAAAATTTAATGAAAGATGATTATATTCCAATTTTAATTAGTTTTGAAGGAATTGGAGATGAAGTATTTAATAGCGAAAAAGCATTTATTAAAGCATTTATAAATTTAATGAAAAAAGATTTAAGTTTTAAGAATGAGCATAATAAACTAAATTTTGATCAGAGGAAAATAGATAATCTGGATAATTTTGCAGATTTAAATAATTATCTTTTTGAGTTTGTTGATAAAGCAGAAAGGAAAATTGTTTTAATGATTGATGAAGTTGATAAGAGCAGTAATAATCAGCTTTTTTTAAGTTTTCTGGGGCTATTAAGAGATAAATTTATTAAAGCTCAGGCTGAAAGAGATAAAACATTTTATAGTGTAATTTTATCAGGGGTACATGATGTAAAAAACCTTAAACTAAAATTACGAGATGATGAAGAACATAAGTACAATAGCCCCTGGAATATTGCCAGTGAGTTTAAGGTTGATTTTGAGCTGGAAGTCGATCAAATTGCTTCGATGTTAAAAGAGTACCAGGAAGACAGGGATATTGACCTGGATTCAGATTATTTTGCTGAGAAAATGCATTATTATACTTCAGGTCATCCGTTTTTGGTTAGCAAATTAGCAGAGATAATTGCTGAAGAAATACTGAGAGAAAATGAGTCCAGTTGGGAGCAAGAACATCTTGAGCAGGCAGTAAAAATCATTTTAGCAAAAGACCTTCCTAATTTTGATACATTAATTAAAAATATCGAAAATAATAATGATTTAGAAGATATGTGTGTAGATTTAATTGTAGATGGTAGAAAAATCACTTATAATCTTGATAATCCGACAATAGAAAAGGGAGAGCTATACGGTATTTTCAAAAATGATAACGGCAGCTTAAAAATTCATAACAGAATCTATGAGCAGCGAATATACAATTATTTGATATCCAAAATAGAAAACTCAATGGAAAGTGATGCTTTTGATTTCAAAGACAGCTTTATAGATAATGGTCAGCTGAATCTAAAAGCAGTACTGGAGCGTTTTCAGGTTTTCATTAAAGAACAATATAGTGATCGTGATAGAGATTTTTTAGAAAGAAATGGTCGCTTGATTTTTCTCGCTTTTTTAAAGCCAATCATCAATGGTAAAGGATTTGATTTCAAAGAAGTACAGATTTCTCAAGAAAAAAGACTTGATGTGGTAATTAGCTATCTTGAACAGAAATATATAGTGGAATTAAAAATCTGGCGGGGAGAAGAATATCACCAGCGAGGACTGGAGCAGCTTGCTGATTATTTGGAAAGCCAGAATATGGATCAGGGTTATCTCTTGAGTTTTAATTTTAACCTGAATAAAGAATATAAGAATGAAGAAATGGAAGTTAAAAATAAAAAAATCTTTGCTTACTGGGTATAAATATAGCTTTGTGATATAATAGAAATAGAAAGTAATAAGGGAAAGATTTCAAAATGAAATGGAAAGATATTAGAGATGAATATCCTGATAGTTGGATTCTACTAGAAGCAATAGAAGCTCATTCGGACCAGAAAAAAAGAGTTGTTGATAAAATAGCTGTTCTTGACAAATTTAATAATAGCGATGAAGCTATGAAAGCTTATAGGGAACTTCATAAGAAGAACCCTGAAAGAGAACTCTATGTTGCTCATACTAAGAACAAGAATCTTGAAATAGAAGAAAGAAATAGGAGGTCGATAATATGACAGGTCAAGAAATTATTGAATTTTTGCAGAGTAACAGAAACACATTAGATAGATTTGGAATTAAGAGTATTGCTTTATTTGGCTCATATGTTAGCGAACAGGCTACTAATAATAGTGATATCGATCTTCTTGTTGAATTTAAAGAAGGCGAGAAGACCTTTGATAATTATATGGATCTAAAATTTTATCTTGAAGATAATTTAAATAAAGATGTAGATCTTGTGATTAAAGATGCCTTAAAAGAAGAATTAAAGGAAGATATTTTAGGAAGTGCTAAATATGCGCAAGCCTGAAGTATATTTAAACGATATTTTACGTTCAATAAATAAAGTTCAGAACTATTCAGGTGATATTTCATTTGAAGAATTTAAAGAAAAAGAGATGGTTCAAGATGCTGTTCTAAGAAACCTTGAAATTATAGGGGAAGCTGTTAAAAATGTACCTGCTGATATTCGAGAGGATTATCCTGCAATAGAGTGGAGAAAAATTGCTGGCCTCAGAGATATATTAATTCATGACTATTTTGGAGTTGATTTAGAAATAGTTTGGAATATAATGGAAAATAAAATACCACAACTTAAAATAGTGATAGAAGATATATTAAGTCATATTTGATTATTCCAGGCATAATGTCTGGTTATTTTTTTACCTTATATAATAAAATGGTGCCCCCGGTAGGAGTCGAACCTACGCTCAAGGCTTCGGAGAGTTTTGTCGAAGTTCCTTATATTATCATCTTTTCTTATAATCCCTGTCATAACAGCAATCTAGTGTTGGGAATATCCCATATAGTTGTAAAATACTGTATATTTTACTGCGGTATTTAACGGTGGCTGAGGCTCACTGCGGTGAAATCACGGTGGAAAATAGAATAAAATTAGCATCTCAATAGGAGATGATTTACCTTCAGAGAAACTTCATTTTGTTCAGTCAATGATGAAGCTTTTCTGGGGGTTTATTTGTTAATAATATCTATTATTGGGCAATTATCACTATCTTTTGCTTTAATACAATCATCAGTTAGATCTACTAATATATTCTTTATTTGTTCTAAGTCTTTAATTTTATCTTCTATTAATGTTATTTTCTCTTTGGCCATAATTCTCACTTCATAACATGCAGATTTTGAATTTGCCTTTAAAGATAGTAATTCTGATATTTCTTTTAGGGAGAACCCTAATTTTTGAGCTGACTTAATAAATTTAAGGCGTTTCAGATCCTTTGCTGAGTACTGTCTGTACCCTGAGCTGTTTCTTGGGGGTTCAGGAATTAGTTTTTCCCGTTCATAATAACGAACTGTCTCAACATTTACTCCAGCTTTTTCAGCTAATTTACCAGTGGTCATTTTTTCGATTTTAATCACCCTTCTTTTTTACAACTCTTATATTCCAAAAAGATTATCATATTGACAAGAAAAATTCATTAAATCCTTGACTCTGTACCATACTACATGGTTTATAATGAAAGTATAGCATTTTAAGGGGAGGAAAGGCAAATGGAAGAGATATCATGTCCACAATGCGGAACAAAAGGAAAAAAAGTTAATGTAGTAACAGTAGAAAGTCTGGTTGAGGAAGAAGTTGAAAAGAATGGATCTTATCAAATATGTTTAAATTCTGATTGCGAAGTTGCCTATTTCAATAGTTCTGGAACGATTTACTACAGTAAAGAAGATTTAAAAGTAGCAGTGTGGTATAAAGATTTAGAAGATGATAAGGTTCCAATCTGTTATTGTTCTAATTTAACCAGAGGAGAAATAAAAGAAGCAGTTGATAAAGGTTATAAAACTACTGCTGAAATCAGAAAATATACCGGGAAATCAATTACAGGAAATTGTTTAACTGAAAATCCGACTGGTAAATGCTGTCATCGGGCGCTGGCTGATGAAATAGCAAGATATTCTAATTAAAATAATTTCTAAATTAATCAGAGTTTAAATATTAAATTTAATAAACTTAGTAAACTGAATAAGGGGGAGATTATTTATGAAAAATTACGATCTATTTGTTATTGGTTCAGGGATGGCGGGGATGAGTATTGCTCAGAAAGCAGCAGATAAAGGTCTGCAGGTAGCTATTACTGATGAACTACCTTATGGTGGAACTTGTGCTCTTCGTGGCTGTGATCCAAAAAAAGTATTAATTGGGCCAACTGAGGTTTACTACCATGCTTACCACCTTCTGGGTAAAGGAATTAACGATGTTCCCGAGATAAATTGGGAAGATGTGATGGAATTTAAGCAGAAATTTGTAGATGAAATGCCACCGAAGATCGAGGCCGGTTATGAGAACAAGGGAATTGCTATGTATCATGAAACAGCACGTTTCCTCTCTGAAGACACTCTTCAGGTCGGACAGGAAAAAATTAGAGCCGATAAAATAGCAATTGCCACTGGTGCTAAACCGAGAGAACTTGAATTTCCAGGAGCAGAGTATGCGCAGACCAGCACAGACTTTCTTAATATGAAGGAAATGCCGGATTCTCTACTTTTTATTGGAGGTGGTTATATCGCCTTTGAATTTGCTCATATAGCTGCCCGCTGTGGTGCTGAAGTTACAATTGTCCACCGCAGTCAGACTCCATTGAAAAACTTTGAACAGGATATTGTTGACCAGCTGGTTAAACCCACTGAAGAGCTAGGGATTAATCTCGTTCTGGAGGCAGAAGTCTGTGGGATTGAGAAATTAAACAATAGCTATCGGGTAAAAGGAGAGACCAGTGGAAAATTTGAATTTTTTGAAGCAGAAATGGTTATTAATTCAGCTGGAAGACCTCCAAAAATCTTTGATCTGGATTTAGAAAAGGCTAATATTTCTTATACTAAAAAAGGAATTGAAGTTAATGAGTACCTTCAGAGCACAACTAATTCTAGAGTTTATGCTGCAGGAGATGCTGCTGACTCTCCTGGACTACCACTGACCCCGGTCGGTGTTCTAGAAGGATATACAGCTGCCAGCAATATAATTAAAGCAGAGCAGAAAGTAGTTAAGTATCCCCCTATGCCAACAGTAGTTTTTACTTTACCAACAATGGCTTCGGTAGGTTTAACAGAAGCAGCAGCTCAAGCAGAAGGCTATAATTATCGTGTTAATTTTAAAGAAGCTAATAATTGGTTTAATGCACGCCGACTGCAGGTGCCGGAGTATGCTTTTAAAACTATTATAGATAAAGAGACTGAGACGGTTTTAGGAGCCCATTTAATTGGCCCAAATGCTGAAGAGATAATTAACCTGTTTGCAGTGTTTATAAAAACAGAGATGAGGGTGACAGAAATCAAGAAAATGATATTTTCTTATCCAACTTTTGCTTCCGACATTTCTTATATGCTGTAAAAGTTAGCAGTTTTAGGATCCGAGTTAAATAATATAGTACTATCAGGTAGATAGATACTTATGGCCTATATTATATCCAAAATCTACTTGACATAATTTGTCCTGAATGTAATTTGTATAAATTTAATTATAGTGATATACTCAAATTACAAAATATCAAAATGTTTGAATATATTTATAAATATGGACATTTTGATAGTGTGTAGTTATAAAAGGGGGTATAAAAGTGGATCATCAAAAAATGCTAGATGATTTTAAGAAACGATTTAAAATATCTTTAGTGATCACAGTACCAATTTTAGTGCTTTCACCTCTGATTCAGAACTTTTTTGGCTACAGTTTTGATTTTGCAGGCAGTAAATATGTGTTATTTGCACTTTCTACATTGATTTTCTTTTATGGTGGTTGGCCATTCTTAAGTGGAATGAAAGATGAGCTGAGTGATAAAAATCCGGGTATGATGACTTTGATTGCTCTTGCAATTTCTGTTGCCTATTTTTACAGTTCAGCTGTTGTCTTTGGTCTGGAAGGTAGATTTTTCTTCTGGGAGCTGGCAACTTTAATTGTAATTATGCTTTTAGGTCACTGGATTGAAATGCGCTCGGTTATGGGAGCCTCTAATGCTTTAGAAGAACTGGCTAAATTAATGCCGGATCAGGCTCATAAAATTGTAGATGGAGAAGTTACAGAAATTAAAATAAAAGAGTTAAAAAAAGGAGATCAGGTTTTAGTTAAACCGGGAGAAAAAGTCCCGGCTGATGGAGTAATCTACGAGGGAGATTCCTATATAGATGAGTCAATGTTAACCGGAGAATCAGAACCGGTTGCAAGAAAAGTTGATGATGAAGTAATAGGTGGTTCTGTTAATGGTGACAGTTCAATTAAAATTAAAATTGAAAAAGCAGGAGATGAGAGTTATCTGTCCCAGGTTATAGAGATGGTTAAGGAATCTCAAGCGGATAAATCAAAAACCCAGAATTTTGCCGATCGAGCAGCTTTCTGGCTGACATTAATTGCTATCAGTGCAGGTACAATTACTCTTTTTAGCTGGTACTTTATTAGCGGAGACTTAGCTTTTTCTATAGAGCGGATGGCAACAGTGATGGTTATTACCTGTCCCCATGCCTTAGGTCTTGCAATTCCACTGGTGGTAGCTGTTTCTACAACTCTATCTGCTAAAAATGGACTGCTGATTCGTGACCGTACTGCTTTTGAAAATGCCCGTAAAATAGATACAGTTTTATTTGATAAAACAGGTACCCTGACTGAAGGAGAATTTGGAGTTGAAGCAGTGGAAAGCTTTGTGGATGAATATAATAAGGAAGAGATTCTGCAGAAAGCAGCTTCTTTAGAACAGGAATCAGAACATCCAATTGCAACTGGAATAGTAAAGAAAGCAAAAGAAGATGAAGTTGAGCTGCTGAAAGTCGATGATTTTGAAATAATCAAAGGTAAGGGTGTTATCGGAAAAATTGAAGGCGGAGATTTTAAAGCTGTTTCTCCAGGTTATCTGAAAGAAAATAATATAGAGTTACCAGAGGATGCTTTAAAAGAAGGACCATTTACCGAAATCTTTATTTTAGAAGCCGGTAATTTAATTGGAATGGTTAGACTGGCCGATCAAATTAGAGAAAGCTCTTATGAGGCAGTACAAAAGCTTAAAGATAAAGGAATTAAAGTTAAGATGCTGACCGGAGATAATCAGAAAACTGCAGAATATGTGAGTAATGAACTTGGTCTGACTGATTACTTTGCTGAAATTCTACCTGATGAGAAGCAGAAAAAAGTAGAAGAGCTGCAGGCTGAAGGTGCCTTTGTCGCGATGACTGGTGATGGTGTTAATGATGCTCCAGCACTGGCTAAAGCTGATATTGGGATTGCCATCGGTTCAGGTACAGATGTAGCTGCCGAAACAGCAGATATAATTCTGGTTGAAAGTGATCCGCTTGATGTTCTTAAGCTGATCGAATTTGGCAGCTTAACTTATAAGAAGATGATTCAGAATTTATTCTGGGCTACAGGCTATAATGCCTTTGCCATTCCACTGGCAGCAGGTGTGCTGGCAGGAGTTGGAATCATGATTTCTCCAGCAGTTGGTGCAGTACTAATGTCGATGAGTACAGTAATTGTAGCAATCAATGCTAAGATGTTAAAGTTTTAAGATAATAAGCAAAGTAAAACAATGATTATGGTTTATAAAATTTAATAAAGTCATAAAGCAAAATTAAATAATAAATGATACTGAATAGTTTTTTTCTAGGGGGCTTTCTATTTCAAAGTAGAAAGCTCTTTTTTTTGACAAAATTAATCCTGAGTGTTATACTTTACTTATGGTACCCGATAGGGGTATAATGTATTTATAAAATCTAGTTGTGCTAAGATTAATAATGATGGTAACTCATAGTTTAAAGCTAAAATTCATAATCTCTTCACATTTAATTGTTATTATATAATTACGGGTTGAGGGTATAAAGCATTTAAAAAAGGAGTGAAAACTATGATGAGATTTGGTTTAGGAATGATGGGAGGAGGGTTTTCCTTGATTTTTTGGATAATAATCATTATTGCTGTAATATATTATTTTAACAATGGAAATATCAACAGTTCTGGTTCAGGGTATAACAGAAATAACTCTAATTATCAGGTAAATCAGGCTGAAGCAATTGCTAAAGAGCGTTATGCTAAAGGCGAAATAACTAAAAAAGAATTAGATGATATTAGAAATGATTTAAGATAGATCTTGAAACATTAAAATAACAAATTAGTAAAAAGTATGACTTTATTATAACTGATCTTTAATCTGGGAGGAGTTATTAAATGAAAATATTTAAAAGAATGAAGAAAGTATTTGAGGCAAAGATGAGTAAATTTGTGGATGAGGTTGAGGATCCAGAAGAACTCTTGGATATATCTCTGCAGGAGATGAAAGAACATTTACAACAGGTACAGAAGTCATTATTGGAGCTAACTACAATCAAAAAGGGTCTGGAAAAAGACTTAGATGATGTTAAAGATAAGGTAGAACTTGCCCAGGAGCAGGCGCAGACAGCTATGGATATAGAAAAAGAAGAACTGGCGCGTGCTGCTCTAGAGAAAAAGGCGGATTTAAATGATAAAAAAACTATTTTGAAAACTAAAATAGAGAAAATAGAGAATAAAATTGAAGTTATTAAATCCAATAAAAAAACATTAGCTGAACAAATTAAAAAGCTGGAAACAAAAAGAGAAGAGTTAACTTTTATAAATAAATCTGCCGATGCTCAGCTGGAAGTAAAAGAGATTATTACCGGGGCCAGCAGTGATATTACTGATTTAAATGAACAGATCAAAAGAGCTGAAGAAAAGATACAGAAGAAGGAAGCTAAGCTTTCTGCTATAGATGAGTTAGTCGCTGATGGTGAGTTAATAAATGATTTTAATTCAGAGGATGATATTGAAAAGTCTCTTAATCAAATAGAACGTGATTCAAAAATTGAAGAAGAACTTGCCAATCTAAGATCTAAAAAGATGGGAGATGCATAATAATGGGATGTGGTGGATTCCATGAACTTTTTCGGGTCTATGACAGCAGAAATACAGGATATAATGACAGGCGGCCGGATGACACTCAGGAAAAGATTTCCCTAATAAAAAGATTATATGCTGAAGGCAGGATTGGTAAAGACAGATATTATTCCCTTAAAGATAGGGCTTATGATGGAAATCTTTCCTTTGAGCAGTTGATGGATATTAAAGAATCGAGTCGTGATAACAGAGAAAATAGTTCACAGGATAGTGGACTAAAAGAAGATAAGCCAAAAGATAAAAACAAAAATGTCAATAAATATAAAGAAAAAATTAAAGAATTAAAAAGCAGTAAAGAAAAAGTTGATAGTATAAGATCAAAGATTGAGGAACGCCTGAGCGAATTATATCAGGAAAAAGAAAAAACAGAGTCAATGGCTGAATCCATGGTATCTTCCAGTGAGGAAGCTGCCAGAGAATATATAGGAAAAAAGATAGACCTTGAAGAAAATATTCAGGTATTGAAAAAGAGAGAAAAAGAATTAGAAAAACAGATTGATGAGATTGACAAAACAATGAAGATAATAGATACAAAAATGCTTGATTATGAAGCTGTAAAATTACAGGAAGAATTAGAAAATATTAAAAAAGATATTTAGGGAGGAATTTATTATGTTTAAAAATAAAATATTTATTGTCTTAATAGCATTATTGTTGGTGGCTGGTATTTACTCAGCCGTGGGAGCACATTCAGGTTCGTCTAATAATAACATGATGGGTAATGGTTATAATGGTCAGATGAATGGTTTCAATAATTATCCAGACAACAACCAGGGTAATTATGGCATGATGGGTCCTAATGGCATGATGGGAATGATGGGCAGAGGTATGGGTTATGGTGGAATGATGAGAGGTTATGGACAAGGAATTAATAGAAATATTGATTACAGTCTTTCAGCATTAGGAATGACAGAAGAAGAAGTTAAAGATTTAGCTGTTGAACTTGTTGATAGACAGTTTGGCTCAGATTATCAGATTAGTGATATTTTCATTTTTAACGATTCACCATATTATATTTCAGTTGTAGAAAAAGATAGTGATCAGGGAGTCTTCGAATTATTGTTTGATCCTTATAGAAAGGTGATTTACCCAGAATATGGACCAAATATGATGTGGAATACAGAAAATGGAATGTCTTATATGATGGGCTGGAGTGCACCAGTAGAAGAGAATATGATGCCACGTCAAGAAGTTCTGGAAAACGCAGAGAAATTTGCTCAGGCAAATGATTTTATGATAGAAGATGAAGGACATCAGTTCCCGGGTTATTATACATTCCATACAGCAGACACTAATGATAATACAACCGGTATGCTGAGTGTTAATTCTTATACAGGTCAGGTTTGGTATCATAACTGGCATGGAGATTTAGCTGAAGTTATTAGTGTCAAAGAACATCAAGAATAAAAAAACATTTAATAATTAAGGATAAATATAGAAAGGGGTTTTAATAAATGGGATATTGTTTTGGTTTGAATGGATATGGTTCTGGTTTATTAGGTAGTTATTGGTGGATAATGCCTTTATTATTCTGGGGCCTTATTATAACAGGTGTTGTGTTCTTTATAAGATCACAAAAAAACCGTAGTAGCCGAGAAGCTTTAAGTATTTTAGAGCACGAGTATGCTTTAGGAAATATTACAAGAGAAGAGTTTAAAACTCGCAAAAAAGACTTACAATGATCTTAAATGAATATTTGATACAGGTATTATCTGAAAAGACCTTTTCTAGTAATTGAGAAGGTCTTTTCTTTGATTTATTTGGGGGAGCTATTCTGTATTATAAAGAAAAGTGGATAAATAAAATATAAGTTAAAAAACTTGACTCAAATTTAAAATAATGCTAATATATACATACCCACTACATGTATAAGGTAATATATAAAAACTAAGTTGTTTACAATTTAAATTAATAGGTCAGGTTACATGTTTGTAAGGTTAAACAATACTACGTTACTAAAAAGAAGGGTGAAAAATGAAAAATTTAAAATTTACACAAATAATAACTTTTGGTTTTATTTTACTGGTTGTATTTATTTCTTCAATAAGCGTTTCTGCAAATTCGGATGACTGGATAAGAACCTCCAGTGCAGAAGGGGTGAGTTTAGAAATTAAATTTGCTAATTTCGGTGAAATGAATTCTGAAGAACTGTTGTTTGAAGTTTATTTGTCTACTCACAGTGGTAATTTATTAGATAATAATTTTGAAGAATTAATTACTGTTAGAAATGGTCAGGATTATTTAAATAACGAAAATATAAACTGGGAGTGGGAAAGGGAGTCCAGCCACCATCCAATTGGATTAATTAAAATCAAGAATACTACAATAGATGGACAGAAATTTTATTCTGATAAAACAGAGTATCTTGAACTAGAGATTAGTGGCATTCGAGAAGCGAGTCATAGATTTAGATGGAATATTAACCAGAACAAAAAATTGCTTGGTTATATTCCTAATGCAGCCAGTGGCACGGTTTCAGTTATAGATATTGGTGCTGAAAAGGTTATAAATACAATTAAGGTAGGAGAAGAGGCCTCTCACGGTATTGAAATTACTCCAGATGGAAGATTTTTATATACTGGGGATTTTCAAAATGGATTAATTAAGATATTTGATCTAAGTTCAAATAAATTGGTCAAGACATTAGAAGTTAAAAGTACAGCTCACGGCATAGATATGAGTCCAGATGGTAAATATATTCTTGTTGCTTCTGGTTCGGAGAGTGAAGTGGCAGTGATAGATACTGCTAAACAGGAAATAATTAAAGTGATTGAAGAAGGCATAGGTGACAGCCCCAGTCATATAGACTTTGATCCTGCAGGAAAATATGCTATCTTAACAAACCTGGAATCCGATGATGTTTCTGTTATTTCAATACCTAATTTTGAAGTAACAGTAAAAATTCCGGTGGGAGATGGTCCAAATGAAGGTAGAGTGGCTCCTGATGGTAGATATGCCTATACTGCAAACTGGGAATCAAACAGTGTTTCGGTAATTGACTTAAATAAATTTGTTGTTGTGGATGAAATAGAAGTTGGTGAAGGAACCCATGGTGTAATTGTTTCTCCTGACAGTAAAAAGATTTGGACTGCAAACAGAAAGACAAATAATGTTGCAATTATTGATGCAGAAACACGTCAGATTGAACGTTATATAGCTGCAGGTCAATATGCAAATCATCTGGAGTTTACTCCTGATGGAAAAAAAGTAGTGGTTACTAATGCCCGAGATAACGAGGCAATACTTATTGACACAGAAACATATGAGGTAATCAGTCGAATTCAGCTTGGAGAAGAACCACATGAGATTAGTTTTCTAATAAAATAAAAACTTAGTGAAAAAAGTTTATGAGGAGGTGATTATTATGAAGAAAATTATTAAGATAGATGGAATGAGCTGTGAACATTGTGAGAATCATGTAAAAAAAGAATTAGAAGATATTTGCGGTGTTACTTCAGCAGAAGTTAGTGCTGATGAGGGTACAGCAGTAGTGGAGTTAGCTCATGAAGTAGATGAAGTTAAGTTTGAAACTGCTGTAGATGAAGCTGGTTATGAGTTGATTGAAGTTAAATAATGGCTTTTATAATAAGATTTTAACCCAAACTGATTTATTTTCTAAAATTTTTTATATTAATTAATGAACAGCTTTTCTTTAATATAAGGGGAGCTGTTCATAATATTTTATACTTGATAGGTTTGATTATATATTATATTTGATAAGAAAGTTTCATAAATAATATTTAATATTCTAATAAGCAGGGGTGGATTAAATGAGTTATGATTATGGTCTTTGGGGGATGGTTGCTACAAATCTTCTTTTTGTAATAATATTTTTAATAAGCTTTGTTAAGCCTAAAAAGAAGTATGAGTGGAGATCAATGGGTATAACCAGTGGTTTTTTTGTAGCACTATTTGCTGAGATGTATGGTTTTCCATTAACAATATACTTTCTAAGCTCTGTATTAGGTTATAAAATACCGGTTTTAAATCCATATGAACATACAAATGGACATCTTTTTGCAATTTTGGGACTGGGTGAAGACAAAGCCTTACTTATTTGCCAGATTGGTGGTCTATTATTTGGCATAGGAATGATTATAATAGCATTAGGTTGGCGCAAAATATTTAAGGGTGAAGATGGTTTAGTAACTGATGGAATATATAAATACATTCGTCATCCTCAGTATTTAGGAATTTTCTTAATGATGATTGGTATGTTAGTCCAATGGCCGACAATCATTACTTTAATTATGTTTCCAATCCTAATTATGACATATCTAAAATTGTCTAAAAGAGAAGAAAAAATAATGATAGAAAAGTTTGGAGATGAATATTTAGTTTATATGGATTCTACACCAGCATTTATACCATCTTTTAAATAAAATTATTTTAAAGATCTAAAAGTTAAATAGAATTTTTGCTTAATTAAAAATCAAATGTTAAAGTAGAAAGGTGGATTATGATGCCGAAAAACAGGAATGGTCATAAGGGACATTTTTGGATGATGTTAATATGTTTTGCAGTTATGATTGGTGGTGTTTACTTTATTGGAAGAGGTGGAATAGGAAACTGGGGAATTTTATTCTTTTTATTATGTCCTTTGATGCATGTTTTTATGATGAAAGGGATGGGGCATGGAGATCATAAAAAAGAAGATGATGATGAACAACATGATCATTAAGAACATATTATAAGATAATAGTGCCTGCTAAAAAAGAGAGGAGAAAAAATTTTATTCCTAAATATACCTAATAGGGGTAATGGGTAAAAAATATTAAAAATGACAAAGAAAGGTTCATATTTGCGAAAATTTCTTGACAAACAATAAATCAAATGATATGTTTAATGCAAATACTATATACCCGTACGGGGTAGTATAAGTTAACTTTAATTTTCCTTTTAAAAATGCAGATATAATGATTGCTTGGAAATAAAATAGATATTTTAAATAATAAGGTTGATTTAGTAGAATAAAAGTTAATAATTTCAAAAAGAAGGGTGGTAAAATTATATGTATAAGGTAGAAGATGGAATAATTAAATTAGAAAATGGTAATATAAATGAAGGTTTAATTGCAATCGCCAGTGGCAAAGGTGGTGTTGGCAAATCAACAGTTACTGTCAACCTGGCAATTTCTTTGGCTAAGGCTGGCAAAAAAGTTGGTATTCTGGATGCAGATATTCATGGGTTCAGCATTCCTCGAATTATTGGATTGAAGGATGAAGCTAAAACTAAAGATAATAAGACAATAATTCCTCCCAAATCATTTAATATTAAGGTTATTTCAATGGGTTCATTTGTAGATGAAAGAAATCCTGTAGTCTGGAGAGCACCACTTCTTTCAGGTGCATTACAACAGTTTATGCAGGATGTAGAATGGGGAGAGTTAGATTATTTACTGCTTGATCTTCCTCCGGGTACTGGAGATATGGCTTTAGATATAATGCAAAATCTTCCTCATGCTGAAGTACTGGTAGTAACCACTCCCCAGCCAACAGCTGTCCACGTTGCTGGAAGAATTGGAAAAGCAGCAGAAAAGTTAGATGTTGATGTACTGGGTGTTATAGAGAATATGTCATATTTCCGCTGTGATGATTGTGGACATAAGGAATATATATTTGGCCAGGGTGGTGGAAAAGATTTAGCTAAAGAACTGAATACGGATTTATTAGGCCAACTTCCTCTTGATCCAATTGCCAGACAGGCCAGTGATGATGGATTACCCATTGTCGAAGCTAAAAAGGAATTAGAAATTAGTAAGGTTTATAAAAAAATCTCAGAAACAATTACTTCTAAAAAACCTGAATTTGACCCCAATAAAAAACCAATTTCCCTACAAAATGGTCCTGCCTGTCACTAAATATAACAAAATGTAATTATAAATGGGTTATTTAGCGTCTTTGGCATTGTTCCTGAAAGTAATAGGGTTATGCTGGTGAATTTCTTAATCTAAAAAGGATTTAATAGTTGAGTTAAGCAGGAATTATTTAATTTTAAAATTAATCAAATGTTATGTTTGGCTCTATTTGTAAATTAATAATTGGGGGTTACTAAAAATGAAAAATATAGAGAATAAAAGTTTAAAATTAAAAAAAATACTAAGAGAACTGAAATCGGTTGCTATTGCATTTTCTGGAGGAGTGGACAGCACTTTTTTATTAAAGGTAGCTATAGATGTTCTGGGAGATGATAATGTACTTGCGATAACATCCTGTGCAGAAACCTATCCTTCGGAAGAAGAAAAGGAAGCAGAAAAACTTGCGCGTAATATGGGTGCTAAACATCATCTAATCCACACAACAGAATTAGATAATGAAAACTTTGTAAAAAATGATCAAAAAAGATGTTATTACTGTAAAAAAGAACTTTTTTCAGAAGTTATAAAGATTGCTGAGGAAAAGGGATATAATTGTGTTCTGGATGGCTCAAATTATGATGACTATCTTCATGATTATCGTCCCGGCATGCAGGCAGCCAGAGAAATGGAAGTAAAAAGCCCACTCAAAGAAGCGGAAATGACAAAAGATGATATCAGAGCTTTATCTAAAGAATATGATTTACCGACCTGGAATAAGCCGGCTTTTGCCTGTCTGTCTTCTCGTTTCCCTTATGGTGATGAAATAACTGTTGATAAATTAGAAATGGTAGATCAGGCAGAAAGATATATGCGGAACCTGGAAATTAGTCAATTTAGAGTCAGACATCACGATCAAAACACAGCTAGGATTGAAGTAATGCCTGAGAAACTTCCCCTGCTGATAGAAAAAAGAGAAAAAATAGTTAATAAATTTAAAGATATTGGTTATACTTATATCACCATTGATTTAGAAGGCTACAGAAGCGGTAGCATGAATGAGGTTTTGAATAAATAATATTTACACATGACATTTTATTTCTGGTCATTTTTGATGGAGGTTTTCAGTGATTAAAAAAATTAATATTACATTTATTTTTATTATAATTTTACTTTTATTTACAATGAATATTTTTGCCAGTATAGAATTAGGTGATACAAGTACTCAGGTTAAAGAGGTTCAGCAGATGCTGAATAATCTGGGATATGAGGTTTCAATTGATGGAATTTACGGTTATCGTACAAAAGAGACCATTAAGGACTTTCAAAGAAGTAATGGTTTGACAGCTGACGGAATTGTTGGTGAGAAGACATTAAACTTTTTGATTAAAAGAACTGAAGATATTACATATGTGGTAAAAAAAGGAGATTCATTATCTGAATTAGCTATAAAATTTAATTCTACTGCAGCTATTATTAGAGAAAAAAATCAATTAAACTCAAACAAAATTGTTGCAGGCAGGACTATTTTGATACCCAAATCGGGTATGGGTGATGGTCGTATAGAAAATGTATATAAAAAAATTGATCATAAAATTCAGGCAGGAGATGCTTTATCTATTCTGGCTAAAAAATATGGCAGCAGTGTTCAGGCCATAAAAAGGGCTAATAATTTACGTGATAATCAAATTCTTGTCGGACAGACATTAACTGTGCCACATTTAAGTAAAGGAGTGGATCGGGTATTTGCATTAAATATCAATTCTTTAATTTGGCCGGTTAAGGGCAGAATTTCCTCTCCGTATGGCAATCGGATTCATCCAATAACAGGTAAGAGACAATTTCACGGTGGAATAGATATAGCAGTTCCCACTGGTACTCAGATCAGAGCGGCAGCTGATGGTAAAGTGATAAAGAGTGGCTGGGTAAATGGATTTGGTTATACCATAGTAATTGATCATGGGAAAAGAGTTAGAACATTATACGGACATAATACTCGTTTATTAGTGAAATCAGGATCTGTAGTAAAAAAAGGAGATAGAATAGCTTTATCTGGGAGTACAGGTGAAAGTACAGGACCACATCTTGATTTTAGAATATATTTAAATGGTGAAACAGTTAGTCCACTTAATTATCTACCATAAGTGAAATAATTAAAGTGTATAAAATTTTAGAGATCTGTAGGTAGAAAAAGAATAAAATAAATTTTTTTACTTTCAAATATACCTAATAGGGGTAAAAGGTAATGTAATATGATTTTTGCAGACAATTAATTTTTAAAAAAGTTGACAAAAACACACGGGTATGATATATTTTAATTAAGAAATACCCAATAGGGGTATATGGTATAATCAAAAGGAGGTGAATATTATGGCTAAAGATCCTGTATGTGGAATGGATATCGAAGCTGATCAGGCAGTTGCATCATATGAATATAAAGGAAAAATATATTATTTTTGTGCTGAAGGATGCAAAAATAAATTTGCTAAAAATCCCGAAGAGTTTATAAATGAATAAAAATATTTAAATTTTTGCTACCAATGCAACGGATGTATTATCTCTGTGCAAATAAAGACAGAAATGATACATCCAAATTCCTACAAATTATTAATTGTTTACAAATAAATTGTTAAAACCATTTACTATGATAGCTTTTGATAGAATCCTATAAAATGGCTAATATATCTAATCAAAAGGGAGGAAAAATAATTGAGTTCACTTTGCCAGGAGGAAAAAAAAGAATTAATAGTTAGATTGCGTAGAATAGAAGGCCAGGTTAGGGGTTTACAGAGAATGATAGAAGAAGATAAATATTGTGTTGATGTTTTAACACAGGTTGTAGCTGTTAGAGGTGCTTTAAAAAAAGTAGGGCTTAATGTTTTAGATAATCACACTCATGGTTGTGTTCAAAAAGTGATAAAGTGTGAAAATGAAGAAGATAACCAGATTGTAATAGATGAATTAATGGGTGTTTTGGCAAAATTTGCTGATTAATATAATAACAAATCTTAATACTTTTAGTTTCTAAAATAAATTAATTTTTAGATTTTTATTTCTTAAAGGAAAAACCTTTCAAAGGTAGGGTGAGATAAATGGAAGAACAGGGTAAAGTAGTTGAAAATAGTGGGAGAATAGCCAGAGTTCTGATTACTCGTCATTCTGCCTGTAGTAAATGTGATAAAACATGTCCATTATCTGAGCAGGATAGTCATGATCAGGATCAAATAATTATGGAAGTTGAAAATGAAATTGGAGCTGTTAAAGGAGAACAAGTAAAGCTTGAAATGGAAAAGAAAAATCTTGTATTTGCCTCACTAATTATATATATTATACCAATTATTAATATGATTGCTGGCTATTTTTTAGGTGACTGGATGGCAACTAAAGCTAATATTTTATCTGGAGAAGGTTTTGGAATATTAAGTTCAATATTATTTTTAGGATTTTCATTTATCATAATCAGATTGATAGATACAAAATTTAAAAATAATAAAAATTTTGAACCGGTTATTACTCAGATAATAAGAAACAATAAATATATTTGAGGAAATGAGTTATTAGAGTAACGTTAATATACCATATACAGGTATATAAAAAATATGGAGGTGCAATAAAATGAATAGTAAAACAACATTAAAATTAGAAGGAATGACATGTTCCAGCTGTGCTCAAACTATTGAGAAAGCTTTAAATAAAACAGATGGTGTCGATCAGGCACAGGTTAATTTTGCGGCAGAAAAAGCATATGTTGATTATGATTCTTCTAAAGTCGACGAGAATAAGTTAGTTGAGGTTGTAAAAGGAACTGGTTATGATGTGAAACAGGAGAGAGAGAAAGTAACACTTAAAATTGGTGGTATGACCTGTGCCAGCTGTGCAACAACAGTGGAAAAGGCATTAAATAAAGCAGATGGAGTATATGAAGCGAGTGTAAATATTGCTACTGAAAAAGGGACAGTGGAATATGATCCAGGTGTATTATCAAAAAACGATTTTAAGAAAATAGTAGCTAAAACTGGATATGATGTCACAGGTTTTGAGGGTGATGAACAAAATGTAGATGAGGAAGCAGAAGATTTAAAGAAAGTTAAAAAAGCTAAAAGAAACATGTGGGGAGCCTGGGCATTTACAATTCCCATAATTATCTGGATGATTCCAGAGATGGTTTTAGGAGTAGCCTGGCCAAGTGAGACAATATTTGATTTAGGTATGATGTTGTTGGCACTTCCACCATTATTTATCTTTGGACGTAAAACATTTGTAACTGCATATAAATCAGTTAGCCATGGTGGAGCCAATATGGATGTATTAATTGCTATCGGAACCGGAGCAGCCTTTGCTACAGGTCCTGCGGTATTCTTTACACCAATAGCAAACTATGCCGGTGTGGCAGCAATGATTATGGCCTTTCACTTAACAGGTAGATATATTGAAGAAACAGCTAAAGGTCGAGCTTCACAGGCGATAAAAAAACTGTTGGAGTTAGGGGCTAAAACTGCAACTGTTATAGTTGACGGCGAAGAAAAAGAAGTCCCAGTTGATGAAGTCCAACCAGGAGATATAATGCTGATAAAACCCGGTGAGAAAATTCCGACAGATGGTGAGATAATTGAAGGGAAATCAACGGTGGATGAATCAATGGCAACTGGAGAATCGATGCCCGTAGAAAGAACTGTTGGTGATGAAGTAATTGGAGCAACAGTCAATCAGAATGGTTTAATTAAAGTGAAAGCAACTAAGGTGGGAAAGGATACATTCTTATCTCAGGTTATCAAAATGGTAGAAGAAGCGCAGGGAACAAAAGTTCCTATTCAGGAATTTGCTGATAAAATAACCAGTATTTTTGTTCCTGCTGTCTTAGTTATTGCTACAGCAACATTTATTCTATGGCTGGCTTTTCCTGAAACTTTTCGTAGTGTTGGATTCTGGGCCCAGTCATTTTTACCCTGGGTAGACCCTACACTTGGAACAATTACACTTGCCTTTTTCGCAACAATAGCAGTTTTAGTAATTGCCTGCCCCTGTGCTCTTGGTCTAGCAACACCAACAGCTTTAATGGTAGGAAGCGGAATTGGAGCAGAAAATGGAGTTTTAATCCGTAAAGGTGAAGCCATTCAGACAATGAAGGATGTTCATACAATTGTTTTCGACAAGACGGGTACAATAACCAAAGGAAAACCAGAAGTAACGGATCTGGTGACTACCAATGGTACAAGTGAAAACGATCTATTAAAGTATGCAGCCAGTGTGGAATCAGGATCAGAACACCCACTGGGAGTATCTATAGTGAATGATGCAAAAGAGAGAGGTATTGAAGTAAAAGAAATAGAGGACTTTGGTTCTGTGACCGGAAAAGGAGTAAAAGCAACTATAGATGGCAAAGAAGTACTGGTAGGTAGTCGAAGATTAATTGAAGAGGCCGGGCTAGATGCAAGTGACCTAGAAGATGAAATGATTAGGCTTGAAAAAGAAGCAAAAACTGCAATGCTGGTAGCTACAGAGGATAAACTGCTTGGTATAGTTGCAGTAGCAGATGCTTTAAAAGAAGATTCCATTAAGGCGATAAAAGAATTACATGAATTAGGACTTCAGTCCGCAATGATAACAGGAGATAATCAGAGAACAGCAGAAGCTATTGCAAAAGAAGTCGGTATTGATCATGTGGTAGCTGAAGTATTACCTGATGGTAAAGTAGATGAGATTATGAAATTACAGGATAGATTTGGTACTATTGCTATGGTAGGAGATGGAATTAATGATGCACCAGCTCTAACCCAGGCTAATGTTGGTATTGCAATAGGTACTGGAACAGATATAGCAATTGAATCATCTGATATTACACTTGTCAGAGGAGACTTATCAGCAGTAATAACAGCAGTTAAATTATCAAGAGCAACTTTCAAAAAAATCCGACAAAATTTATTTTGGGCCTTTTTCTATAATACTGTCGCTATTCCAGTGGCTGTTCTGGGATTACTGCATCCGGTAATTGCGGAAATTGCTATGGCAACCAGTTCAATTAGTGTTGTAACAAATGCTAATATGTTACGTAGAGTTGATGTACAGCCCAGTTATGCTCCAAAGAAAAAAGCATAAATTAAAGTAATTTGATAAATAAGGAAGAGAACAGTTCTCTTCCTTATCTCATTATTCCAATATGAAATATTTTATAAATTGAAAATAATTTCTGAGAAGTTTTGGAGGCATTGATATATGAGAAAAAGAAAAGTTGGTATCCCCAGAGCTCTGCTGTATTATTATTATTTTCCTTTCTGGCTTAAGCTTTTTTCGGAACTTAATTTAGAGCCTGTTATTTCTGACAGCACCTCCAGGGATCTGCTGAATAAAGGAGTAAAAAAGTCCTTATCAGAAATTTGTGTTCCCATAAAAGTGATGATCGGACATGTTTTAAACCTGGATCAAAAAGATGTGGACTATATTTTTATGCCGCGCTTTCGCTCACTTAAAAAAGATGTAGTTTTGTGTCCAAAATTTTTAGGTCTGCCGGATATGATTAGACATTCTCTACCCGGTTTAAAAACTGAGGTAATTACTGATCAGATTGATTCAAAAAGTGATGATATAGCCCAATTTTCCAATCATCAAAAACTGGCAGAAACTTTTTCAATTCCGAAAAGAGAAATGAAATCTGCTTTAAAAAAAGCAACTGATTTCTGGCAGAGGTATAGAGACTTACTTTTTAAGGGTTATTTGATCGATGACTTTGCCGGAATAGAAGAACTAGAGATTTTAGAAAAGGTAATTACTAAATTTGAAAATGATCCAAAACCACCTCAGAGCAGAGATCAGAATTTAGAAGCTCCCGTAAATGAAGAAGTTGTTGATATTGCCGTGATCGGCTATGTCTACAATATTTTTGACCAGTATATAAATATGGATATAATAAATAAGCTAAAGGAAATGGGGGTCAGAGTTCATACTTTTTCGATGGTGGCAGAAGATATTATAGAAAAAGAATTGTCTAATCTGAGAAAGCCCATGTTTTGGGAGTTTACAAATAAACTTTATGGAGCAGCAGAACATTATTTAAAAAATGATAGGATAGATGGGGTTATTCATCTGACTGCTTTTGGCTGTGGACCTGATTCAATGCTGGGGCAGATTTTAGAAGTTGATGCTAAAGATTATAATAAAACCTTTATGACTTTAAGAATTGATGAACAGACAGGGGAAAGCCATATTATAACTAGAATTGAAGCTTTTATAGATCTGATGCGGCTAAAAAAGGTGAATAATTAAAATGAGACTATCTTTTCCTTATATGGGACCAACAATTGTATATGCCAAATTATTTGAACTGCTGGGACATGATGTGGTAATGCCGCCCAAACCAGATAAAGAAATTATTGATCTGGGGGTAAAATACAGTCCTGAATTTGCCTGTTTTCCTTTTAAAGTGATTACTGGTATCTATTTAAAATTGATGGATAAGAATTTAGATGCTCTGGTTACCAGTGGTGGTCATGGACCCTGCCGGGCTGGATATTATGGTGAAGTGCACAAAAAAATCCTTCAGGATTTAGGTCATGAAGTGGAGATTATTGTTATTGACTCTCCTCATGATGATTATAAATACTTTTATGAGGTTATTAAACGATTAAAAGGGGATAGCTCCTGGCTGCAGGTCGGTCGAGTGATCAAAATTGTTTATGAGCTGACAAAGGCTTTAGACGAAATAGAAAAAAAGATAGAAATCTTAAGAGCCTATAATGATCAGGGAACAATCAATAAACTCTGGATGCAGGCTCAGGAAGAGTTTTACCAGATTAAAAACACTGCAGAGATAAAGGAAATTAAAAATAAATATTTAAATAAACTGATTAAATTTGAGGATTCAATTCCAGTTGAAGCTGAGCGCTATAAAATTGGAATTATTGGCGAAATTTATGTTGTAATGGAAGAGTCAATTAACAACCAGATTGAAGAAAAAGTAAATCGCTTTGGTTTTGAGGTTGAATGTTCCCAGTATCTAACAGACTGGATTAGAGAAAATGCTTTTCCGTTTCTCGGCAAAGACTTAGAAAAAATTGAGAAAAAGGGAGAAGAATTTATTGAAATTGGAATTGGCGGTCATGCTCAGGGAAATATTGGTCATGCCATTAATTTTAAGGAAGAAGGCTTTGATGGGATTATTCATCTTAAACCCTTTGGCTGTCTGCCAGAACTGGTGTCTCAGAGTGTAATGGATGATCTATCAGAAAAATATGAGATACCTGTTTTAACAATTTCTATTGATGAACAGACTGCTGATGCAAATGTACTGACCAGAGTGGAAGCATTTTTGGATATGATCAGAGAAAAAAATTATAGGGAGGTTATGTAGATGAATAATCTTTATCTGGGTGTAGATATAGGATCAGTTAGTATCAATATTGTTGCTATTGATGAAGAAAACGAACTTGTTTTTAAACTTTATACCCGTAACTCAGGTAACCCCATCGAACTGGTTAAAGAAGGTTTAGCAAAATTCAGGGAAGAAATTGAACTTGAAGATTATAAGATTAGTGGAGTTGGAGTTACAGGCAGTGGGAGGCAGCTGATTGCCTATGTGCTGGGTGCAGATACAGTTAAAAATGAGATTACAGCTCATGCCCGGGCTTCCACCTATTATCATCCTGAAGCCGGTACCATTTTTGAAATCGGGGGACAGGATTCCAAACTAATTATTGTGGAAGATGGTATTGCAGTTGATTTTGCGATGAACACTGTCTGTGCAGCCGGTACTGGTTCTTTTTTGGACCATCAGGCAGAAAGACTGGGAGTGCCCATTGAAGAATTTGGAGGTCTGGCCTTAGAAGCTGACCGAGATGTCAGGATAGCAGGCCGCTGTACGGTTTTTGCGGAATCTGACATGATTTCAAAGCAGCAGTATGGATTTACTAAACCTGAAATCATCAATGGTCTCTCAGAAGCTCTGGTCAGAAACTACATGAACAATTTGGTTCGTAATCGAGTTTTAGAAGGAGAATATATCTTCCAGGGTGGTGTGGCAGCCAATATCGGGATCAAAGCAGCTTTTGAAGAAGAGATTGGAGCTGAAGTGATTGTCCCTGAACATCACGATGTAATGGGGGCAATTGGAATTGCTATGCTGGCCAAAAGAGATGTCAAAAGAAGTGGTCAGGAAAGCAGTTTTAGAGGTTTTAATTTAACAGAGCAGGAGTTTGAAACAACCAGTTTTGAATGTGAGGACTGTGCCAATAACTGTGAGGTAATCAAAGTCATAGCTGATAGTAAAGTGATTGCTGTTACAGGTGACCGGTGTGGTAAATGGACGGCATCTCTAATTGGTGATAGTGCTGCTAATGCTAATGTAGAGGGGAGTTCTGAGAAGGAAGAAAAAACAGCTGCTAAATCTTCAAAAAAACAGGATGAAGATCTAAATAAAAATTCTGAAGAGTTGGAAGCTAATCTCTATAAAGTAGATCTGGAAAAAGAAAAACAGGTTATGAAAGAATTAGAAGAGCTTGAAAAATCAGATGAAAATAAGAAAGAAGATAACAGCTTTGTTTAAACCTCTAGATCATTATTATCTTAACTGATTTTAGGCTGTACAGATTTATATTTTAGTAGCTGGTTGAGAGATGAGGTGGATTAAAATTAAAAAACTAAAAAATTATAACTGGAGAATATTAAGTGCCATATTAACAGGGGTCATCCTTATCTTATTTTATATTTTGCATACTTTTTTTAAGATTCAATTACCTGTATCTAAAAAAGATCTAAGTTTAAAAATTTTAGTTGGAATAAGTGTGGTAATTATTATTTTGCTTTTATATCCTAATTTAAAGTTATTGACGAATAACATTAAGAAAAAAATAGATCAATTATCTATTAAAAAAATATTGTTAATTTTATTTAGTTTATTATTGGGAGTTTTATTAGCTTACTCAATGTCGAAATTTATATTACTTCCGTTTTTTAGTGAAAAAACAATAGTTTTTATTAATATAATTATAATCATTATTACCATGTATATAATACTTTGTAAAGAAGAAGAAATAGATTATATCTTATTTAAAGAATCTAATGTTGAAAGAAATGATAAGTATTATTCTGAGTCATCACCTAAAATAATTGATACAAGTGCCATTATTGATGGTAGAATATTTGAAGTTTATAAAAATAATTTTATAGATGGGATTTTAATTGTTCCCCGCTTTGTATTAGAAGAATTACAAAATATTGCAGATTCGGATAGAGAGTTAAAAAGAAAAAAAGGTAGATTGGGATTGGAAATATTAAAAAAATTACAAAATGATCTTGTAGAGGATATTGTTATTTTAGATAGAGAAGTTAATAGTCAGGAGGTTGATCATAAGTTGGTTCATCTGGCTAAAGAATTAAATGCTGATTTAATATCCAGTGATTATAATTTGAATCAACTTGCTGAGTTACAGGGCATTAAGGTTATTAATATAAATAGATTGGCTAATGCTCTTAAACCGGTTCTTTTACCAGGAGAAAAAAAGAAAGTGGAAATTATCAAAAGAGGAAAAGAACAGGGGCAGGGTATTGCATATCTTAAAGACGGGACAATGATAGTTGTTGAGGGTGGTCAAAATCATATAGGAGAAAAAATTAATGTTGTTATATCGAGCTTTTTTCAAAAAAATTCGGGAAGAATGTATTTTGCAAATTTGTCATCTGAAAATATTTAATAATAAATAGCTCAACTTTCGGCGTTAGGTTTTAGTAATAAAACCTTGATAAACATAGGAAGAAGCTCAAAAAAGTAGTCATAAAAAATACAAAAACACCCCTATTTATGGTATAATAGTAATTAACAAGATCACTT
>Ga0182234_10072_pt1 | contig 48184 bp, 44 predicted proteins | sample hydfratesGB_TM_A_FD_145595 | JGI IMG/M metagenome (GOLD analysis project Ga0182234, IMG submission 145595) | Subsurface microbial communities from deep shales in Ohio, USA - hydraulic fracturing test GB_TM_A | ecosystem: Environmental > Aquatic > Deep subsurface > Shale gas/oil reservoir >...
ACTTAATATATCACAGAGAACCTACCAACGATGGTCAAAAGATGGTACTGTTAAAGAAGACCAACGGCCTCTGGTTGAAAGACCAGAACCCAAAAACAAATTAACTGAGGCTGAAAGAAAAGAAATAATTGAAGTTTCAAACAGTAAAGAATTTGCAGACTTACCAGTTTCTCAAATTGTTCCTCAACTTGCCAGTCAGGGTAAATATATAGCTTCAGAATCCACCTTTTATCGAGTCTTAGATGAGGAAAAAATGAATACTCATCGAGCTAAAAGTAAAGAACCTGTCAAACGAGAACCTCCTACTCATATTGCTACTGCTCCTAACCAGGTATGGACCTGGGATATCACCTGGCTGAATGCGATGATTAAAGGCAGCTTCTTTAAGCTCTATTTAATCGTTGATATGTTCAGCAGAATGATAGTAGCTTATGAAGTCTGGGAAACAGAAAATGCTGAGTATTCTAAAAGACTGATCAGAAAAGCTTCCCTGTCTCAGGGTATAGCAGCAAAAGATAAACCCCTGGTACTACACTCTGATAATGGCAGTCCAATGAAAGCAGCAACATTTTTAGCAACACTTGAAAAACTGGGAGTACAGAGCTCATTTTCAAGACCAAGAGTAAGTAATGATAATCCTTATTCTGAGTCATTATTTAAGACAATGAAATACAGACCAGTTTATCCCAATAAAGGCTTTAAGGACCTAAATGAAGCTAGAGAATGGGTAGCAGAGTTTGTTCGCTGGTATAATCACCAGCATTTACATAGCGGAATTAAGTTTTTATCGCCCTACCAAAGACATTACGGGCTTGATATAGAGATCATGAAAACGAGAAAGGAAACATATTTAAAAGCTAAAGCAGAACATCCAGAAAGATGGTCAGGGGATATTAGAGATTGGACCCTGCCAGAATATGTAACTTTAAATCCAATGGATACTGCTGAAGTAGAAAATTATCTCAACCAGCAGAGCTCTTAAATGATCTTCTGCAGGAGTGGTATTCAAAGAAATTTTTAACTAAATGCGACAACTTTCTTGACAAACACCGTTTAATAAATTTATAAAATTATCAATCACGAAGAAAACCTTTTGGCTATTAACTAAAGTATATAAAAATTAGTTTTAAATTTAAATATTGTAATATATTAATTAACTCAGGAACATAATCTTACGTGATAGAAAAGAACTCTTATTAATTCAATTTTAAAATCTAACTAACCAAATAATTATTATACATAAAGTATTTAAGTTTTGATAAAACAAATGTATGTATTTATATTATATATTTCTGTGGCGGCTTTAAAATTCCTTTATTTTTAGGTTAAAAAATTATAATGTTAGCTAAATATATTTTAAGTCGAATATTATAGGTGATACTTATAAATATTTAATTTTAATATTATACCATTTCCAGTTGAATGTCTCTCTGAAAATATTCTCACTTTTTCATCTGTATAAAATTTTAAATCTGGTTTTTTTAAGTGAGATAAATATATGCTATAAATACTTATTATAACAGTTACAACAGAAATAAAAATAGAAGCCATTTTAAAAACCCCTTTCCTTATATTTTAAAATAGTTTATTCTCCAATAGTATACTTCATTAAAAATTATTGAATACCTTGTTGCTCAATTTATTTTAATCAGTTATATAGAAAAAATAATAAGGAGCAGATAATCTTTGTTCCACTCCCTATTATAATTTTGTTAATTTAAATTAGATTTCTTTCCTTCATACTGATATAATTATCTTTGCTACCGATAATTATATGATCCACAATATCTATTCCGAGTATTTTACCTGATTTGATGAGTTTCTTAGTTACAGTAACATCATCATTACTAGGTTCAGGTACTGTACTCGGATGATTGTGGGCTAGAACAATAGCTGCTGCATTCTGTAAAATAGCACGCTTAAATACTTCTCGTGGTGAGACAAGGCTAGAGGTTAGGTTACCAATAGAAACCTCAAATACACCAGTTACCTTGCTTTTAATGTCAAGGGTAGCCATAGCAAAGACTTCTTCAGCTCTCTGATCAAGTTCTAATACCTCAATGAATAGATCTCTTGCCTGTATAGGGTTACCAACACTCTTATCAATGTCATATCTTCCACCAGATTCTTTAACAACTCTCAAACTGAACTTCTGAATATTTACCATTAATATCATCTCCTTTTAATTTTTTAAAACGGCATTTTAAAGTCAAGATCTTCACACTCACGAATAGGAGTCTCTTTAGATTTTAATTTCTTTTTCTGTAATTTTTGCTGACATCTTCGAGCTTGATCTGTATCCATTCTTTCGGCATAGTCACCCATAGCTTGTCTAACTCTCCAATCATCACTGGGAACACCATTAACTGGCATCAATTCACCTCCTTTCAAATAACAAAAGCCACCACACAGTTATTCCTGCATGATGGCTAATTTTTAGGTAATATTATTTTTTGATTGACCTTTAGATAACTATCAATTTTATTGACTTTTTTAATAGCTGCTATTACTATTCTGTAATCTTCCTCAGTAGAGCTAATATTTTCTGCTAAATCCCAGAGTGTATCACCTCTTTCAACATAATAAGTGTTATCCCACTCATATTGATTAATATAGCTTTCAACAACAGGCTGACTGCCAAAGCATAAAAAGCTTCCGATAAATAAAAAAAGTCCGACTATTAAACTGCTAAATATTTTCATAATTCTCCTTTCATTTTTTGACCGGACAATAATCAAGCCTTACTTATTCTTTATTAATTTCACCATTTTTAATAACAACATCTATACTGGAATCATCCATTTTATCACTACAGCGATTTACAATAATTTCTCCGACATAATCAAAAGTATCATTAGCATACTTATCTATCATAATTTCCAGTAATCTATTCTGATCTGATTTTAATAATTCAATTGCTTCCTTCTCATTCTCAGCTTCAATTATTAGATTACCTCCATGTCGTTCAAACCAGTTAATATCCACCTTAAATTTACTCATTTTTATCATCCTTCCAATTTTATTTTTGTCCACTTTAACCTTTAACAGAAATCAGATGAATCATCCTGTCTATGCAAGCTTTTTGAAACTGCTTAAAATACTCTTTAGCTGCTCAAACTGCTTCTCGGTAAGTTTATCAATAGATATTTTTTCATACTGCTTAAGTCCATTCTCCTTTTTAGCATGTTTAAGATAATTGAATAGATCATTCTTAAGCTTATTATTGTTACCGACTATTTCTTTGATTATTTCTTCTCTTTTAGATAACTCACTATTATCATCTGCTTTCACCTCCTCAACATCTACTGACTGATCATTATTATTCTTAACCTGGCTAAATGGAACATCATCATAATTATTATTTTCCATCTGCTGAGTATTCATCTCTTCCCGAGAAACTAAACCACTAACAGTGAAGGCTCTTTTTAAGGCCATTGATTCGGCAACCTTTAATATCATGGCAGAAGGATAGGAGTTCCAGACTCTCTTATCAGCCGTATATTCCTCATATGGAGCAAAAACATAAACAGGATACTTGCGGTCCTTTCTATAAACTAAAGCGTAAGCACCTACGATCTGTCCCCTCTTTGTACCATATTGATGATTAATTCCAGTTTCTTTCCGTCTGAACTTATCATTCTCCCTAACTACATCTGATACAAGACCATCATAATTAGGATTTCTATCTGCAATCTTTAAATATCCATCACGAGAAGTCATAATTGTTGGCCTTCCATCTATTTTCCAGAAGAATATCTCTTTATTGAAAGGGTCTAATCCATAGCTCTTAGCAATATGCAGGAACATTCTTAGTTCATCAGGATTGGCATTATCTGCAACAGTATTTCTGATTGTTTCAACTTCCTCTTTAGTAAAGGTAATTAACTCATCTCGATTCTTATTAATATCAACTACTTTGTTTTGAGCACTCATTTTTTATTCCTCCTTAAGATTTTTTAGACTTTAAATTCTGATCACAATAGCTAATTATTGAGGTTGCCAGTTTGCTTATCCGTTTTAAGCTGTCTTTTAAGTCATAACTTTCCTTATATAAGGCAAGATACTGATCTGATTTGATCTCCAAATTGTAGTGGTCCATAACGACAAAGGATACAGCTTCTGCTTCTAACTCTTTGACCTCTTTAGTTAACACAGCTCTTTCTTCTCGTGAGTGAAGAACTTCATGTGCTAATTCATGAATGATTACTGCAGCTTTCTCAGTAGAATTAAGGGCTTTATTAATAACAATCTCACCTCCTTTTGAATATCCATCTAATCCATTCTTTAGACTTTCAAATTTAAGCGTTACTCCCTTTTCATAAACCAGATTTAGAATAGGGTTGAGTAAGTATTGGTGCTTATTATCAAGGCTTGTATCAATTTCTGGTAGATCTTCTCCTTCAGTCTGAGATACATCAAATACATATACTGGTTTGAAATAAGTTTTCTTAACATAGTTCTCATCATCTAAATCTTTGTCTTTTTCATTATCATCACTGACTTTTTCTATTCTTTTTTTATAAGAAAAGGGGGCAAGAATAGCAATGCCATTTTCACCTTTTTTCACATGGCGGTTAAACTTCTGCTGCCATTGCTTATATCCAGCTACAAAACTTGCATCTGGTTTTTGAGTCAGTATTAACAGCGAGTTATGATATGAATAGCTATGAAACTTGCTGAAGGTTTCAAGAATAGATTGAAATTCTTCTGATGACTGTACACTCTCAATTTTCTTATCTAATTTCTCTAAAAGTTCTCTAGTTTTAAATTTTGACATATTATTACCTCCCAAAAAGTTTAATCAGCCCTGTCATCTAAACAGAGCTGATAGATATTAGTAGTTTAAAATATTTTTACTCATTGTCATCTGTCATAACTTCTTCAACCTCAGTTAAATCCTTTTCACAATATGGACAGGTCCATTTACCTTTGCTGTAAGAACTGTAGGAGCTACCATTACAATTAGGGCATTCTTTTTTATACATCAACATCACCTCCTTTAAATTTAGGCATAAAAAAATCCCCACCTTACCTCTTTTTAAGAGGGGGTGGGGCGTCGAAAGATTATTTTCTTTTTCAGTTAAAACAATAGTTCCGGTCGTAAAATTTTTAAATTTTTAGGCTATTAAAGAAAAATCAAATCCTACTTTTTCTTCACCTAAATCTAATTCTTTATTTATTTCAATTTCTAAATTATTCAAGCTGTCTATTATCAAATTACATTCATCCGCAAAATAAGGGAAACGCCAACTTAAATCTTCAAAACTAACTCCAGTTTCTCTCATGATTATCCCAGTCGAGAAGTTGAGACCCCTGACAAAAGATATAAGGCGAGTGATATTATTTATCCCCGTTTGAGGATCTAATACATCAACTTTCTTTTTTAATATAAACATTGATTTTAATGGCTTAATTAAATATTCATTAGAAATTATCATTAACCTGATGATTTTATTTAAAATTATATTGTTGCTATTAGTTTCTTCAATAACATCTATATTTTCTATTATTCGAGAGTTGTTAATATTATCAGTCATAAATTTATCTATCCAAAAATGCCCTTCAAAATTATATCTATTAATTACTAATCTAAGATGATTTTTTCCCTTTTCATAATTGCTAAAACAATTTCTCAACTCATAAATCGCAGCATGAATACCATAGACATATCCTAAATGATTATTAATCATTTTAGTGGCACTTAGCATTCCTTTATAATCATCAGTAAAACTTTCTGATGTATGAAAGTCAGATTCGAAAGACTTAAAGTTATATATCCTATCATTAACTTCATCATTAAGCACTTCAATAATATCCTCTGCAATTTCTTCATTAATTTTTATCAAAATAAATCCCTCCAAATATTTTTTAGTAGTCTATTAAAATGTCAAACCACCAATCACGAGAAGTAATCCTAGTTAGTTCCAATAATTTAGAGATAAAATCTTTCTTCGTGAGTGATTGAGAACTTAATTTTTTATGCCATAATAATATCCAGTCCGACCGGAGCTATCCGAGCAGACTGGATAAATTTATGTTAGCTGTTTTTTGTTCTTGTTGCTGAAACATCAGTTAGATTTTCTTCACAATAAGGGCAACTCCATTTACCTTTCTTACATGCACTATATGAATTCCAATTACACTCAGGACATTTTTTAGTATATATGGATATTACCTCCCCAAAATAAATCATCTTAGACTTCAAAAGTCTAGGTTTTTAATAGCTTCTACATTATTTGATCGAGAATTTCAAAACCATAATGTTCTTCTATGTTTTTTAAATACTTCACATTTTCCTCGTGTTGATCTTTTATAAAAACTAAATATTTCTTAAAATCTAAAATATAACTTTTTAAATCAAAATATTTTTCAACTTCTTCAATATCGTCAGTAAGAATTTCAAGAGTCCAAAATATCCCCTGAACAAATCCTTGATTTCTAATATAATCAGTAATTAATCCAACCATTTTCTCAGTATCAACTCTAGATTTATTTTCAAAATTTAGATTAAATAATAGTTCATTATTTTTCTTTAAATTATAAGATCTTATTATTAATTTACTTAGAATCTTTTTCAAAATAGCACTGTCTGATTTTTCATCTGATATATCTAATAAAGAATATTCCTCTAATGCTTCTTCAATATCATCTTTAAAATTTTCATAATTGAGTAAGTCACTATATTGATTAGAATTAAATGTGTTATAATCACTATTATTGCGAAAACGATCTCTTATTAAATTGAGACTATATTCTATGCCTTCAATATAACCTTTAGTGCTATAGATATGACAGAAATAGTCCCTTTCTTTTTCATTGCTTAAATCACTAGAATAGACTTGAGCGATTAAACCGTCTACTGATTTTTCAGTGTTACTTCTTTGAGCACATAAACTTTCAATACTTTTATCTAATTTCTTCATTATAATTTATTCCTCCATTAATTTTATTTTGTTAATATTACCCCCTCCGGTCGATTAATTTTGAAAAGGGGAGGGGATTTTGTTTAAGACTTATATTGCTTTATCGAACCACGTAAGATCACATGACTTTTCAAATTGTGATACTAACAGTTCATTTTTTTGATTAATTTGATTTAGTAAGTCAGAATTATTTTCCGATTTAAAAGCTTCGTCTCTTATAGCTTTATATGTTTTTTCATTAGGCAGATAATCAATTAACATTTCAACTGTATAATATAGACTAAGAATAAAACCTCGCATTTCAATAACTTTTCCTAAACTATTATTTAGATCCTTCTCAGCAGTTAAACGATCTAAATCTATTCCTATATCCACCATAAATTTAATAAGATTTTCGATATTCTTTGTAACCTCTATTAAATCTTTAAATAAATCCTCTTTTTTATTATTAGCTTTTAAGTCTATTGAATAATCCATTATATCAGGGATATTAACAATGAATCTCTGAAAATTTTTGCTTATAGTATTATCACTAATAATACTATTAAAAATATCTATGTTATTTTTATTATTATTTTGAATATAATTTTCTATTAAACTTTTTGAATATAAAAACCCTTTGTAACTTCCTTGCCCAGACCTGGTGTATATAAACTCTTTTTTTAGCCCTTCATTATCATTTTTAATATTCAAAAAGTGTATTATCTCTGGAGAATCTATGCTTGAGTATTTTGCATTGCTTGCCATTATTTCAAGTTCATTTTTCATTTTTATAAAATCGTTTTTTATCATATTATTATCAAATCTCCTTTTAAATTATATTGATATATTTTAAGAGAAGTGCTATTATGATAATAGCACTAATAGATCTTTTGAACAGGATCTTATTGTTTCAACCCACCAATTCCCGTTGGTGGATTTTTTTTACACTAATTCTTTCACGAGTTCCTTCTGTTTCTTTTTAGTTGGTATAACAACTGGTAATTTGGACAAATCAGCTAATTTAATGTATTTCATAGTTTTATTAACAACAGCTTCATTCATTATTTCTTTAGCAAAATAACTATTAAGATAAATAGCCAAGTATTCTGCTAATATATCTTCTGAGCTAACTCTTATCCGTGTTAATTTATCATCAAAAGTAAGATCAGAGAGACTTTTATCTATAATTGCTGCCGGTCCAATATCACCTTTACGTCTAATCAATATATCTCCTTTAACAACCGTTCTTATTTTATCTTCGATAAGTTTTACCTCATCAAATTCGTCTATAAAGGCAAGAACTTTTAAATTTTTTGCTTTAATCATCCTAGATTTTAACTCACCTCCTTTATAGCGGGATAGATTAACTCCATTTTGAATTTCAGCTATCTCTTTAAGTGGAACAATCTGAGTTCCATCTTCTGATGCTAAATAATTCCTAACTTTTTCACTGTCATGTTTAAGTGATAATTCATTTTCAAAGTAACTACCTAACACTTCATTTATCAATGTATGATTTTCTTTTGATAATTCTTCAACTGATTTACTATGGAAGCTTTCTTTGGTGTCTTTAGTTATCTGTTTTCTTTTTTCATCACTCAACCATGGTATTTTAAACTCTTTCAAAGCTCTTATAGGTAATCTTCGTATAACTTTACCTCTAGTATTTGCTCTGATTTGCTGTTTGAAATAGTCAGTCCTTAAAGCCCATAAAATATAGTGAGGGTCATAATCTGTGCTAATTACAGCAAAATTATCAGATATTAATAAATCATCTTCTTCAACTAGTGCAGGTGTATAATCCCCCTGGATTAATGGCATTAAAATGTCACCCTTAAATGCTTTTAATCTAACCTTGGAAGATAATTCTTCAACTCTTTCCTTGCTAGTAGATATGATCTTTCCTTTATTATCAATAGACTTAAGATGAACCACTTGCTTAGTTTCTTCAGATTCCAAATCCTCATCAGTTATTCTACGTGAGCTGAGGTTTATATCCACTTTTCCTTTTAACTTTTTAGTTGGATAATCAGGAATTTGCGGCTCAAGTAGATATTTAGTAGGTAACCAGTTATCATGTTCTAAATTTTTATATTTTATATCACGACCGTTTTCTTTAATTTCCTGAATGTTAGAACCAAAAGACATATAAATATAATCGGAATTATTTATATTGGGCTCTGATTGTTTTTTGAGCTTAATTATTGCAAATTCAGCAGCTACATTCTTAAAAATCGGTGTGTCGATTCCTATAATTGATAATAACCTCGATTCCTCTGAAATTAGTTCTCTAATAGGTTTGTTTTTATTAGTAAATAAAAGTGAAGTTGGAACTAGAGCAAATAGAAGACCATTTTTTTTCAAATCATCTAAGGCTTTAAGAATAGTTGCTGCTTCAATACTTACACTTTTTGGATACTTATCAGGATTTCGATCAAAAAGACCAAGTTTAATATTATCAAGAGATATATTGCTTCCGAATGGTGAATTGCAAAATATAAGATCAGGTTTGTCTTTTACTTCTGAGCTCTCAATCACGAATGGATTAACCTTTTCAAAACTAATGTCGTAATCAAGCATGGAATATATTTGATCTTGAGATTTAATAACGTTTTCGTCAAATTCCTGAGCAACAAACTTTGATGTAGGATATTTTATTAGAAATTCATCCAGTAGACTAGTAAAACCATTATTTGTACTCCAGATATATTCAATAGATTTTTCTGGTGATATACTCTTGATCTGTTCAATGATTATATGTTTTGTATCCATGTTATTTCTGAAATCATAGTTCCCTTTCAATTTTATTCCTTTATTTTTTTCATTTAAATAGGCCTCAATTTCTCTGAGTTGTTTAAGCTTAATTTCATCAGGCAAAAGTATAATTTCTTTAACCAAAGGATAATAATCATCCTCAGGATTCATCTTTTTCCCATCTTCTGCTTCGTCAATCTTTTTGTTAAATACCTCCATTATATTACTAGGATTTTTAAACCCTTTGCTCAATTCATCCAACTTATTTTTAAGATTTTTATCGAGAGACATTTTTATTCTCCTTTCATTTATTATGTGAATTATTTTTAGTTTTTTAAAAGCCGATCAAAAAAATTACTTTCTCAACTCTGATACTATTATACCATTCATATTACCACAAGTCAAGAAAAACTAAGAATAATTCAATAAATATTTGTATTATTTTTTGACTAATTTAATTATATGCTGTATACTTTAAATAGTCAAACTAATAAATCGGGAGGTTATCAATGCACACATGGCAGAAACAAACGAAGACATCATAAAACAAAATTTGAACTTATATAAAGGAAAAGAGTTAGAAATAGAAGGGAAATATATTCAAAATAATCACATTGATAAAATATTTGAGTCATTATTCCAAAATGACAATAAAAAGATATTAGTTACCAGTGTGACCGGAAGTGGGAAAACTTATTCATTCTTAAAAAATGTTCAAAATAATGAAATCAAAACAATATTTTTGGCTCCTTATAAATCTACAACCTGGCAAACTTTCGTTAGTTATGAACACGAAAATACAGTTGGCTTTTGGGGAGGAAAATCTGTAGATTTAACAGGAGATGAAACTGTTATAATTGCTACTTATGATAAGTCTAAACAAATTAGAAAGCAAATAGATTGCTCTAATTTTACATTAATTATAGATGAAGCTCATAATTTAATTGGCCAATATGGATTTAGAAAAGATGCCATTAAGAATATAAACAAACTATCTAACCTGGTTAAGAATATTATTCATATTACTGCAACTCCAGTTGGTTTGAGTCCAAAATATGATAAGATTTATAACTTTAGAAAAGAAAAAAATCTGAAACAGGCATACATTTCAAACAGTAACAAATTAACTGAATTGATTAGTATTTTAATAGATAATAACCAGGAGAATCATCTTGATATTATTAGAATAAATGATAAAAAGAAGCAAAAGAAAATCAAAGATATTCTCGTGAAGGAGGGGTTATATTCAAAAGATAAAATTTTAATATTTAACAGTGATGTAAAAGGGAATGATGAGTTTAAAAATCTCATTAATAATGAAAAAATAAATAAGAAGTTCAGTCTTTTACTTACCACTAGCGTAATTGATGACGGTGTTAATCTTAAAAATAATAACATTAATAATATATATTTTTTTGGAAGTTTAGATTTTAATGCAATAGTCCAATTTCCAAATAGAAGCCGATATGGTTTTAACTCAATGTATGTATTTAATACACATAAAGAGGATCGGGAATCATTTAATATATATAGCAGGTTTAAATATTTTTATGAATCATCTAAGGAGATTAGAGAACGGTATAATGCAGGAATTAAATTTTTGGGAGACCCTACTAATACTGATAATAAAATTGTAAAAGAAGAAATCAAATATTATAAAAAAGCTATGACTGAGATTTTAGAACCTTTATTTATCTCATTTGATAAAAAAAATAATGAATATTTTATAGATGAAAACAAGATATTGCTTCGGGTATATCAAAAATTAAATGGTACACTTGCAAATCATAATATTTTAAAGAATGTTTTGCTTAATTATGCTGGATTTAATAATGTTGAAACTGTAAATGATTTGAGTACAATAAATTATATTGAAGATGAAAAAGAGAAATATAAAAAAGAATTTAAGTCTTTAATCAATGACGAAGAAATTTGCAAATATACAGCAATAAAAAGGTTAATTCATTGGTCTGATGTAATAGTTAATGATGAGTTGGAATATTCTCAAGATAAAGTTAAAAAGATTGAAAATAAATATTCAAGTTTAAATAAAATCGCTAAATCTCAAAAAATAAAAGTAAACAAATTAGCTAGATTGTATAAAATACTCTCTAAAGCAAAAATTGATAAAGATGAAATCATTGATAAGGTATTGAAGTTATATAGGGACAAGGTAACTCCTAAAACTCTCAAAGGTAAAATTAGTTTTGCAATTATATTAAATAACGATAACTTAATAAGCAAAATTGAATTTAATAAGATTGAAAAAATTATTAAGTTAGAAAATAGTAAATTCTCGAACTCTGAATTGAGAAAAAAACTTAAAAGTATTACGGATAAATATGTTAAAAGCCCTAAAATATATTTAAAGAATTTCTTTGAAGTTGAAACAAAAGTAATAAGAGATGACGAAGGAACTAAAAGGATTACAATTATTAAAGACCGAGTAGAACTTGGTAATATATATGGAATTGATTTCAGTAATATTTTAGAGAGTTTTGATAAGACTCAACTCTCAGAATGGACTAAAGAGGGAATTTCTGTTTTAGCTGCTTAAACTAAAACAAATCTGTTACAATTTCGGCAATTAAGTTCTTTAATATAGTAACCAAGATTGTAACAGATAATTGTTATAAATTAAGTTTATTTAAATGTCGGCCACGTAAAAGAGCTTTGTCCTTTAATGAACAGTTAGATCCAGGAGAAGCGTTGTCTTACGTGATTGAGGAGAGGTTTAATTCGAATTTAAAATTTTATGGTTAAATCGAACTATCTCAATCAATTTAAGCGATCTAACCCCATATAATTCAGAACGGCTCAAAGTTTAATGATAATTAATAATTTAATAATAAGAATATAGATGGAGAAATTAATCTCCATCTAATTGTTCATCATTCTTTTTTCATAGTAATCCTCTTATTTCTAGTGTTAGTAAAATTCTCTAATGGACAGTATTCATTAAAGCCTTCTTTTAAATCTTCACTAAAAAGATTGATATAGTTTTTTGTAACCTTAATACTTGAATGACCAAGCAGTTTCATTAAAGTAAAGGCATCTATCCCGTTCTTTATTGCCAATTTAGCAAAGGTGTGTCTATACTGATGAATAGAATATCTACTGATATCACGTTTTAAATGATAAGTTTTTATAGCACTCTGCATACCTCTTTTAGTAAGCTTATTCCCGGTCTGTTGACTGCAGAATAAATATTCATCTTCAATTCCTTTTCGATAAATTAGATATTCTGTTAATACTTCAAATAAAGTTTTACTCATCGGGATAATTTGAGTCTTTCTACTTTTAGTATGAGCTAAATTAATAACAAGATTCTCAAAATCAAGATGCTTTATTTTCATATTCAATAGTGTAGATAATCTTACGCCTGTTGCTAAAAGAAAGTTAACTATAACCCAGTTCCTGTACTCACTAAAGCTGCAGTCATTGGTGTTAGGTTTTTTTAATAATTTCTTTAATTCTTTATTAGTATATGTTTCCTTAACAGCTGCTTGAGTTTTTAGTAGTTCAACTTTGAATTCAACTATATAATTTAGCTTCTGACAGTAATAAACAAACGCTCTCACGCCTCTAAGATGTGCATTTACTGACTTATTATTCAGATCAAATTCTGACTGTAGACATATAGCATACTGTTGGATTACTGGAGAAGTGATATCAGCTATATGAGTTTTATTTTCTTTTAACCAGCCTAAAAATCGTTTGAGTTTTTCTTCATAAAAGGAGATTGAACCATCAGATAAATTCTTGGAATGCTTATACCTCATGAAATCTTCAAACACTTCATAATTAGTTTTATCCGCTGAAATAGTATTCATTCTAATCATAAGACATCACCAACTCTAAATCAGAAAAAAACAGAAAAAAATCAGCAATAATAGACTTTTTTAACATAAAAAAACCCCCATCAATTTAGTTTGATAGGAGTTAATCAGTGTATCGGATCAGCCAAAAATCAGGCAAAAATCAGATACGTTTTATTTAATTAAAGAGCATTTCAATAACAGGTACTATCCCCGTTATAACGCCCTTAATATTCAATGGCGGAGAGACAGGGACTCGAACCCTGACACCTTTCGGCTTCACCGGATTTCAAGTCCGGCTCCTTAGCCAATTCGGACATCTCTCCACTTATGTCACGAATAATATTGTACTATAGAATAAGATTACTGTCAAGAGATTTCCACAACTTTTTTGCTGAGAAGTTTTTAGCCAAAAGCAGGAAGTGATAAGATTTAGTTTTAAAAGGTATATATCTTCTTTTCTTGAATATAATTATAATAAGAGAAATTCGATAATAATTTTGATTAAAAGAAATAGAGAAAGGTCAGATATAATATGAAAAACATTTTAGTCATTGATGATACAACTCTGGTTCGTTATAGGATAACTTCTATCTTAAAAGCAGAAGGCTTTAATGTCTACCAGTCAGATAATGCTGCTTCTGTCAGGCAGAATACTTTTGCCAGTGATATTTCACTAAAAGATATTGATCTAATTTTACTTGATACTTATTTAAGTAGTGAAAATGGTTTTGAATTATTGAACTTTTTAAAGCAGCAGTATCCTGAAATTGATGTGATAGTTGTCAGTGGTGCTAATAGAGCCAGCGTGATAAAAAAAGCGGTCAGCCTGGGAGCAAAAGATTTTATAGCCAAACCATTTGATAAATCAACTCTCTTAAGAAAAGTAAACAATATTGATGCTGCTTTCGAAAACAAAGGGCTTTTTAAAAAAGAAGAATCCTATAAAACAACTTTAAGTCTGGAACTAAATAGATCTATGAGGTCAAAACTTTCTTTTTCAGTTGTTATAATTGATCTACCTCATAAGATTGATCAGAAATATTATATGGATATCAAAAACCTCATTACTTCCAGAATCAGAAATATTGATCAGATATTTTTTCTGGAAGATTTTAAATATCTTTTTATTTTACCTTTAACTGATCGTGAGGGAAGAGAAGTTTTTATCGATAAGATAACTAATATTTCCCTGGAAAACAAGCATTTATTAAAAGATAACTTTGAGGTTGAGGCAGTAACTTTTCCGGAGGAAATTGTAGAAGCAAGGAACTTAGATCCTGAGAATTACGGTAAGTTCAAGGAGCAAATACTTCAGAAGCTGAAATTAAAATAATTATTTGACATTTTAAAAAATATAATCTATAATTAACCTATAACTTGTAGAACAACCTACAACCACTGATTTTTAAGCGGGGGATAAAAATGGATACCATTAAAAAAGTTAACTTGGTTGATGAAGTATATAAAAAGCTGAAAGAAAAAATAGTCAGTGGCGACTGGGAAGCTGGCCAGAAAATTCCGTCAGAGAATGAACTGTCGGAGAAGTATGGTGTCAGCAGAAATACAATTAGGAATGCAATTCAAAAACTAAAGGGTTTAAATTTAATTGAAACCCGTCAGGGGCAGGGAACTTTTTTGAAAAAAGATTTAAACAGCAGTATAATCAGCAATATTATTCCCGGAATGATTTTTAATGATAATGAAATACTTGATGTGCTTGAATTCAGGAGTGTAATCGAAAAAGAAAATGCCCGTCTGGCAGCAATCAGAGCTGATGAAGAGGACATTCAGGAAATCAAAAATGCTTTAGAGCAGATGAAAAAACATCAGGATGATTATCAGGAATATACTGTCTGGGATTATAAATTCCATTTAAATGTTGCCAGAGCAACTAAGAATAAAATTTTATACCAGGCGATGCTGAGATTGAAGGATATACTCTTTAAACATTTAGAAGAAATGAATAAAAATGGTAATTTTGAAAAAAGTATAGCCGGCCACAGAAAACTTTTTCAGGCAATAGAGGCCAGAGATCCACAGCTGGCAGTAGAGCTTTCTGAAGAAGATGACCGTGAAAGATTTAAAGAGCTCAAAAAGATATAAAATTTTTAATCTAACTTGTATTACAACCAACAACCGACAACCAATAAGTATTTTAGAACTAATTATTTTGTTTGACAAATTGAAAATGAAGGTGATCTGATGAAAATTAAAAATTTAAAAGTTATTGTTACCTCTCCCGGGAGAAATTATGTAGTAGTAAAAATTGAAACGGACAGCGGTATCTATGGCTATGGAGATGCAACTCTCAATGGGAGGGAGCTTGCAGTAGCTGAAGCACTGGAAGAATATTTAGCCCCAATTTTAATTGGTAGAAATGCGGATAATATTGAAGATATCTGGAACTATATTTATAAGGGTACTTACTGGCGGGGAGGACCTGTTTTAATGACAGCTCTGGCCGGAATTGATATGGCCCTCTGGGATATTAAGGGTAAAAAAGCTGGCCTGCCGGTTTATTCTCTCCTGGGGGGTAAGAGCAGAGAAAAAGCTCTCTGCTACAGCCATGTTTCTGGAAACGATTTTGAGGAAGTTAAGGAAAAAGCGCTCAAGAAAATTGAAGCAGGCTATAAAGCTTTAAGAATTCAGGTTGCTATACCTGGACTTGACGGCACCTACGGTACTGTTGAAGATGATGCGCTGGAACTTCCTTTTGTTGAAAAGTGGGATTCTAAACCTTATTTGAAAACAATTCCGGAACTCTTTAAATATATCAGAGCTGAAATAGGTGATGGAGTACATTTAATTCATGATTCTCACGAGCGCCTGACAGTGCCTGAGGCTATTAAACTGGCCAGAAAGTTAGAAAAATATGACCTTTTATTTTTAGAAGACTTGTTAAAACCTGAAAACAGGGAAGGTTTTAGACAGCTTAAAAGCCAGACTTCAACGCCGCTGGCAATGGGAGAACTTTTCAATACTAGATGGGAAGCTCTGCCGCTGATCAAAGATCAATTAATAGACTATATCCGCTGTGATCTGAGTCATATTGGTGGAATTACAGAGGCTAAAAAAATAGCAGCACTTGCTGAGACCTTTCATATTAAAACCGCCTGGCATGGACCAGCTGATATTTCTCCAGTTGCACATCTGGCAAATTTACACCTTGATTTTGCGATTGCAAACTTTGGTATTCAGGAATTTGCACAGTTCCCAAAAGAGGTAAAAGAGGTCTTTAAAGGTGGTCCAGAATTTGAAGACGGTTATCTTAAAATATCAGATAAGCCGGGGCTTGGCTGTGAGATAGACGAAGAAGCTGCAGCTGAATATCCGTATCAAAAAGCATATTTACCTGTTGCAGAAGCTCTGGACGGTAGTGTCCATGAGTGGTAAGTTAAGCTAAAGATTTTAATAATTATTAATCTAAATGCCGAATGGCAGCTGGATTTAGAAAGAATATATTTTTATTCGCTCTCAATTTGTATAAGCCTATAATCCCTTAAGAAAAACTGGAGTGAATTTTTAATCAAAAATAATTTAAAAGGGGTGTTTATTAATGAGTAAGAAGGGCAAATTTGTTTTAGTTTTATCTTTAATTTTATTTTTAAGTCTCAGTTTTTCAGTTATGGCACAGGAAGATTTAGGACTGGCAGATGCAGATCGCAGTGAGATTCTTGTTATCACAGGTGGACTGTGGGGACCTCCTTCAACCTGGAATATTTTACTGCCAAGTCAGGTTAGAGGTACTGGAGGATTTGTTTATGAAACTTTATTTTCCTATAATGCTGTAAAAAATGATTATACTCCCTGGCTTGCTGAAAGTGGGGAATGGGTTAATGAAAGTGAATATGTTGTTAACTTAAGAGAGAATGTCAACTGGACTGATGGTGAAGAATTCAATGCTGAAGATGTTGTTTTCACCTATCAGGTAGCAAAAGATAGTGAAATTTACTATTCACCAATCTGGAACTGGCTGGAAAGTGTAGAAGCAGAAGATAATTATACAGTTCGTTTTACCTTTTCTGAGCCACACTATGCAGAATGGGATTCAGAATTATATGAGCGCTACATCATTCCTGAACATATCTGGAGTGAAATCCCTGCTGAAGAGTTAATCACCAGAACAATGAAAGATCCTGTTGGAACTGGTCCCTATACTCACAGTGATTCTGCTCAGGACAGAATGATCTGGAGAAGAGATGATAACTGGTGGGGTAATGATGTTTTTGGTCAGCCCAAACCTAAATTTGTAGTAGACCTTGTTAACCAGAGCAACAATATTACAATGGGAATGTTAATGAAAGGTGAGGTTGATTTTAGTAATAATTTCATCCCTGGAATTGAGAGAATTAAAGATCAGTTTGGTCTTATTACCTGGTTTGAAGATCAACCATATATGCTTTCCTGGAATACAGCAAATATGTATATGAATCTTGAGCGAGAGCCTTTTGACGATCTCGACTTCCGCAGAGCGATGGGATATATGGTCAATAAGCAGACCATTGCTGATCGAGTATATGGTGGTCTTGTAAGAGCTGCTAATCCAACAGGTCTATTTGGTGAGAGCTGGCTGGACTATCTAGACGAAGATGTTGTAGAAGAATATGGATTTGAATATGACCCTGCTCAGGCAGAAAAAATATTAGATGAAGCTGGTTATGTTGATGCTGATGGAGATGGCTGGCGAGATATGCCGGATGGTTCACCTTTAGAACTGGAAATAATGGTACCAAGCGGCTGGTCAGACTGGATGGAAGCAATCAGAATAGTTGCCAACAACGCTCAGGAAATTGGCCTAAATATTAATCCTAATTTCCCTGATTCTTCACTATTCCACCACAAACGCTACAATGGTGATTTTGATCTGATAATTGCTCATTTCCAGACAACACGCTCATCCTCACCATTTGATTACTGGAATGGAGTTGCAAATAGAAATATTTACGGTGAAGAGATTAATAATGGTAACTGGGGTGCTTATGACAACCCAGAACTATTTGATTTAATTGATCAGTTTAATATGACTAGAGATGAAGCTGAAAAACAAAAATTGGCTTCTGAAATTCAAAAGACACTGCTGCAGGATATGCCTACAGTACCACTCTGGCATAATGGAATGTGGGGTCAGGCAATGACCAATAACTGGACAAACTGGCCTACAGAAGATAAACCTTATGGTATTCCAGTTAGTGGAGGAGTAAGTGGATTCCAGATGGGAATGGTTCAGACTTTAATTGGAATCGAACCTGTAGAATAATAATCTAAATAATTGATAGATTCTCAACCCGGTAATAATCTTATTATCGGGTTATTTTTTTGGCTAAAAAGGCTGTTTTTATTGTTCTCATCTATAATTTTTAGTTAATCTTATTCAAAATTTAGTTAAATATCAAATAAGGTCTATTAATCAGGTGAAGATATATGCTATAATCATTACTGTAAATAATCGAATATCCAAATTAATTCCTTAATAAAAAAAAGGGGGCGATAATGATTAACAATTATGATGTGCTGGGAAGTCTAAATAATTTACAGCAGTGGATGCTGCTTAACCATAAGAGCCATAAACTGATTTATTTAATTGGACTTCTCTTTTTAGCAGCATTTATAATTAAAACTATAACCGATAGGTTCAGAATTCCCAGTGTAGTTGGTTATATACTTTTGGGAACATTATTCAGTGAGAGTGTAGTTAGGAGTTTTTCTTTTTTACCCAGGGAATTTTTAGCCTGGCACAGTTACCTGCTTAACACCCTCAATTTTATCACTGTTCTGGCAGTATCTTTTATTTCATTTGGGATAGGAACTTCTTTGTACATAAAAATTTTAAAAAAATTGGAGTTTGAGCTAACTCTGATTGTTATTTTCGAATCAATTGGTGCTTTTGTGCTGGTGACTGGAATTATGCTCCTTTTGGGCAAAGATCTTTTTGTGGCTATTTTATTTGGTACAATCGCTACTGCCACAGCCCCAGCGGCAACGGTAATGGTATTAAAAGAATACGGTATTCCGGGAGAGTTTTCTGCAACCCTGATGGTTGTGCTGGCTTTAGATGAATTTTTGGCTCTGCTTATTTTCTCTTTTATGGAGCCCTTATCATATATACTTGCTTCACCCGAATTAGAATTAACATTAACTAATATGCTGTTTGAGCCCTTAGTTAGAGTTACTGCTGCAATTCTGCTCGGCTTTGTCTTAGGTTATATTTCTCAGTACTTAATGGTTAGATGTGATTCAGAGAGCCGAAAAATTTTATTAATTCTGGCAACAATTATTGGGACTACTGCAGCAGCAGTGTTTTTACATATTTCACCACTATTTGCTAACTTAACAGTTGGTTTTGTTTACAGGAACATCCCAAAAAGAAGATTAAATGTTTCAGATAAGATTGATATTTTAACTGTTCCTTTATTTGCTACTTTCTTTATTCTGGCCGGCACCAAAATTGACATTAGTAATCTGTTTAATCCAGGATTTTTAGTAATTGCTTTTGCCTATACATTGATGAGGATTATTGGTAAGGTTGGAGGTGCGCATTTTGGGGCAAAATTTTCATCTGCTCCCAAACATGTAGAGGATTATATTGGCTTTGGTCTGATTCCTCAGATTGGAATTACAATTGATTTAGCATTTATAATTCAAAAAGATTTTATCTATATCCCCGGTAATGTGGCTAATATTTCAATGCTGATCTTAAATGTAATATTATTCACCTCAATCTTTACTGAAATTTTTGGTTCTTTAGCAACAGAATATGCTTTAATTAGATCAGATGAAATGAAAACTAAAATTGGCTGGAGTTTTTTGGAGGGAGAATAATTTTGTTAAGTATCACAGTTGGCTTTATAATTTTAATAACATTAATTATTTTAAAAGTAAGTATCGTAGTTGCTGCTCCGCTTTCATCAGCAGTAATTTTATATTTAAATAATTTAAACATTTTAGAAATCCTGAATGCCCAGTATTTGCCCGGTTTTGCTTCTTTTGTTCAGGATTATCTATTCATTTTTCTGCTGAGTGCGGTCCTGGGCAAGATAATGGAAGACTCAGATGATGCAACTGCAATTGGAGAATTTGTGCTTGATGTACTTTCACACCGCTATGCAGCTGTAGGTATCTTTTTTGCCAGTGTACTGCTTTCAATTGGTGGAATTTCAGCTTTTGTCTTAATTTTTACCATCTATCCAATTGCAAAAAAAGTTTTTGAAGAAGCCGGTCTGCCCAAATCACTGATCATCGCTTCTATTGCCGGGGGGAATGTAATAGTTGGCCTTTCTCTGCCGGGCAGTCCCCAGGTACATAATTTAATCATGATGGATTATTTAAATACTTCCGCCCTTGCCGGATTTGGCCTGGGACTGGCGGGGATTTCGGCTGGTTCAGCGGCTGCAATTGCTTACTTGAGATACAGGAGCAGGTCAATGTTAGCTGAAAGTAGTAATTTAAATGACAGTATTTTAAAAAAGCCGGATTTAACTAAACTTTTTAATTTTTTAACAGCGATGCTGCCGCTTTTAGTTGTCTTTATTGTGCTGGCAGTATTTTCAAAACCGCCTGTAGTTGCTTTACTGCTGGGGGTTGTACTTTCAATCATAAAAAATATTAGAAAGATTGATCTCTTAGAAATTTTAAATGACAGCATCTCCAATGCAGTCTTACCACTGATGTTTGCTGCTTCGGCGATGGGCTTCGGGCAGGTAATTTCATCCCTGCCGGTTTTTAAAGATTTTCTGCAGACCCTCTTAAATCTGCCTTTAAATCCCTATCTGCTGACCGGAATTATCACAAATATTGCTGCTGGTCTTTTAGGTAGTGCATCCGGGGGAATGCTTTTAACTTTAAGTACAGTTGGCGAAAACATTGTCCAGATGGTGGATCCAGAAAAATTGCACCGACTTATAATTATTGCCTCAACTGGCCTGGATACTCTGCCCCATAACAGTGCCTATCTGGCGATGCTGGCTTATACAGGTCTTAAATTTAAGGAAACATATTTTGATTATTTTATGGTAACGGTTTTGGCAACTCTGCTTTCTTTTGCAGTTGCTTTAATCTATGCACTGAGTTTTTAGGATAGAGGAAATCAAGCTGGAAGGGAGAGATTCAATTGCCGCTGACTAAAATTTTACTTATTCTGGCTGCCGGAATCTCAGCTGGATTTATCAATACAATGGCCGGAGGAGGTTCTTTGATTACTCTACCTATCTTAATTTTTTTAGGTCTGCCAGCCGCTGTAGCTAATGGGAGCAATCGGGTAGCCTTACTGGTTGAAAATATCACAGCTGTTATTAATTTTAGAGATAAAGGCTATTTTGATTATCAATTTGGCCTGATTCTTGCCTTACCGGCTGTAATTGGCTCTTTAATCGGAGCCCGGATAGCAGTTTCAATTTCTGAGCAGTTTTTTAATCAGCTTCTGGCAGTAATTATGCTGCTTATGTTAGTTTTTATACTCTGGAATCCGCTAAAAAATCTAAAGCTTAATCAGAAAGAACTAAGCAGCAGCCGAAAAATAACTGCAGGTTTTGTGTTTTTTTTGATTGGAATTTATGGAGGTTTTATTCAGGCTGGAGTAGGGATTATAATCATCGCAGCCCTTTCACTTTTAACAGGTTTTTCCCTGGTCAAAATTAACAGCCTTAAGGTATTTGTGGTTGCAATCTATATTTTTTCTTCACTCAGTATCTTTATTTTTAACGGTAAGGTTGACTGGATAACAGCTCTGATTTTAGCGCTCGGAAATGGCACCGGAAGTTATCTGGCCAGTACTTTAGCGGTAGATAAAGGAGAAAAACTGGTTAAAGCTGTTTTAACAGCTGCTGTTTCTCTTATGGCTCTATATTTATTTTACATAAGTTTCTAATCATTAGAAATATAAAGTTTTTAAACTATATAATAACTAAAACCAGAGGAGTGAGCAAAATGAAATCAATTCGGAAGCATCTTTATTTCAACACAGATGAGAGAGTTGAACTGCTTAATATTACCAGGCAGGTGCAGGAAGTTTTAAATGAAAGTGGAATTCAGGAAGGTTTATGTCTGGTTAATGCTATGCATATCACAGCCAGTGTCTTTATCAATGATGACGAAAGTGGACTCCATCAGGATTATAAGGAGTGGCTGGAAGAACTGGCACCACATGAGCCAATTTCTCAGTATGCCCACAATGGTTTTGAAGAAAATGCGGATGCCCATCTAAAAAGACAGATCATGGGCCGGGAAGTGGTAGTTGCAGTCACAGAAGGAAAACTTGATTTTGGCCCCTGGGAACAGATTTTTTACGGAGAGTTTGATGGTAAGCGGGAAAAGAGAGTCTTAGTCAAAATAATAGGAGAATGAGATTAATCATGACAGAGGAATTAAGATATCCGGAAGCCACAGTAGGTGCTGTTATTTTTAATCCAGAAAATAAGGTGCTGATCTGCAAATCAAATAAATGGCAGCAAAAATATGTAATCCCTGGCGGTCATATTGAAGCGGGAGAAAAAATGGAAGAAGCCCTGGTCAGAGAGGTTAAAGAAGAGACCGGGCTTGAAATCTATGATATTGAACTGCTTGGAATTTCAGAAAGTATTTATTCTGAGTCTTTTCAAAATCAGAAGCATTTTCTATTTGTCGATTTTATCTGCCGCAGCGATTCCACAGAGGTTGAATTAAATCATGAGGCCCGGTCCTATCAATGGATTGAGCTCAGCGAAATTGAAGCTTATGATCTGGAAGAATTCACTGCCAGCTTATTAAAAGAATTAAGGCGGGGAAAAGATTCAAAATACAGGCATAATATAATATACGGTTTATAATGAATATAAAAGACCTCTAATAACTAAAATTTGCTTTTATAAAGGAACGGAATGATTATAATGAATAAAACAGAAATAAAAAATGATATAAGAAAATTAATTGAAATTCCTGCTCATAGGGCTAGTAATAAAGCACTTTTTCTTTTTTCTGGCTTGCCGGGAAGTGGAAAATCAACTCTGGCTGAAGAGATTTACCAGCAAAACAAAGAGGAGAGTATTTATCTGGCAGCTGATCAGATAGCTTTAGAATATAAACTGGATCAAACAGTTAACTATCACTGGACTTTTGAGATTTTTGATGAACTGATAGCAGAGTATCTTGAGGCAAGCTATTCGGTTGTCGCTGATGCCAATCTTGATAAATATGAGATTCGAAAAGAATATTATCAGCTGGCTGAAAATTTTGAAGCCGAGGTAAGGCTCTTTTATCTAAAGACAAATCTGGCTGAAATCAAAGCAAGACAGCAGCAGCGAAATCAGCTTTCAGACAGCGAGCTGCGTTCATCAGCTTTATACAGTCATGACCAGGAAGAAATAGATAATTATCTGCAGGAGTTTGAAACACCTCGAAAATCAGAAAAAGTATATTTAATTGATGGCAATTTTGATTTTAAAGAACAGCTGGACAGCTGGCAGCAAGTAGAAACTAATAATTTGTTTGCTTATATCGACGCTGTCCGCAGCAGTCTGGCTCAAAACTCTGACCCCAAAAAAGCAGAGGGAATGGAAGGCTATATGCGGGATCAGTTCCCTTTTTACGGTCTGCAGGCAGCTGAAAGGCGAAAAACTTTAAGAAAATATATGAGGCAGGATGAGCGGCCTAAATTCAGGCAGCTAAAAACTGCAGTCAAAAAGCTCTGGCAGCTGCCGGAGCGAGAATTTCAGTATTTTGCTCAGGAGTTAGTTTTAAAATATGAGCAGCAATACACTGAAGAAATAATAGATCTCTTTGAATATATGCTGACTAATAAATCCTGGTGGGATACCGTGGATCATATCGCAAAAAAGCTGGTAGGGAAATACTTTCAACTTTTTCCTGAAGAAAGAGATCCAAAGATTAGAGAGTGGCTGGAAAGCGGCAATATCTGGCTGCAGCGGACCGCTTTACTGTTTCAGTTGGGGTATAAGGAAGAAACAGATGCTCAGCTTTTATTTGACCTGATTGAAAAGTTAAGAGATATCGATGAATTTTTTATTCAAAAGGCAATTGGATGGGCTTTGCGAGAATATTCTAAACTGGAACCGCTGGCAGTGGTTAAGTTTGCAAATACTCACCAGCTTTCATCTCTAGCAGAAAGAGAAGCTTTAAAAGTTGTTAAAAGAAATAAATAGTCTTAAAAGCAGTCACCTTGAGGGTATTGGCATTAAAAAAGCCATTGATTTAATCCCAAAAGGTGATTTTTTATTTTTTAATCTTGACAAAACAAATGGGTTTAGTTATAATTAATAACGATTGAGCCTGATAATCAGTCTCAATTAATAATAATTTTTATTAGTGATCTAATGTTTCATTCCTTAATTATCACTAAACAATTTAAAGGAGGATTTATTTTGTTAAATAAAAAGAATTACATAGCTATTCTAGTAATGGCTTTGGTCTTAACTTTAAGTATTTCGGTGATGGCAGAAACAAGGGTTGTAGAGCATGCAATGGGAAAAACTGAAATTGAGGGCACTCCTAAAAGAGTTGTAACCCTTTATCAGGGTGCCAGTGATGCTGCTCATGCCCTTGATATACCCCTGGTTGGTATTGTAGAGTCCTGGGTAGAAAAACCGGTCTATAAATATCTGCGGGATGACCTGAGTGATGTTAAACAGGTTGGACTGGAAACTCAGCCGAATCTTGAAGAAATCAGTAAATTAAATCCGGATTTAATTATTGCTTCTAAGATGAGGCACGAGGATATTTATAATCTGCTTTCCCAGATTGCTCCAACAGTAATGGAAGAAAATGTATTCCGCTATCGGGAAACTGTTAAATTAATGGGTAAAGCTGCAGGTAGAGAAGAAAAGGCAGCAGAAGTCTTAAATAACTGGGATCAGCGAGTTGCAGATTTCAGAGAAAAAATCGAAGCTAAAATAGGTGAGAAGTGGCCGATTGAGGTTGCTGTTTTAAACTTTAGAGCAGACCATGCCCGTATTTATTACAGTGGTTATGCTGGAAGAATTCTAAATGAACTTGGTTTTGAGAGACCTGAAGACCATAAAAAAGACACCTGGGGAGTTAAATTAACTTCTAAAGAGAGTATCCCGGAGATGAATGCAGAAGCTTTCTTCATCTTTATGTCAGATGATCAGGCAGTAGAAAACACCTATCAGGAATGGACTGAACACCCACTCTGGCAGAATCTGGATGCTGTTCAAAATGAGCAGGTATTTAGAGTTGATCAGGTTGCCTGGAATATGGCCGGCGGAATTGAATCAGCTCATATTATGTTAGATCAATTATATGAACACTTTGAACTGGAAGAATAAATTTAATGACTTACATTTTGCGTAATCAAAAGGCAAAACTGAATATGCTGCTGTTTTTAACTTTTTTGTTAATCACAGCAGCAGTTTTTAGTCTGGCTGTTGGTCAGCACTTTGTTTCCTTAACCAGTGTTTACAGGGCAATATTTAGTTTTGACCAGCAGTCAACAAGACATCTAATAATCCGCTCAACCAGATTGAGCAGAACTGTGATTGCTCTAGCAGCAGGCGGGAGTCTTGCTGTTGCCGGGGCTTTAATGCAGGCGCTGACCGGTAATCCACTTGCTGCTCCCGGAATTTTTGGACTCAACTCAGGTGCAGTTTTCCTGCTGGTAATTGCAGCTACTTTTTTTGGAGTAACTTCGATGGAACTCAGTATCTGGCTTGCTTTTTTTGGCTCAATGCTGGCCGGGTTGCTGGTTTATTTTATTGCTTCTCTGGGTAGAAGTGGACTTTCCTCTCTAAAAATGATTCTGGCTGGAGCTGCAGTGACTGCTCTTTTTCATTCCTTTACTCAGGGTCTTTTGGTAATTAACCAGGAGAGTTTAGAAAGTGTTCTTTTCTGGCTTTCTGGTTCAACTGCCGGTAGAGATTTGGAAATGATTATGCCGCTGCTTCCATTTATTTTAGGAGCGATAATTCTGGCTTTAATTTTGGCCAAAGATATTAATATTTTACTAATTGGAGAAGAGATGGCAGCAGGCCTGGGTCAAAAAACTATAATCATTAAACTTTTACTAGGTCTGAGCATTGTTATTCTGGCCGGCAGCTCAGTGGCTGCAGCTGGCGCAATATCTTTTATTGGTTTAGTAGTTCCTCATATCAGCCGCTTTTTTGTCGGGAATAACTACCACTGGCTGATAATTTATTCTTTTATTATTGGGGCAGTCCTGCTTTTAATTGCAGATATTGCAGCCAGGATTATCATTATGCCTCAGGAAGTACCGATTGGAGTTATGACAGCTTTTATGGGAGCACCATTTTTTGTTTACATTGTCAGGCGGGGGTTTAAAGTTAATGCTTAAAAATTTGAAAATTTCGCGGGAGCTTATCTTAATTTTTGGACTCATTCTGCTGGCAGGATTAATTTTTATTCTTTCTTTATCCTTCGGCAGCAGCTATATCTCACCAGTGACTGTGATCAGTCACTTTTTGGGACTGGAAGCTGGGTCTTATAATTTTACAATTAATATTTTACGCTTACCCCGTACACTTATGGCTTTTTTGGTTGGGGCAGCTCTCTCAGTTTCAGGACTTATTCTGCAGGCAAATATTAAAAATCCCCTGGCTTCTCCGGATATAATTGGAATCACAGGTGGGGCTTCTGCTGGAGCAATCACCTACTTAAGTTTTTTTAGTGCTGATTATGGGATTGGCGGTCTGCCTTTTGCTGCCATCCTGGGAGCAGCGGTGGTTTCCGCTTTGATCTATTTTCTGGCCTGGCAGAAGGGTGTCAGTTCAATCAGGCTGGTTTTGATTGGAATTGGGATTGCAGCAGCTGTCGATGCTCTGGTAACAATGATTATTGTCTTCAGTCCAATCAGTACCACAGTTCAGTCCTATGTCTGGTTGACCGGGAGTATTTATGGTACAAACTGGGAGGATCTTTTTCAATTTCTGCCCTGGGTTATAATTTTTATTCCACTGGCTTTTGCTTTTTACAAAAGTTTAAATCTCCTGGCCTTAGGTGATAAGGTAGCTGCAGCTTTGGGTTTGAATATCCAGCTCAACCGCTTTCTCTTAATGACAATCAGTGTAGCTCTGGCCGGATCTGCTGTAGCCTATGCCGGAGGAGTTGCTTTTATTGGACTGATTGCACCTCATATTGCCCGAAAAATGGGAGGAAAATCTTATTCAATCTTAATTATCTATTCAGTTTTAAGTGGTGGAATGATTTTTATGGCAGCAGATTTGCTTGCCAGAACGGCCTTTTTACCCCTTGACTTACCGGCAGGAGTCTTTGTTTCCGGAATCGGAGCTCCATTTTTTATTTATTTACTTTACAGAAATCGCAACCAATTTTAAAGGAGGTAGAACTTTGAGTATTTTAGAAACTAAAAATTTATCACTGGCCTATGACAAAGATAAAATAATTGATAACCTTGACTTAAAGATACCAGAAGGCGAAATTACTATTTTTATTGGTGGTAATGGTTCTGGTAAATCAACTCTGCTTAATTCTATGGCCCGGCTTTTAAAACCTATGGAGGGTTCTGTAGAACTGAGGGGAGAAGATATTAATCAGCTTTCAACCAAAGAAGTGGCAAAAAAGCTTGCCTTTTTACCTCAAAGCTCTACTATTCCAGAGGGGATTACCGTCCGCAAACTGGTTGAACAGGGAAGATATCCCTATCAAAAATGGTATCAGGCCTCAAGCAGTGAGGATCAAAAGATAGTTGAAAAGGTTTTAAAAGACACAGGTCTTTTAGAACTTGCCGATCGAGATTTAAGTTCACTCTCTGGTGGACAGCGGCAGCGGGCCTGGCTGGCAATGGTCCTGGCTCAGGATACAGAAATAATTTTACTCGATGAACCAACTACCTACCTTGATCTCTCCCATCAGGTTGATCTGCTTGACTTACTCTATGAATTAAACAAGAAAGATCAGCGGACAATTATTATGGTCCTGCATGATTTAAACTTAGCCTGCCGCTATGCTGATCATATAGTGGCTGTTAAAGATAAAGGAGTTTTTGCCCAGGGTAAACCGGAAGAAGTTATTGATGAAGAAGTGATTAAAGAAGTTTTTGATTTAAACTGTCAGATTGTTTCTGATCCTGTATTTGGAACCCCTCTCTGTATTCCAACAGGCAAAAATAAATTAAGTCAGGTTGTTTAAACTTGTAAAGAGGCTGGATGAAAATTCAGCCTCTTTGCCATTTATATTCTTTTTAAGATAAAGAGAAGAAATATCTCAACTAATTTGAGAAATAAATAACTTGCAAATTCCTTTGACAAGCCTGATAGAATGCTATATGATAAGAATATAATTAAATATTCAAATTTTTTAAAATTAATGGTCAGACCATCAGTCCTAAAATACATAAAGCAAAAAATATTTATTTTTTCGCAAAATTGGTCAGACCATCGGGCCAATAGGTCTATTCTAAAATATTGGTTAAAGGGGGTTCAAATTAAAAATCATTTTATTGGGGCAGATTTAAATTTTATATTTAGATGACAGTGGGGATTGTTATCTAAAATATTTTTTAGCATTTGGGCTTAAATTTTTAATAACGGGTATATAATTTAAAGGGGTGTAATAATTGGAAATATTAGTTTGTGTTAAACAGGTTCCAGAAACCAAAAATGTGGAAGTAGATGAAAACGGAAATCTAATTCGTGATGGTGTTGATTCAATAATGAATCCTTATGATATGTATGCACTGGAAACTGCACTGAGGTTGAAAGCTGAACACGGAGGAACAGTTACCGCAATTACCATGGGGCCTCCTCAGGCAAAAGAAGTTATTAGAGAGGCTTATATGATGGGGGCAGATAAGGGTTTTATTTTATCTGATATTAAATTTGCTGGGGCAGATGTTCTGGCGACAAGTTATACCTTGAGCAAGGGACTTGAGGTTATTGGTCTCAAAAATGGCTATGATTTAATTATTTGCGGTATGGAGAGCACGGACGGAGATACCGCTCAGGTTGGTCCAGCTATTGCTGAAACTCTTAAGATTCCTCATGTAGCCTATGTCAGTTCAATTAAAGGCTCTACTGAGGAAAAAATTATGGTGGAAAAGGATATGGGAGAGACTATTGAAGTGGTAGAATTTAGCTACCCTGGTTTGATTACTGTTACCAAACATGTAAATCAACCCCGCCTTCCTTCTTATAGACTTAAACTAGAAACAGCTGACAGAGAAATAGAAACACTTACCTTTGCTGATCTACTTGATGATGATAAAAATAATTTTGGACTAAAGGGTTCTCCAACTCAGGTAGAAGAAGTTTTCCCTCCAGATGATAATATTGAACAGGTAATCTGGGATGGAAGTGGAGAAGAACTGTCTGATAAATTATTTAATGAATTAAAGGAGTTGAAGCTTGTATGAGTAACTACAGCATAGATTATGTAAACTGTTCTCTTTGTAAAGTATGTATTGAAGCCTGTCCTTTTGATGCTATAGATATAGTAGACGGTAAAATTGAGATGAATTCAGCCTGTAAGGCCTGTGGAATTTGTGTTAAAAGCTGTCCTGAAGGTTTAATTCAACCGGTTGAGGATAAAAGAAAAACTGTTGATAAGAGCCTCTACAGTGATGTTTTAGTTTTTGCAGAACAGTTAGAAGGTAAAATTCACCCGGTTACCTATGAGTTAATGGGTAAAGGGAGGGAATTGGCTGATAAAATTAATCAGGAGCTGCATGTTATCTTACTCGGCCATGATTTAACTGATCAGACTGAAGAAATCCTGGCACACGGGGCAGATAAAGTCTATGTTTATAATCAGGAACCACTGCATCATTTTGATGTTGAAGCCTATGCCAGGGCTTTTGAAGACTGTGTAGAGAGAACAAAGCCGACAATAATCCTGATTGGAGCAACTTCAATCGGTAGATCTCTGGCACCAAGAATTTCAACCAGATTTAAAACAGGATTGACTGCAGACTGTACAATTTTAGATGTTAGAGAGAATACAGATTTAGTCCAGACCAGACCTGCCTTTGGTGGTAATATTATGGCCAGGATTTTAACTACCAGAACCAGACCTCAGATGGCAACTGTGCGCTATAAGGTCATGGAACCGGCTGATAGAATAGAGAATCCGACCGGAGAAGTTATTAACTTTAGTGTGGATGAAAAAGAATTAGAAACCAGATCTAACTTTGTCAGTATTACTAAAAAACCTGAAGTGGAAAGCATTGAAGAAGCAGATAAAATTATTGCTGTCGGCCGGGGAGTAAGAGAAGAAAAAGACTTAGAAATGATCAAAGAGCTTGCCGACTTAATAGGAGCTAAAATTGGTACAACCCGTCCTCTGATCGAAAAAGGCTGGACCGAACACCAGCAGCAGATTGGTTTAAGCGGTAGGTCAGTTCGACCGGAATTATTAATCACCTTAGGTGTTTCTGGTTCGGTGCAGTTTGTGGCCGGGATGAAGAGTTCAGAACATATTTTTGCGGTAAATACTGATCCGGAAGCAAGTATCTTTAATGTAGCGCATTATGGTATGGTGGGAGATTTATATGAGATTGTACCAAAATTAATTGAGAAGATAAAAAATGGTGAGCAGGTTTTTGAGAAAACAGCAGCTGCTGTTTAGTACTACTTATAGGGGGTAAATTGATGAATTTTAATAAAATAACAGAGGCAGATATCAAGTCCTTAATCGAAATTTTAGATAGTGATCGAGTAACTTTAAAGGAAGATATTAGTGAAGATTATTCTCATGATGAACTGGCCGAGCTTAGAGTATATCCTGAGCTAATTGTAGAGCCTGAAAATACAGAAGAAGTAGCCCAAATTATGAAATTTGCCAGTAAAAGAAATATACCTGTAACTCCTCGTGGAAGCGGAACCGGTCTTTGTGGGGGTGCAGTTGCTATGGAGGGTGGTATCCTTTTATTAACAACTTCCATGGATGAAATCATTGAAATTGATGAAGAAAACTTAACTGCCAGTGTCCAGCCGGGAGTTATCTTAATGAATTTTGCTGAGAAAGTAAATGATTTAGGTTTTATGTATCCACCTGATCCGGGAGAAAAAAGTGCTACCTTGGGTGGTAATGTGCTCACCAATGCCGGAGGAATGAGAGCAGTTAAATATGGTGTTACCAGAGATTATGTGCTGGGAATGGAAATTGTGCTGCCAAACGGAGAAATTATTAATACCGGTGGTAAGGTTGTTAAAAACAGTTCTGGCTACAGTATTCAGGATCTGATGATCGGTTCAGAAGGAACCCTTGGTATTGTAACAGAAATCACCTTAAAATTAGTGCCAATGCCTAAAAAAGCATTGACTTTATTGATTCCATTTGACAGCCTGGAAGAGGCGATTGGAACTGTACCGGAAATCATAAATGCGAAGATAGTGCCCACAGGCATTGAATTTATGGAAAAGGAAGTCCTGCTTGCTGCAACTGATTATCTGGGTAAAGAGTTTCCAGATACATCTGCTCCAGCCTACCTTTTACTTAAATTTGACGGTAATGATAAAAAGGAAATAGAAAAACAGTACGAAGTAGCAGCTGATGTCTGTCTGGCAAATAATGCTTATGATGTCTATATTGCCAACACTGATGAGCGGCAGGATGTAATCTGGGATACCAGAGGTGCCCTGCTTGAAGCTTTAAAAGCAGTTAGTGAATTAGATGAGTGTGATGTAGTTGTGCCGAGAAATAGAGTTGCTGACTTTGTTAACTTTACTCACAGGTTAGAGGATAAACATAATTTAAGAATCCGCGGTTTTGGTCATGCTGGTGATGGAAATTTACATCTCTATACTTTAAAAGACGACTTAGATGATCAAACCTGGCAGCAGCGAAACAAAGCGGTTATGGACGAGCTTTATGCTAAATCAAGAGAGATGAAGGGTAAGGTATCAGGAGAGCACGGAATTGCAATTGCTAAAAAAGAGTATTTACATGAAGATATTGGACCCATGCAGCTGGAGCTGATGCGGGGAATTAAAAATACTTTTGATCCTCAAAACATCTTAAACCCTGGTAAAACTGTCTAAAAAATTGTAACTCAAAATTAAATTGTTTCCTGGATACTTAAGCCTCCTCTTAGATGTAAAAAATCATCTTAAGAGGAGGTTTCATATTATTAAGCCATTCAAAATCATTTTGTTTTTAGAGGCGGATGGCTGATTATATTCATATTAAACAATCTGGTTGAAAAGAATAAGAAGTTTAATTGGTAATTACCTTTCTAATCGTGATATTTTGAGTTTCTATGACTGTAATAAATATACACGAACTCCTAAGAAATCAAAAGAAGGAGTAATAATTTACAGGACTTTTATGGGTGGGGGACAACAGTTGTCGCCACTGGGAATATAGTTAGATGTTATGAAAAAGAGTTTAAGGAAATGGGGATTGATCTCAGTCAGGAATTTAAAGAGGCTGAAAATGAAATTCCAATAAGACTTTCAACCAAAGAAATTCAAGCCTCAGGTTCCAGAGCAATTTATGAGGCAGCATTAAGCCTGGGTTATCAGATGGAAGCTATGCCGAAAGCAATTGATCAACAAAAATGCATAAAATGTGGACTCTGTATTAATGGCTGTAAACAGGGAGCCAAGTGGACTGCAAAAAATTATTTAAATCAGGCTGTCAAGCAGGGAGCGGTAGTTAGATATGATAGTAGAGTAGAAGAGGTTCTTATCGATCAGGGGCAGGCTTATGGAGTTAGAGGTGTTAATGCTGAGGATGAGTTTGAATACGAAGCAGATAAGGTTATTCTAGCAGCCGGCGGCCTGGGTACTCCAGTTATACTGCAAAATTCTAAAATAAACAATACTGATGTTGGCAAAAAAGCTGGCTAAAGATGCAGCTTAAATTCGAATTAGATCTTTTTTTCGGCTCATTAACTAAAAAATTGAATAAAATGCTTGAAAAGCAGGATAAATAGTGTTACAATTAAAAAAACTCAATCGAGGAAAAGAGAGTGTTACTGTTAAATCAGGCATAATCTAGGAGAAGATATAAGTTCCTTAACTAATTTGTATTAGCTAAGAGGGAGGACTTTATATTTTTTTCTAGATTTTTCTTTTTGTTTAATAAAATGAGGCTTTTACTTTCAGGGGGAATCAGATGTCTGTTAGAGAAAAGTATAAAGTGAAAAAGGTATTTAATAATAATGTGATTCTAGCAGAAAAAGGTGCTGAAAAGCAGGAACTGATTCTGATTGCAACTGGTATTGGTTTTGCATCCAGCAAAGGTGATATTTTTACAAAAGATGATTATCAAATCAAGCAGGAGTTTGTACCTCTCGCCGGGGAAAAGAGGAGTAATTATTTTCAGCTGCTGGAAGAGGTAGACAGTAAGATCATTCAGGCAACTGAAGAGATTATCAATATGGTTAATGAGGAGCTTGATGAAGATATAAATCAGTATATCAGGATTGGCCTGACTGATCATATCGCTTTCACCTTAAAAAGAATTAAAGAGGGGCTGGAGATTATAAATCCATTTTTGATGGAAACCAGGACCCTTTATAAAAAAGAATTTCAGCTGGCCAGGAAGGCAGTAAAGATATTGGAAAATAATTTTGAGATTTCCATACCAGAAGGCGAGATTGGTTTTATAGCATTTCACATTCATGGAGCAATTAATAACAGTGAGGTTTCTAAAACAGTTAAGAATACTTCAATTATCAAACAGTTGGTTGCAAAGGTGGAAGAAGAACTTGGTCAGGAACTTGAATATGACAGTTTAAATTATGCCAGGCTGGTTAACCATCTTCGTTTTGCTTTAGAGAGGATCGAAAGTAGAGAAAATAATACTAATCCACTTTTAGAGAATATCAAAAAGGACTTTAAAGAAAGTTATCAGCTAGCAGGGAAACTGGCAGAAATTATTGAATCCAGATTTGATTACCAGGTTCCCGAAGATGAGAAGGGTTATCTGGCACTGCACCTGCACAGACTGAATAGGGATTTTAATTAATTTTGATTTAGCAATTTAATTTAAAGATAAAATTACATTTAAAAATGGAATGCAAAAACTAAATATTCACTGAGGCATGTTACTGTTTAATCAGGCAAGAGCCGAAGAGAAACTATTATTCCTAATTCCAGGGGAGTAGTAGATTCTCTTCGGCTTTTCTATTGCTTTTAGAATTTATGAAAATAAAATTACAGTTTAAACTGTAATTATTATATAGATCCAGGAAAGAAATTTTCTCTGCAGTTATTTTATTTATGAGTAAGTTTTAGTAAAGATTTTTAACAAAAAACAGGAGGTTTTAAAAAATGAAAAAGATTTTTTCTAGTTTGCAGAAAATAGGTAAGTCTCTGATGTTACCGATAGCAGTACTTCCAGCAGCAGCACTGCTGCTCAGACTTGGTGCCGGGGATGTTTTCGATATTCCCTTTGTCATGGCAGCTGGTTCTGCAATCTTTGATAATCTGGCTTTATTGTTTGGTATCGGAGCTGCAGTTGGAATTGCTAAAGATAGTTCCGGGGCAGCCGGACTGGCAGGAGCAGTCAGTTATTTTGTAATCACCAATGCAACTCAGGCAATTAATTCTGATATAAATATGGGCGTTCTGGCTGGAATTATTGGTGGTTTACTTGCAGGATTTTTATATAACCGCTACCATGATATTGAACTACCTGACTTTTTAGGATTTTTTGGCGGTAAGCGTTTTGTCCCAATTATTACTGGTGCAGCAAGTGTTCTGCTGGCAGGTATTTTTGGCTATATCTGGCCTCCAATTCAGAATGTCATTCAGCTTACCGGTGAGTGGATTATTAATGCCGGTCCAATTGGAGTCTTTGTTTATGGCGTCTTAAACAGATTATTAATTCCAGTTGGCCTGCATCATGTACTTAACAGTTTTATCTGGTTTGTCTTTGGTGAGTTTACAACTGCAGCGGGAGAAGTTGTAACTGGAGATCTATCTCGTTTCTTTGCTGGAGATCCCTCGGCTGGATTTTTCATGTCTGGATTTTTCCCAATGATGATGTTTGGACTGCCGGCAGCTGCTTTAGCTATGTATCATTCTGCTAAACCAAAAAACAAAAAAGCAGTCTCCGGTATTTTCTTAAGTGTTGGTTTAACAGCCTTTTTAACTGGTATTACTGAACCAATTGAGTTTGCCTTCATGTTCTTAGCTCCGGTATTATATGCTATTCACGCACTTTTAACAGGTTTTTCAATGGTTGTAACCTATGTTTTAGGGATCCAGCATGGTTTTGGCTTTTCTGCCGGTGCGATTGACTATTTCTTAAATTATGGACTGGCCACAAAACCATTTTTAATTATTCCAATTGGGATTGCATTTTTTGCAGTCTATTATTTCTTATTCCGTTTTGCTATTCAGAAATTTGATATTCCAACTCCAGGAAGGGCTGAAGGTGAAGTCAGCGGGAATGATATGAGTGTAATGCCCGAGACACAGCAAAAAGATAGTACAGCTCAGAGCAGCAGTACTAAGGCCGTTCGCTATATTGAAGCCTTAGGTGGTGCTGAAAATTTAAAAAGTGTTGACGCCTGTATTACAAGGTTAAGACTCGAAGTTAAAGATTCCGGCAAATTGGACGAAGCTAAATTAAAGCAGCTAGGGGCTTCTGGTATTTTGAAAGCTAATAAAAATAACGCCCAGGTTGTTGTAGGAACCAAAGCAGAATTAATCGCTGAAGAAATAAAGAAAGAATTGAAATAGAACTTTAAAATTATAATTAATATAATCTGATAAGGAGAGGATTATTAAATGACGGTAGAAAAGAAACTAATAATTAACAATGAGACAGGCCTCCACGCCAGACCTGCCTCACAGTTTGTAAAAAAGGCTGGTCAATTTGAAGCGAAAGTTGAGATTTTAATGGAAGATAAAGAAGTAAATGCCAAAAGTATTATGGGGATCATGAGTTTAGGTATTGGCAAAGGTGATGAAATAACTTTAAAAGCAGATGGTAAAGATGCTGAGGCAGCAATTGAGGGTTTAACAGAGTTTATTGAAGTTGAGTTATTGGAACATTAATTTCAAAAAAATAGCTAAAAAAAGCTCTATCCTTTATAAAATCTGGATAGAGCTTTTTTATTTAAAACTAACCCAAAACATAAAAAACAAAATAATAAAACATTAAAACAAAAAAATAAAAGAAAACTATTGACAAAAGAATTATAATGTAATATAATTCAGACAAATAAGAAAAATATTTTTTTGAGATTAAGTTACTCGAGTAACTTTTAATAGGAGTAGATAATTATGTCTGTAACCAGAAAAGATGTAGCAGAAAAAGCAGGAGTTTCCACTGCGACTGTTTCTAATGTAATAAATGAAACTAAATATGTAAGTGAAGAATTATCACAAAAAGTTAAAAAAGCTATTAAAGAACTTGATTATAAACCTAATATGATAGCTAAAAGTTTAAAGACTAAACAGAGTAAACAGGTAGCTATCTTGATTGACGATATTACTAACCCTTATTTTAGTGAGATAATTTTGGGTTTTGAAAGTGAAGCTAAAAAAAGAGGGTATATAACCAATATTGGAATTGGAAATAATAGTACCAGTGAATATTTTAATGATTTTTTAAGTAGAAGTATTGATGGTGTATTTATAATTGTGAATACAGAAGATAAAGTACCTTTTAAAAAAATAAAAGAGATGCATGAAAACGGTACTGTTATTATAAATACCTTAGAAAATAATCCTTTCAAAAAGTATAGTTCAAATATATATGTTAACTATTTTGATGGCATGAAGAAGATCTTCAAACATCTCATAGAGTTAGGACATAAAAAAATTGGCTTTATTGATTATATTGAACCAGGACTTGAATGCAATCTAAGCAGATATGAAGGTTATAAAAATTGTTTAGATATGTACAATCTTGATTATGAGCAAAACAGAGTAGTATTCGGAAAGCCACCTTATAACAGTTCCTATGAGGAAGGATATAAATACATGAAAGAACTAATAGCAAGAGGGACAGATATTACAGCAGTTATTATAATAAATGATTATATGGCAACAGGAGCATTAACTGCATTAAAAGAAGAAAATTTGGCTGTTCCAGAGGATATTTCTCTTGTTAGTATAGATAATACAATATTTTCTAAGATAACAACGCCAAAATTAACTTCCTTAAATGTTGATAATAAGCTAAATGGAGTAAAAGCAATGGAGCTAATAGACAATATGATTAAGGGAAATATGGAACATACTAATATAGAAGTCCCAACAAACTTGGTTATTAGAGGCAGCACATCTAAGCTATAACTTAGAATTTATCAGTAAGTATAATACAGAATAGATAGCTTAAATATAGTTTAAAAAAACACAATATTAAAAAGATTGCGCACTTTAACTGTAAAAAGACTTAATAAATTTGAAAGCATATAACCTAATATATAATTAATTAAGAATGCTTTATTAACAATAGTTACTCGAGTAACTAAGAGCTTTAAATTTTATTTAAATGCTGTTACTCGAATAACTCAAAAAATAAGGGGGGGATAGATACTTAAGGTAACTTAGTTAAGCAAAAAAATACTAGGAGGGTGTTTTATGTTTAAAAAAATGGGTAAATCAAGTTTAATGGTTTTATTTGTAGCTGTATTTGTTTTAGTTAGTTTTGCTGCTGTACAGGCTCAAGATGATTATGTTAATGATCTTCAGGATGAAGTGGAAGGGACTCTATTTGGTGCAGATGCAGATGGATTAGAAGGTGAAATCAGTTTTACTCCTCAAAACTATTATGCACCAGAAACATATCCAAATAGTTCAGAAATGGTTACTGAATTAGTTGAAAAATATAAAAAAATTCATCCAGATATTAATATAGACTTAATCGAACTACCTTCAAATGAGTCTGATTCAAGAACATGGTTAACAACCCGGATGACTGCTAATAGAGCTCCAGAGATAGCCTGGGAACAGTATTATAAAAAGTGGGAACAGGCTAAAAATAATTGGTGGTTACCATTAGATAGCTTTTTAGAACTCCCCAATCCTTATGTTGAAGATGGAAAGCCTGGTAGTGAAAGATGGAAAAATTTAATTCCTGATTTTGTTTGGAATGAAACCAGATCTCCACAGGGGAAACAATATCAGTTAACTTTAGATTGGGTTGAAACAGGACTTTATTATAACAAGGAAATATTTAATGAAGTTGGAGTCAGCGCTGATTGGGATAACTGGGAAGATTTTCTTGCTGACTTAGGAAAATTACAGGAGGCTGGTTATCAGACTCCAATTGGTGTATTTATTTTACCGGGATGGTCAACATATCAATGGGCAGATGATTTAGTAATGTCTTCAGTCTGGGAAGATAAGGTCGCTGATTTTTATATGGATAAGTATAATATTCCCGAAGGAACTTCAAGAACTTTAACCCAGGAAGAATTTGCTAAGGCAGTTTATGATGGAGGTTTTAGTACCTCTGATCCCAGATTTGATGCTTTCTTAGATATTATGAAAGAATGGTCTCAATACTGGGGAGAAGGATTTACCAGCGGCAGTCAAAGTCAGAATTATCAAAACTTTATAAGTGGTCGCCTGCCAATGTACTGGGGAGGATCCTGGGATATGATGAATGTGTCACAGGAAGCACAATTTGATTATGGAGTAACTTATCTGCCAGAAATTACAGAAGAAACATCAGAATATGCTTCAGGAAAAATTTATCGCGTTGGAGGTCCCTCTGGTGCTGCTCAGTATGGTATTCCATTACAGGTAGCAGAAGAAGGAAAATTAAGAGAAACTATTGACTTCTTAATGTTCTGGAGTGCACAGCAAAATAGTGGAAAGCTTATCTCTGAATCAATGATGTTTTTACCAATTGCTGAAGGTGTAGAAGCAGATCCTCAGATGGCTTCATTTCAGGAAGTTGCCGCATTACCTATTAGATTATTCCCTGATCCAATTGGACGTTTAACTAGTAGAGGTGGAAATGATTATGACAGAGTAATGCAGAACTTCTTATTAGGAGATATTGAGAAGAGTGAGGCAAAAGAAATGCTGCAGGAAATTATGGAGTCTACTGTCGAAGAATTAGGTTTAAAGTATTCTGATGAATGGAATTGGTATGAATAGAATATAAGACAAGTTTAAGGTACCGGTATTCAAAACTACCGGTACCTTAAATAATAACTTTTGAAAGTGGAATTATTTATAAGTGAAAGGAGATATCTTAGTGAAATTAAAACAAAAAAGTATTCCCTATTTGTTTCTTATACCTATCTTTGTATCAGTAGCATTATTTAGATATGTACCAACATTTATGGCTATTTTTCGCTCCTTTTTTTACTGGGATGGTCGAAATATTAGTAAGTTTATTGGTTTTTCTAATTATATTGATTTAATAAATGATGGAGTTTTTATTAAATCACTAAAAAATATTCTTGTTTTTTCTGGGGTTAGGTTAGTGTTCATAATTTTATTTTCATTTGTAGCAGCAGAGCTTATATATAATTTGAATAGCAAGAAATGGTCATATAGATGGAAAGTTTTATTTGTTGCACCAATGGTTGTTCCCTGGACAGTAACTTTATTAATCTGGCAGTTTATTTACTCTCCCCAGGTGGGAATGTTAAATAATCTATTAAATAGTTTTGGACTGGATTTTCTTACCCAGGCCTGGTTAGGAAACTCTTCTACCGCCTTAATTTCAGTCGCTATGGTTCAATTTCCATTTGTGGCAACAATCCAATTTTTAATTATAGTTTCTGGTCTGCAAAACATTCCCGAAGCTGTTAAAGAGTCGGCAATTTTAGATGGGGCAACAACTATTAGAAGAATTATTAGTATAGATATTCCTATTTTAAAACCACAGCTTATACTGGCATCTTTACTGACATTAATAAATTCATTTCAGAGATTTGCTATTTTTCAAGTGTTAACAAAAGGTGGTCCAGGAAATGCTACTCAGGTTCCAGGTTATTATCTTTACCAGAATGCTTTTAACTATGGGCGTTTTGGCTATGCATCAGCAATCGGAGTTATTTTAATGCTCATGCTGCTTGCAATATCTTATTTTAATATTCGCAATATGAATAGTGAACTTTAGGAGGGATTAAAAATAATGAAAAAGAAAGGGCTTTTATCTAAAGAAACTAAAGAAGATCTACCCAAACATATTGGCTTATTTTTATTAGGTATCTTAACCTTTTATCCACTATTTTTTCTTATTATAAGTGCTTTTAAAACCAATAATCAGTTTTTCTCAAATTACTGGCTGCCTTCCTGGCCCCTGCATTTTGAAAACTTCTTTGCAGCTCGAGGAGTTCTTAGTTATTTAAAAAACAGTTTGTTTTATACAGCTTTAAATGCCTTTATTGTACTCTTTATATCTTCACTGTCAGGGTATGCTTTTAGCAGGTATGAATTTAAAGGTAAAAACTTTTTATTTATGTCACTTATGATTTTGATGATGGTGCCAGGAATGATGTTGCTTGTTCCTTTATATTCTCTTTTTGCTTCCTGGGGTTGGTTGGATACAACTCATGGACTTGTTTTACAGTGGTCTTCTTATGAGGTTGTTGTTGGAACCTTTATTATGAGAACATTTTTTGATAATATACCTAAAGAATATTTTGAGGCTGCAAGACTTGATGGAGCATCAGAATTTAGAATTTTTTATAAACTGGCTTTACCTTTGGCAAGGCCGGCTTTAGGTACCTTAGCCATAATTGATATTTTATTTACCTGGAATGCAATTCCCTGGCCTTTAGTTTCTATGTTTACTACCAGCAAATTTCCAGTAGCAACTGGTTTATTGACCTATCAGAATGCTAATGCAACTAATTGGGGTGTATTATTTGCGGGATATACAATAGTTTCTATACCTTTAATTATTGTTTTTGCTTTCTTTGTTGATAAATTTATTGAAGGTTTACAGGGTGGTATTTCTGTGAATAAATAATTATTTATTCGGTTTTTTAATCGTTAGTAAAAAACATATAAAATAAGATGCTAGGAGTGACTATTATATGGAAAAAAATAAGCTTGATATTTATGATTTAAAAGTTGAATACAGAAAAAATCCATTAGGAATTGATAATTTAAATCCCAGAATAAGCTGGAAGCTTAAAGGAAATGAAAGAGGAATAAAGCAGTCAGCTTATAAAATACAGGTTGCTCTAGATGAAAATTTTTCTAATATAGTCTGGGACACTTCTTTTGTGAAGTCTGAACAATCTGTTCATGTTAAATATGACGGTCCAGAACTTAAATCGAAAACTAGATATTATTATCGGGTTCAAATTAAAGATCAAAAAGGCAGCAAATCAGATTGGAGTAATACAGCCTATTGGGAAATGGGATTAGTTAATAAAAATGAATGGGAAGCTGAATGGATAACTTCTGATTATAAAAATCAGAATAAAAAACTCCAGTCCTGTCCCATTTTTAGAAAAGATTTTACTGTTAACGATAATATAAAAAAAGCTCGTATTTATATTAGTTCTTTTGGCTTATATGAGCTCAGTTTGAATGGAAAACGAGTGGGAGACTATTACTTCACACCAGGCTGGACAACTTATGATCAGCGCTTACAATACCAGACTTATGATGTTACAGATTTATTAAAAGAAGGAGATAATGCTCTGGGTGTCATTCTTGGTGATGGCTGGTATAAAGGAGATTTGATGTGGAATGATAAACGGGGTTTCTATGGTGATCAGACAGCTGTAATTATGCAGCTTCATATTATTTATCAAGATGGAAGAAAAGAACTGCTAAAGACTGATCAGAGTTGGAAGTCTACAGCTGGACCAATAATTATGTCAGATATCTATCAGGGAGAAATTTATGATGCCAGAGAAGAAATTTCAGGCTGGAATCAGCCCGCTTTTAACGCTGAAGACTGGTCTGAAGTAAAAATTTTAGATCAAGATAAAGAAATATTATTAGCTCAGGAAAATGAAGCAGTTAAAAAAATAGAAAAAATTAAGCCAGAAAAAATATTTACCACACCTGCTGGAGAAACAGTTATTGATATGGGACAGAATATGGTGGGCTGGATTCATTTTAAAGTAGAAGGAAAAGCTGGTGATAAAGTTATCTTAAAGCATGCTGAAGTTCTTGATCAGGATGACAATTTTTATACAGGTAATTTAAGGGGAGCCGAACAAAAGATAGAGTATATTTTAAAAGGTGATGGTCAGGAAAGTTTTGAACCTCACTTTACTTTTCAGGGCTTTCGTTACATAAAGCTTGAGGTATATCCTGGGGAAGTAGATTTGTCAGATTTTACGGGAGTTGTCTTACATTCAGATATGGAAAGAACAGGAGAATTTTCCTGTTCAAACTCTATGATAAATCAACTATTTGAAAATATTATCTGGGGTCAAAAAGGGAATTTTCTTGATATACCTACAGATTGTCCGCAAAGAGATGAAAGATTAGGGTGGACTGGTGATGCTCAGGTATTTGTACAGACAGCAAGCTATAATATGAATACAGCACTATTTTTTACTAAATGGCTGCGAGATTTAAAATGTGAACAAATAGATAATGGATCTATACCTGCTGTAATACCTGATCCAGAAGTAAATATATCTGCTGAAGAAAGAATTATTCCGGTTGAGATTGAGCATACTTCTGCGGCCTGGGGTGATGCAGCAGTTATTGTTCCCTGGACAATCTATCTAACTTATGGAGATGAGCAAATTCTAAAAGAACAGTATGAGAGCATGAAAGCTTATATAGAGTATATAAGGAATCAGGGAGAAAATGAATATCTCTGGAATACCGGTTTTCACTTTGGAGACTGGCTGGCTCTTGATTCAAAAGAGAACAGCTATAAAGGAGCAACTTCTGATGATTTTGTTGCTACAGCTTATTATGCATATTCTACCAGCCTGTTTTTAAAAATTGCAGAGATTCTTGGTTATAAAGAAGATGTCAGAGAATATTCTGATCTTCTAAAAAAGATAAAAGAAAACTTTAGAAAAGAATTTGTGACTCCAAATGGAAGATTGTCTGAACCAACCCAGACTGCTCATGTACTGGCATTGTACTTTGATTTAGTTAAGGAAGAAAATAGAAAGAGAATAATTGATACTCTGGCTGAGTATGTAGATCAGAGAGATGGGCATCTGACAACTGGTTTTGTTGGAACACCCTATTTGTGTCATGCACTCAGCAGCAATGGTTATCCAGAGTTAGCGTATAAGTTATTGGAAAGAGAAGAATATCCATCCTGGCTTTATCCTGTAACCAAAGGAGCAACAACAATCTGGGAGCACTGGGACAGTATCAAAGAAGATGGTTCATTCTGGCCTGATGCTATGAATTCATTTAACCATTATGCTTATGGTGCAATTGGTGACTGGTTATATCAGGTAGTTGGTGGGATAAATACAAACGAAGAAGAGCCGGGTTTTAAAAAGATAATAATTGATCCTAAGCCAGGAGGAAGTCTGAAATCGGCAAGGGTCAGGCATGAGTCAATGTATGGGAAGATTATATCTGAGTGGAAGCTTATTGATAATAGGATGAAAATGGAAATAGAAGTTCCTCCTAACACTACTGCTGTAGTTATTTTACCTGATGCCTTAGTAGATACAGTCAGGGAAAATGATATTTTATTAAAAAATAATACTCATAATATAGAAGGGATTTATAACTATAAAGATATTGATGAAGGTGTTGAATTAGAAGTCGGATCTGGAAAGTATTGTTTTGACTTTAAACTAGATACTCCAGCTTAAAGTATGGTACAAATTAAATTTACACTTTAGGAGGAATTATTTATGAAAAGAGACATTAAAGAGATAGTAAATAAAATGTCTGTAAAAGAAAAGGCTGATCTTTGCTCAGGAGCAAGCTGGTGGTATACAAAAGAAAATGAGAGGTTAAAAATACCAGCACTAATGATGGCAGATGGCCCCCATGGTTTGAGAAAGCAAAGTGAAGGTGCGGACCATCTTGGAATTAGAGATAGTGTTGAGGCTATTTGTTTTCCAACTGGTTCAGCTTTAGCAAGTTCCTGGGATAGAAATTTAATCAATAAACTCGGACAGGCTCTTGGAGAAGAATGTCAGGCAGAAGATGTTTCTATTCTTCTGGGACCAGGAATAAATATTAAACGATCTCCTTTGTGCGGTAGAAATTTTGAATATTTATCAGAAGATCCGTATCTTAGTGCTGAACTTGCTACATCTTATATAAAAGGAGTTCAGAGTCAGGGAGTGGGAACCTCTCTTAAGCATTTTGCTGTAAATAATCAGGAACATAGACGGATGTCAACAAGTGCTGAAATAGATGAACGTACATTAAGAGAAATTTACCTTGCTGCCTTTGAAAAACCGATAAAAGAAGCTCAACCCTGGACAGTAATGTGTGCATATAACAGAGTAAATGGCACACACTGTTCAGAAAATAAGTATCTATTAACAGACATATTAACTGAAGAATGGAATCATAAAGGTTTTGTGGTTTCGGATTGGGGTGCAGTTAATGATAGAGCCGCTGGTATAGAGGCAGGTATGGATCTGGAGATGCCTGCTAGTCATGGAGATGGAAGTAGAAGAATATTAGAAGCAGTCAAAAGTGGAGAACTAAGTGAAAAAAAATTAGATAAATCAGTTGAACGGATACTTAAAATTGTTTTTAAGGCAATAGAAAATAACAAGCGGGACATTATTTATAATAAAGAGGAGCATCACAGATTGGCCCGCAGTATTGCTGCTGATTGTATGGTGCTTTTAAAAAATGAAGACAATATTCTACCGTTGGATAAAAACAAAAATATATCAGTAATTGGATCTTTAGCTAAAAACCCTAGATATCAGGGGGGAGGAAGTTCTCATATAAATCCAACAAAGATAGAAAATGCATATCAGGAGCTTGAAAAACAGATAAATAGTTCAGCTCAACTCAACTATGCAGAAGGTTATTATCTTGATCAGGATGACAATGATAAAATGCTAATAAATGAGGCTTTGAAAACTGCTAAGGAATCAGATATGACAGTTATTTTTGCTGGTTTACCAGATAGATATGAGTCAGAGGGATATGATAGAAATACACTATCTATACCACCAAACCAATCTTATTTAATTGAAAAAATAGCAGAAGTACAGGAAAATGTGGTAGTTGTTTTAAGCAATGGTTCTCCAGTAGAAATGAACTGGGCAGATAATGTTAATGGAATTTTGGAAGCATATCTAGGTGGGCAGGCAGCGGGAGGAGCTATAGCTGATATTCTGTTAGGTAAAGTAAATCCTTCCGGAAAATTAGCGGAGACTTTTCCTTTAAATTTAAGTGACACTCCATCTTATTTGTTTTTTCCTGGAGATGGAGATCAGGTCGAATATAGAGAAGGTATTTTCGTGGGTTATCGTTATTATGATAGCAAAAAAATAGAGCCTTTATTTCCATTTGGTTATGGATTAAGTTATACTGAGTTTGAATATGGAAATCTTGAGTTAGATAAAGAGAAATTAACCGATCAAGAAACTCTAAATGTTTCTATTACGATTAAAAATATAGGTAAATATAAGGGGAAAGAGATAGTTCAGTTATATATAAGAGACAAAGAAAGTAGAGTAACCAGGCCAGAAAAAGAATTGAAAGAATTTGCAAAAGTTGAACTTGACCCCGGTGAACAAAGAGTAATTAATTTCAATCTTGATAAAAGATCTTTTGCTTATTATAATACAGAAATAAGCGACTGGTATGCTGAGTCGGGAGAATACAAAATTTTGGTTGGTAGTTCTTCCCGAAATATTAGAGAGGAAACAACAGTTGAGTTGGAGTCAACTATTGAAATTCCTGGAGAAATTACAGTTAACACCAACGTAGGAGATTTATTAAAAAATCCAGAACTTAGAAATAAGATTGATGAAATACTAAATAAGTTTATGGATCAAGCACCTTTAGGTAAAGATGATAAAGGAGCTATAAGTGAGGATATGTTTGAAGCTATGATGAAATACATGCCTCTTAGAACTCTTGCTCATTTTGGAGGAAAAAAGATTACTATGAATATGATTAATGATTTAGTAGATGATTTAAATAGATAGTAGTTTTCTAACCCCAGCTCAAATCACTTTAATCTTAAAAAGAAATTTGAGTTAATATTAAAAAAATAGTGTGAAGAACAGCTTAATATCTTTAATTTGTTATCCTTTTACTTGAAGTTAATTCTATTATGATATAATAAAAATAGTTACTATATCTAATTAATGGTATTGACTTTTTTCTGAGGTGATAAAATTGAGTGGAAAACACCTTAAATTTTATGGGCTGGGATCATTTTATTTTTCAGATGGCAGCAGAGTTTTTAATGGAGATAGTTGGGTTTCTAAAAAGGCAATGTATTTATTTATGTATTTGCTTGTAGAAAGAAAAAGAAAAGTTAGTTCTGAAGAATTAGTAGATATTTTTTGGCAGCAGTCAGTACTTGAACGTGGAAAAAAGAAACTATATGACACAATTTATTTGTTAAGAAAATCTTTGAGCAGAGATGGTTTGGATAAGGATATTGTAGAGTCGAATAATGGGTATTATACAATTAATTCAAACTATAAAGTTTGGACAGATTGGGATTGTTTTGGTCACAAAACTGATCTATTAATTAATAGAAAAGGAGACTTTTCTATTCAAGATCTAAAAAAATTGTTTGAATTATACCGAGATGATTTTTTTACAGATTTAAGTTATGCCTCCTGGACAGAGATATATCGAGAGCAGTTGAAACAAAAATATCTTAATTTAATTGAAATAATGTCCCGAAAAATGTATAATGCTCAAAAATATTTAGATGCGTTAAATTATTTAAATAAAGGAATAGATTATGATCCTTATCGGGAAAGCTTTTATTTATTAAAACTAAAAACATTTAATCAACTTGGTCGAACTGCAGAAGCAATTAATTGTTATAAGAAATGCAAAAAGATATTAGATGAGCATTTAGGCGTCGCACCGCAGAAGAAATTAAAGATTGAACTGAATCGAATAAAAGAAAGTAGAGATATTGTAGAAGAAGATATTGACACAAATATTGAAGAAAAAATTAATTTTGATTCTGGTGCTATGAAATGTGCTAATATTAATGAATTTAAAAGTATTTTTGAATTTGAATTGCGTCAGGTTCAGAGAATTGATGAGGAAGCATTTTTACTAATTACATTAGAGTTTGAAGATGGCACTTTAGCTACTGAAGATGTAAAATGTGCTTTTGATCAAATTATTTCAAAGTTTAAATCAATTATGAGACTTGGAGATTATATCTGTCCTGCTCAGAATAGAATATATCTAATTTTACATGATATGAGTCTTGACAGTAGTGGAATAATTATTAAAAGATTCAATAAATTTTTTGATAAAACTAATTTTCCTAAAAAACCAAAATTAGATATTAAGGAAATAAAATAATTAAAAAAATATAGCTGGAATTTTTTAAAAAAGTCACCTAAAAAGGTGGCTTTTTTCTATTTTCGATTAATTTTCGAGAATTGTTCTGAATCTTTTCGAATGAGAACGATTATCATTATTATTGCAAAAGGAGGTGAGTAAAAAAGAAAGGTGGTGAACAAATGAAAGTAATTAACTTATTATTAATTTTATCTTTAGTGCTGCTGATTTTGATTTTCTCAGCTTCAGTTTTTGGTCAGGAATACCAAAACAAGTCTTATTTTAATAAAGATCAATTTACAGATTATAATTTTAAAGCTCAACTTTCGGCGTTAGGTTTTAGTAATAAAACCTTGATAAACATAGGAAGAAGCTCAAAAAAGTAGTCATAAAAAATACAAAAACACCCCTATTTATGGTATAATAGTAATTAACAAGATCACTT
>Ga0182234_10073_pt1 | contig 47988 bp, 54 predicted proteins | sample hydfratesGB_TM_A_FD_145595 | JGI IMG/M metagenome (GOLD analysis project Ga0182234, IMG submission 145595) | Subsurface microbial communities from deep shales in Ohio, USA - hydraulic fracturing test GB_TM_A | ecosystem: Environmental > Aquatic > Deep subsurface > Shale gas/oil reservoir >...
CATATCAAATTGGAGGAGCTGATAGTCCATTTATATATGATGTTTTTACAATGGATGATAGTAAATTTTGGGGATTAGATAAAGAAGATAATAAACTGGTATTTGAGTTTAAGTATACTTCAGAGGAAAACTGGCCAGATATTAAAATGAATCCAGGAGAAAAATTTAAAATCGAAGTTGAAATACATATAAAAGATGATGAAACATTTCGAGTTGGTAAAACATCTTATGTGAATGATTAATAGTATAACTAGACAATAGGAGGAAACATTTTGAAAAAACTATTATTAATACTACTGATAATTCTAATATTTATTATTATAACTACAGGATGCAGTCCACAAGAATATCAAGTAAACATAGAAACAGCACCGGAAGATGCAGGAGAAGTAGTTGGTGAAGGAACATATGAAGCAGGAGAAGAAGTAGAACTTGCAGCTATTCCAAAAGAAGGATATGACTTCTCCAGCTGGGAGATGGATGGAGAAATAGTATCTGAAGAGCAAGCTTTCAAGATCACAGTTGATGGCAATAAAAACATAAGAGCTAATTTTGAAGAACTCAAGTATGCTACTCTTGAAATAAAAGAAGGTAGAGAAGTTATATTAGGTCCTTTTAACAAAGGGGATGAAATAAACCTTGAAGCAGAAGAAAAACCAGGGCATAAGTTTGTTAGCTGGGAAGTAGATGGAGAAAGAGCTAGCAATGAAAAAAAGTATGATTTTATCATGGGAAATAAAGAGGTATATATAAAAGCTGTATATGAAAAAGAAGTAATAGAAGAAAATAAAGAAGAAAAACAAGAAGTTGAAGAAACAGAAGAAAAAAACAATGCTGATAAGATATTGGAAGAAAAGTTAAATAAGCAAATTATTTTAGTAAAAGAACAAATAGAGAATGAAGAGTGGAGTAGGGTAGCAGAAACCTTAAAAAACCTTAAAAAAGATGGTATACGAATTAGTGATACATTAATAAAAAAATTAGAAGAAAACAAAGTAATGAGTGAAGCTAGGTTTCTTGAAATAGTTGATAAATATGAAAAAGAGAAGCCTGAGAATTTAACCGATGAAATCCTATCAAATGATGAAAAACTTTTTAACTGGATTAAAGACTATTATAGATATTATATAGACTTAAAAAAAGAATTAGCTGATGCTTTTGATGGAGATGAATATTTATTAATATTTAATGAAAGGCCTACTGAATATGTACATTACTTTACTGGTATTAGTACAATATGGAGTGATAATGGAACATTACTTACATGGTATGATCTAGATCCTGATGAAAATAGTATTGGTATTGCAACACGAGAGTTAATAGACTGGCCTTACGAATACAAAGAGGTAGAATTAAAGGATTTTTCTTTAGGGAATTTTGAAGACTTAAAATTAAATAAAGCGATTAAAGAAATGGGTTTCTTAAATAACCATATATATGTGAATTTAAAATATAATGAAGATTACTCTTCTGAAGATTTTAATTATGATTTTGACGTTCCAGAGCAAAATATAGGGGATATAAGGATACTAATTAGAACAAGACAGCAAGATGATGGGACATATAAATTGATAAATCAAGGTATAAGTTTTCTAATACTAGCTGAGAAGGAGACTGAATAATATGAAAAAAATATTAATATCGATTCTAATAGTCGCTTTTATTATAACTTCTAGTTTAAGTGTAATGCAGGTTATAGGATATGAAGGTAGTGATAATCAAGAAACTGAAAACACATCAAATACTAAAGAAAATTATTTTGCATATATTAATATTAATGATAAAGGCAATACAAAAATAGGTCCCTTTGAAAAAGATGAAACAATATTTTTAACTGCACAAAAAATAGAGGGATATGAATTTCTAAATTGGGAAATAGGTGGAGAAATCTTTACTGAAGATAAAGAAATAAATATAAAAGTAGAAGAAAAAAATATAAAAATCAAAGCTAATTACTACGACCTTGCAAAAAAAGTAGATAAAGTAATAGAAAAAGCAGATGAAGAAATACTAAACAAAAACTACAATAAAGCACAGGAGTATTTATTAGAAGCAATTAATAATGAAAATCTAAAAAAGTCTAAGTACTACGAAAATTTAAGACACTTCATATATAACCCCTATAGAGAGCGAAAAGAAAGGATAGAATCATTTAACGAAGAAAATATAATGACGGTAAAAGACTATAGAGAAAGTATTGAAAAATTCAAAGATAAAAAGCCTGAAGCACCTAGAATAGAAATTTTTGAAAGAGATGAAAGAGACATATATACATGGTTTAACAAATGTCTTATCTATACAAGAAGTATAAGAAGAGATCCGCTAGGGTCGGATTTCGTAGAATTAGAGGTAGATAATGCAATTAGAGAAATAGAATCAGAATACTTCATTAATCCACAAGGTATCACATGGCTCTTTAGTGAAAGCAAATTAGTAGATAGTAAAGTATATTCAACTGGAGGAAAAGATGAAATGGGAATGCCTGTACACGTAAGTTATCTTATGAATTATTTAGATTTAAGGGAAGTTAAAGTAGAAGAAAACAAAGTTGTAATCTCAATGGAAAAGAATTTTGGGTATCCTTCTCTTAGCATATATAACGATGGAGGTTCTCCATATATTAAAAGTTTAGATGTAGTATTTAAAATTAGAAAATATGAAGAGGGTACATTTAAAATAAGGGATTACTATATTGATAATATGATTACTGAAGGACATTATTAGGAGGTATTACTTTGAAAAAAATACTAATTATAATAGCGATAATTCTAATACTTGCCATCACAGGCTGTAGCCCACAAGAATACGAAGTAAATATAGAAGTAGAACCAGAAGATGCAGGAGAAGTAATTGGTGGAGGAACATATAAAGCAGGAGAAGAAGTAAAACTTGCAGCTATTCCAAAAGAAGGATATGAATTTTTAAACTGGGAGATAGACGGTGAGAAATTTAGTGAAGAAAAGAACATAGAATTAAATATAGATGAACGAAATATAAAAATAAAAGCTAATTATAAAAATCTATCAAAGGAAGTAGATGAACTAATCGAAAAAGCTGATGAAGCTTTAGGAGAAAAAAGATGGAGTGATGCCGGAGAGTATTTACTTGAAGCTTACAACTCTAATAGCATAAATCATTCTAAATATAATAAAAACATTGAAGAATTTTTCTCGATACTTGCAATGGATAGAAAGAATATAATCCGAGCATTAATAAATGAAGAAATTACAACTAAAGAAGATATAGCTAAAATAAATTGGGACAATATAATACCAGAGGAACCTAAATTAGATATCTTAGAAAAAGAAGATGAAGAAATATATGAATGGTTCTATAAATACTTCGAATTCTACGGAAGAATTCATTCAGGAAGTGGTATAAAAAATATTAGAGAAAGCATCTGGAGTTTTGACAATCCTTTAATCTCGGAAAAAGCTCATAACGATGTTCAAAAAGTTGTACTTCAGTATAGTGAGTATCCAGTAGGCCAATTTCTTATGGTTAACAAAAAGCTCATAAACAATGGAATATTTGCATATCAAATTGGAGGAGCTGATAGTCCATTTATATATGATGTTTTTACAATGGATGATAGTAAATTTTGGGGATTAGATAAAGAAGATAATAAACTGGTATTTGAGTTTAAGTATACTTCAGAGGAAAACTGGCCAGATATTAAAATGAATCCAGGAGAAAAATTTAAAATCGAAGTTGAAATACATATAAAAGATGATGAAACATTTCGAGTTGGTAAAACATCTTATGTGAATGATTAATAGTATAACTAGACAATAGGAGGAAACATTTTGAAAAAACTATTATTAATACTACTGATAATTCTAATATTTATTATTATAACTACAGGATGCAGTCCACAAGAATATCAAGTAAACATAGAAACAGCACCGGAAGATGCAGGAGAAGTAGTTGGTGAAGGAACATATGAAGCAGGAGAAGAAGTAGAACTTGCAGCTATTCCAAAAGAAGGATATGACTTCTCCAGCTGGGAGATGGATGGAGAAATAGTATCTGAAGAGCAAGCTTTCAAGATCACAGTTGATGGCAATAAAAACATAAGAGCTAATTTTGAAGAACTCAAGTATGCTACTCTTGAAATAAAAGAAGGTAGAGAAGTTATATTAGGTCCTTTTAACAAAGGGGATGAAATAAACCTTGAAGCAGAAGAAAAACCAGGGCATAAGTTTGTTAGCTGGGAAGTAGATGGAGAAAGAGCTAGCAATGAAAAAAAGTATGATTTTATCATGGGAAATAAAGAGGTATATATAAAAGCTGTATATGAAAAAGAAGTAATAGAAGAAAATAAAGAAGAAAAACAAGAAGTTGAAGAAACAGAAGAAAAAAACAATGCTGATAAGATATTGGAAGAAAAGTTAAATAAGCAAATTATTTTAGTAAAAGAACAAATAGAGAATGAAGAGTGGAGTAGGGTAGCAGAAACCTTAAAAAACCTTAAAAAAGATGGTATACGAATTAGTGATACATTAATAAAAAAATTAGAAGAAAACAAAGTAATGAGTGAAGCTAGGTTTCTTGAAATAGTTGATAAATATGAAAAAGAGAAGCCTGAGAATTTAACCGATGAAATCCTATTAAATGATGAAAAACTATTTAACTGTGTTAAATCTTACTATAATTTCTATAAAGACTTAGAAAAAGAATTAATGGATGCTTTTGGTGGTGATGAATACGTAATAGTATTTGGTCAAAAACCTAGTGAGTACCTACATTTTTTTGCAAATCATGAGTCTTCACTTTGGGTAAAAGAAGAAACAATACTTTCTTGGCGTAGCTTAATTCCTAGTTCGAACAATAATCAATACTCAAATTCAAATTGGATAGATTATCCTTACGAATACAAAGAGATAGAATTAAAGGATTTTTCTTTAGGGAATTTTGAAGACTTAAAATTAATTAAAGTTACTAAGAAAATAAATGATTATAATAACACATATGAAATCTACATAAATATAAAATACAATGAAGATTATGCTTCTGAAAACTTTAATTATGGTTTTGAAGTACCGGAAGAAAATATAGGAGATGTAAGGGTACAATTTTTAGCAAAAAAACTAGAGAATGGATCTTATGAATTTACAAGACCTGGAATTAGCTTTTTAAGATTATCTGAAAAGGAGGGGACTGAATAATATGAAAAAAATATTAATACCAATTCTAATAGTCGCTTTCATTCTAACCACTAGTTTAAGTGTAATGCAGGTTATAGGGTATGAAGGTAGTGATAATGAAGAAACTGAAAACACATCAAATACTAAAGAAAATTATTTTGCATATATAAATATAAATGATAAAGGCAATGCAAAAATAGGTCCCTTTGAAAAAGATGAAACAATATTTTTAGCTGCACAAAAAATAGAGGGGTATGAATTTTTAAATTGGGAAATAGATGGAGAAATCTTTACTGAAGATAAAGAAATAAATATTAAAATAGACAAAGAGAATATGAAAATTAAAGCTAACTACTACGACCTTGCAAAAGAAGTAGATAAACTAATAGAAAAAGCAGATAAAGAGATACTAGACAAAAACTATAATAAAGCACAGGAGTATTTGTTAGAAGCAATTAATAATAAAAATATAAAAAAATCTAAGTACTATGATAATTTAAAATATTTTATATATTCCCCATACAGAGACTTAGAAGAAAAAATAGATTTATTTACTAGAGAGAATATAATGACGGTAAAGGACTATCAAAAAAACATTGAAAAATACCAAGAGAAAAAACCTGAAGCACCTAAAGTAGAAATTTTTGAAAGAAGTCAAGAAAGAATAAGTGATTGGTTCTATAAATGCCTTTTTTATACCAAAAGAATAAGAAGAGATTCACTAAAGTATTTTGATTTTGCTGAATTAGAAGTAGATGATGTAATAAGAGAAATAGAATCTGAATATTTTGTTAGTCCAGAAGGCAGTTATTGGTCTTTCATTAAAGGCAAATTAATTAATAGTGAAATTTATTCAATATCTCGTAACCCTGAATATGATATGCCCGAAGATGAAATAATAATTATGATGTATCTGGATTTAAAGGAAGTTAAAGTAGAAGAGCATAAGGTTGTTATTTCATTGGAAAAACTCCCTGGCTATCCTCCCCTTAGTTATTATAATACTGGAGGAAATCCATATATTAAAAGTTGCGATGTAGTATATAAAATTAAAAAATTTGAAAATGGCACATTCAAAATCAAGGATTACTATATAGATAATATGATTACCGAAGTATACTAAAAGGAGGTATAATTTTGAAAAAAACATTAATAATAACAATGTTAATTATATTAACATTAAGCTTTACCAGCTGCACCACTAAGGAGTACCAAGTAAAATTAGAAGTAGCGCCAGAAGATGCAGGAAAAGTAGTTGGTGAAGGAACATATGAAGCAGGAGAAGAAGTAAAACTTGCAGCTATTCCAAATACAGAGTATGAATTTATAGGTTGGGCAGTTGATGAAGAAATTATATCAGAAGAAAAAATATTCAGATTTAAAGCACAGAAAGATGTTGATATAAAAGCTGAATTTGATTTTTTTTACGATCCTAAAAAAATTCAAGTAGGCCTTGAGGAAAAGGGAAGTATAAAATTAAAAAGTAACACTAAAAACGAATTAGATTTAGAGCCAAAACTTGAGAAAGATTATGAATTTATCAAATTTAATGAAAATATTAGCTACTATAGAGAAATGGAAATGGTATATAGATTAATTGATTTTGAAGGAAAAGAAAAAAGTGAATACATTATGTTAAATATAAACGACGAAGGGCTTGTAAAAGTAGGACCTTTTTATGAAAAGGAAGAGATAATTATAAAAGCTGAACCTGTTGAGGGTTATAAATTTTCAAATTGGGAAATAGAACAGAAAATACAAGAAGATGAAGAAATAAAAATAATAGTAGACAAGGAAGATAATGAGGTAAAAGCAAATTATAAATTTGAAGAAAATTCCGAAGGACAGATTGATGAAACCAATGATGATTTAGAAGATCCGGGTAAATTAATCGAAGAAAAAAAGTGGAAAGAATTTGGGGAATACTTGGAAAATTTAACTGAAAATGATATAGCTAGATTAACCAGTAGTGACACAAAAGCAAATCTTAGATATTTATCTCGAAATAAATATGTTGAAATATTTAAAAATGAAGAACTACTAACAAAAGATAAACTTGAAAATCTAAATTGGAAAGAAATAAGCCTAGAAAGTCCGTCCCTTGGAATTTTAGAAAGAGATCCGGAAGATATATACTTATGGTTCTACGAATATGAATCTTTAATGAATAATTTAAGGTATTTGAAAATTGATATTCTTAATGAATTTAACAAAGAAATAGTAACTTTAGATGCTGCATTATTTATTGAAGACATAGCTCTACAATACAAACATGATAATTTTGATATTGCATATTGGAAAAGAAATCTTGGAAAAGGAAGTATTTATGTGAATAATGCATCTGGACATATAATGAGAATATTAGATAAAGAGTTGGAAGTAAAAGATGCCATAATAAATGATGAGACTATAACATTCAAATTGGAAGATAGAGGCATAGAAAAAACTATTGATATTGATTATATAAAAAAAGATGATGGAACATTTAGAGTTAAAGACATATCGGATATTGAAAGAAGGTAGATTAAGATTTTAATATTAGTTGAGATGGAAAATTTTTTGGATTTCCTTTTTTTAGCATATATAACGATGGAAGTTTTCTATATATTAAAGGTTGTGAACTAGTATTTAAATTCAATAGATTTATATAACGTATTTACAGCTTGATACACTGAAATACCTATATTGCAACTGATAGTTGCTAAACCTATAAGTAGAGTTGGTTGCTTATTTCAATAAAAAAATATATGATATTTATAACAAATCAATGAGGAGTTCATATATGAGTATAGAAAAGAACATTTATAATTTGAGAAAAAAGAATAATCTTTCTCAAGGAGATTTAGCTTTAAAAATGAATGTATCGAGGCAGTCAATATCTAAATGGGAAACGGGACTATCTGTTCCAGATCTTAACAATATAATAAAATTAAGCGAAATATTTGATATAACAGTTGATGAAATAGTTAAAGATAAAAATATCAATGAAAGCAAAAAAGTAAATAATAAGCTGGAAGATAACAAAAAAAGTGTTGAGAAACAAAGAAATAAAACATTAGGATTTATATTTATGGCAGTAGGAGCTTTAATTTCTATTATGTCAATATTTATTGCACCTGTTGGAGTTTTAATTGGAGTGCCTATTTTCATATTTGGGATTGAGATAATTTTGATAAAAAGACACATTAGACTTGTGATAGCTTGGACAGCTCTTATATATATTTCTTTAGTGTTTAACCCATGGATGACTTCTGTACCAACAACTAGAGGTATTATATATAATATTAGGTCAGGATTTTTCTATTTAGGCCTTTATATTGGTATTTTTCAAAGAGTAGTTGGCATAGTATTAATTATAATAACTATTAAAATATTAAAAAGAAAAAAAGTTGAACAAGCATAATAATTTAAAACTACATTATTATTTAAGAAGACATAGAAAAACTCAGATATATTTGATGTATAAATCTGAGTTTTTTTAAACTATGCCTTTTGCATTATATAAAATACATAACCGTAATATACACTATACTTCCTATACATTTCAATTTCTTCAATCTGCATATTTATAGCTTCTTCCCATTCTTTGTTACCTTTATGAATCTTGTAAAGGTTACTAACTCTTTCTTCTAATGGGTCATAGTAATTATCAAACCAGCTTGATTCAGGTATTGTAAAATGGTCTATTATTTTGTAGCCACACTTCTTAATTACATCGAGATTGTTTTCAATATTTTTCATAGTTGGATATTCAAAACCCCAATATTCTTTTATTTCTTTAGGGATATTATCTTTAAGCCAAGAGATTTCACTTGCAACTAAATACCCACCTTTTTTAAGAAATGGTTTCCAATTTTCAATACCTTCTTTAAATCCTATTATATATATAGAGCCCTCAGCCCAAATTAAATCTAACTCTTCTTTTTTAAAATATTTATCCAATGTAAACATTGAACCACTGATCATTTGAATTTTATTATCAAGATTTTCTTTTTTTGCTTTGTTTTTCAAATGGTCTAGAAATTTATCGTGATTATCTAATGCATATATAATCCCATCAGTATTTTTGGCTAATTCTATAGTTTGCATACCTGGACCACATCCGACATCCAAAATTTTAGAATTTTTAGGTAATTTTTTTAACATTTTAAAAGCTTCTCTTGTTGATTTATTATCCCCAGGACCTTCTCGAGGTATATCCTTATGTATTTCAAAAAATATTTCCATTTATTTTTATCCTTTCGATGTTTTAGTTTATATTTACAACTCTTCTTAACTTAATAAAAATTAAGAATAAATTGATTATTAAATAAGTATGTAATAATATAATTATAACATTTGATAAAAATTAATTAAAACATTTATGAATATTCAATATATTAAAAAGTAAAATTATGGAGGAAAACTATGAAGAAAATTGTTTTGGGAAATACGAATTTAGAAGTTACTGAATTGTGTTTTGGTGCATTGCCTTTTGGTCCACTTCAAAAGAATCTTGCTCCGGAAGAGTCCGCAGAAATCTTATCCTATGCTTTAGATTTAGGAGTTAATTTTATAGACACAGCCCAAATGTATAAAACATATGAGCCTATTAAAATCGCCTTAATAAATAGAAAAAATAGGCCGATAATTGCAACTAAAACACATTGTTTAACATATGAAGATACTAAGGATGCAGTGGAAGAAGCATTAAAGGGTATGGGGGTGGATTATATAGATATCTTTCACCTTCATTCAGCAAGATATAGTACAGATGTCTTTGATATAAAGAAAGGTGTATTAAAATGTTTAAAAGAATATAAAGAAAAGGGTATAATTAAAGCTATTGGTATTTCAACACATAGTGTTAAAGTTGTAGAAAAGGCAGCATATAGAGATGATATAGATGTAGTTTTCCCTTTAATTAATAGGGTTGGGAGAGGGATTTTAGAAGGAACTGTAGATGAAATGAAAGATGCTATTAATCTATGTGAAAGAGAGGGTAAAGGAATATACCTGATGAAGGTTTTAGGAGGGGGAACATTAATTGATGACTTTAAAGAAAGCATTGAATTTGCAAGGAATTTAAGCGATAATTATTCAATTGCAATTGGAATGGTTAGTAAAGAAGAAGTATTATTCAACGTCAAATATTTTAATGGAGAGCAAGATTTAGATGGAATAATAAACACTAAAAATAAAAAAGAGATAAAGGTATTTGAGGGTGTATGTGTTAGTTGCGGAAGTTGCATAAAGGCATGTCACAGTAATGCAATAAGTTTCAATGACAAAGAAAAAGCGTTTATAGATCAATCTAAATGTATACAGTGTGGATACTGTATCGCAGCATGTCCAAGCTTTGCTATAAGAGTAGTATGAAATTTATATTTTTAAAAAAAGAATTCTAATTAAAACTAATTTTAATTAGAATTCTTTTTTTGGTTATTATTTAGTATTTGTTAATTTATATCATAAAAATTAACAAATATTTTTATGATATTGACTTAAATCAATGCAGACATTTTACTATATGGTTATAATTTAACCATAGCAAATATGAAAGGAGAAAATCAAATGAAAATTAATTATAAAAATAAAATAAGATTTTGGAGTATAATCTCGGGTATTTCCTTAATAATTATGGCCATAGCAGCAGGATATGCCTACGGCTTTTCTTTTAATCAAATATATGTTGAAAGTGATTCTATTCAAACAATGATAAACATACTTGCAAATAGCACTTTGTATTATTCGGGGGTTATTGTGTGGTGTATTATACTTATAACAGACCTAATTGTTGCCTATGGTTTTTATAGATATTTAAAACCAGTTAATAAAACAGTTGCATCATTATCAGGTGTTCTACGTCTTATATACTCTATATTCTTAGCAATAGGTATTGTATTTTTGTTCGGAAAGAGTACAGAAGTGTTTTTAAAAATGTGGTCTCTTGGTCTAATTGTGATAGGATTACATCTTACAGTAACTGGATTGGGAGTATTTCAAAGCAATAAAACACCAAATATTTTAGGAGTCCTTTTGATTATAGCGGGAATAGGCTACAGTTTAATTCATGGACTTCAAAACTTTTTGCCACAAATACAGGATTTCACTGATTCTCTTGAGAGTATTCTAAGTATACCAATGACCATTGGCGAACTATCCTTTGGTATATGGCTTTTAGTAAGAGGTGGTAAAAATATCAATCAACAATTTTCAGATGTCCCTGTCCAAGACGCCCCTTGATTCTACTAAGAGATTCAGGGGTGATTCCTAAATAGCTAGCAAGCTGGTGTTGGGGAACCCTTGAGAAGAGTTCAGGTCTTTTGCTCATCATATGTTTTACCCTCTCTTCGGGAGACATACGTATGAATGAAGCAAAAGAATCCTGAAGCTCACCCATATTAGATTGCATCATTTTCATTACAATAGATTCGAACTCAGGGTATTTTTCCAGTTCATTATCTTGTTCTTCTAGATCTCCTACAATCATAATAGAATCTTCTAAGCATTCCACTTCATAAGGTGATACTATCGTATTATTTTCAGAAAATATTACTATGCTTTGATTTTCTGTAAAAAAATCGGATGTGACTTCCTTACCATTTTCATCCACAGAGAATTTTCTAGCACATCCTTCCAATATAAAGTAACATTGCTTAGGTATCTTGCCTTGCTCTATGAGTACAGAACCTTTAGTAAAAACTTGAACAGGAATATGGTCTACCATTTTACGAAGCTCTTCTTTATCCAAATCACTATATTCTTTAATAACTTTAGCAAGTTTATCGAGTGCTTCACTATTAATTCTTTCTTCTTTCATTAGTTTACTCCTAATATTTAGATCTTTTACTTATATGTAAAAACTCTCATTCATTCTTTTACTTGTATTATATCATTTAGTTGGTAAGAAATGTAGAATAATAAAAACTCAGGTCTATAAATTATATACAGACCTGAGTTAAATAAATGTTTTAATTATTCATTTATAGATTTTACAGGCCTACCTTCAATATAGCCTCTGTCTCCCTGGGGTTCATATTGAAATCTTGGAGCACTATCGTCGTCCCATTCAAATCCATAAAGTTTAGGATTGTATTTTTCAATAGCTTTTTTTACAATTCCAATTTCTTCAGCAAAGTTTTCATCATCATAAGTTTCACCTTGAAAAATCATTATTTTACAAGGTTCTAAATTTATAATAGCAAATCCATCAGGAATGACACCATTAAAGTCTTTACTCACTTCAACTCCCTGAACATATTTTGAGGTTCCTTTTTCAATCAACTTATTTGGAAGCCATAAACCCATAGGCTCACTTATAGCTTCAGTAATACTAGATAGTATTCCCCATACGTCACAACCTACTTCATCACAATATTTAAAATACTCTTCAGCTTCAATACCTCTTTTTAAGATTAGCTTTCTCTCTGGTTTTTCTACTACTTGTGTAAAAATAGTTGTAGCATTTTCTTTACTCATTTTAACTTCTCCTTTCATAATCATCTTGTAATAATCTGAAACAGGATGGGGCATGAACATTTTAATAGGTGGTTTACTTTTGGTATATTTTTTAGGATTTATTCCAAATTCTTTTGAAAAAGCCCTAGTAAATCCATCGTGAGAACTGAAATAAAAATCTAGAGCTACATCAATAATACGTATGTTATCTTTCTGCAAACTTTTTGCTGCTTCAGTTAATCTCAACATTCTAATATATTCAAAAGGTGTTTTGCCAGTATATTCTTTAAAAAGTTTAGCACTATGCCAAGGAGAGTAACCTGCAGCTTTAGCGATGCTATTTAAAGTAAGATTATTTTGTAAATTTTTTGATATGTAATTTTGCATTCTTGTTACAGCTTCAACCTGTTCCATATTTTTCAAATTATCACCACCTTCTAAATAATATTATGAAAGTAAGTTTTTTTTCTCGACTTTCTTTGTGATTCTATAAATTATGTAATATTATTTCATATAAATGAAATAAGTTTTTAAACCTGATTATTCTTTTAACATGCTAAATTGCATAATATTTGTCCCAGGAATAACTTCTTCTTCCATTACTTTAAACCCATATTTTTTATATATTTCAACATTTTCTTCATCATGAGTTTCTAAATAACAGGGATGATTTTTTTCTTCAGCAACTTTTATCAATGAAGTAAGCAACTTTTTTCCAAAAGCTTGTCCTTGTTTATCAGGATCAACTCCAATTCCTATTATATATTGATGAGGTTTATTTATAATATCTTTATGTACTCTCATGTTAAATTCGTCGTATTTATTAAATCGCATACCAGCTTCTTTGCCTATTTTTATAACTGATAAACCTCCAGATCTTAATGATCTAAGTAAAGTAAATTTATAATCTTCAAAATCGCTAAATAAAATAATACCTTCGATAGCTGGAGAAGTAGCATGTGCTTGTCCATATAAAACAGTGTATTTAACAATAAACTTAGTTAGAATTTTAATGTTTTCTTTATTATGATTAACACCTAATATATGCTTAAACAAGGGATAGTCTAAAAAAGCTTTAGCTAAAACTTCAGCACTTTTATCAAGATCCTTTTTCTTCAACTTATATAAATTATTCATATCTAAATAACCACCTGCCTTTATATACTCTTTATACTCCTAATACAATTATAGAGGTTTTAATATTTACTTCATGACATTTATTGCTTTTTATTGTAAGGTTTACTTAAGGTTTACTTATCTTTTTATTATATCATTTTATAGTATCGAAAAATAGCGAAAAAAATGACTATAAGTTTTTATGCTTTTTAAGATTGAATATAGAAAAAATTAGGTAGTATTTTAAAGGAGGATGACTATGAGTTTTAAAGAGTTTTAAACAGCATAGATAAAATACCTTACGACACCCTTCACATTAATCATGTTCTTCCTACTAAACCAAACATATATAGATAAATTGAACTTAATAATCAGATGAAAAATCAAATCTGATTAAACAAAAATTATTATCCAAGCTTACTTTCATAAAGGTAGGCTTTTTTACTATAATTGATATTATTAAGATATATTAATAAAAAATTCTTTCAAAATCAAAAAAAATGTTTTTTTTTATGATACAATTAATTAGTAAACAAAAGATAACTAATGAAAGTGTAACAAATCAACGTCCTAATTTGTTATATATATTGAAGAGGTAAAAAAGGAGTCAATTAGAAATGAAAAAATTACAAATATTTATATTAGGAATAGCATTTTACTTTTTAATTTCAAACATTAATTTTGTTGATATATTATCTAGACCAAAACCTATGGAAGAAATAGTCCAAGAGGAATATTTCGAAAAATCTTATAAAAATGAGTTTGATTCTTTGTTTGTTTTAAACTATAGAGATCCTATACATACAAATATTTCTACATCAGACTATAAGATAATAGAAGAACTATTAGATGAATTATATAAGCTTGAGTTGGACAAAACTGAAAGAACGGGAAGCTATGGTATAGAATTATGGTTTAGAAATGAACAAGGTGAAAGAATGATGGTGCATATAATGAAAGATGGAAATATAGCCATCAGAACAAAAACATATGATTACATAAAGGATGAAGAAAACAAGGTTATAAAGCACGAATATAGTGATTCTGAAAGAAAATATTATAAAATTACCAGTGGAGACTTAGATATTGAAGATATACAAAAAATAATAGATAAGATAGAATAGTGGTAAAAGAAAAAGTTTAAGTAGGGTAAAATCAAGGGAGGTATGACATGAAAAATCAAAAGAAAAAATTAATAATAGTAATATGTTTTTTTCTCATTATAGGTATGATTTGGTTTATGGATACAGATAGATACATAAGAGACAATATTGTCGCTATTGATGAAGCAGATAGTATTTATATTGTTACTGATGATAACATAGTATATTATCCTTTTGATGAAAAATTGATTGATCTTTTATCATATGGAGGCTTTGTTGTTAAAGCAGATAATTTCTTTGTTGAATTATTTACACCTTACAGCAATAAATTGACTAAAGTTGATATGAGTATTAGATATAATAAAAGTGAAGATACGATTGCGACTGCAGATGTTTTTAAGTCTAATGAAAATCCAGAAGAATACATCTTATATATGAATAATGTTTATTGGACAACAAATTCAAAATTTGCAGATTTATTAGAGTTGATAGAATAAAATGAAAAATGAGCATTTTCTAAGATAGTTAATTTGACAACATCTCATTAACATGAATAATAAAATATAAAAACAAAAGTTCCAAATAAACTTAAATCATATAAAGTATAAGTATATTTGGAACTTTTTAAATTTTTTATAAAATAAACCCAGCTATTAAAACACCTATTACTATAAGAGGAGCTGGTATTTTTCTTGTTAGCAGTAATATAATCGTAATAATCATAACAATAATGTTGTCAATGGAAAATCCGCTGTTCTGCATTAATATGACTGCTGCCATAGCGATTAAACCTCCTGCTACAGCCGTAATACCTTTTAAAGAAATTTTTATTCCTTTGATTTTTTTTAGATTTATCCATACTGGGTAAATAAAGTAAATTAATAAAAGTCCAGGCATAAATATTCCAAGTCCGCTTACTACAGCACTTATAACTTGAATTAAAACTGTACTTCCACGAGCAGCCATACCGCCGGCATAAGCACTAAAACTAAACATTGGTCCCGGAAGGCCTTGTACTAATCCATAGCCTGTTAAAAATTCTTGGCTTGTCAGATAGTTATTTACTTCAACTAATTCACTATACATAAGAGGAACTACAACTTGCCCGCCACCAATTACCAAATAACCGTATCTGTAAAAATTTTCAAATAAATGAACAATTCTATTGTCCCATACTAATGCAGCAAGTAAACTTCCTACAGCAAATACAGAAAAAATTATAAAATATATCCAAGGAGGATTTAATTTAACTCTATTCCATATATCCTTTTCAGGTGATGAAGCAATACTGACTAATCCACCTAAAACAAGTACCAATGGGAAAACCCAAGGTTCTCTTATGAAATATGTAGTAACGGCTCCAAAGATTAGTAAAGCAAATGTGATTTTATCTTTTATGATTTTTCTTCCTATTCTATAAGCAGCTACTACTATAAATCCAACGGCCATAGGTCCAATATAACGAAGAACATCCTGTGAAATATTCTGACTAGTTAAAAATTGGCTTAAAAAAGAAAGTAAAGTCATTACAGTTAGTACAGGTAATGCCCACACGAGTAATGTTAAGAAAGCTAAAGCAGGTCCCCCGGTTTTATATCCAATTGAGACTAATGTTTGAGTGCTGCTGGGACCAGGTAAAAAAGCAGTTAAAGCTATTAGCTCTATCATTTCTTCTTCTGTTAAATACTTTTTCTTTATAACCATTTGTTCCGTAAAAACTCCATAGTGGGCCTCAGGACCTCAATAAGCTCCTAAAGAACAAATTAGTACATCTTTTAGGAATGTCTTTCGGGATATCTTATTATTTTCCAAAATTTACTCTCCTTATCTCATATAATTTCTGCAGCTACTTTATTCATAGCTTTAGAAAAAATCTTAAATAATCTATCATTAGTATCATACAGAGAAAATAACTTTATAAATTTATTAGCCTTATTTTTCGAGTTTCTTTATATATACCATATATCATGAATAAAATACAATATATTAAAACTTATAAGTATATTCAATAGTGGTGATAGTTAAATTATCATCTTTTATAATTACATATGAAATCAAACCAAAAATTTTATAAAGCTTGTCTGTAAAATGGTAGGCTTTCTTTTTAAGGTTACTACTATTAAGAAAACTTAATAACAAATATTATCAAAACCAGAAAAATGTTTATATTTATGATACAATTAATTAGTAAATAAAAAATAACTAATAAAAGTGTAACAAATCAACGTCCTAACTTGTTATATATATTGAAGAGGTAAAAAAGGAGTTAAATGAAATGACAAATCTACTTAGCAAGAGAAATATAATTATCTTAGTAATCTTATTTTTAATAATACCACTGATTATTTTCATATCATCAACTTCTAAAAAAGATTTAAGTGATGAAAGATATGAAGAAATACTTCAGGCAATTGCAGCAAATCCAAGACCAGCGGGAATCATAAAAGATGGACAAGATATAACAGGTGAATTTCTTGCTGAGTATGAAACATCAATAGAAAATGGTGATTATACTGAAGCTGTGAATTTTTTAAAAGAGAACAAAACAAGTATTAGTATAAGAATCAACGGTAATAATGAGTTTTTAATTGAAGAAATGGATACTAATTGAGATGGTAAAGGAAGAGATTACACATGAATAAAAGAACGAAGAAAAGGTTTATAATTACTTTTGTTATCATAACATTAACAATTGGCGGGGTAGCTTATTTTGTTAACTGGGCTTTTTATGATATACAAAGAATTGATGGGCAAGAATATCTCGATGAAATAATTTCACCAAAAGGCACTTATACTGTAACGGCATACTTAAATAATGGTGGAGCAACAACAGGTTATGCAGTTTTATGTACAACAAAAAACAACAAAAATGGGAAAACTAAAAATATTTATTGGCAGTATAGAACTACTAAGGCAGATATGGAATGGATAAGTGATGATAATATAAAAATAAACGGGATAATATTAAATGTGAAAAAAGAAACATATGATTATAGAAGAAACTAAATTTAAGGGATTAAAGTGTATTGACACATTTCGAAAGATTAAACTTTGATTATGTGAAATTTCCCACAGATATTATTGTCAACATTTTGGAGAATAAATTATAGTAAAAAAATTAGGAATAATGAGGTGTAAATATGGATTGTCCTAAATGCAATAATGAAATGGAACAAGGATATTTGCAGGGAATGAGAAGAGTAGCTTGGGTAAAGAATAAACATAAAGTTTCCTTACTTCCAAAACAAGGAGAGGTTTTATTAGAAAATAACAACGTTAAAGATTTTCTTTTAAAAGCTTGGATATGTAAAAATTGCAAAAAAATTATAATTGATTATTCGAATAAAGAAATTCGGGAAGGATAAAGGGTAAGCTAATATATGCTTTAAAATAACATATATATAATAAGTGTTTATTGTAATCTAAAAATGCAATAAAAGGAAATCAGAAGCAAATGTCTTTGTTGTGATATATAATAATAGATAAGCTAGTGAAAATCAGTAGATGAATAAGTCTTGTTTTAGAGGAGGAATTGTATGTTTAGTCATATATACTTCATATTACGTATGGTAGATCCGATAATTTGGATAAAGTTATTTCTTTTCATAGGCATATTATTACTATTATCTTCTATTTTTAGTTCTTTAATGAGGAATTTTTTAAAAGTAGAGAAAAGGAAAGCTTTTTCAAATAAACCCTTGAATGAAAAACATAAAAAGATAAACCGGATAATTCTAACTGGTTTTATAATAATTATTTTAATAACACAATTCTTTATAATAGCAAGAGATATAAAAGAACCCGCTTGGTATCTTAAAACACCCTTTATAAGTATTATTTTTATTGTAGCTTTAGGAATAGTTAAAGCTTTTATAGAATGGAAGTATGCAGAAAACAGAAAAGAATATGTTTTTACCATAAGTCAGTTAATATTTATTTTAATAATGTCATTGATATTGCTTTCCACTAATTTTTTTAATTTCTTTAATTATTAAATATATTTAATCCAAATTTTTTCATAAAATGAGCCTTAAATATTAGTAACATTAACAAAAATGTAACAAACCATCGTTCTAACTTGTTATATCTAGTAAAGGGCTTAAAAAGGAGTGAAACAAAATGAAAAATCTATTTAGCAAGAGAAACGTAATTATTTTAATAGCCTTACTTTTAATAAGTTTATCATTTGGATGCACTAAAGAAGAAAAGCTAAATGGAACAGCTTACGATATTGAATCAGATGAATTTGTAATACTAGGAGAACTTGAAGATATAAATATATCAAGTTTAAGTAATCCTGAGTCGGGAAGTTTTCTATTTAATGATGAAGAATTAGTTTTTTCAGCTGAAAAAATTAAAAGTAATGAAAAGGATAATACTATATACAATACCTATGAAGGGATAGCAAACATTGAAGATGAAGAATTTTTGATTACCCTTTCCGGAAGTGAAGAAGGACTAAGTGGTATGATATATGTAGAAAAAACAAGAGAAGTTAAATTCGGATTTGTTGTTTCTTATGAAAATACAGAGGATATAATTAATAAAATGAAGACAGCTATGGAAGATGTTGAATCATCAACAGAAGATTTATTAACATATACAAACCATGAACTTGGCATAGAAATAGAATTTCCTGAAACTTGGAAAGATAAATATATAGTCCAAAAATTTGAAAACAGTATAGAAGTTTTAAGTAAAAAAGTAAATGAAGAAAGTAATTTCCAAGGAATGCTATTTACCATAAAAAGAGAAGTAGGAGAACTTATTACAGAAGAGGACATTAATCAATCTCCAGTAAATGAAAAAATAATTGGTAAAAATAAAGGATATACTTATATATTAAGATTACCGTCAGACGTACAATATCCACCGGACAATCAGAATTTGACCGAAGAATATAAATCAATGAATAGTAAAATCAATGAAATAGTTGAAAAAACAAAATTCATAGGCAATTTATATCCAGAAGCTAAAAATAAAGATTTTAAAATTGTAGGTTCTGCTTTTTTCACAATGGAAATACCAAAAGATTTTGAAATAAAAGAATCAGTAGAAGAAATGACCTGGAATTTTTACAATGATGATAAGAATATCGGAAAAATCAGATTTATTCCTTATTTTAGCAATTCAGAAAAGGAAGAAAATGGATACCTTTTTTCTAATTTAGAAAATAAAGATCTATTAAGAAAAGTAGAAATTTTAGTTAGTAGTGAAGAAATAGAAAAAGATGATTTTGAAATAATTAAAAGCAGCTTTAAATTCTTAGGTGGACCTAATACTTCAATAGACATTAAAACAAGAGCCCAACAGTATTACCAATACGGAGGCAAAAAAGTATTTGGAAAAATCAAAGAAATTGTTCAAGAAAATGGAAATATTATAGGCATAAAAATTGAAGAATTTCAATTTTCTCAAGATAAAGAAACAGAAGATGAATCTGTGCCGGTTAAAATGTTTAATGGACCTTTAGAATACTCAGTTAATGGATCTGGTAATAATGTTATTATTCTTACTCCTCCAGATTATACAAAGCATAGTAGGTATGGCTTTATTACACTAGATAATTTAATAGATAATTACAAATTTCAAGATTACTATTTTGATTTTATAATTGGATCAGATGAGGAAATCAAAATTATCATAGAAAAATATATACCAAACAATAGATTGCTTCCTGATATGGAAGTTGAATTTTCATATTATGAAATGGAAACAGGACAAGCTGTAAATTGGAAAGAAAGTATAAGTGGCTATACTATTAAAGATTTAGTTAATTACTGGATAAATGAAATGTATAAAGAAGAGGTAGTATATGCAGTGGATGAAGTAGGTGAAAATATATTTAAAGACTTAAAAGTTATAAATGTTGTAGAAAGGGATAATCTTATCATCTTAGATTTAAACAGCATATTTTTACATTTTGATAAAGTTAATTCTCAACCATCATATTTCACAAACAGACTTAAGTATTTACTAGATCAAGTTACTGATGCTGAACTTCTTGATGTTTTAATAGAAGGAGACGGTTCTCGGAGTATTATTGGAGATGATGGGCTTATAATTAGAGAAACCAATATAGACAACAGCAGTTCAAAGGATGCAGGATATTTATATATAAATGAAGAATATGGTTTCACATTGAAAATACCAGATAAATGGGAAGGCAAGTATAAAATACAAGAAAGTGAAGGAGAAAATTATAGCAGAGTATCCTTTCTATATACTGGATATCAATATGAGGATGGTAGTTTTCAAGAATTTTTCAGTATTATGATTAATGATGAAAAAACATTTAACCAATATGAAAATAAATATGAAGAACTAATTTTGGCTAAAGAGGAAGGGTATGTTTTTTACTCCTCAACCCCACTCGATTCAGGAATTGATAATGAAGAAGCAGCAGAAGAATTTACAAATCTGAATATTAATCACGTTGAAGTAAAAGAATTATTTAGTATAGACTGATGATGATTTAAAAACAGATGATATATACTAGTAGAATTCAAATTGATAACATTATAATATATGATTTTAACAGAAAATGACTTAAAATCTAAATTCGAATTTTACAAGGAGGTCTTATGAAAAAATTTGCCAGATACAATTCTATATCTTCATATGTAAATTTAGCAAGTTATTTTAAGGACATGGCTAAAAAAGGTTATATGATTAGTTATGTTCATAATGGAGACCATTATTTTGATGAAATGGATACTAATTGAGATGGTAAAGGAAGAGATTACACATGAATAAAAAAATTTATTTAGTAATTATAATATTTGCTATTGCTATATTAGCAATAATGATAACTAATATACAAAGAGAAAAAATTGTTATGGTTGAAAGTGGAGATGACATTTCTAGAATTAGAATTAATAAAAATACTATTGAAGATAAAGATACGATTGATGACATTGTTGAAATTTTCAAAAATACAACACGGAAAAAACTATTAATCCATTTCCGATGGAAATGTCTGGTACCGAAATGGAAATTGATTATTCACAGCCAAATACAAGGTGTATAGAGAGAGTTGTTACTAGATGTAGAACTGATGTGGAAAAGTATAACTATGAAAAAGGAATATACTTTTCAGGTAGGATGGATAATGGTCTTGCATTGGGAGTTGTATTTCTAATAGATGAAAATGATAAGGTTGCAAGAATCATTATGGGTTGGCCAACAGCAGGATAAGACATGATTGTAGAAATTGTGGGAAAAGAATTGTTGTAAAAAAACATTAAGGATAAATGAGGTATAAATTAACAAAAGGAGAATTAATTGAAAATTAAGCAGCCGAAGAAAAGAAGTAAAGTCAGAATATTTTTAGGGAAAAACTATTATTGTTTTAGAAGATATATTAAATGGTATTTTGGCAGTAAAAAATATGCTGATGAAAAGCAAAATGAAAAACTTAAATATACAATGTTTAGTCATAAAACACCGTTATTTAGAGAATTAAAAGATGTAGATATGTGGCTACAAGACAATAAAATAAACAATTTAAAAATAGCAGTACCTAAGATAAATAATATAATAATCAGACCAGGAGAAACTTTTTCTTACTGGAAATTGATAGGTAACACCACAAAAAGAAAAGGTTACAAAAAAGGGATGGAACTTTTCTATGGAAAGGTAACTACAGGATATGGAGGAGGTCTTTGTCAGTTATCAAATTTAATATATTGGATGACCCTTCATACTCCTTTAAAAGTTACTGAAAGATATAGGCACAGCTACGATGTCTTTCCAGATTCGAATAGAAAGCAACCTTTTGGAAGTGGAGCTACATGTGTATATAATTATGTAGATTTGCAAATTGAGAACACAACTAATCAAGATTTCCAAATCATAGTATATTTAACAGATAATCACCTAGTAGGAGAATGGAGATCAAATACTATACCCATTTATAATTATAAGGTATATGAAAAAGAACATCACTTTAACAGAGAATATTGGGGAGGGTATACAAGACACAACACAATTCATAGGAAAGTGTATAATCTTAAAGGCATTGAATTAAGGGATGAATTTATAACAGAAAATCATGCTCTGACTATGTATGAACCTATGCTTGAAGAAAAGGTAAATTGATTCATTTAATTTTAACAAAATCCAACAATCAAAAAGTTAGTCTTAACAGAGAATTATACGGATATGGATATGACAGATAATCAGGAGCAAATATCGTAAGAGAACTATTTAATACATACTATCATAATAAAGAGTTTGTAATAGAGGTTAATTAAGGTCTCCAAGCAAATTCAAAGAATGTATTTTAGGTCGACAAAGATTATAATACTAATAAATTAAATTAATACAAGGAGAGCAATTTATGTTGGAAAAAAGAAAATATTTAACTATGATTTTTATTATTATAATTTTGCTAACTGGCTGTAAAGTTAATGAGCAGAAAAACATAGAAAATAAAATGAATGAATTTCTATCTTTATATAACAAAAATACCGAAGATTCCTTTAGTGGAAGTATACTTATAGCTAAAGATAAAGACGTTATCTATAAAGAGAGTTTTGGAATGGCTGATTATGAAAATGAAATTAAAAATTCTGCTGATACCATTTTTCCTATAGGATCAATAACAAAGTCTTTTACATCTGTATCAATCCTACAATTAAAAGAAGAAGGTAAAATAGACCTAGATGATAAAATATCAAAATACATTGGTGATTTAAATAACAAGCAAAACATAACAATTCATCAATTACTAACTCATTCATCAGGACTTCAAAAAGAAGGCTTATATTCGATTGAACAGCATGTACCATTAGATAAAAATATAGATTTCATCAAAAAACCACCCCTATTATTTAACCCAGGACAAAATTTTTCCTATAGCAATGCTGGATATATTATGCTAGCAAAAATAATAGAAGAGGTTTCAGGGGTTTCATACAATAAATATATAGAAGAAAATATATTTAAACCTTTAGAAATGAATAATTCTTTTTGTGGAGTAGACAATAATCTAATAGAAAACCAAGCAGTAGGTTATAACTTAGATAATAAAAATCCTATTAAGCTTCCTCTTTATAACCTTTCTATTGTGACAGGTAGCGGCAATATATACTCGAATGTAGAAGATATGCAAAAATACATTTCAGGGTTATTAAATGGAAAATTAATTTCTGAAGAATCTTTAAATAGAATTAAAGATAATCAGTTGGGTAACACGGAGGATGGATATAGTTATGGATTTTTTTTAAATAATAGATATGATAAAAAGAACATATACCATAGTGGTCATATAGGAAACGGGGGCTATAACTCTCTAATTAAAATATTTCCAGATGAAAATTACTACATGATATATCTTACTAACAATGATAATTATGAGCCTTTATTAATTACTTCGCAAATACTTGAAGCGATATTATTTGAAAAAGAATATGCTTTGCCAAAACTAGAGAATGAGACTGAACTAAGTGAAAAAGAACTTAAAAACTATAAAGGAGATTATCTATTTGACGAAGTACAAAAAATATCTGTCCTTTATAAAGAGGGTTATTTATATACAACATCTGATGATGGTAGTTTAAATAAGCTAATACCTTCAGAAAACAATGAATTTTATGTAGAAAATCATCCATTAATAAGAGTAAAGTTTTTAGAAAATGAAAATAGTTATATATTTAGAATAATTAATGTTACTAATGTAATAGAAGGAATAAAAATTAATAATTAAAATATATATTTTAATTATTAAATAAGTAGCGATATAAAAACATTTTTGAAGAGGGAGAATTATTAGAAATCTGATAATAACTATTTTCAAAATTCAACTATTAATTTAATAAAATAGAAAGGTAACTCACTGAAAACATTGAAGACAAAAGATCAATTGAAGGAATATCAAATATAGAACAGTTTGACTTATGTTTACAATTTTATGAAAAACATATAAATATAAAAGAAAAAATTGGCTTGAGCAAATCTCAAACAATAGAATATATAATCAATCTAAAATCGGACGATATTTTTGCGTCCGGTTTTAGATTGATTACCGTCCAGTTTCCGGACGTAAAAGTTAGATTATTAAATAGATAACCGAACGAAAATTAATATGTGGATGAATTTTAATAAAAAAAATATGAAAATTATAAATTTTCGAATCACTTATGATACGGTTCACCCTAACATAGTGTACTTCAAAATAAATAGTTAAAAAATCAAACCAAAAATTTCATAAAGCTTGCCTGTGAAATGGTAAGCTTTTTTATTAAGAATAATAAGTCCATTAAAAATCAAAAAATATGATAAGTTAAGATAAATAAACATATATTATTATCAAACATGATTTATTATGATAAATAAAACATAAAATACCACTTTACTTATCACAAAAATAGATATATGATAAATAAAGAGGTGATATTATGGAATATACTAAATTAGAAAGCATATATTATCAAAGCAGAGAAAAATATGAAGAGACTTACAACAAAAGATTTGCAAGCGAATCATCTTACAGACTAGATTTTAATATAAAAGAAAACAAAGCATTTATATTTATGGATAAAGAGATAGTTGAAAAGATAAGCAATATATATAAGTATAATATTAAATTAATTAAGACTAAAAATGAAATACCAAAGATAGCTATAGAACAATATACTAATAAATGTCTAATCGACGAAATAAAACTAACTAATCAAATAGAAGGGGTTTACAGTACAAGAAAAGAAATTCAGAATATATTAAAAAGCAATAAAGAGGATAAAAAAAGATTTAGCAGCCTAATAAATAAATATAAAAAATTAGAAGAAAGTCATATTAAGATAGATACTTGTAATGATATAAGAAAACTATATGATGAAATTCTTTTAGTGGAAATTTCAAAAGAAGATAGCAAGGATAAACCAGATGGAAATATTTTTAGAAAAGGACCAGTATTTGTTACTGGAAGAAATGGACAAATAATACATGAAGGAATTACACCAGAAGAAAAAATAATAGATACAATGACTAAATTGTTAGATTTTGTGAATAATCATAATAGTAATCCATTAATAAAAATTGCAGTTTTTCATTATATGTTTGGTTACATTCATCCTTTCTATGACGGAAATGGAAGGCTCAGTAGATTTATAAGCAGCTACCTTCTTTCTCAAGAACTTGAAAGAATTGTTGCATATCAACTTTCTAAGTCAATATTCTCAAACACTAATGGATATTATAAGATGTTTAAAGTAACTAACGATCCAATAAACAAAGGAGATTTAACATATTTTATAATAAGATTTCTAGAAATTATTGAAAAATCATTAATTGATTTAAATGAAGCTTTAATAGAAAGAAAAAATAAGCTAGATTTATTCTCTAAAAAAATTGATTTGTTAGCAGGAGAAGATGATATAAAAAAACAAGTTATGGATATGTTGTTGAAAAACACTCTGTTTGGTGAAGAAGGTCTCTCGGTTTATGAACTCGAAGAATTAACAGACTATGGATTGACTAAAATTAGAGAAGTAATAAGAACATTGGATGAAGATAAGCTTCTGAGAATAGGAAAAGAAGGAAGAAAAATGCTTTATGACTTTGACTTAGATAAGTTGAAGCTGATATAAATAGTTTAAATAGATAATTTTTTTATTGAACTATTTGCACCTTACAGCAATAACTTAACTAAAGTTGATATGAATATTAGATATAATAAAGGTGATTCTACGGTTGCTACCGCCGATGTCTATGAGTCTAATAAAAATTCAGAGGAATATATTTTGTATATGAATAATGTCTATTGGACAACAAATTCAAAACTTGAAGATTTATTAGAGTTGATAGAGTAACACGAAAAATGAGCATTATCTAAGGTAGTTTATTTGGTAACCTTTCCTTAATATGAATAATTAACAAAAGTTGATAAAAATTTCCGAATTATTTATGATAAGGCTCACCCTAACATAGTGTACTTCAAAACACATTTACAAACACGCTATAATGAGATATAATTATAGCGTAAAAGTAAATAGAGGTGTTTATTATGGATTATTGGGATAAATTAGAAAAATTAATTGAAGATAAAGAGGGAATTGTACTTACAAAAGATTTAAAAGAATATAATATTCCTAGGTATTATCTTACTATTTTAACAAAAAAAAATAAACTAGAAAGAGTAGCAAGAGGTGTATATATTACACCAGAAGCATTTGACGATGAAATGTATAGAATTCAAGCTAAAAACGAAAAAATAATATATTCTCATGAAACAGCTTTATATCTACACGACCTATCTGATAGACCTCCTATAGCATATACAGTAACTGTTCCTCAAGGATACAATGCTACTCACTTAAAAAAAGAAGGCTTAGTAGTGCATACTGTGAAAAATGAAACGTATCAATTAGGTATTGGAAAAGGAAAAACTATTTTTGGAAGAACTATTCAAGTCTATGATATAGAAAGAACAATATGCGATATTGTAAGAAATAGAAAAAATATGGATATGTCACTATTTAATGATGCATTAAAAAGATATGCTAGACTAAATCAAAAGGATACTTCTTTATTAATGGAATATGCAGAAAAATTAAACATAAAAAAAATACTGAGACAGTATATGGAGATATTACTATGAAAAATTCTCAACAGCTAAAAGGTTTAATAAAAAACATGACAAAAGAAACTGGAATAAATCCACAAATTTTGATAACGAAGTATATGATTGAAAGAATATTAGAAAGGATATCAGTTTCAAAATACAAGGATAGATTTATTTTAAAAGGTGGTATGTTGATATCTTCTATAATAGGATACGATCTAAGATCAACAATGGATGTTGACACAACAATTAAAAGCATACCTTTATCAGAAGAAAATTTGCATAATATCTTTAATGAAATAACAAAGATTAAAATAGATGATAATGTTAGTTTTAAAATTAAAAGTATAAGATACATAAGAGAAGAATCTGAGTATGGAGGGATGAGGGTTTCAATAGATGGGATTATTGATAAAACCATTATACCTTTTAAAGTAGATGTTACAACTGGAGATGCTATAACACCAAAAGAAATAGAATATGATTATGAATTAATGTTGGAAGATAAAAAGATAAATTTATATTCATATAACATAGAAACTATTTTAGCTGAGAAAATCGAAACTTTAATTTCAAGAGGAATTACAAATACAAGAATAAGAGATTTTTATGACATTCATATAATATATAAAACTCAAGATAATAAAATAGATTATGAAACTCTAAATAAAGCTATCGAAGCTACATTTAAAAATAGAGAAACAAGCAATATGCTTGAGAAAAAGGATAGAATATTAAATGAAGTAATAAATGATGAGAAGATAAAGAATCTTTGGAATAATTATCAAAAGGAATATCCTTATGCAAAATTAATTACCTGGGTAGAAATAAATAAATCATTAATTAATATCTTTAGAAAAATTTAAGTGATGAAAGATATGAAGAAATACTTCAGGCAGTTGCTGCAAGTCCAGGATCAGCAAAAATTAAAAAAAGTGGAGAAGATATAACAGATGAATTTTTTAACGAGTATGAAATATCAATAAAAAATGGTGACTATACTGAAGCTGTGAATTTTTTAAAAGAAAACAAAGCAAGTATCAGTATAAGAATCAACGGTAATAATGAGTTTTTAATTGAGTGAAGGTTTAGTAAGTATATTTGATTTTGAGAATAATGAAGATTTTTCTTGTGTAATTAATCATTGATAACATTGTCAACATTGCAGAGAAAGAATTATTATAAAAATATTAGTAGAATTATATACAATAAGTAAATAGTTCAGGAGGGAGCTTCGTGAGGAGAAATTTTAAGAATAGAATAGTATTTTTTATTGTTCCTACGCTTATTCTCATGGTAATTTTGTATTTGTTTTTTTACTTAAATTACATTGATATTTCTGTAATCTTAGCAATCTACTTGCCAATTTGGATTATCGGAGTTATAGCGACATTGCTTGGTAAAGTCGTATTTGCAAATGTTACTATAATTTTTGCAGGAATAGGTCTTATTTCAGAATATTTAGTTCATACATTTAATAAGTCTCATCCAAATATGTCAGGAGCATTTTTGAATAGTTTAATTCTATTAGTTGGTCTTATACTGGGAGTTGCACTTCAAATTTTGAGTAATAAAAAATATACATCTTAATTTGTTATACATAGTGAAGAGTAAAAAGGTGAGTGAGATGAAAAAAAGAGTTACAATAGTAATTATTTTTTTAATAGCTTGGCTGATTCTGTCAGTAAAGAGTTTTAATAATATAATCGATTATGATAACGATGGTATAAATATTATTAAATCAAGACATCCAGGTGATGGAAGACTCTATGTTACTGAAGATAAGGAGTTAATCGATATGTTCATTTCTATGATGGAGCAGTCAAAATACTTTAGGTTTATAGAAACCAATGAAGAGGTTGGTTCAGCTACATACCGTCTTTTTTCAGATGATGAAGAAATCATAAGTATTGATTTTTCAAAGGAAAATCGTATCAATTTTGATGAGAAACATTATATAACAATAAATGATATTGAAAATGAAAAAATAAGTTTTTATAACTCGTTTTGGACAGAAGAAAATGTTAAGTAATTAAATTTATAAAAACTTTCGAATCATTTATGATATGGTTCACCCTAACATAGTCTACTTCAAAATAAAACCAGTATGATTCTAAGAATTGTACTGGTTTTTAAATAACTTATAATTTAAATTTTAAAATCGCAAGTTGCACAATAGGCATTATTTTTTACAAAGTTTATTTAAAAAAAGAATATAATTATTTACATACAAATAATAAAATGATAAAATCAAAGTAAATTAAAAATTATTTGTTTGTTTATTTAAAACTAGAACGATATTATTTAAATATAAGTTGAATAATTTTCGAAATCAAGAAAGGTGATTATAATGGAGGTATATAAAGAATTAGCAAAACATCCTGTATTTTCGATTAATGATGTAAAAAAGTTGTCTGGTAATATAAACACTGCGTATTCTCAACTCAATCGTCTTATGAAAAAAGGTATGATCAAAAAAATCAGGAAAAATATTTATTCTGTAGTAAACTTAGCTACAGACCAGATATTAGCTAATCGTTATCAAATAGCATGTGCTATAACTGATACTTCATATATATCACACCATACTGCTTTTGAATATTATGGACTGACAAATCAAGTGTTCTATGAAGTATATGTTTCTTCAGAATCTAAATTCAATCATTTTGAATTTGAAGGAATAACTTATAAATATATTTCTTCAAGAATCAAAGAAGGTGTTGTAGAAGCAAAAAATACAACAGGAGTTAGAATAACAGATATAGAAAGAACTGTAACTGATAATATAAATGATTTCAATAAGATAGGAGGAATAGAAGAACTACTTAATTCTCTAGATAACATAAATTATCTAGATGAAAGCAAATTAAAGAAATATCTTGATATATATAATACTCAGAGTTTATATCAAAAAACAGGTTATATACTAAACTATTACCGTGAAGAATTACAGATATCAAAAGAATTTATTGAATACTGTAATAAAAAGATAGGAAAGAGTAGTAGCTATCTATCAAATGAGATTAAAGATGATACACATTACAATAGTAAATGGAAACTAGTAATACCTAATAGATTTTTTAATAAAAAAGGGGTGAAGTAATTGGCAAATTATGATATTACATTTTTAGGAAAAAAAGCTAAAGAAATGGGTTTTATAAGAGATACATTAGAAAAAGTTGCTAGATTGGTTGATATACTAGATTATTTTAACACAAATCCAAGTCTTAAAGATAACTTGGCACTTAAAGGTGGTACAGCAATTAATCTTACAATATTCAAATTACCGAGATTATCTGTAGATATTGATTTAGACTATATAATCAACAACAGTAAGGAAGAAATGTTTAATAGCAGGAAGATTATAAATCATACAATAGAGAAATTTATGGGATCTGAGGGATATACTCTAAGTTCCAAATCCAAAGAAACTCATAGTCTTGACTCTTTTGTGTATAGTTATAGCGGAACAAGTGGAAACAAAGATAATATAAAGATTGAAGTAAACTATTCCCTAAGATCTCACATACTTGAAGTCGAAGAAAGAACTGTTATCACCGAACACTTTTCTAATGAGTACAAGATAAAAACTTTAAACATTATAGAAATATATGCTAGTAAAATTAATGCTATGCTAAATAGAGCAGCAGCGAGGGATTTATATGATGTAAATAATATGATTAAATACAAAATATTTGATAAAACTGAACAAGAAATAATTAAAAAATGTATTATTTTTTATGCTGCCATTTCTGATAAAAATATCAACAAAATATTCAATAATGAAGCTATTGAATTAATAACAAAAAATAATATAAAAAGAGAACTATTGCCTGTACTTAAAACAAAAGATGATTTTGAATTAGAGCCAGCAAAGAAATTAGTTAAAGAATATATGTCTGAATTAATGGTTTTATCGAAAAAAGAAAAGAAATTTTTAAATAGATTTAAAAATGGAGAATATATTCCGGAACTTCTATTCGAAGATGAAAAGATTATAAATAGAATCAAGGCTCACCCTATGGCTTTATGGAAACTAAGGAAGAGATAATTAAAATTCTATCGGTCATTTATGGTACGGTTCACCCTAACATAGTGTACTTCAAAATAAAACCAGTATGATCCCCAAAATTGTACTGGTTAATTGTATTTTCGAATGTATAGTGTTAATATTATAAAATGAAATTAAATTTTTGATTAGAAAGGAACATAGATGATGCTTTAAAAAATCTATATTGAAATAATGATAAATTATAAATTATCATCAAAAAAGCTATAAGAAGTAGAAGCAAATGAAGTATTTGTATCTAATAATACTAATAATATTGAGTGTATTTATGATTTTTAAACCAACTCTTTTATGGAAAATAGAACATTTTCTTTCAGTTAAGAATGGAGAGCCGACTGACTTATATATTACATTAATGAGAATTGGAGGAACTTTTTTTCTGATATCTTCTGTTGTGATGGTATTTTTATTTTGGCTCAAATAACTAAAGTGAAAATCTAAGTAGAACAATAAAAAAATTCGAGAAAGATAAAAGGTAAGTTAATATATGCTTTAAAATAACATATAGATAATAAGCTTAAACTCATAAGGAGAACAAAAATATGATTATAAATGAAGGTAGAAATACAACAAGTGTAAATGAAGAAAATGCCTATATATCTAAAGAAAAAGAATCACATCATCCTTTTCATCCATGGCGTAGATACTTTGCTAGAATGCTTGATATATCTATATATACTATTCTTTGGCTAAGTTTTATTGGATTTACCTTTCATGTGAATATAATTGGAAGAAGTAGTATATTTAACTTATTAGATTCCTTTATAGCAGTAGTTATAATGTTATTTTTAGAACCTTTATGGCTTAAATTCTTTAGAACTACACCAGGGAAAGCAATCTTTGGAATTAGATTAGAAGACTTGAATGGTAAAAAACTTTCATATAGCCAAGGTTTGGAGAGAACAGCAGGAGTAATAGTTTCTGGATTAGGATTTAATATCCCTATTTACAGCCTTATTCGTCTTTTGAAAAGCTATAATCTTTGTATAGATAAGAAAACTCAGCCATGGAATGAATCAACTTCTTATATTATAAAGGATACAAAACTATATAGAACCTTTGTATATATAGGAACATCTATAGCTATATTCGCTATTCTCTTTACTATAGTTTCTGCACAAAAACTACCTCCTAATCGAAACGATTTAACCGTTGAAGAATTTGTTGAGAATTATAACTATTATGCTAATTATTTTGATATTGACTTTGGAAATAAATACTTAAATGAAAAGGGGAAATGGTCAAAAAGAGAAGTTTATGGGGGAGCACATATTACCATAAGTAGAACAAATAAGCCGGAATACAATTTTATGACAGAAAATGGATACGTAACTGGAGTTTCTTTTGAAGTCGAAAGAATAAATAATGAAAACTGGATCAGCTCATATAATACACAAATGATTTTATCTTCCCTTGCATTTATTAATGCTCAAGAAGAAATAGGAATATTTTCAAATGTTACCAATAAAGTGGTAGAAGAAATAGAAAAAAACAGTTTTGAAGATATTAATTTTGAAGAAGTAGGTATTACAGTTACAAGTAATATTGAATACTCAGGTTACAAGGATTTCAGTACTCATTATCTTATACCGGAAGAAAATACCAGTGAAAATTTTTTTGCTTTGAATTTTTCAATTGAAAAGCAAAGTATCAAATAAGTACACTGCTTAAGTATGGAGAATAAAAATATGATTAAAAGAGGTATAAAATGAAAAATCAAAAGAAAAAATTAATAGTAGTAATATGTTTTTTTCTCGTTATAGGTATGACTTGGTTCTTTGATACAGATAGGCATATAAGAGATAATATTATCGCTATTGATAAAGTAGATAGTATACATATTATTACTGAAGATAAAACAGTATCCTACCCTTTTGATGAAAAATTAATTAATCTTGTATCATACGGTGGCTTTGTAGTTAAAGTAGATAATTTCTTTGTTGAACTTTTTACTCCTTACAGCAATAAATTAAGAAAAGTTGATATGAGTATTAGATATAACAAAGGTGAAGATACGATTGCTACCGCCGATGTTTTTAAATCTAATGAAAATACAGAAGAATATATTTTGTATATGAATAATGTTTATTGGACAACAAATTCAAAACATGTAGGATTATTAGAGTTGATGGAGTCTCAATAAGAGAGGAAGGTAAATTTTATGAATCATGTTTTATTCAGTACTATTTTTAATATCGGTGTTGTACTTTTTATTAGCTTAATACTTATAAGAAAAAACTATTATGTTAGAGGTTTGAAAATATTTATATTTTTATTTATCATCGGACAGGTTTTAGGATATGGCTTAGGAGTTGATATTTTAAAATCAGTAATTCCTTCTTCTTCTAATCCAAAAAGTGGGGTTTCATACCAAATAATTACTAGCACTATTTTGCCACTACTTTTGGCTTTTATAGCAAAAGATATTTTAAATCAAAGGGAAGAATTAAAATATAGTTTTTTTATAAAAATGATGTTGTTAACCCTAATCTTGATAGGACTATTACAGCTTATGGAGTTGCCTAAAGTTCTAGATTATATCTTATTAGTCTTAGCTATATTATTAGGTTCTGTAGGGTTTTTAAAAAAATTCAAAAGCAGTGATGATTAATTTTACCATTTACTATCATTGAAGAAAGGGGAACATATTTGGGCAAAGATAATAAAAATTCACTAAAATATTTAGGAGTTATATTCATAGGTGTGTTATTGACATATGAGCTTCCACATGAATCCTATTCTATAATTGAATATATAATACCACCTATAAAAAATAATAATAGTGTTATTTACCTTTCAGGATTAATACCATTAATATTATTTATTGTTGGGATTAAGGGTTTATTTAAGCTTGAAAGATTTAAGAATAAAAGTAAATTGCTAATCTTTATAGCAGTACTAGTAATTGTTATTCCTTTAATGAGATGGACACTGGACTTTAGCAGAACTAGCTATCACTGGATAAAAGATGATGGCTTGAAAGCCATAGATATTGAAGATTCAAATATTAGTTTAAATGGCTCAGACAGTAAAATAGCCTTGAGAGTAAATATAGAATTAAAAGATTATAGTAAAAAGCAAAATAAGTTTAGAATAAGAATTTATTTGCCTGAAAGTTTAAATTCTTATACCGATAAAGATTTTTATGAATTTAAAAACTATTATTTCACTCATGGTAATAGGGATATAATTAATATTGAGGAAGAAATAATTTTGGAATTAAATAGAGAGAAGAAACGGGAATTATTTGAAAGTGAATGGCATAGGGAAGATGTAGAATATGAATTATATAATGATGATGAAACAATTAAAATAATACAACATGGATTATAAAAAAATTAAAAGGCTGGTAATCTATTTAGAAGACGGAGGGTTATATGGATTTAGATAATTATATTTTCAAAGATTTAATACTTGATCTTTCAACTGGAAGGGAGATAGAATTTAATTTTAAAAAATCTGAATATTCAATTACAAACTATATAGATAAAAGTGGAGAAGCTTACTGGCAATTCTATAACAATACTAAAAGAAAAAATATAATAATTTGTAAGAAAAGTCAAAATGCGATTTTAATTAATTTTGTTGAAAATTTTAGCATTGAAGGCATGAATTTAAAAGATATATTCAACAATAAGGTATACACTAATCTATGTGTTCTATAATTTTTTTAAGATTAGTAACATTAATAGTATCAAACTAAGTTTCGAGTAATCAGATTGACGAGAGGAGTTAATATAAATGAATAAAAAATGCTTGCCAATCCAAACTAATTATAGCTACAGATGAAGGAAATGTCTTTTATTACTCAACTCCACTCGATTCTGGAACTGATAATGAAGAAGCAGCAGAAGAATTTACAAATCTTAATATTAATCACGTTGAGGTAAAAGAATTATTTAGTATAGATTAATTCTTGATTTTATAAAAATCATATTTTCAATAGAGTCAATAGTCACATTATTGACTATTTATGGTATGGCTCACCGTAACATAGTGTACTTCAAAATAAAACCAGTATGATTCTAAGAATTGCACTGGTTTTTTATATAACTAAATAACTTATAATTTAAATATTTAAAATTACAAGTTGAACAATATAATCGTTATAACTTGCATAATGAAATAATTACAAGTTGCACAACAAAATCGATACAATCTGCACAATTTAATTGCAAATAATTGTATATTCTGATAATATAGATATGGTGATATATATGAAAGATTATATTAATAGAATTATGGATAAAGTAATTAAATATGAACTAGAAGCATTTGGTGCAGTTCTAATAACTGGACCAAAGTGGTGTGGTAAAACTACTACTGCAAAACAAATAGCAAAAAGTGTTTTATATATGCAAGATCCTGACAGAAAAGAATCTTATTTAACTCTTGCAAACATACAACCATCAAAACTACTAGAAGGAGAAAAACCAAGACTGATTGACGAATGGCAAATGGCTCCACAACTGTGGGATTCTGTAAGATTTGATGTAGATATGAAAAATAAAACTGGACTCTATATCTTGACAGGATCCACTACAGTTGATGAAAGTAAAATATCACACTCTGGGGCAGGCAGGATAAGTCGAATCAAGATGAGAACTATGTCTTTATTTGAATCATTAGATTCGAATGGAAATGTAAGCCTGAAAGATTTATTTGATGGAAAAAATGAAATAGATGGAACTTCAAATTTAAACATCGAAGATATAGCAGAGCTTATAATAAAAGGGGGTTGGCCAGGAAATATTAACAAGCCATTAAAAGCATCTATGAGAGCAATAGAAGGATACTGTGATATAATTGCAACTTCAGAGATTCAAACTGTAGATGGAGTAAAACGAAATGAAGAAACTACGAAGAGTATTCTAAGATCTTTAGCAAGACATACTTCATCAACAGCATCAGATTCAACCATATTAAGTGATGTTAAAGTTAATAATTCTTCAATTCATAGAAATACTTTATCAGACTATTTAGATGCATTGAAAAAACTATTTGTAATAGAAGATTTACCAGCGTGGAGTCCAAAATTAAGATCGAAGACTATAATAAGAACTTCTAACAAAAGACATTTAATAGATCCTGCCATAGCAGCAAACATGTTAAAAGCATCTCCAGAGGATTTAATATATGATATGAATACCTTTGGTTTACTATTTGAATCCCTAGTTGTTAGAGATTTAAGAGTATATACACAAGCTATAGGAGGAGCAGTATTTCATTATAGGGACAATACAGGACTAGAAGCAGATGCAGTAATACACTTAGATGATGGAAGATGGGGATTAGTAGAGGTTAAATTAGGAAACCACTTAATAGATGAAGCTTCAGAGAATTTGATAAAATTAAAAAAAATAATAGATACTAATAAAATAAAAGAACCATCCTTTCTAATGATAGTTACAGGAACTGGATACGCTTACAAAAGAAAAGATGGAGTAATAGTTGTACCCATCGGTTGCTTAAAGAATTGACAGAGAAGATTTTTATAGCTTGCTTTTTGAAAAGGCAAGCTTTTTTAGTTGAGAAAACAATTTTAACTAACCTGAAAACCTATTAAAACCTTACAACTGTACTAATATATGGTACAATAGTAAAGTAATAGAAAACCAAAAATAACTATTTAATTCGTAAGGAAGGTATAAATGATAGCATTCTTAATGACTATAGAAGATGAAGAAACAAGGAACATCTTAGAAGAAATATATAAACTGCATAAGAAGAAAATGTACTATACAGCGAGGGATATACTTCATGATGATTATGAAGCAGAAGATGCTATGCAGGAAGCACTAATAAAAATTTCTAAATATATTGATAAAAATATGGACCCAAAGTGTAACAAAACCCTGGGTCTTATTGTTATTATAGTTAGAAGCATATCTATTAATATATACAACAAAAGAAAAAGAAGAAAAACAATCGATATAGACGGATATGAAAATGTAATTCATGATGATACTATAGGAAATCCTCAGCTAAACATAATAAGACTAGACGACAAAGAATATATAACAAAAAAACTATCCCAAATAAAAAAAGAATATGCAGACATACTTACACTAAAATACTACTACGGATATTCTAATAGAGAAATATCAGATCTATTATCTATAAAAGAAGGAAATGTAAGAGTAAGATTAATGAGGGCAAGAAATGCCCTTCACGAAATAATTGGAGATGAACCCCATGAAAAATAAAGAAAACAAAATAATAGAAGCCTACTACGGATACATAGGAGAAATATATGTAGACAGTATAGTAGATGAACTTGAAGAAAAAAATGAAGAAATTAAAAACAGAAACTTTCCTAAAAAACTTGATACTTGGGTAGAAGAATATATAAAAAAAGAAGAGAAAAAAGAAAAGAAAACAAAGTTAATAAAAAACATAAAAAAACAATCGAAAAGAGCAGCAATAATACTACTAATAATTATCGCCGGTATATCAACACTAATATTTACAGTAGAAGCCATAAGAGTAAGAGTATTTAACTACTTTATAGAAAGAAATGAAAGATATACAGAAATAAGAGTAGAAGAAAATGAGATAGAAACACCTGAACTTGATTGGGAAAACTACTATCAACCAACCTACATGACAGAAGGCTACTACTTTGAAAGTGAAGAAGATGGAGGTTTAATAAAGATACTTAATTATAGTGATGGGAAAAACCAGATAATAATAACACAAACAAACAATTCTGCAGGTATTCAAATAGATACAGAAGATGCAACAACAGAAAATATTAAAATAAATGGAAATGAAGGTTTTTTAACAATAAAAGAGGATAGGAGTATTATCTTTTGGCATAATGAAGAGAAAAGCTTTACTATAACCGGAAACATAAAAAAAGAAGAAATAATAAAAATTGCAGAAAGTATAGAAAAAAATAAAAAATAATTAAAAAAAGTGTAACAGATTACCTCTTTAAATTGTTATATATAGTGAAGGCCAATTTAAGTAGGTGGATACAAGACGACTTTTAATCATGGAGGTAAGTATGAAAAAAATCAATCTAATTACATTAAGTGTAATAATCATATTAGTAATTTTCGTTGGATGTACTCAAGATATTGTAGTTAAAAAAGACAATTTATTTTCAGAAGGAGTAGTTGCAGTATCAGATTTAGGTGATATCAACTATATGAATCCAGGAGGAGAAGTAGTAATAAAAACCGACTATGCAAATGCATTTAATTTCTCAGAAGGACTTGCTCTAGTTCAAAAAAATGATAAGTGGGGATATATAGACACAGAAGGCAAGGGAGTAATTGAACCAAAATACGAAAATGCAAAAAGCTTCTCAGAAAATCTAGCAGCAATAAAAATAGATGAAAAATGGGGATTTATAGATAAAGAAGGCAAAATAGTAATTGAACCAAAATTTGACTCAACCTTTAGCTTTAAAGATAATATTACAGCTATACAAATAGAAGATAAATGGGGATATATAAACTCAGACGGGGAAAAATTTATAGATGAAAAATACAATAGAGCATTTATTTTTTCAGAAGGACTTGCTCTAGTTCAAAAAAATGATAAATGGGGATATATAGACAAAACAGGTAAGGAAGTGATAGAGCTAAAATATGACAATGCAAAAAGCTTTTCAGAAGAATTAGCTGCGGTAGAAGTAGACGGTAAATGGGGATTTATAGATAAAGACGGCAATGAAATAATAAATCCGAATTACAGTAATGCAGGAAGTTTTTCAGAAGCTTTAGCAGCAGTAGAGATAGATGGAAAGTGGGGATATATAAATAAAAATGGAGATATTGAAATAGAAAGTAAATACAGTGATGCCAATATATTTTCGGAAGGACTGGCCGCTGTATCAAATGAAAAAGATAAAGTAGGATATATAAATAAGCAGGGAGAAATAGTCATAGACTATAAATTTGATAAAGGATTTGGACTTACTGGCTCTATTGGGAACTTATATTTTAAAGAAGATGGATATGATGTAGTAATAAAAGACAAACAATTTGGTGTTATAAATAAAAAAGGTGAATATATATTGGAGCCTAAGTATGATTTAATAAGGAAAGAATAAAGAATGTTTTAAAAAAATATCATCTATTTATATGGATTATGTCATTATAATAACTGAAAGGATGATTTCATGTTTATAAAAATTTTACCATCATTATTGTTACTATCAGCAATATATTTAGGTATTATTATATTCTTAATTATTTTTTTCAAAGTCAAAAATTTGGTTAAATTCAAGAAAGCATTTTTAATAATTACTCTAATTTTCATAATAATTATTATACTTTTATTAATTATTTCTTCATTTTCTTCTACAGGTGTATCTCATAATAGAGAAGAGGCTATAAATGATACTGATAGCACTATTGATCAAAGTTTGTATGACTTAGATAGTCATAATACTATTACCGAGTATAACATCGACATTGATAATGAACCATTTAAAATTATTTTAATACAAACAGAAGAACTAACTCCCTTAAAACCTGAAGATGAAGGTTTTAGCATCTATAAAAATGGATATTATGGAGAATTTAAGCTATTGTTACTAAAAGATGAGTTGATAGTTGATATATTAGATCTAAATGATTGCTTTAATCTTAAATACATTGGTTTTATAGGTGAATTCACCTTAGTTGGTCAGGATTTAAATAATGATGGAATTGAAGATTATAATATTGGAATAATGGGTAATGATGATTTTGAATTTATTGTTTTTACTGTTAAAGAAAACTCATTTGAAATTTTCACCTTCGATGGTGAAGAGATACTAAGGCGTCCAAATCCTCATCATTCTGAGAGTTTTTTAAAAGGCTCAGAAGGTGAATTAATAGTAGCAGTTCGTGGTGATCATAGATTTTATAGAAAAAGATATTTTTGGAATGGACTTCAATTTATATCAGAGTGAATTATTGTTATTCTTAGCTGAAACTAATAAAAAATTATAATCTTTTATTATAAGTTTGTCTTAATATCAAAGGAGTGTATTAGTTATGAAAAAAAAATATATATTTATAATAGCAATAATAATTTTGTTATGCTCAGCAATAGGTTATAAAATCAATAGCGACAATGAAGTTATTAAAAACAGTCTATTAACAGAATCAAAGAATTTTATTGTAGAAGCAAAGAAGATGAGAATAATAATGATTGAAGGAGGTGACGATCCTTATCATAAAGATATGAATACAGATTATTTGGCGATAACGGACAATAGAATCGATACGAAGGATAAGTTGTTTTCAATGATGCAGGGTTATTTTACAAGAGAGTATGTAGAAACAATTTATAATCAACTATACTTTGAAAAAAATGGTAAATTATGTTTGCGGATAGTAGGAGATGTAAGGATTAACGATTTCACTACGGCATATATAAGCAATATCAACATTACTCCAATAACCAAAAATGCTAATCTTGAACTATATGTATATTCATCAATTCATAACGAGGTGAATCGAGTTATTTTTAAATTAAAGCCCGTAGATGGGGAATATAAAATTGATGAAAATATTGGGGGGTGGTAAAATTCTAAGAATAAGGATGTTTTATGAAAAAAATGATTAGTTTATTTGTAATATTGTTGATTGCTGGTATAGGATTAGTTTTTCAAATTTCTGAAATAAAAGAGATTAATTATGTTGAATCTGTTCTAATAGAAAACTATTTATCAGAAGTAAAAGCTGGTAATGAGAATACAAAGTATGCACTAAGCGAAAGACATAGGATGTACATCAATGATAAAGTAATAATTAGATTTAATACTCTTGGTGGAAGAAGGATAAATATTGAAAAGTTGAGTCGTTTTTTAAAAAATGCTGATTACTTTGACTACGAAATTGAAAAACAATCGTCATTAATAAAAAAAATTAAAGAATACAATGATAGATACTTAACTAGACGTATTGTATTTTATTTTCCATCTGAAGGTGATTACAGAAGAAACCGTGCTCATCTTGACTTGTCCTTAGGTAAAATCAATGAAGAATGGATAGTATTGGGAAGCTTTTGGGATATTCAAATTGAAAAAAATGGTAAGCCTAATGAATTTGAAATTATAGATTAGGTAAAATCAGGTTTAGATCGAAATGGTTTTAGCAAAATAAAAATCAAATAGTTCAGGAGGGAGCTTCATGAGCAGAAATTTTAAGAAAAGAATAGTATTTTTTATTGTTCCTACGCTTATTCTCATGGTAATTTTGTATTTGTTTTTTTACTTAAATTACATTGATATTTCTGTAATCTTAGCAATCTACTTGCCAATTTGGATTATCGGAGTTATAGCGACATTGCTTGGTAAAGTCGTATTTGCAAATGTTACTATAATTTTTGCAGGAATAGGTCTTATTTCAGAATATTTAGTTCATACATTTAATAAGTCTCATCCAAATATGTCAGGAGCATTTTTGAATACTCTAATTCTATTAGTGGGTCTTATACTGGGAGTTGTACTACAAGTTTTGAGTAATAGAAAATATACATCTTAATTTGTTATACATAGCGTAAAAGCAAATAGAGGTGTTTTGTTATGGGTTATTGGAATAAATTAGAAAAGTTAATTAATATTAGTAGCATATTGTAACTTAATCCATGGTAAAATAAGGAGGTAATTAAAGTGAAGAAAATTTTCATACTAGCATTATTTATTACAATAGTAATTGGATTATGTGGATGTTTTGATAAATCTGAAACATTAGAAGAATCTATATCTGTAGGAGATTATGTAATGGAAAAATCTGAGGAAATTGCAAAACCTACAGTTCGAATAAAAGATGACAATAAATTCATTTTTAATTATTCGCCAATTAGTAGTTATATGGCTTTGGGTACTTATGAAATAGATGATGACAGCAACTTGCTTCTTAAAACAGATGATGGTAAATTTCAATATGTATTTAGAGTAAAAGAAAGAACTTTAATATTTAATTCAGAAGAATCAGCAGAAATGCCGTCATACGTAAGTATTCCAGATGGTTCGATATTTAAATTAAATATGAGTAATTAATAAAAGACTTTCGAATCACTTATGATAAGGTTCACCCCTATTTATTCGAAAAGCCCGATAGACTTGTTCTAGAAGAATAAGTCTAAAAAGCTGGTGGGGGAAGGTCATTTTCGAAAAAGAGAGTTTAAGATTTGATTTTTTTAAAACTTCATCAGATAAGCCTAAAGATCCCCCTATTATAAAAGTGAAGCTGCTGTTCCCTTGGACAGTAAGCTTCTTTATTTTTTTAGCAAAATCTATGCTGGATAGTTGGTCTCCGTCTTTATCTAAGGATATAACATAGGAGTAGTTATCTAGCTTTTTAAGTATATTTTCTCCTTCTGTATCCTTTACTATTTCCATTTCTTTTTCACTTAGGTTTTCCGGAGCTTTTTCATCCGGTATTTCTATTATACTAAGCTTTGTGTAGTTGTTTAATCTTTTTTTAAATTCTTTGATTCCTTGCTTTATATATTTTTCTTTTATTTTGCCTACTGCTATTATAGTTATTTTCAAAATTAATCTCCTATCATCTTTTCTATCCTATCTATGTATCCCTGCATATCGAATTTTCTTTCCAGTCCATTGGCATTCATGTACCTTAGTTTACCAAATATAGGTCTTTCTTTCCAAGCTCTATCGTGTTTACCGAAACACCAGGCTATACCTGTAAAGCTGTTAGGATCTCTACCATCTATAAAATACTTATTGTTTAAATAGAGAGAGTTTTTATATGCTGTTTTGTAATCTGGTGACCATTCTAAGATTTTCTTGCACCAGTACATCCTCATATATGTATGCATAAACCCTGTGTGAATCATTTCTTTCATGGAAGCATTCCAGTATTTGTCGTGGGTATTGTAATTTTCCAAATCTTCCAAAGAATATATATATTCTCTTTCGTCTTCTACATGCTCTTCCATAGTTTTGTAAGCCCAGTCGTAAGTGATACTATCATACTCATCGTATTTTTTATTATAGTAAATGAAATTTATAGCCAGTTCTCTACGTACTACCAGCTCTTCTATAAAATCATCCATAGGTTCTTTTATATGAGGATTTTTTTCCAGAAGACTATTTAATTTTACAATTATTTCAACGGGAGAAATATGACCAAAATGCAGATATGGACTCAAAAAAGAGTTGTATATAAATTCCGGATGATTTTTATCTAAGTAGTGATTGATACTGTGACTGTAAAATTCTTTGAACTTTTTACGACCTTCTTTTTCCCCACCTTTAAAAATTTTAGAAGGCTTAACACTTTTATCTATATTTAGTTCCTTTATAAACTTAATAGGATCTATGATTTCTTCTAAATTGTTATCTAACTCTAAATCAAGACTGTTGATTTCAGGAAGTATTTTTTCCATTTCAACAGCATAATTATCAAGTTTTTTCATTATTTTTGGTCTAATAGTACGAGCGGCATATTCCTCTTTATCTGATACTTCTTCGACAGGGACTACTACATCGCTTTCAACCATCATTATATTTTCCAACCCAATTTTTTCTGATTCTTTTATTACCTTATTTCTCCAATTTCTCTGTACTCTTAGATAGCCTTCGTCCATAATAAGATAAGCTGCATTTTTCATTAGTTCCAAACAACCCTTTTCAGGAGAAGTTTTATATATCACAAACTTGACTCCCATTTTATTAAATTCAGACTTTAAATAATCTAACCCTTCAGCCATGAAGGCATAATGTCTTAGATTTCCGTCGGGAAAGTCATCTGTTAGACCGAAATAAACAAGTAAGGGTATATCATGTAGATTAGATAAAATAACAGCTGCGTTTAGTGCATGGTTGTAGTTTATACGTTGCGATTGCTGCATCCAGTATAAAATATAGTCTCCTTGGATACTTTTATTCCTTTTTATATGTTTTATCCTGCCTTTATCCATAGCTATACCTTCTTTGGAGTTAGTAGTTCGAGACCTTCATTTATCATTGAAATTTCTATAGGAGCTTTAAATCCGTATTCCCCATCTAAATCAATTACTAAATCACTTGCAGAGTCTATTTTTACTTTTTTTGATTTGAAATAATGCACTTTTTTGTGATGTATATGGTCACCACTTAAGAGCTTAGCAAATAAGTTTAATAGTTCAAAAGGAGGACTATGTTCTATTACAAGAACATCGAAAAATCCATCATTGTATTTAGCATCTGGTGAAAACTTTTTAAATCCTCCGATACTTGGGGTGTTACTAATTAAAAATACAAGAGCATTTAGTTCTAGTGTTCTTTCTTCGGTAGTAACTTTTATTTTATATGATTTTTCAATTTGCTGAGGTATTTCCATAGCGGCTCTAATGTAGTATGAATATTTGCCCAAGATGGTCTTTGTTTCGCTAGGCACATCATAGGGAATATTAGTAAAAGCTCCTCCTGATGCTACATTTATAAAGTATTTGTCATTAGCTTTACCTACGTCTACTTTTTGATAAGTTTGATTTTTTAGAAGTTTGGTAAAATCATGGACAGTTGTAGGTATTTCCATATAAGTTGCAAAATCATTTACGGTACCTGAAGGCAGGACAGCTAGTTTTGATTTGCATGGGGAGTTCATTATTCCATTTACTACTTCATTTATCGTACCGTCGCCACCGCAGGCTATAATAAGTTCAAATCCTTCACTACAGGCATTTGTAGCTGCCTTTTGAGCATCACCTTCCTTCTTTGTTGCATAAAAAGTAAAGGTAACGTCTTCGCTAACCAAAATATTCTTGCTTATTTGAAAAATTTTATTTTGTACCAATTCATTCCCCGAAGAGGGATTGTATATTACTTTGTATTTTTTCATATTAATGTCTTCTTTCTTTTGAAGTAAATATTCCTTGTAGAATCCAGTTGGAAAGTCCTATGATTATACCAGCTAAGATTGCATCTCTAAAAGTAGCTACAGACAGAGACGTAATAGCTGCTGTAAATTTTACTATAATACCATTGACCACAAGATAAAATAGTCCAAAGGTAAGAAGAGTAATAGGTAATGATAAAAATACTATTACAGGTTTTATTACTCCGTTGATAATTCCAAAAATAATAGCAACTATAAATAGGTTTATGATACCCGACACTGCAACACCATCCAGCAAGTAGGAAGCTAAAGAAATAGCTACCATATTTAGTACTATTCTTCCTATAAATCCATTCATTAATATCAACTCCTTTATAGTATTGGTGAAAGAAGTCTAGATACCGATTCTTTAAATCTAACAGTCAATCTTCTTTCTAAATATAATTCTCTTGTTAATTCATTAGATAATTCTATATCCTTTTTAAATGCGTTACTCAAGATCTGGGAAGTTTCTTTTGAGTATATAATTGCATTAACCTCGAAATTAAGTTTAAAGCTTCTTACATCAAAGTTTGCTGTGCCAACCGATGATATTTTATCGTCCACTACCATGGTCTTAGCATGAAGAAAACCATTTTCATAAGTGTATACTTTTACTCCGAATTTTAGGAGTTCACCTACATAATTTAATGAAGCCCAGTAAACAAATGGATGATCCGGTTTATTAGGGATCATTATCCTTACATCAACTCCTGACATTGCAGCAATTTTTATAGAATCTATAACACTTGAATCCGGCACAAAATATGGGGTTTGTATGTATATGCTTTTTTTAGCCATGCTTATCATTTTTACATAATTTTGTTTAATTCTTTCATAGGGAGTATCTGGACCGCTTGATATAATTTGTATACCCTTATCTCCTTCACCATCTATGTATGGAAAGTATTTTGGAGTATAGCTTAGATCATCTTTTCCGGTGCTTCTCCAGTCTAACATAAATCGTATCTGCAAATCTCTTACAGCAGATCCATATATTTTTATATGAGTATCTCTCCAGTAACCAATTTTTTCATTCAATCCTTTATATTCATCGCCTATATTAAATCCACCTAGATATCCTGTTTTACCATCTATTATTGCAATTTTTCTATGATTTCTATAATTCATCTTTAGGTTTATTCCAAAGAGAGGACTTTTAAAAAATTCACCAACCAATCCTCCTGCTTCTTTTAATTCTTTTAAAGCGCTTTGTTTAACTTCTCTACCACCTATTGAATCATATATAAGTCTTACTTCAACACCTTCCTCTGCTTTTTTAGTTAGAAGTTCTATAAGATTTTTAGAAGTCGCATCATCCTTAATTATATAATACAACAGATGAATATGATTATTTGCATTTTCTATGGATTCTTTTAAATCTCTAAATTTTTCTTTACCGTCTGTGAAAACTCTTATCTGATTATCCTGGGAGTAGTGAGACTTATTGCTGAAAACATTCATTTTTATTAAATCAAAATAATCATACAGATCCTTTTCATTCATTTCAAATTGATTATTTTTAATTGCTTCTTCCTGTCTTTGTATATATGAACCGTATATCTTTTTTTCAATTATTTTCATCTCAAATAGTTTTTTTCTGCTGAAGTTTTGAGCAAGGAAAATATATCCGATAAATCCTAAAATAGGAATCATAAGTAGCACTAAAACCCACGCCAAAGTAGCAGTAGGATCTCGTCTCTCAAGAAATATAACTACCAATGCCAGTAAAATATTAATAACAAAAATCCAACTCAACCATCCAATTGTAACAACCATATATGTCCTCCGTTTATAAAGTGATTATAATTTAATTATACCATAAAACGCCTTTCTTTATACATAAAAGAAGGGATAAATAAAAAAGCGGAGAAAAATCTCCGCTCTTAAAGGGTTTAGGATCAGACCTTGGATATAGCATCTACAGGACATACTTCTGCGCAGCGACCACAAAGTAGACATTCAGACTTATCAATTAGGGCTACTTTGCCGGAGATGGCATCATCTGGACATACCTTTGCACACTTACCGCAGCTTATACACTTGTCAGAATCTACTTCATAACCTTTTTTTGTCTTTTTAGCAAATATAGATTGTAGAGTTCCGTAGGGACATAGATACCTATGCCATAAAGCTTCTTCAAATATTAAACTAAGAAGTACTCCTACTCCTGTTAAAAGAGGAAGTATGGGTAGTTTTTTACCTGATCTCATAGTAAAAGCCATTACTACGACTAAAAGACCTAAGGCAATATACCTTACAAATGGATGTTTAATCCAGTTAGGGACCTTAATTTTTTTCTTTTTAGATATTTTTTGAGTTGCTTCGGTCAAAGTATTTATAGGACAAATATAACCACAGTATATTCTTCCTAAAAATGGAGCTAAAAGTAATGAAATTAAGAAAATACCAAGCCATAGCTGGACTTTTCCAATTACCATTATAAAAATAAAAACTGCTAAAAAAATTATCTGCATAGCTTTTCTCATGAGAATCCTCCTTGTAATCTTTATACTCTAATTATATAAGGATTAGAAGAAAAGATATGTAACCAAGGTTACTATTTAATCAATACAATTTCAAAAATAATATTGTCAACCGTATGAGAAAATGTCCTAAAAAAAAGAAAACATAAGCACTGAAAAACAATGCTTTAAAATAAAGATATATTTATTCCACGACCTCTTGACGTTGAGCCTCTGATGATATGTAAAAAGCA